>Ga0302184_10001686_pt1 | contig 14186 bp, 14 predicted proteins | sample I_Palsa_N3_3_FD_200233 | JGI IMG/M metagenome (GOLD analysis project Ga0302184, IMG submission 200233) | Peat permafrost microbial communities from Stordalen Mire near Abisko, Sweden - I_Palsa_N3_3 | ecosystem: Environmental > Terrestrial > Soil > Palsa > Peat permafrost | place: Sweden...
TCACGACCCAGGGCGGACGCAACACGGTGAAGATCCTGTTCGGGAAGAAGACCGCCGCGCTCCTGCGCAAGCTGCACAAGGTCTCCCTGATGGTCCGGCTGGTCGTGCGCAACGGTCTGTCGAGCAGCGCGACGAGCACGACGACGGTCAACAGCCTCGTCACCCTCACGCACTGAGCGCGGCTCCGGCGCGGATCAGTCCGAGGAGGAGTCCTTCTTGCGCTTCGCGCGTGTCTTGTCTCGAAACACGAAGTACCAGAGCGCGGCGAGCAGCAGATAGCCCAAACCGATCGACACCACGGAGATCACCCCGATCGCCGTGTTGTTGCCGCTGACCGATTCCCCATCGAGGGCTAGGGGCAAGGCGAGCAGTAGTGCGGCAGAGCTCATTCCGGGACCATCCTGCCCTATAGCCCCGGCCAGTGACGCACGACGTAGCCGGCGTTATCGGTCGGCTCGACCTGCCAGCGTGAGGCATAGGGGCCACTGCGCCCGGCAGTGTCGTAGAGCATGCCATCGATGTACATGTACGTATGGCCGGCGTTGGCGTAGACGGTGATGTAGCGTCCGGGCCCGGGTACGCCCCAGCTCTCCAGGTCACCGGACACCTCCGGTGCGCTCAGCAGGCCACCTGCGGCCAGTGCGTAGCTCACCGAGCCCGAGCAGTCATAGGCGTTGTCCACGAACGACCCGTGCCCGCCGCCGTAGACATAGGGGAAGTCGGCGATCTCGTTAGCCCCCGCGATCACCTTCTGCACGACTTCCGGGACGTTTTCCGGGATCGGCACGGTGCCGTTTCCCCCGATCGACTCGCCCCCAGGCACCGGGGCCAGTTGCTTCTGCTGGGTCTGTAGGCTGGCGCGTTCGGCAGCATGCATCTGCGCGAGCTCCTGGCGCACTTCGGCATCCGAGGGGGCCCCGGCGGCGACCTCTTCGCCCGCCCGCGCCGGCGCCGCGGCAGCCGTGTGGTGGACCGCGCCCTGGGCCGGGTAGCTGCTCGATTCGAGCGGGTCGGCCACCTCGTGCGCGACGCCGCCTGTCGCGGGGGGGTCCGCCGCTGCGGGGGGGTCCGCGGGGCGCGTAGAGGCTGCCTGCGTACTGGCAGTGCTACCCGCAGTCGTGCCCGTCGCGGAGGCCTGCCGCGAGGCACCGGCGCCGGCTCCGCCGCATCCGGCGAGCGCTGCCACGGCGACCAGGGCGCCCAGCAGCGCGAGCACTCTGACGCTCGATCTCATCCATTCATAGGCTAGCGGCAGCACCCACCCGGACATGCCGCTAGGCTGACGTGATGCGCGAGGAGACCGCCGCCGTAGAGGTCCGGCCGCACGTCCGTCTCCTTGATGGGATGCGCCGTCCTGCCAACTGGCTGCAGCTGGTCCGCTTCGGGATCGTGGGGGCGGTCGGCTTCGTCGTGAACCTCGCTGTCTACACGCTGTTCGTGCACTCCGTGGGGGTCGACTACCGTGCCGCTTCGGTTGCCGCCTGGCTGGTTGCGGTTCTCAACAACTTCGTTCTCAACCGCCACTGGACCTTCGATGCGGGCGGCGACCGTGCACACCGCCAGGCCGTCCGCTTCCTGCTCGTCAGTCTCGCGGCCGAGGTCTTCAGCCTGCTGCTGCTGACCCTGTTCGTTGAGGTGGCCGGTCTCCCCAAGATCCCCGCCCAGGCGCTCGCGGTGGGCGGCTCGATGCCGCTGAACTTCCTGGGCAACAAGCTATGGAGCTTTCGGGCGCGAGGCTGAGGGTCGGGACCGCCCGAGGCAGGTCCAGGCGCCGGTCTGGCAATTGGCGGCGCTCAGCGGGTACCTATACTCTGGCCTTCCCCCCTCTCGGAGGACTTTCGTGCAGGAGATGGTCATCTACGGCGTCAGCTTTGACATGGTTGGCAAGCAACCGATCGTGCTCTTAAAGACGGTTGACGGCAACAAGTTCCTGCCGATCTGGATCGGCCATCCCGAGGCGGCCTCGATCCTGATGAAGCTGCAGGGCGCCGGCACGCCGAGGCCGATGACCCACGACCTACTTTGCGACATCCTCGGCGAGCTGGACGTGAAATGCACGCAGGTGTCCGTCACCGAGCTGCGCGAGAACACGTTCTTCGCCTCGATCACGCTCAACGTCGCCGGCCGCGAGCTCGAGATCGACTCCCGCCCGAGTGACGCGATCGCCATCGCGGTGCGCTCCGGTGCCCCGATCTACGCGGCCGAGGAGGTCATCTCGGAGTCCGCGATCGAGTTCGAGCACGACGTCGAGGAGTCCGAGGACGTGGTCGAGAAGTTCAAGGAGTTCCTCGATCAGGTCTCACCCGAGGACTTCGCCGCGGGCGATTCATAGGTCTCGGCGCGGGACCGCGCTGAGGAGGATTCGCTCCATCAGCTCCTCGAATCCGATCCCGGCGGCATCGGCGGCGAGCGGCAAAAGACTCGTTTCAGTGAGCCCAGGTACGACGTTCGTCTCGAGCACCACGAGCTCACCGGTGTCCTCCTCGAGCATTAGATCGACCCTTGCAACCCCCCGGCAGCCGAGCAGCCGGTAGGTCTCGAGGGCGAGCTCCTGGGCACGTACGGCGACGTCGCCGGGAAGCTCTGCCGGGCACACGAACGTGGTCATGCCGATCTCATAGCGGGACTCGTAGTTGTAGAACTCCTCCTCGCGCGGGATCGCCTCCACGACGGGCAGCGCTTCGGGCTCCTCGCCGGGGGTGGCTGCGTCGAGCACCGACACCGCCAGGTCGCGGCCCTTGACGTAGCGCTCGATCAGGACCTTGCTGTCGTAGGACAGCGCCCCCACGATCGCGCCCGGCAGCTCCTCGCTGGAGCGGGCAAACTTCACACCCAGCGCCGAGCCCTGGCGCGCCGGCTTGACGACCAGCGGAAAGCCGAGGCTCCGCTCAACATCCGCCAGCGCCGCCGCGGCGCCCAGACCTTTGAACGAGGACTCACGAAAAGAGTGAAAGTCCGCCGTCGGAATGCCGGCCTCGCGCATCAGGTGCTTGGCGAGCACCTTGTCTGTGCAGCGCATGCACGCGGAGGGACCCGAGCCCGTGTAGGGGATGCCGATCACCTCGAGCAGCCCCTGCACCGTGCCGTCCTCACCGTCGGAGCCGTGCAGAGCGATGAACGCGGCGTCAGGTTCCGCCTGGCGCAGCTCGGCCACCAGCTCCGGGCCGGCGTCGATCGCAACGACATCGTGCCCCAGCCGGCTCAATGCTTCCTGCGCCTGGGCGCCGGAGCGCAGCGACACCTTGCGCTCCAGCGAGGTGCCTCCCTTCAACACTGCGACGCGTCTCAGCGCGGTCCCCGGCTCGGCCGCTCCAGCGTCTGCGCTGCGTGTCCCTGAACGGATCGCCCCGCCGCTCATCGATCCCGCCGCTTGCCGGCCGATCTCCGATCCGCGGACCCCTGCTTTCCCCTGCGCGGCAGCTCAACCACGTCTGCCAGCTCAGACGGGCTCTCACCGGAGCCGGCCGCGCCCGCACCGGCATCGCCGCCGCGCTCGCCGGCCGCCGCGCCAGGCGAGGAACCGGTCAATACCCCGAACAGACCGGCCTGACCGCCCATGGCCCTGCCGATGCGCCGCACGCCCTCGCGGATGTCGTCATCGGGAACGCCCGCGAAGTTCAACCGCATCGATGACGCACCGCTGCGCCCATCCATGTATGCGGCGCGCCCGGGCACGAACGCGACACCCTCGCTGTGCGCCAGCAGGTCGGTGGTATCGACCCCGCCGTCGAGTGTCGCCCAGATGAACAGACCTCCATGCGGCTTTGTCCACGCCGCCTTCCCGCCGAAGTGCTGCTCCAGCGCCTCCAGCATGACGTCGCGCCGGCGACTGTACAGCGCTCGCAGCCGCTCGATGTACTCGCGCCAGCCACCCTCCTTGAAGTACGCCGCAACGAACAGCTGGGTCACGGGCGACGAGCACAGGTCCGCGCCCTGTTTGCCGAGATTGAGCTTCTCGAGCACGGGCCTCGGCGCGACGGCCCAGCCCAGGCGCAAGCCCGGCGAGAGGATCTTCGAGAACGTGCCCAGGTAGATCACCAGGTCCGAGGCCCCGCCCCGCCCCACGGCCGCGGCGTCGAGCGAGTAGAGCGTGGGCAAAGGCTCGCCCTCATAGCGCAGCAGACCGTAGGGGTTGTCCTCCAGCACCAGGAGCTCGCGCTCGCGCGCGACCTCGACCAGCCGATGCCTGCGAGCAAGCGACATGGTCACGCCGCCGGGATTCTGGAAGTTGGGGATCGTGTAGATGAACTTCGGCCGCCGGCCTTCGGCGGCCAGGCGGTCGAGCGTGCTCTCGAGCTCGTCGATGGGCATCCCGTCGCCGTCCACCTCGATCTGCACCACGTCGGCCTGATAGGCGCCGAACGTCGGTATAGCCCCGGGATAGGTGGGCGCCTCCGCGACGATCACGTCACCGGGATCGATCAGCGCCTTGCAGACGAGGTCGATCACCTGCTGGCCGCCGGTCGTGACGATCACCTCGGCCGGGTCCACCACGGTGCCCTCCTCCTCCATCACTTCGACGATGCACTGCACCGTTACGGCCATCCCCTCGGTCGGGCCGTACTGCAGGGCCCGCGCCGTGGAGTCGGCGGCCACCTGTGACATCAGCTTGGCGTAAAGCTCCGGCGGAAAGGTCGTGGTGTCCGGAAGTCCGCCCGCGAGCGAGATCACCTCAGGACGCTCGGTGAGCGCCATCATCTCGCGCATCGCAGAGCTTTTCATCCCCCGCGTGCGCGCCGCAAACAGCGCCTCATAGCGGGCCAGCTCGTGCGCCGCCGGCCGGGCCCGTCGCCCGTCGCCTGCTCGGTTGGTGGGTCGGTCCATTTGCCTGTCGCCTTCTTCGCCGTCGCGCTGGCCGAACCTTGCACCGCGACCTCATGGTCGGTGCTCAGGTCGTCTATCGTCCTGACCCATCGCAGCCCGGGCAGCCTCTGCACGGTAGCGCACACCCGCACACTCGTTGCATGAACGGCACCTTCTTCTACATCGGTCTTGGCGCGGGCCTCGCGGCCGCATGCGGGCTGCGTCCCTTCCTGCCACTGCTGCTCGCGGGCGCGCTCGGTTCCGCCGGCGCGCTGGGGGTGAGCTTTGCCCACAGCCACTACAGCTTCCTTGAATCTGGCTGGTGGCTTCTGGCGGTCACGGTGGCCCTGGTCCTGGCTTACGCGCTCCAGCTGCTGCTCGGCCAGGCGCCGACGCTCGACCCCGCCGCCGGCCGCGCCCGGCCGGGGCCGCTCGCTGCGGCGCTGAGCGGCCTCGGCTACGGAGCCGGCGCACTGCTCTTCGCCGGCTCGCTCGCTGCCCACGGCGATGCCGCGTGGCCTGGACTGCTCGGGGGCCTGGCGGTGGTGTGGCTCGGCCAACGCGCCGTCACCCCCGTGATCACCGGCGCACGGGCGCGCCTGTCCGACCGCGCCGCGCGCGAGGCACTGACCGTATATCTCGATGCCGCTTCGCTGCTACTGGCCGCGCTCGTTGCCCTGTTGCACCCGCTCGGCTATGTGGCCGTCGCGCTGCTCGTGTTCTTCCTCTGGCGCGGGCGGGCCCGCGCGGATGAGAAGTACGCCGGGCTGCGCATCCTGCGCCGCTGATGGCCTCGCCGTGAGCTCGACGCCGCCCAAGCTCGTGCTGTGCGTGATCGATGCGATGGCCCCCGCGATGCTGGAGCGCGCGGTCGCCGCGGGCACCGCGCCGGTATTGCAGAGGCTGATCGAACGCGGTCGCTACATCCCCGACTGCGTGGCCGCATTTCCATCTGTCACGCCCGTGTGCGCTGCCTCGATCGTCACCGGTGTGGCCCAGGACACGCACAGGATTCCAGCGATGAACTGGTTTCACCGCGCGGAGGACCGTTATATCGAGTACGGCTCGAGCTTTCGCGCAGCACAGCGCTTTGGCATCGCGCGCCAGCTGACAGACACGGTCTACAACCTCAACCGCGCCCACCTCTCGTCAGACACTCATACCGTGTTCGAGACGCTCGACGACGCCGACGTGCGCACGGCGGGCACCACCTATCTCATGTATCGCGGGCGCTATCGCCACGAGCCCCAGCGAGACACCGCGCTGACGCGCATCGCCACGACCCTGATGCGCCACCCGGTGATGGGCCCGCGCGAGCTCTTCTACGCCGACATCTTCGCGTCTCGCCCGACCGGCTGTCGCTCGGGACTCGGCATGCCGGGAGTGCGTGACCGTCATTCCGGTTGCGTCTCGGCATACATGGTCGAGCACGACCTGTTCGACTTCCTGCTGCTCTCGCTCCCCGACAACGACTGGTACTCCCACAAGCACGGTCCCGATGCCCAGGTCCACTCGATCGCGCAGGCCGATCTGCAGCTCGCCCGCGTGTTCGAGGCGGCAGGCGGGGTCGATGAGTTCCTCGCCGAGCACGCCGTGATCGCAATGGCCGACCATTCCCAAGCGCCGGTGACGAGCACGATCGCGCTCCAGGACGAGCTTGCCGAGCTCGGCGTGCGGGGACCGTCGCGCTCGGCCGGAGGCTCGCGCGGCGAAGAGCCGCGGATCGCCGTCTGCCCTTCCCAGCGCGCCGCGATGGTCTATGCGCTGCACGAGGCAGAGCGCGATGCCATGCGCGCGTCGGTGGTGACACGCACCCTCGCGATCGAGGGCGTCGAGCACGTGATGTGGCTGGCCCGCGACGCACACGACGTCCCACACGAGGGGATCATCTCGAGCTCGCGTCACGGCGAGCTGCGCTTTCGTCCCGGCGGCGCGATCCAGGATCCGCGCGGGGTCGCGTGGAGCGTCGAGGGCCCGATGGAGGTGATTGGCGGAGCCGTTCGCGACGGGCGCCTTCTCACGCCCGACTATCCCGACGTACTCGCCCGTGTCTGGTCAGCGCTCACGTGCGAGACCTCGGGCGAGGTGCTGCTGTCGGCCGCCCCCGGCTATGAGTTCCTCGACTGGGGCCGCCAGGCACACCTCGGGGGCGGCAGTCACGGTTCGCTTCACGCGAGCGATTCACTTGGCGCCCTCGTGCTCTGCGGAGTCGAGCTCCCGCAGCAGCAGCCCGCCCAGTGGGCGATCCGCGACGTCGCGCCGCTGGTGCTACGGCACTTCGGCCTGGGGGCGGGCGTTACTCTCGCGTAGTGAGCCGCTCGCTGATCCTCATCGCGTGCGCCGCCATGTGCGCGCTGCCGGCCTCGGCTCAGGGCGCTCCAGCCACGATCTCCGGCACCTCGCGCCTGTCGCCGCCGTTGGCAGCCAGCCCCGCCGGCGGATCCTCCGGCGCTGCGTCCTCGGGCCAGGCCACCAACTCGGAAGCGCCGATCCCGGTGCCGGCCTCGAACATCCCGCCGTCCGGGCGCAAGCTGTCGGCGGACAGGGTGCTCGCGATCGCGGCGGCGCTGCCGAAGATGCGCGCGGTTCGCAAGAAATATCCCGGCTCCTACGGTGGCGCCTACCTGAAGATCCCCTTTCACTGGCAGGTGAGCTACTTCTCGCGCAACGGCAACAAGGAGATCGGGCAGGTCATCATCGACGACGCCTCCGGACGGGTGCTCGAACAGTGGACCGGCTTTCAGGTGGCGTGGACGATGGCGCGCGGATATCCCGGCGCATTCGGCAGGCACGTGAACGCCCTGTACGTCTGGCTGCCGCTGTGCGTGCTGTTCCTGCTCCCGTTCGTCAACTTTCGCCGGCCGCTCTCGCTGCTGAATCTCGACCTGCTGGTGCTGCTGTCGTTCTCGATCTCGCTGGCGTTCTTCAACCATGGGCGCATCTACGCATCGGTCCCGCTCGTCTATCCGGCGTTGCTCTACCTGCTCGCGCGGATGCTCGCCCTCACGCGCAACGGCGCCGGCCGCAGGGCCCGGCCGCTGCGACTGCTGGTGCCGGCCCCGTACCTGGCCGTCGCCGTGGTGCTCCTGCTCGGCTTTCGAATCGCGCTCAACGTCACCGACTCGAACGTCATCGATGTCGGCTACGCCGGCGTGATCGGGGCGCAGCGGACCGTCGCCGGAGAGCCCCTCTACGGCTCATACCCGTCTGACAACGAACACGGCGACACCTATGGCCCGGTCAACTACGAGGCCTACGTGCCGTTCGAGCAGATCTTCGGCTGGAGCGGCCGCTGGGACGATCTGCCCGCCGCCCATGCAGCGTCGATCACATTCGACCTGCTCGCGGTCGCGCTTCTCTTCCAGCTCGGTCGTCGCGTGCGCGGCCCGACGCTCGGGATCGTGCTGGCCTACTCGTGGGTGTCATACCCGTTCACGACGTTTGCGCTGGAGAGCAATTCAAACGACGCGCTCGTCGCCGTGCTCGTGCTCGCTGCGCTGCTGGCCGCCACATATCGCTCGAAGCTCGGCCCGCCTGCCCGCGGGCTGTTCGCGGCGCTGGCGGGACTGACGAAGTTCGCGCCGCTCGCGCTCGCGCCCGTGCTGGCCACCTACGACCTGCGCGCCGAGCCCACCGCCGGCGCGACGGAAGCCGCCCCGCCCCGCGATCCTCGCGCGGCGGCCCTCGCCCGGATCGGCGGGCTCGCGGCGTTCCTGCTCGCATTCGCTGTCACGGTCGCCGTTGTCTCGATCCCCGCCCTGCGCCACGATTCGCTTCACACCATCTATGAGCGCACGCTCGCCTACCAGGCAGATCGTGGCTCGCCCTTCTCCGTATGGGGGTTATATGGCGGGTTGGGCGGGCTACAGGAGGCCGTTCAGGTCGCGGCCGTCGCGCTGGCGCTGACGCTGGCGATCGTGCCTCGCCGTCAGGATCTGATCGGCCTGGCGGCGGCCTGCGCGGCGGTGACGATCGCGACGCAGCTGGGCATCGATCACTGGTTCTACCTGTACATCCCCTGGTTCTTTCCGCTCGTGATGCTCGTGTTGCTCGGGCGCTTCACTTACCCTCGCCGGCCTGAACCGGGCGCGGCATCAGAATCTGCTCGATGGAGTCGGCCCGCAATGGCTGCGAGCACCGGATGAGCACCCCCATCAGCCACGGGTCCTCCTCGGAGGTTTCAAAGCGGACCGGCATCTGCGTGAGCAGCGACTGAATGGCCTGCTCGCGCTTGACACCGATGACCCCGCCGCGCGGTCCGGTCATGCCCGCGTCGGTGATGTAGGCGGTACCGCCGGGCAGCACGCGCGCGTCGGCGGTGGGTACGTGCGTGTGGGTGCCCACGACCGCTGTCACTCGTCCGTCCAGGTGCCAGCCCATGGCGACCTTCTCGGAGGTCGCCTCGGCGTGCATGTCGACGAGTATGTGATCGACCTCGCCGAGCTCGGCCAGGGCCACCTCGATCTCGGTGAAGGCCGAGCGGCCGGCGCGCAGGTAGAGGTTCCCACTCATGTTCACGACGCCGAGGCGCACACCGCCGCGCTCGACCACGCAGGCTCCGCGACCGGGCTGGCTGCGCAGGAAGTTGGCCGGCCTCACGATCGCCGGCTTGGCATCGAGATAGGGATAGATCTCGCGGCGGTGATAGGTGTGGTTGCCGAGCGTGATCGCGTCAACGCCGGCCGCGAACAGCTCATCGGCGATCTTGGGAGTTATCCCGAGACCACCGGCGACGTTCTCGCCGTTGACGACCACGAACTCCGGGGCATAGCGTTCGCGCAGCACCGGAAGGCAGTCGAGCAGCGTGCGCCGGCCGATGCCGCCGACGAGGTCGCCCACGAACAGGATGCTCAGGTCACCCGGAAGCCGGGTGGCGGCCGCCTCGGCCTCAGCCATACTTGGTCGATGGTTGCGGGCAAGTGAGCGGCGTCTCCGAGGACATTCCCGATGCCGCTCCCCACAGTGGGGAAGAGCGGACGCTGACGGACTCAACCGAGCCGTTAGGAGCGGGGCCGCCGCGCGTCGTCGTCCCAAGGTGGGTGCAGCTCGTGGCGCTCCCGCTTGCGGCCCTGGCGGCGTATGCGCTCGCGAAAGCGGCGGGCAAAGTGCTGTTGATCTTCATCGTGGCGGGGGTCATCGCGCTGATTCTGAACCCGGCGGTTGCCTTTCTGCAGCGCTCACGGCTGCCTCGTGGGCTGGCCGTGCTCGCGGTCTACCTCGCATTCTTCCTGGTCGTGGCCGGGATCGGCGTGTTGCTGGCCAACCCTATCTCCAATCAGGTTCGCTCGTTCACGCACAATCTTCCCCATCTCGTGAATGAAGCCAACGCGACGATCATCAGTTTCCAGGGCGACCTTCACCGCGTCGGCATCCACGTGCAACTCGCCGAGCAGGGCAAGACGGCCTTGCAGACGCTGCAGGACAAGCTCTCAAAGAGCGGCGGCACGCTCGTCTCCTTCGGCGGCGGCCTGCTGACAGAAGCCGTGAGCGCCGGCTTTGATCTCGTGCTCGTGTTTGTGCTGTCGGTGTACATGCTCATCTACGGCGAGCGGATCGGCAGACTGGTACGCAGGACGATGCCAAACGGCGACGGCACGCGCGCGGATGACTACCCGACGCTCGTCCAGCATGCGGTCTCGCGCTACGTCGGCGGGCAGCTGCTGTTCAGCATCATCATGGGCACCACGGCCGGCCTCTCCCTGTATATCTTCGGGCTGCTCGGCATCTTCCCGGATGGCAGCCGCTACGCGGTGGTGTTCGGCGTGTTCTTCGGCGTCATGGAGCTGATCCCCTATCTCGGCCCGTTCCTCGGCGCGTTCCCGCCGATCGTGGTGGCGCTCTTCTCAAACCCCATCAGCGCGCTGTGGGTTGGGCTGCTGTTCCTCGGAATCCAACAGCTCGAGGGCCATATCGTGGCGCCGCAGATCTTCGGACATACGCTGAGGATCAACCCGCTGCTCGTGATCATCGCGCTGCTGCTCGGAGAGCAGCTGTACGGGATCGTCGGCGCCCTGACAGCGCTCCCGGTTCTTTCGGTGCTGCGCGAGACCGTGGTCTATCTCAGCGGTCACCTGACCCTCGAGCCGTGGGACCGTTCACACGACGGGATGTTGTGAGCGTGGCCGCCGAGCCGCCCGTGCTGAGCGTGCAGGGGATCGAAAAGCGCTACGGCGAACGCCGGGCGCTGCGCGCGATCAGCTTCGATGTCGGCCCGGGCGAACTGGTCGCGGTGGTCGGACCGAACGGTGCCGGCAAGACGACGCTGCTGTCGATCCTCGCCGGAGTGCAGCGACCGAGCGCCGGTACCGTGGTCGGCCCCGCCTCGGAGCTCGCAGGAGCTCGAGCGATCGGATGGGCTCCGCAGGAGCCCGCGCTGTACTCGAAGCTCACGGTCGAAGAGAACCTGCAGCTGTTCGCCCGGCTTGAGAAGGTCGCGGACCCGCATGGCGCGGTCCACAGCATGCTCGAGCACACCGGCCTGTCCGAGCGGGCAAACGAGCGGGTGGATCGTCTGTCGGGCGGCAATCGCCAGCGCGTCAACGTCGCGCTCGGGTTGATCGCCGACCCGCGGATGCTCGCGCTCGATGAGCCCTCCTCCGCGCTTGATCCTCGCCAGCGCGCGCGACTGTGGGAGTTCCTGGGCGAGCTCGCGGGCCGGCGCACGAGCGTGCTGTTCTCCACCCACCATCTGGGGGAGGTCTCGAGGTACGCCACGCGCGCGATCGTGCTCGCCGACGGCGAGCTTCTGTTCGATGGAGCGCCGGGAGATTTGATCGCGTTGGGCGGCCCCGACGCTGAGGATCTGGAGGGGGCGTTCGTCGCCTTTCTGGCCGACCGCGGTCACTGATGCGCTGGTTGCTCGCAAAGGATCTGAAGATCCTCAGCCGCTCGCGGATGCTGGTTGCCGTGTTGGTCATCTACCCCGTCGCGATCGCGCTGCTGATCGGCCTGGCGATCTCGCGCAGTCCCTCAAAGCCACGTGTGGCGATCGTGGACGAAACGCCGCCCGGCCAGACCATCCAGGTCGGTAGTCAGCGCGTCGAGGTGAGTGAATACGCCGCGCAGCTGTTCAGCCAGATCCAGCCGGTGCCCGTCGCCTCACGCGCGCAGGCGGTCGCCAAGGTCAAGGCGGGCGACGTGCTCGCGGCGGTCGTGATCCCCCGCAACATCGCCGCGCGGCTGTCCTCAAACCTCGTGCCCGCGCACCTGGAAGTCATCTACGACGGCGACGCGCTCGAGCAGTCGCTCGTGCACTCGACGCTCAACTCGGCGCTCGCGCAGGCCAACCTCGGCTTCTCAGAACAGATCCAGCAGGCCGCTGCCGAGGCGCTCGAACGGCTTCTGCAAGGAGGCAACCTCGGCGTCCTGGGCGGACCGCAGAACCTGATCGGACTCAGCCAGATCCCCGCCGGCCTGAATCGGATCATCGCGCGCCTACCGCCGGGAGCAGACCGGGCGGAGCTGGAACGGATCTCGCAGTTCGCCCAGTTCGGCGCCCAGAATCTGCTGCTGAGCAAGAACGTGCTGTCGACCGTCAGCCAGCCGATCCGCGTGCAGAGCACCCTGCTGCACGGCAGGCGAACGCCGCTGAACACGTTCGCCGTGGTCGTCGCTGTGACCGTGTCCTTGATGTTCATCAGTGTTCTGCTCGCCGCCGGCGGCGTCGCGCTCGAGCGCGAGGAGCACGCGCTCATGCGCCTGGTTCGCGGTCTCATCTCGCGCGAGCGCCTGCTGGTCGAGAAGGGCCTTCTGTCGGCGGGCTGCGCGTTCGTGGTCGCCTTCGCCATGCTGGCCGGGATCAGCGCCTTCGTCGCGCTCGACTGGAGCCGCGTCGGGCAGTGGATCGCGGCGCTGGCCTTTGGCGCGGTCGCCTTCGGTGCTCTCGGGGTGGCGATCGGAGCGCTTGCTCGAGAGGTGCGCGCCGCCTCCCTGCTCGCGTTCCTGTTGTCGCTGCCGCTCGCCTTCCTCGCGCTCGTGCCCGCCGGATCGGTCGCCGCCGGGGTGAACAACGCGATCGACGCGGTGTCGTTCGTGTTTCCCTTCAAGGCCGCCCTGCAGGCACTTGATGCGGCCGTCAACGGAGCCTCCCCCTCGATCGGCTCGCCCCTGATCCACCTCGCAGCCCTCACGCTCCTGTTCGGTGCACTTGCCCGCGTTGGGCTGCGGCGCGCCGATTGAGATGGGGGTTCGCCCCACGCCTGCGTCAGCGAGGCTCTAACCTGGGAAGACGATGGCCTTCCCAAAGACGCGCATGCGGAGACTGCGCGCGACCGCTGGATTGCGCGGGTTGGTGCGCGAGACTGAGCTGAGCGCCGGGCGCTTCATGCTGCCGCTATTCGTGATGGATGCGAGTTCCGCCGGCGCCGAGCGCGAGCCGATCGCCGCGATGCCGGGCGTCGAGCGCCTGTCGATCTCCGCGGCGGTGGCGGAGGCCGGAGAGGCAGCGGATCTCGGAGTGGCCGCCGTTCTGCTGTTCGGAGTTCCCGCACACAAGGACGAGCACGGCTCCGGCGCCTGGGACGACGAGGGCGTCGTGCAGATGGCCACGCGTGCGATCAAGCAGGCCCACCCCGATCTGCTCGTGGTCACCGACGTGTGCCTGTGCGAGTACACGACCCACGGGCATTGCGGCGTGCTGCGGACGGACATCGATCCCCCCCGTGTGGACAACGACGCGACCGTCGAGCTGTTGGCGCGCGCAGCCGTCAGCCATGCACGCGCCGGCGCCGACATCGTGGCCCCCTCGGACATGATGGACGGTCGTGTCGGAGCCATCAGGGAGGAACTCGACGGCGAGGGGTTCTCAGAGACCCCGATCCTCGCCTACTCGGCCAAGTTCGCCTCGGCCTTCTACGGCCCATTTCGCGAGGCCGCCGGCTCGACGCCCACGTTCGGCGACAGGCGCGGCTACCAGATGGACCCGGCCAATGGGCGCGAGGCGGTGCGCGAGGCGCTGCTGGACGTGCAGGAGGGCGCGGACATGGTGATGGTGAAGCCCGCGCTCGCCTACGGCGATCTGATCAGCGCGGTCAAGCGCGCAACCCAGCTGCCCGTCGCGGCCTACAACGTGAGCGGCGAGTACGCGATGGTCAAGGCCGCCGCGGCGGCCGGCTATCTGGACGAGCGGGCGACTGTGCTTGAGATTCTGACGTCCCTCCAGCGGGCCGGCGCTGACACAATCATCACCTACCACGCAAAGGAGGCTGCCCGATGGCTGGCAGAGGAGAGCTGACCGAGGCAGCACCCAAAGTGCAGGACGCGAGCGCCGCGGTGCCGAAGATCCGCGCTCGCAAGGACGGCGCAGCCGTGCCGCTCGACGACCTCGACCGCAGGGTCCTCAACCTGATGCAGGGGAGCTTTCCGATCGCTTCGCGACCATATGA
>Ga0302184_10001692_pt1 | contig 14161 bp, 9 predicted proteins | sample I_Palsa_N3_3_FD_200233 | JGI IMG/M metagenome (GOLD analysis project Ga0302184, IMG submission 200233) | Peat permafrost microbial communities from Stordalen Mire near Abisko, Sweden - I_Palsa_N3_3 | ecosystem: Environmental > Terrestrial > Soil > Palsa > Peat permafrost | place: Sweden: Abisko...
TCGCCCGGCAGGATGCGATCCACGATCCAGCGCCCGGCGGGATCCCGGGTCACGTCGGCGCCCAGCTGGCCGGCGGCCGCGGGGCCGTCGGCGCCCGGGGCGAAATGCCAGTCCTGGCCGGCCTTGGTGATGTACGCGTGCGACGTGCCGAGCTCGCCGACCACCTCCCACAGCAGGTCGGTGAAGTCGTTGGCGCCGCGGATCCGGTCCAGCAGCGGCCGGTACTCGTCCTGCACGCCGTCCCAGTCCACGCCGGACATGTCCGGCACCCAGAAGTCCCGGCGCATGATCCACCCCGCCTCGGCGTAGGCGTGCCGCCACAGCGCGGCCGGATCGGCCGGGAACCGGGCCCGGGACAGGTCCACGGTGACGACGTCGCCGGAGGAGTGGTCGTCGTGGACGGGTTCGGACGGGACGACCTGCAGCTCGTCGTGGTCCTTGACCACCAGGCGGGTGCCGTCGCCGCTGACCTCGAACCAGTCGAGCTCCTCGGCCAGCTCGGCGACCTCACGCTTGCGCAGGTCGTAGCGCTCCAGGGCCGGGCGGGGCGCGTCGTCGTCCAGGTTCGCGGCGCTCTCGCCCAGCACGCCGGTCACCGGCTCGCGGAGCCAGGCCAGGCCGTCCTTGACCGCTCGCAGGCTCGCGTACCGGGCCTCGGGCACGGGCACGCCCACCACACGGCCGGGCAGACCGTCGGGGTCCACTGATACCACGGGCCGTTCGGCAGAATCTGACTTGTCCTCATCCGGGGGATCCTGGCTGACCGGACGGCCACCAGGCAGCGGCCCGAAGGGCGAGGGGGTCTGGGCGTCGAGCGTGACCAGGTAGGGGCGGCTGCCGTACGGGAACGACAGGTCGAAGGACTGCGCGTCGTAGACCGGGTCGAAGCTGCGCTGCGACAAGAAGGCCAGGTACAGGCCGTCGGCGGTGAAGACCGGGTCGGTGTCGGAGAAGCGGCCGTCGGTCACCTCGACGATCGAGCGGTCGGCGATCTTGGCCATGCGGATGCGGCGCAGCGGCCACATCAAGGGCTGGGACCAGGCCAGCCAGGCCGAGTCGGGCGAGAATGACAGCCCTTCGACGGGACCGTTGTCGGATGCCGCCAGCTCGGTGACCTGGCCGGAGTCCACGTCCACCAGCAGCAGCCTGCCGTCGTGAAGGGCGGCCGCGACCGTAGCCCCCCCGGGGGCGGCGGCCAGGCTGGTGACCGTGCCGCCAAGATCTCCGGTAAGCCGAACGGAGCGTGGCTCGCCGGTCACGGTCACCACCTCGAGCACGTCCGGGCCGGCCGCGTCGCTGGCCCAGACCACCTTCCCGGTCTCGCCCAGCACCCGGGGCAGCCGGGCCCGGGCGTTCGGGTCCACGTGCAGCGCGCGAGCCGGGCCGTCCTGATGAGTCAGCCAGTGCACCGTGCCCCGCACCTCGACGACGCTGGCCTGGCCCGTCAGGTCGCAGTCCAGGCTGCCCAGGTGATCCACGGCGGTGACGAGCCGCGGGGCACGCCCCGCGGACGGGGAGCCGAGGGTGATCTCGACCGGGTGCGGCTCGGCGGCCTCGGGACCGTCCAGCATCCACACGTCGCCGGCCACGTGGTAGACGATCCGGTGCCCGTCGGTGCTGGGGTTCCTGGCGTACGTGCCGTCGTGGTCGGTGTGCCGGGTCAGGTCGGTACCGTCCAGGGCGCAGGAGTAAATGTTGCCAGTGCCCTCGTGGTCGGACAAGAAGAACAGCCGGCCGCCGATCAGCATCGGGCTGCCGAACTGGGTGTCCAGGTCGGTCAGGATCCGGGTGAACAAGGGGTCGTCGGCGGTGGCGGTCCAGAGCCTGCCCGCGGTGCCGCCCCGGTATCGCTTCCAGTAGGCCGGCTCGCTGTTCTCCCGGCCGGCCAGCAGGGCGGTCCCGGTGGTTTCGAGGGCGAGGTCGCCGACCGGGCCGAAGGGCAGCCGCCGGGGCGGCGCGCCGTGCAGCGGGACCGCGTAGGCCCAGGTGTACTGGGCCTCCGGCTGCCCGGCGGCGGTGATGGCCAGCACCTCCCCGGCCGGCGTCCAGCCGGTCACCCGGGTCCGGTTGTCGCCCCAGTAGGTGAGCCGGGCCTCGTCGGCTCCCTCGGCATCGGCGGTGTAGACCTCTGGCTGGCCGTCGCGCCAGCCGGTCCACGCGACCCTGGTCCCGTCCCGGGAGAAACGCGGGTAACGGACCTGGGCGGCGTCGGCGGACAGCCGCCACGCGCGGCCCCCCTCGGCGGGCGCGAGCCAGACGTCGTCTTCTGCGACGAAGACGAGAAGCTCACCGTGAACATGCGGATACCTAAGATAACCAGCTGAAGTCACGCAGTTCATCTTAGGGGCTGCCGCCAGCCGCGTTTGGAGTCATCTCATGGGCTGGCGATGGTCTGCCGCTGGCTACAGCCAGCCGCGTTCGGACGCGATGTGCAGCGCCTCGGCGCGGTTGCGGGCCCCGGTCTTCTGGATGCAGGCGGACAGGTAGTTCCGCACCGTGCCCTCGGACAGGTACAGCTGGCGGGCGATCTCCGCGATCGTCCCGCCGTCGGCGGAGGCCTCCAGGACGTCCCGCTCGCGGGGGGTGAGCGGGTTGAGCCCGTCGGCCAGGGCGGCGGCGGCCAGGTCCGGGTCGATGACCCGCTCGCCGGCCAGGACCCGCCGGATGGTCTGGGTCAGCTTGTCGGCCGGGGAGTCCTTGACCAGGAACGCGGACACGCCCGACTCCATCGCGCGGCGCAGGAACCCCGGCCGGCCGAACGTAGTCAAGATGACGATCTTGGTCCCCGGGTGGGCCTTCTTCAGCTCGGCGGCGGCGGCGAGCCCGTCCAGGCCGGGCATCTCGATGTCCAGCACCGCCACGTCCGGGTGGGTGTCCTGAGCCGCCTGCAGGACCTCGTCGCCGCGGCCGACCTGGGCCACCACCTCGAACTCGCCTTCAAACGAGAGCAGCGCGGCCAGCGCCTCCCTGATCATCACCTGGTCCTCGGCGAGGAGCAGCCGGATGGGGTTCTTGGCGGGCTCAGGCGTCATACCGGTCCACGGGGACCGTCGCGGTCAGCCTGAAGCCCTGGCCGCGGGCGGGGTCGGCCGCGCCTAGTGATAGGCGGCCGCCTGCGGCGGACAGCCGCTCGGACATGCCGCGCAAGCCGGTTCCCTTGGCCGAGTGCGGGTCCGGCTGCTGGTCTGCCGGCTGGTCCGGCTGCGGCTGGCCGAGGCCGCGGCCGTCGTCGAAGACCTCGAGGGAGAGTTCTCCGGGGTGTTCGGTCAGGCGGATCCGGCAGTTCTTCGCGCCGGAGTGCCGGATCACGTTGGTCACCGCCTCGCGCAGGCACCAGGCCAGCGCGGCCTCCGCGTCGGCGTCGAACGTGCCCGAGCGCAGGGTCAGCCCGGTGTCGTCGTCGAGCCGGATGCCGGCCGCGTCGAGCGCGTTCCGCGCGGTGATGACCTCGATCGCGAGGGTCGGGCGGCGGTAGCCGCTGACCGCCTCCCTGATGTCGTGCAGCGTCTGCCGACTAACCCGGCCGATGTCGCCGAGGTCGCCGAGCACCGTGTCGCGTTCTTGGGTGGCCGGCAGCCGGGACAGCCGCTTGGCGGCCAGTTCGGACTTCAGCGTGATCACCGACAGCGACTGGCCGGTCAGGTCGTGCATGTCCCGGGCCAGCCGGAGCCGTTCCTCGTTGGCGGCCAGCTTGGCCACGGTCCCGCGGGCCTGGCTCAGCTCCTGCATGAGCTGGATCTGCATCCTGAACCCGATCATGGCCACGCCGACGAGCACGACAGGCAGCAGCACGGCCCAGAAGTCCTCCGCGTCGTCGTGGGAGAGCCAGCTGAAGAAGACGTAGCAGACCGCGACGGCGAGGACCCGACGCAAGGCTCGCCGCCGTCCGTCGGGCTCGGCGGACAGGATCATGCCGGCCGCGGCGGACACGTAGATCCACAGCGGCGTCCATCCCTTGCCGTACACCACGCAGGCCAGGGCCGCGAGGACGACAATGGCCACCAGCCCGGCCCGGGCCAGGCGCGGCCGGCGGTCCGTGTCGATCACGGTGGGCACGTAGATGGCGCAGAAGGCGAGCGTGATGGCCAGCCCGCCCCCGATCCACAGCACCCCGTGGCGGTGGCCGAACAGGGCGTGCACCGGCTGGATGAGGTAGACCAGCCAGATCGCTGAGAAGAACCAGCGCAACGGGCTGCCGGTGCCGGGCGTGCGCAGCCAGCCGAGGCCGGCGCTCAGCAGGGCCGGCCGGTGTACCGGGGCCTCGTCCGGCGCGGGCTCGTCGGGCGCGGCCTGGTGCGGGCCGGCCTGGTACGGCGCGGGCTCGTCCTGGTCGGTTCGGCCTTTCATCGCCATGGCGGGTTCACCTCATATCCATGCTGCCACGTTTCCCTGCCCGCGCGACCGGGGCGTACCAGTGCTGGTACGCCCCGGTTTCCGGCAAGGCCCCCGATTGGCTTGCCGGCTCTAGCGTTCAGACCGTCTCGGCGGTAGAGCGGACGGCGAAGGTGGCCAGCACGGCGAAGATCGCCAACCACACGACGATGCCGATCACGTTGACCAGCGCCACGCTTCCCTGGGCGATGACGTCCGTGGAGATCTTGACGATCTGGTAGGTGGGCGTGAATTCGCCGAACTTCTCCAGGGCACCGTGCAGCGGGAACCACAGGCCGCCGAAGATCGAGAAGGCGAAGAACACGACGATGGTGACCGGCTGCACCGAATCCGGATTGAGCTTGTAGCCGACGGCCACCGCCAGCGCCGCGAAGATCAGCGTGCCGATCCAGATGGCGACCGCGCACGCGACCCACTTCCAGATCGGCATCTGGACGTGACCGTAGAAGCTGCCAAGCAAGAACACGATCAGGATCGACGGCACCGTGGTCACCATCGAGGTCAGAACCTTGGCCACCACATAGGCGTTAGCCGGCAGGGGCGTGAGCCGCAGCTGCTTGATCCACCCGTCCTTGCGTTCTTGCGAGATACGGATCGTGTTGTTGTTGAACGCTCCGCTGAGGGTGCCGAACGAGGCCATGCCGACCATGTAGAAGGCCGCGAACGAGACGCCGTCTCCGGTGGCGTTCGTCCTCCCGAAGATCAGGTAGAACATCACGGGCACGGCGATCGTGAAGATCATGTACCGCTTGTTCCGCCGGAGCCTGGATATTTCGGCCTTCGTCAGCGCCAGTGTGCCGCTCAGTGTGCCGCCCATCTCAGTTCGTCTCCCCAGCGCGAAAGTTCCCGTTAGTCGCGTCGTCTTCGGCGGTGATGGCGATGAAGGCCTGCTCGAGGCCAAGGCTTCCTATCTCGATCTCGCGCGGCCGGTAGCCGGCGTTCAGTACCGCGTACAGCGTGGCGTCGGAGTCGCTGGACTGGATCTGCACCAGGTCGTGCCTGACCTCGAGGTTCACCACCCCGGGCAGGCCGAGCAGGAACTGCTCGTCCACCCGGTCCAGCTTGAATGAAAGCCGTTTGGCGCCGGCCCGTGCCTTGATCTCGGCGGGCGTGCCGTCCGCGAGCAGCCTGCCCCGGTTGATGACCAGGATCCGGTCCGCGGCCTGATCAGCCTCTTCCAGGTAATGCGTGGCGAAGAGCAGCGTGCGCCCCTCGGCCACTTCTTCCTTCATGCTGGCCCAGAACAGCCGGCGGGTCTCCACGTCCATCGCCGTGGTCGGCTCGTCGAGCACGATCAGTTCGGCCTGGCCGCAGATGGCCAGGGCGAACCGCACCCGCTGCGTCTGGCCGCCGGACAGCCGGTCCACCCGCTGGTCGGCGAACTGGCCGATGCCCGCCCGCTTGAGCGTGGTCGCCACCGGCTCCGGCTTTTGCTGCAGTTTCGTGATCAAGGTGACAAGCTCGCGCACCGTCACCTCGGGCATCAGCCCGCCGGACTGCAGCATGGCGCCCACCCGGCCGGACTTCACCGCGTGGTACGGATCCGAGCCGAACATCTTGATCTGCCCGCTGGTCGGCTTGCGCAGCGCGAGCAGCATGTCCAAGGAGGTCGACTTGCCCGCGCCGTTCGGGCCGAGCAGGGCCGTGGTCTCGCCGGGCCGCAGGTCCAGGTTCAGCCCTTCGACCGCCTTCAGACTGCCGTACTGCTTGGAGACGTTCACGAACGACACAACCGGGGTGCTGCCCACGGCGCTGCCGTAGCCGACCGCGCTGCCGTCCCTCAGGGCCGTGCCGTAATCCGTCCCGTACTGACTCATCATCTCCCCTGTCGTTTCCGGTCTGGCCTAGCCGATTTCGCCTTGATCCTTCGCCTTTATTGCCGGTGCACCCCATACCACCAGCTGGCCCCGGCCACGGGGTAGTGCCGACCCTCAACGGCAGACCATGACATACGTCATCGCGGGTCCGGTGACATGGCGCGCCACCTGCGGGTTTGCGTTAGCGCACGGCGGCTAGCGGCGCGGCGCCCGGGCCGGCAGCGCCCGGGCGAGCCGGTGCATCAAAAACCGGTGTCGGTATAGGTCTGCTGCCCGTACTCGGGCGCCATCGGGTTCCACAAGTTCACGAAGGCAGCCTTGGAGGCCGTCGACGCGGTGTCGGCGTTCCCGGCGGCCACGTAGTTGGAGTCCTGGTTCGGGTTCGATCCGCACGCGTTTCCCGAGCTGACCAGATCCGCCAGCCAGGCATGGAAGTCATTGTCGGCGTTGAGCGAGTTCTGCATCGCGGTGGTGAACGCGCTGACCAGTTGCGCGCCGTTGGGCAAGCCGGTTACCGAGAGCGTCTGGAGATCCTGCAGGATGTTCTGCCGGGTGGTGATGGCTTGCTGGAGGACGGGTTCTGCGCTGGCCGGACTTTCCGAGCAGGCCTGCACGCCGTTGATCGCGTCCTGGACGGACGGGCGCACGGCCGCACTTTGGCTCAGGTACGAGCCGAGGGTGGCCATGGCGGCGGCGCCCGGCAGCTGGGTCGGCGAGGAGGAAACCGAAGGACTAGCAGAAACCGAAGGACTACGAGCAGGCGACGTAACCGACGGGGACGCCGCGGCCACGTTACCGGCGTTGCTCGCGGTGGTCGGATGGCCCTTCCCGGCCAGGAAGGCCACCACTCCGACGACGGCCAGCACCACCACCGCGGCGACGCCGATCAGCACGCCCCGGCGACCCGTACGGTGCGGTTCGGCCGGGCGTCCGGCCCGGCGTGGCTCCGGCTCGGCCGCCAGCCCCGCCCACCGTTGCTCCGGCCCCGCTGGCCCCGCTGGCCCCGCCGGTGCCGCCGGCCCCGCCGGCCCCGCCGGCCCCGCCGGCGTCCCGGACCATGGGCGCTCCCCTCCCGTCGCGCGTCCCTCATAGACCTGCTGGAATTCCGACGGGGACATGGTCGGTCCCTCGTTTCGCCTGGCCTCCCAAGGCGGGGGCGTCGCCGCCCGCTCCGTAGCGGGGTACGCCGGCTCAGCGAGGTACGCCGGCCCGGCCACGGCCCCGGGAACCGCGTCCGGTGCCCGGCGGGCGGCATCGGGCAAGGCAGATTTGCGGGTGGTCCCTTCTCGTGCTGGGTCAGCGACGACGGCGGCCGTACTCAGCTCGGCCAAGAGCTGGGCCGCGGTGGGACGCTGCTGCGCATCCTTGGCCAGGCAGCGCTCGATCAGGGGCCGGATTTCGCCGGGTACTGCCTGGGTGTTCGGCTCGCTGGTGACCACCCGGTACAGCAGCGCCACGGTGGACCCTTCCCCGAACGGTCCCTCCCCCGTGGCGGCGAAGGTCAGCACGGCGCCCAGGCTGAAGACGTCGCTGGCCGGGCCGACGGGCCGGCCCTCAGCCTGTTCGGGGGACATGAACCCGGGCGACCCGACCACCATCCCGGTACGGGTCAGCGCAGCCGCCTCCAGGGACCGGGAAATCCCGAAATCGATCAGCCGCGGCCCGTCCTCGGCCAGGAGCACGTTCGCTGGCTTCAGGTCACGGTGCACCACGCCGGCGGTGTGAATGGCGGCCAGGCCCTCGGCAAGTCCCGCGGCTAGTCTCAGGACCAGCGCGCCGGGCATAGGCCCGCGCTCGGCCACCGCATCGCCGAGCGACGGCCCGGCAATATAGGACGTCGCCAGCCACGGCACCGGTCCGTCAAGATCAGCGTCCACGACGGGCGCGGTGAAGATGCCGCTGACCTTCCGGGCCGCGCCCGCTTCCCGGGCGAACCGGGCGCGGAAATCGGCGTTTTCCGCCAGTTCCGGGCGGATTACCTTGATCGCGACGTTCCGGCCGCCGGGGGAACGGCCCAGGTAGACGCGGCCCATGCCGCCGGAGCCCAGGCGCGCCTCAAGCCAGTAGGGCCCGATCCGCCGAGGATCCCCAGGTTGCAGCTCATCCAACTCGCCCGCCCCCCTTGGGTGCAAGTCGAAGAATGAGTCAGGGAATGACGCTAAAGTCCCCTCTCCTTCCCCTAGTCGACATCGGCCGACACGCCCGGTCAAGGGGCGGGGGGCACATTTTGAATGGCGCCTTATGGTCCGAGCGCCTCAAATGCCGAATACTTCTCCGAAATTCGGAACTTGCCAGCGCGCTTATAAGCTATTGATAAGCGGCCCGCGGCGTAGCCCTGCATCCCGCGAGGGTTGGCGGCCGCGTACAGCATGCCGTTGCGGCGGGCGACCGCGCTGACCCGGCCGAGGGACCAGGCCGGGCGGACGTTGACCAGGTGACCACGGCGCCGCAGGTCCTCGAGGACGGCGGTGCCCACCCGGGACTCCACGTCGAGGACGCGGGGCTGGGCCTGGCGCGGGTAGAACGACGACGGAATGTGCGCGGAATGGAACGCCGGGAAGTCAATCGCCTGCTGGAGGTTCATCCCGGCCAGCACGTGGTTGAGGAAAAACAGCAGCGACCACTGGTCCTGCTGGTCCCCGCCGGGCGTGCCGAACGCCAGGTACGGCTCGCGGTCCCGCAGCGCGAGGCTCGGGCTCAGGGTCGTCCGGGGCCGCTTGCCCGGCGCGAGGGTGGCGGGCAGGCCGGGGGTGAGGGTGAACATCTGCGCTCTGGTGCCGAGGCAGAAACCGAGGCCGGGGATGACCGGCGAGGACTGCAGCCAGCCGCCGCTGGGCGTGGCGGACACCATGTTGCCGAACCGGTCGGCCACGTCCACGTGACAGGTGTCCCCGGCGCGGTAGCTCGACGCGGCGGGGCTGCCTGGGCCACTGGTCCGCAGGGTCGGCTCCCCGGTGCCCGGGTCGAGCCGCCGAGCCGGAGGCTCGACATCCGGGTTCGAGCCCACGCTCGCGCTCGCGGCGTCGCCGCCAGCCCGGAACGAGTTGGTGATGACGTCCGGCAGCCGGGGCGGCCGTCCATCGGGGGCGCCGGGACGCAGCTCGGCCGAGGCTTGCGGCCCGACCAGGCGACGCCGGGCGTCGGCGTACCCGGCGGACAGGAGCGCCTTGACCGGCACGTCGGTGAAGTCGGGGTCGCCGTACCAGGCCTCCCGGTCCGCGAAGGCCAGCTTGGCGCATTCGGTCACGGTGTGGATGTAGTCCGCGCTGTCCGGGCCCATGGCCTGCAGGTCGAAGCCCTCCAGCAGGGCGAGTTGCTGGGCGAACACCGGGCCCTGGCCCCACGGCCCGGTCTTGCACACGGTCAGGCCGTGGTAGTCGTAGGTCAGCGGCTCCTCCAGGCGCGGCCGCCAGGCTGACATATCGGCGTAGGACAGCAGGCCCCGGTGCGCCCGGCCGGTCACGTCCATCACCTCGGCGGAGGCGACGTAGGCGGCGATCGCCTCGGCGACGAAGCCTTCGTAGAAGGCCCGCCGGGCCGCCTCGATCTGCTCGTCGCGGTCGCCGCTGGCCGCCTCGGCCTCGTCAAGCACGCGCTGATAGGTGCCGGCCAGGGCGGGGTTGGCGAACCGCGAACCCGGTGCGGGCACGGTTCCGCCCGGCAGGTAGACCTCGGCCGAACTCGGCCAGTGGTCCCGGAACAGCTCGGCCACGCTCGCGATCCCCCAGCTGACCGCGGGCACCACCGGGTAGCCGCGGGCCGCGTAGCCGATCGCGTAGTCCATCACGTCCCGCAGCCGGAGCGTGCCGTAATCCCGCAGCAGCAGCATCCACGCCCCGAACGCTCCCGGCACGCAGGCCGCGAGCAGCCCGCTGCCCGGTACCAGATCGAGGCCCAGATCGCCGAACGCCTCCAGGGTGGCAGCCGCGGGCGCGGTCCCCTGCCCGCAGAGCACGAAGGTCTCCTCCCGGCCGGCGTGGTGGGCGATGACCGGTACCTCGCCGCCGAGACCGTTCAGGTGCGGTTCGGTGACCTGGAGCACGAGCCCGGCGGCCACCGCCGCGTCGAACGCGTTACCGCCCCCCTCGAGTACGGCCATGCCCGCCGCGGAGGCGAGCCAGTGCGTGGAGGCCACCATGCCGAACGTGCCCGCCAGCTCCGGCCGGGTGGTGAATTCGGGAATATCGCCCATGGCTCGATCCTCTCATCACGGCGCGGCGGGCCAACTTGTGTGTGTCGGCTGGCGGAACGCGCGGGCATACTCGATGATTACTCATCGCCATTGTTCGATCACGGTAAGGTGCAAACCCATGCCCACGATTCCTCGCGCGGTGCCGCTGGCGCTGACGGCGGCCGTCACGGTAGCTACCGCGGGCTTGCTCACGGGGTGCGGCAGCGCGCAGGCGCCTCAGCCGACGTCGCCGACGTCATCGACGTCGAGCGGCACCGCGGGCAGCCAGATGCAGGTGGCGGGGGCCGGCTCCTCGTCGGCACCGACGGCGCCGCCCACGGTACCCGGACTCGGATTGACGGTGTGCCGGTCCGCCGCCCTCAAGGTGGCGGTGGACAGCAGCCAGGCGGGCGGCGCGGCGGGCAGCGCGTACTATCCGGTGAACTTCACCAACACCTCGGCCGTGGCGTGCGGGCTGTACGGCTATCCCGGCATGTCGTTCGTGACCGCGGCCGGAGGCGCCGGTCGCCAGATCGGCGCGGCGGCCCAGCGGGACCCGGCCTTCGCGAAGTTGTCGGTCCGGCTGCCGGTCGGCGGCGTCGCGCACGCCTGGCTGCAGGTCGCGCAGGCCGGCAACTACCCCGCGTCGGCCTGCCAGCCAGTGACCGCGCACTGGCTGCGGGTGTTCCCGCCGGGTGATACCGCCGCCAGCTACGTGGCCGTCAGCTTCAGTGCCTGCGCCACGGCCACCGCGCACCTGCTGACCGTCACACCCGTCCGGTCCGGCCGGGGCGTCCGGGGGGTCACGCCGTAGGTCCGATAGCGTCGGCGCATGGACGTTTCCCCTCGGTTGCGTGCGGTCTGCGACCTCGACGTCGCCGTGATGCGCGAGAACAGCGGACGGCATGAATACGACGGCAAGCCGCAGGACCTGTCCCCGACCGGCGTCCGGGCCGGGCTGGCCCGGCTGACCGCGGCCCGGGAGGCCGGCGAGCGGCTCGCCGACCCGCACGATGAGGCACACCTGACCGCGGCCGAGGACCTGTGTCAGGTCACCTTCGCCGAGCTCGAGATGCACCGCCGCAACCCGATCCTGCACCTGGCCGAGCTCGAGCTGGCCACCTACGACCGGGATTACGCGCCCGCGGCGGAACGGGCGGCGGCCTGGGCCGAGCACCTGGCGGCCTGGCCGCGGGTGGTCGACGCGGCCACCGAGTCCCTCGATCTGGTCAGCGCGCCGGTCGCGGAGGCCCTGCTCGGCGCGACGCGCGGGCTGACGGCCGGGATCACCACCGGACCGGACGCAGATGACGCGTGGGGCCCGGAGACCTCTGGCGGCCGCGCGGACCAGGCCGTGCGCAAGGCCGCACTGGCCGCGCACGCGCGGCTGGTCGCTCATCTGGAGCGGACCGCCGCCGACGGCAACCCGGATCCGGCGCTGGGCGGGCCGGCGTTGAGTACGCTGATGAGCAGCGCGGAAGCGCTGCCGGTCGACATCGGCCGGCTGGCCGAGCAGGCCGACACCGAGCGGGACCGGCTGCTGGCCCTGCTGGCCGAGGGATGCGCGCAGGTGGCCCCGGGCCGTCCGGCCCTGGAGGTGGCCAGGGAGCTGGTCCGGGTGCATCCGGACGCGCGGAGCGTGATCGGTGCGGGCCAGCTCTGGGCGCAGCGGGCCATCGACTTCACCCGTGAGCGCGATCTGGTCCCCTACCACGACGGGGTCTGCCTGGTGGGCCTGTCCCCCGAGTCACGCCGCTGGGCGATGGCCATGATGACCCCGGCCGCGCCCGGCGAACCGGACGGCCCGTCCTGGTTCCACATCACACCGCCGGAGGAATCCTGGCCAGAAGACGAGCAAGAGGCGTGGCTGGAGGTATTCAGCGACACCACGCTGCCCGGCATCGCCGTGCACGAGGTCGCGCCCGGGCACTTCTCCCACGGCCGGGCGTTGCGCCGGCTGACCTCCGAGGTCCGCCGGACCGTGCACTCCAGCGCGTTCGTCGAGGGGTGGGCGCACTACGCCGAGGAACTGTGCGTAGAGGAAGGCTTCGGCGCCGAGGACCCCCAGATCGTGATCGGCATCTGGCTGGAGGCGCTCGTCCGCGTGACCAGGCTGGCCTGCGCCATCGGCGTGCACACGGCGGGCATGACGGTCAAGCAGGCCGCGCGACGGTTCGAGGCGGACACCCACCTGACCGGTCCGGCCGCGCTGTCCGAGGCCCGGCGGGCCACGTTCGACCCGACCTACGGCCGGTATACGTGGGGCAAGCTGGAGATCCTCAAGCTGCGCGAGCGGGCCAGGAAGGAGTGGGGACCCGGCTTCACGCTGCAGCGCTTCCACAAGGCGCTCCTGGACCTCGGCTCTCCCCCGCTCGGCCTGCTCGGCACCGCGGTGGAGCGCGGATAGCCGCCAGGGGTGCCCGGGGGCCGTCCCGCCGCGGTAAGCGGTAGCGTTGGCTCATGCGCAGACTGACGTCGGCCTTGGGCATCGCTGGCGCGGTGCTGCTGGCAGCGCTCGGGGTGACCGGGTGCGGGACGGCCAGCGCCTCGTCGTCGATCGCCGTCACCAGCGCGTACGTGCCGCAGCCGACCACGCCAGGCACCACGGTCGCGTACCTGGACATCCGCAACAACGGCCACGCCGACCGCTTGGTCTCGGTACACACCAGCGTGGGCGGGACGGTACAGCTGCGCGCCCCGGGCGCGCGGCGCGCGGGCACGCTCACCATGTACACCGTGACCGCTATCCCGGTTCCGGCGGACTCACTGTTGCGGCTGAACCCGGACAGTTACCATCTGCTGATCACCGGCGCGGGTCCGATGCATGACGGCAAGGACATCACGCTGCGGCTCACGTTCGCCGACGCCGGCACGATCACCATCCTCGCCCTGGTGACCAACCCCGAGTCGGGCGGCAGCAGCTACTTCCTCAACTGAGCGACCGCGCCCAGGGTGGGTCCCTTCAGCGGAGTCCGGTCGGTATTGAACGCGGGCCGCCACTCCGGCAGGCTGACCAAGCCAGGCTCGACCAGGTCGAAACCGTCGAACAGGTCCAGGATCTGGGCCCGCGACCGGAGCGTGAACGGCATCCGCGCGCCTGCGTAGGTCTGGGTCGCCTCGGCGAGCATCTCGGGATCGGCGTCGTCTGAGGTGCCGACCGAGATAGCCAGGTAGCTGCCGGGCGCCATGCGCTCGCGGAACTTCGCGATGATCGCGGGCGCGTCTTCCTCGTGGCTGATGAAGTGCAGCACGCTCAGCAACAGCACGGCGACCGGCTGGCTGAAGTCGAGGCAGCCGGCGAGCGAAGGGTGCGCGAGGACGGTAGCCGGGTCGCGGACATCCCCCCGGATGGTGATCACGCCGTCCCGGGTCGCGAGCAGGGCGTCGTTGTGCGCCACCACGATCGGGTCATGGTCGACGTAGACGACCCGCGCGGCGGGGATGATGTCCCGGGCGACCTCGTGCACGCTGGGTGCGGTGGGCAGGCCGCTGCCCAGGTCGAGGTACTGCGCAATGCCCTGCCGGGCGAGGAAGCGCACCGCTCGGAGCAGGAACGCGCGGTTGGCTAGCGACAGCCGCCGGGGGTCGAGCCGGGATTGCATCAGCTTCTCGGCCGCGGCCCGGTCGACGGCGAAGTTGTCCTTGCCGTACAGCAGGTAGTCGTAGATCCGGGCGATGCTCGGCCGGGAGACGTCGACCCCGTCGGGCACGCGCGGCTCATACCCCCTGGCCGTGCCCGCTGCCGACATGAGGCCACCCTTCGCCACAACCGATTGCATTC
>Ga0302184_10001693_pt1 | contig 14157 bp, 16 predicted proteins | sample I_Palsa_N3_3_FD_200233 | JGI IMG/M metagenome (GOLD analysis project Ga0302184, IMG submission 200233) | Peat permafrost microbial communities from Stordalen Mire near Abisko, Sweden - I_Palsa_N3_3 | ecosystem: Environmental > Terrestrial > Soil > Palsa > Peat permafrost | place: Sweden...
CGCCGCGCCGGCGATTGTCATGACGCCGCTCACCGAGCCAATCGCGGCGTTGGCCGCGGCACGACCGCGCTCTTCGCGGACCAGCGCATACAGCCACCGCTGCCGCGCAGGCGGCCATACCGCGCCGGCGGCCCCCTGCAAGCCGTAGCAGGCTGCGATCTCCCACAGGCCGACCCTCAGCATCACCAGGACGCCCAGCAGGCACAGCGCCTGAACCAGCATGGACCCCAGCGCCAGCCTCCGGACATCGTGGCGATCGGCCATCGCGCCGGCGAACGGCATGCACAACAGGGCGGGTAGCGTGCCGACGAGTTCCACGATCGCGAGGGAAGAAGCCGAGTAATGGTGGAGCACGTATACGAAAACAGCTACCAGCATGATCCAGGAGGCACCTTGGTTTCCCGCGCTTGCCACCCACAGCAGCATTACGTGCCGATTCCCGGGCCGCAGTCCGCTCAACGAACTTTCCTAACCATTGCGTGCGCTCCGGACTCTCGCCGGCCGGTGCCGCGCAGCCGGAACCGACACAGCTTCGGCCAGTCCTCGTCGTAGAAGCCGGCCGGGATCGTGGCCCGCTGGTCCCGGTCCAGATTGCGCAGCCGCCTGGCCATCTGCGGCCCGGCCCGGCGTCAGTCGGCGAGCAGAAGAGATCGCCGTCGACCGCGAACGCCCGGTACCACATGAGCCTGCCCGCGTCCGCCGATGGTGGCCAGCCGGACCACTGGCTCCCCGCCCGATCCGGCCTCGCGTCTCGTCCTGCCCGCGGATCACCGCTCCTTGCCGCTGGCGCTGAGAAAGACGATATCGAGGTCGCGGACCCGGTCCGGGTCGGCGTCCAGGGCAATACCGCTGATCTTCCCGTCGCTGACGGTGAACGTGAAGACCACCTTCGGCCGGCCGCCGGGCGCCCACACAGCCGCCGGAACGCCGTCAACCAGAGCCAGCCGGGCCGCCTCAGCCCGTCCCGCGAAAGTAGCCGCCACCGCGCCGGCACCGCGGACCTCGGCGGTCAAGGCCCACTGCCCCGAGACCGCGCCCATCCGCACGGCCGCCGGGTCGGCCACCAGCACGGCACCCGGATCGAGCAGCGCCAGCAGCGCACCGAAATCCCCGCCCCGCGAGGCAGCCAGGAACGCCGCGACCATCTCCCGCTTCCGGGACCGCGCGGCATCAGACGCCGCAGCCGCACCCTGCACCCGGCGCCGGGCCCGGCTGGCGAGCTGCCGCGCCGCCACCGGCGAACGGCCAATGATGACGCCGACCTCGCCGAACGACACACCGAAGACGTCGTGCAACACGAACGCGAGCCGCTCGGCCGGAGTCAGCGTGTCCAGCACCACCATCAACGCGGCACCAACCGAATCGGCCAGCACCGCCTCGTCCTCCGGGCCGGCCTGGCCGGCCGGCCGAAGACCCGCGTCAAGCCCGGCCGGCTCGGGCGGCAGCGCCCCGGCCAGCTCCTCCCGCCGGACCCGGCCAGACTCCAGCATATTCAGGCAGACCCGGGCCACGACCGTGGTCAGCCACCCCGCCGGATTCTCCACCTGACCGCCGTCGGCGCGGCTGACCCGCAGCCACGACTCCTGCATCGCGTCCTCAGCATCACCGCGCGAGCCGAGCATCCGGTAGGCCACCGCCGTCAGCCGCCCCCGGTGCTCAGCGAACCGCTGCATCAGCCAGTCCTGCTCGCTCATCGGTCACGTTCCTCCGTCCCGCCCCCATATCAGTTGACCGGCCAGACCGGCCCGATGTGACAACCGGACCGTCACCACCACCAAGCCAGCGGGAAAAGCCAAGCCAGACTCGCACGATCCGCCCGACCTCCAGCGCTGCCCTACACGCCGGTACGCATAGATCGCACCTGCGCTACCATTGGAAACTACGGAACGTATCTGGCGGTTCAGGGGTGGCCATCGCCGGTTACGGGGCATAACGGGAACGGATGATCGTCGAAACCGTCCGTTCCGCGTTCCCGGCATCGCTTCCCCGGACCTGCTCGAACCGGCGGTGCCGGCGGTTACAGCGAATTGCGTCGCCCACGTGGTGGCCGCGTACGCGGCGACCGACGCATAGAACATGCGCTGCCGACGCTTTGCGACCGCACCCGCAGCTGTGCCCTCGCGGTACTCGTGCCCGTCGGCCGTGGCCTCACAGCTGCTCGATGAACGCAACACCATCTGGCGCAACACGCGCGCTTTCCGGGGATGACAGCGACCCGAGGAAACGCCCTCCGTAGGCCCGGTACACCGGCCGACCCTTCTCACTGCCTGGCCTGCCAGTGAGCTCGGATCCTGGTGGCCAGCGCGTCCGGGGTATCGCAGGTTAGAACGTCCCCCGCGCTGCTGACCGCCGACCAGGTGCCGTCGTCGGCGCTAAGGCCGTGGTAGCCGCCGTCGGCCCAGGCCAGCTCCAGTTCGGCCAGCGCGCGTCCTCATCGACTGCGAATACGCCGCGGCCCGTCCCTCTCATAGAGGAGTCTCCTTGTCTGTTCACCGGTTAGCCTCCATATGGCCGGTGATCTGCCTGGCCCGATGCCGGTCGACCGCGAACAGGACACCGCGGAGCACGACCACACGGTCGGGGTGGGAACTGGTAGCCAACCGCACACGTTGCGTACGAGCTAACGAACTTGCACTACTTTGCACAGCAATTAGCCGAGGGTGTCGAGGGCGGCCGTGATGAGGGTACGGGCCTGCGATCCCCTCACCGCGATCTCCGAGGTTGCTTCCCGGGTGGACACATCTGACCCGGCTGTTGACACGTACTGGTCGAGCAGTTGGGCCACGGTGACGTCCGAGTCGGGCTGCCGTCCTGGGCCAACGCGAGCAACTTGCCGAGCTCGACCTTGCGCGGCCCGCTCGGTCTTGCAGGACTTGCGGAACCGGATCTCCCGGCCGGTGAGCGGATCAGGTGGGGCGGGTGGGGCTCGAACCCACGACCGGCGGATTATGAGAAGCCCGGCTGCCCGCGCCGTACGCACTACCAGCACGGATACAATGTTGTGCCACTGATGGCCCCGACTGCACTGGTTGCACCGATGGCTCGGTCCACGAGCCGGTCCACGGCCTCGGCGCCCGATCCCTTTGTCCTGCTACTGTACGTAATATTGCGCCCGTTATGTTCGGTGCGTCAGGGGCCGGGCTGACGGCGCGGCGAGCTAGCATCGTGGCATGAGCGCGCAGCCTTCACAGCACGACAGTCACGACGTCATCCGTCTCGGTGGCGAAACCGCCGTGGTGGTTCCGGTGCACGAGTACCACACGCTGAAGGCCCTGCGAGACCGCGCATCCGCCGAGCAGGTCGAGGAAGCCGAGCTCGACGCCGCCATCGCCGAGCACGAGGCGTGGAAGGCGGCTGGGCGGCCGGGCCTGAAGTCGCATGACGAGTTCATGGCTGAGGTGTTTGGCGGCTCCCGGTGAGGATTATATGGTCAGAGATCGCACAGGCGACCTTCGTCCGCTTCATGGCCGACCAGGCCGGGATGATGGCCGTCCACCGCGCCGTGGAAGCCTTAGCTGACGATCCAGCGCCTCCGGGCGCGTTCGTCCGCGGCGCCTACCGTAGGCTGCGCGTCGGCCCTTAACGGGTGCTGCACGAGGTCGAAGGGAACCTGATCACCATCGTGCGGATAGACCGGCGTGTCGCCAACGACCGGTTGCCGCTCTGCGACGGGCCAAAAAGGGCGACAGCAGACGGCAATAGACTCAGGCGCGTGAAACGAGCAATCTACGTGGCACCGTTTGGCGAGCTGGCCGACCCGCGGATCCTGGCCGAGCTCGCGGTGGCTGCGGAGGAGCGTGGCTGGGACGGCTTCTTTGTCTGGGATCACATCTTGTATCGCGCGCCGGTGCGGGCCGTGGCCGATCCGTGGGTGGCACTCGCGGCGGTGGCGTGCGCCACGCGCAGCCTGCGGATCGGGCCGCTGATCACCCCGCTAGCGCGGCGGCGCGTGCACAAAGTGGCCAGGGAGACAGTCACCCTGGATCTGCTGAGTTCGGGCCGTCTTACGCTCGGGGTTGGCCTCGGCGGGACGCGAAACGGCGAACTTGAACCGTTCGGGGAAGTCGTGGATCCAATCGAGCGGGCTCGGCTACTGGATCAAGGTCTCGATGATCTGGTCAGATACTGGGCCGGGGAATTCCAGCCGGTCCCGGTGCAGCAGCCGAGGATCCCCGTGTGGGTAGCCGCGGTCTGGCCGCACCGGCGGCCCCTACGACGGGCACGGCGGTGGGAAGGCGTGTTCCCCATCGGCCTGCCAGGCCCCGAAGCGCTAGCCGAACTGACTGGCGAGATCCGAGAAGCGCGCCGGGCAGGTGATCCGTTCGACGTGGTTGTGGACATTGCGCCGGGCGACGACACGGAACCATGGGCGCAGGCCGGTGCGACCTGGATCATCACCGATTTCGGTATGCAGCCTACTAAGGCCGATGTGCGCGAGGTGATCGAGGCGGGCCCGGGCCGACCGGCGAGGCGGCAGCCCGTGGGTACTCCAGGAGGTCCGGTGGAACCGGGGAGGTAGGCCATGTGCGCCAGTCACCGTGAACCTGTGCACGAGGCTGCCGAAGCCGCCCAGCGCGCCCTGGAGGAGGAGGCCCGCTTGGCATCGGCGTCGCTGGCCGCCGGTGACCCGGCCGGCTGGTGCGATCGCCTGTACGCCGCAGGTGCGCGCGGGGAGGTGCCGGTCCCGTGGAGACGCCGTCAGCCTCATCCGCTGCTGGTTCACTGGGCCAGCGCGCAGGAACTTTCGGGGGCTGGCCAGCGCGCGGTGGTGGTTGGCTGCGCCCTGGGTGCCGACGCCGAATACGTCGCCTCCCTCGGCTTCGACACAATCGGCTTCGACATGTCCGGCACAGCCATCCGGCTCGCCCGGCAGCGCTTCCCCGATTCCACCGTCCGGTATGTAGCCGCTGACTTGCTCAATTACCCGCAGACCTGGCTGCGTGCCTACGACCTGGTCATCGAGATCATCACCGTCCAGCGCTGCCCGACCCGCCTCGCCGCCATGCCATCGCCAACGTCAGCCGCCTGGTCGGACCAGGTGGAACGCTGCTTGCCATTGCCGCCGTTCACCATGACGACACGCCCGACACACCGCTCCCGCCCTGGCCACTGCGGCGCGCTGAGATCGAAGCGTTCGGCGCCGGCGAACTGAGCCCGACCCGCATACAGATTACGGCCATTCCCGGGCAGCCAGACGAGCGCCGCTGGCTCGCAGAGTTCCGCCGCCCCACCCCAGGCCAGCCCATCACCCAAACGCGGTAGCCGACGAGGGAACCCACGCCAAAGTAATTTCCAGGGCACCCGAAGGTAGTGCTGGTGACAGGACGGCTCGGCCTGGCAAGGTGAGCCTCCAGGTCATCTGGGAGGCCCAGGCCATCGACCAGGCCGCCGGGTACCTCCGTGACGACCCCGACGGGGTCCGCGAGATGCTCGACGCGGTCGCCCAGCTCGCCGAGGAGCCCCGCCCTGCTGGGTCATTCCCCTATGGGTCACCTGACCGACAGCGGCTTCGCAGGACCGGAAACTAAAAGTGAGGGCATTCCGCAGATCGACGGCCTAGAGCTGGAGTGAAGGGATCGGGACGATAAATGCATCCGTCGGCTTCCGGACGTTATCGAGGGCGCTAGCGCGATGCAATCGTCCCTTGCCAGTCGAGACTTTTCGAACTTGATTCAAGTTACACTGCGGTGGGGCGGGTCGGGCTCGAACCCACGACCGGCGGATTATATGAAGTACGGCCCCATGCTCCATGCGCACTAGCTGCACAGATGGCACGAGTTATCGCACTTATGACACTCGCCGCGCTGGGATTAACTGAAGCCCCGGTCCACGAACGGGTCCACGACCACCACAGCGAGCGCCTGATGTCAACTACGGAACGTTACCATGTGCCACGCGAGATCCGTCGTTTGGTGCGGCTGCCTGGTGTCAGCCAGAGCGTCTTTCGGGGCGCGCAGATCTTGTGGTTCTGGCGTCGGCTAGCAGGTGCCGGGGGGTTGGTGTTACCCGCGCGTGCATCACGAGGGCAGCTATCAGGGCCGGATCGACCGGCATTTGTCGTTTAGAGGTAGCAGCCGTGGGCGTTCAAAGGCGTGCCGGTCCGGCCGTGAGACTAATCCCTTATCAGGGAAGGCGGGCTCCTGGATCGGTCTGGGGCGGGGTGCCTCGCTGCCATTGCCGCGGCGTTGTGCCGTAGGTGCGGTGGAAGCGCCGGGAGAAGAAGCTGGGATCGGTGAATCCCCACGCCCGGGCTACTGATTCGATCGAGCGGCGGCGGCCTGCTGGGGAGGCGAGGTCGGCGCGGGCACCTTCTAGTCTGTGTTCGATGATCCACTGTTCGAGGCTGGTGCCTTCCTTTTCGAACAGCTTGTACAGGTAGCGGATGGAGATGTTGTGGGCGGCGGCGATGCGCGCTGGTGCCAGGTCGTCCTCGGTCAGGTGGTGCCGGGCGTATGCGAGGATCCGGGGCACGAGCGACGTCGCCATTGCGTCGCCGAGCAGGTGCTGGTCCTGGGCGGCCGACGCGATCAGGGCGCGCATCATGTCGATGGTCGCCGCTGCTAGCTGGCTGGCGGCCGGGTCGGCGCTGAGCTGCTCGGCGCGGGTGGTGACGTGCAGGATGTGGTCGCGCACCATGGGGTACAGCGGGGTCGCGTCCAGCCTTGGCCAGGCAGCCCGGATCGTGTCCATGCCGAGCCCGAGCCGGTCGAAGCCGACCTGGAAGGCATAGGAGGATCCGCTGCCGTGCCACCCGTACTCGTACGGTGACGCGAGGTCGACCAGCAGCATGTCGCGGGGTCCCAGCAGGCGCTCCTCCCGGTCCCAGTGGAACCTGTTCAGCCCGGATACTGGCAGGGCAAGGGCAATGGCCTGCTCGGTCGCGCCGCGGGCGATCTTCTGTGTCCGCAGGAGGGTGTTGCCGGTGGCCCGCACGTTGAATACGCGTCCCGGGCCGAAGTCAAACAGGTCCAGGCGCGCGCGCACCGCAGCCGGGTCCTCGAACCTGGCCAGGTTCGAGGACGAGGCCCCGCTGACGGCGGCCTGAAAGGCGTCAGCGCGGTCGCACTGGTCCAGAGTCTCAGTGTCTAGGAGAAGCATCGCACGGCTCGCTTCCGGCAGCCTGCTCAGTCACCGCCATTCTATGGCGGCGGCCGGCCGGGACGCGGGACAGGGCAGTCTGGGACCAGAACTGGGCACCGTGGTCACACTTTCCGTCACGGTTTCCAGGCAGACTCGGCCGCATCGGCTAGCCAGGCAATTCCACATAACCGAGAGAAACTCCGGTCCGAAGCAGACGGCGAGATCCGGTCTCGTTACCGGCTTAGACCGGCTACCTGATCCGCGCGCGAACTATCGCGCCGCACACCTCGGCGCCCGGCGGGGAATGCCCGATGCCGCCGGTTACCAGAAGGAGAGACCGGGTCACCATGCCTAGCTTCACCGTGAAAGACGGCACTCACATCTTCTATAAGGACTGGGCATCCGGCCAGCCGGTCGTGTTCAGCCACGGCTGGCCGCTGAACGCTGACGTGTGGGATGCCCAGGCGAACCTCGTCGCTTGTCACGGCTTCCGGGCCATAGCCCATGATCGCCGCGGGCACGGGCGCTCCACGCAGACCTGGCACGGCAATGACATGGACACCTACGCCAGCGACCTCGCCGAGCTGATCGAGGCACTGCGGCTCACCGATGTGATCCTGGTGGGCCACTCGGCCGGCGGCGGCGAGATCACCCGCTACATGGGCAGCTACGGAACCGCCCGGGTCGCCAAGGCCGTGCTCGTCGGCGCCGTCGCGCCCTTGATGCTCCGGACCGGCGCGAACCCGGAGGGGACACCGGTCGAGGCCTTCGACGCGATCCGGGCAGGTATGGCAGCTGACCGGTCGCAGTTCTACCAGGACCTGAGCGCATCCTTCTACGGCGCCAACCGACCAGGGTCGACCGTATCGGCGGGGATCCGCGACTGGTTCTGGCTGATGGGCATGCAGGCCGGCCTCAAAGGCGCGCTGGACTGCGTCAAGGCCTTCTCCGAGACCGACCTGACCGACGATCTCAAGCGCATCCGCATTCCGGTATTCGTCGCCCACGGCGACGACGACCAGATCGTGCCTATCCAGGCAGCGGCCATCAAGTCAGCTCAGATCCTGGCCCACCCGGCCCTGAAGGTCTACCCGGGCGCCCCGCACGGCCTGTGCGGCGCTTACCAGCAGGAGTTCAACGCCGACCTGCTGTCTTTCATCGCCAGCTGAGACGCCTGCCGTCCCGGCATCATCCCGTAAGGAGCACACGTCATGGCACATCAATACTCGCCCAGCGCAGCCGACCTGGACAAGGTCGCCAAGGCCAACGCGTCAGGCAGGCAGCCCGTCGTCTTCGTGCACGGCCTGTGGCTGCTTGACAGCAGCTGGAACCACTGGGGCCCGTTCTTCGAGGACGCCGGCTACAGCGCAGTCGCCCCGAGCTGGCCGGACGACCCGCCTACCGTCGAGCTGGCCCGCGAGGACCCTAGCGTGTTCGCCGGCAAGACCATCGGCGACATCGCCGCCTACCAGCAGGAAATCATCGGGCAACTCGACACCAAGCCCGCCGTCATCGGCCATTCCTTCGGCGGCCTGCTCGCCCAGATCCTGGCCGGCCGCGGGCTGTCCGCCGCCACCGTAGCTGTCGACCCGGCACCCTCGCGCGGCGTTCTGCCGCTGCCGCCCGCCGCGATCAAGTCCTCGGCCGCGGTCCTCACCAACCCCGCCAACCGGCACCGGGCAGTGGCGCTGACCTTCGAGCAGTTCCGCTACGGCTTCGGCAACGCCGTCAGCGAAGACGAAGCACGGCAGCTGTATGAGCAGTATCACGTGGCGGGCTCCGGCATACCAATCTTCCAGGCCGCCTTCGCCAACTTTAACCCCCGCACCGAGGCCAAGGCCGACAAGAGGAACCCCGATCGCGGGCCCATGCTGATCATCGGCGGCGAGAAAGACCACCAGGTTCCCTGGGCGATCGCCAGCGCAACCTACAAGGAGCAGAGCGAAAACCCCGGCGTCACCGAAATCGCCGAGATCCCCAACCGCGGGCACTCGCTCACCATCGACAGCGGATGGCAGGAAGTCGCCCAAACCTGCCTGAACTTCATCCGGCGATTCGTCTAGCCCTGCCACCCGCGACCACCAGCAGCCAAACCCATCTCCGGTAACCGCGCGGCGCGGCGGCGCCGTCAGCACCTGGCCACGCCACATACCAGCTCGCTACATCCTCCGATAGGAAGACCCATGGACATAGCCCGGCTCCCCCACCCGACCAGGCTGCGCCTGGTGATGATAGCCGTCATCCTCGCCATCACAGGACTTGCCGTGACGGCGAGCCAGCTCCCCTCGGCGGGGGCTACGACCGCCAGCGCCGGCGCAGGCGGCCCCAGGCCAACGATCGTGCTCGAGCACGGCGCCTGGGCGGACGCCTCCAGCTGGGACGCGGTCATCCGGCAGCTGCAGCGCGCCGGCTACACCGTCGACGCCCCGCCCAACCCGCTGCGCGGCCTGGCCTACGACTCCGCCACTCTGGCTGACTTCCTCAAGACCATCAGCGGGCCGATCGTCCTGGTCGGGCACTCCTACGGCGGGATGGTCATCACCAATGCCGCCACCGGCAACCCGGACGTGAAGGCCCTGGTCTATGTCGATGCCTACATCCCCGCCCAGGGCGACACCGCGTTCGGACTCACCGCCGCGCAGCCAGGCTCCTGCCTGGCCTCGGCCAACGCCTTTATCGGCGTGCCCTACCCGGGGGCGCCGGCGAACGACTTCGACACCTATCTCAAGACCGGCCCGGACCTGCCCTATCCAGGGTTCGCCCAGTGCTTCGCCAACGGCCTGCCCGCCAGCACGGCAGCCGTCCTGGCCGCCACCCAGCAGCCCATCACCTACAGCGCCGGATCAGATCCTTCCGGCGTTCCCGCCTGGCTGACGATCCCGTCCTGGTCGCTGATAGGCACGGCCGACCACGTGATCCCGCCATCCGAGCAGATGTTCATGTCCAAGCGGGCCGACGCGCACATCACCGCGGTCGACGCCGGGCACCTATCCCTGATCTCCGACCCCGGCGCGGTGACCAGCGTTATCATCGCCGCCGCCCTGGCCACCGGCTGATCCTGAGCATGTGGCGGGCACGGACACCCGCCCTTCCCGCCGCGCGGCGCCCACCCGCCACCTACCGTCCAGCCACCACGCCGCGGTCGTGCACCGCCGGCCGCCTAGCAAGAGGAGCCATTCTTATGGCCAGCACCGCATCGCCGGTCCGCGTCCGCCAGCACAGCCCCGCCTACTGGCGGGTCACCTTCGACAACCCGCCGGTCAACCTGCACGACGCCGAGATTGTCGCAGGCCTGACCGCCCTCGTCGACCGCCTGGAATCCGACGCCCAAGTCCAGGTAGTTGTCTTCGACAGCGCTAACCCTGACTTCTACATGGCGCACATCGACCTGGTGCGGCGCTACGAGGTCAGCCAGGAACCCGGACGGACCGGCCTGCCGCCCTGGCCCGATATCCTCACCCGTCTCGAGCACGCGCCCTACATCACCGTCGGGTCAGTGCGCGGCCGCGCCCGGGGTGTCGGCAGCGAGTTCCTGCTCGCCCTGGACATCCGGTTCGCCAGCAAGGAGAAGGCGATCTTCGGCCAACCCGAGATCGGCTTCGGGTTCTTCCCGGGCGGCGGCGGCCTCGAGCGCCTGCCGCTGGTGACCGGGCGGTCCCGGGCGATGGAGATCATCCTCGGCGGAGAAGACTTCGACGCCGAGACCGCCGAACGCTACGGCTGGATCAACCGGTCGGTCCCCGACACCGAACTCGACGCTTTCACCGACCGGTTCGCCACCCGGGTCGCCAGCTTCGACCGGCTCGCCACCACGGCAGCCAAGGAAATCCTCAACACCCGCAGCCACGTAGCCGCCGGAAGTGACCAGGCGGCCACCAACGCCCGATTCCTGGAAGCCTTCGCCCGGCCCGACGTCAAAACCCGCATCCAGCGGTTCATGGAAAAAGGCGGCCAGCAGAACGACGACCTCGAGCTGAACCTCGGCGAGCACCTCCCCGGACTATGAGCTCCGCCCGGCGGCCCAGAGCCACCCAAGGCCACGCATAGATAATCTGCGCGACTCGGCACACGAAGTACGTGAGCAAGCGCCGCGCAAATACTCGGCGATCCGTAATTGTTCGAGCTAATTACAATGTGCCCGCTTGTCACGCTACGCGACCGCGAAGAGCGCTATCGTTACGGACTTCAGGGCAGAAGGGTCCGCGCATCCGCGTGGTCGGCCGGACCACCGTGAATTGACGGCGGTCCAACGTCGCTACGTCGGTTAGCCCGAGCCGTCGGCGATATTCACCAGGTCGGCAATCTGCGCATAGTCGGCGCTCGTCAGGTCGACGGGCGCAAAGTCACCATCTGCCAGGACCGTAGGGAACAACGACTCCACGCAGGCACCGGCTTCGCGGGCCAAGTCAGCGCCGGGCGGGAAGGCTACTCACCGTGAGTCTTCTGCTTCCGAGTCAAGCTCTGCAAGGATCCTGGTGACAAATTCCTGGAGTTTCGGTAGGTCGCGTCACTGTGTTCCACACGACGTCGAGATCGATATCGAAGTAGCCGTGGGTCACCCGATTGCGCATGTCGGTGATCACGCGCCAGGGCACTTCAGGATGCGCGTCGCGGACCTTATCGCTTACGCCTCGTGCCGCTTCGCCGATGATCTCTATCCAGAGAAGCACCGCGCTCTGCAGCAGTTCGTCGGTGTCGAAACGCGTCCGGTCGTCCTAGACGTTGCGCCTGATCTTCTCGATCGCGGCCAAGACGTCGGCCAGACGCTCACGGTCATCCCTCACAGGGCGACGGCCTCGGCCAGGACCCGGTCCCGAATGCGCGCCTTCAGGCCATGCGGCGTGGCCACGTCCACATGACGCCCGACGATCTCTTCAACGTCAAGCGCGAAACCGCTGAGGTCGAACAGTGTGGTGTCCGGACCCGGGCTACCAGGAGATCCACGTCACTCGTCTCGACCGCATCGCCGCGAGCTACCGAACCGAATACTCGCACATCACGCAAGCCGCGCTGGGACGCGGCCGCGAGAATCTGCCTCCGAGCCGCCCGAAGGGACCCGAGATCCGGCGACCGTTCCTGATGCGTTGGACCTGGCATAATGAGTCCTTTCCCCGGTACCAGATGCTACTCGTGTCCTAGCCCACTTCACGGAACCCGAGGTCGGGCCTTTCGCGTCGCGTCATGCCGGGCCAGCCAAATTTGCGGCAACACGCGTTGCTCACTCCTGCATACGCTTGGCGAGCCAGGCGAGCCAGGCGAGCCAGGCGAGCCAGGCGAGCCAGCGAGCCAGGCGAGCAGCCCGTCTAGTCCTTTTGGCGGCACGATAAATCGCTCCGCCAATATCGGTCCACAGCCATTCCCGGTCGATCCTTGAAACCGCTGGTGACGTCTTCACGTTTGTAGCTGACCTGCGGAAACGCGGTCTGGCTGGAGGGCTGCCCACACGTTAAGCGTGCCTAGTCCACACTCGGCGCTGCTCGTCGCCTCCGCGCCGCGCCGACACGCTAGAGGCACGGTCTTGCCGGTGACCACGTGGGCGGTGTTCGATTCCCGGCCCCTGGTCATGCCGACGTACAGGGCCTGCCGGGACAAGGAGTCCGTGACGAGCAGGTGCGCGGTGTCGACGGTGCGGCCCTCGGCGACGTGGACGTTGCCGCCGTAGCCGAGCTCGGCGTTACGCGCGAGGTAGGACCGGGGAACCCGGAACACTTCGGTCCAGGCCCTGTCCGGCCGCAGTCACCGCACCTCCGCGTCCGGCCCGCGCAAGGCGGTGAGCTTCAGGGTGTCGCGGTGGGCGAGTTTGCAGCCGCCAGCGTCGATCTCGGTCGCGGGGGCAACCTGGAGCGCCCGCACCGCGCCAGTACGAGGACGAACGACGTGGAGGCCCGCAAGGTCCGGCGTAAGCTCGGCTGGGCGGGCGGGCCCAGGGCGATGAATTGCTGAGCGATGGCGGGTCTTGCCTGGCGTCGGCATCGATGTGGGACGCCAGGCAGCGGCTGCCCAGGGATAAGGAAGCGGGTCTCATGACAGACGATAAGTACCAGCCTGTTGCCGTGTCGCGGCGGATCTGCGCTCCAGCGCATGACATCTTCCAGATCCTGGCCAATCCGGTGCGGCATCCGGAGGTCGACGGATCCCAGAGTTTGCGGGGAGCGGGTTCCACCGCGGTGATCTCGGGTGTGGAAGACGTCTTCGTGATGAAGATGTACTTCGCCCACCTCGGCGACTACGAAATGAACAACCACGTAGTCGAATACGAGCAAGACCGACGGATCAGCTGGGAACCGGAAGCCGGACGCGGCCACCCGCGCGCCGGACGGTCGTTGGGGCAGCGGTGGAGCTACCAGCTCACCCCCGATGGGCCGGACGCGACCGTCGTGACGGAAATCTACGACTGCTCACGAACGCCGGCGGAGTCGCGTACCGGGATGGACAACGGCAAGGTCTGGATCGAGGCCATGGCCAAGACACTCGAGCGGCTTGACGCGCTGTGCGCCCGGCCAGGACACCAGCCCGGTCCGTCGTAGGGTCGGCTGACCGGGCATCGCGGTCATGGGCCGAAGAGCTGTTCGCCGTCGCTGCCGCCGAGCAGGAAGAGGAAGCGGTCCAGGTCGTTGCGCAGGTCGCTGAGACTGTTGGCGGGGTTGGCCCGCTCGGTCTTGCATGTCTTGCGGAACCGGATCTCACGGCCGGTGAGCGGGTCGGTTCCGGCGTACACCTTGGCGTGCCAGGACCCGCTCAGCAGTTGCTCTATGTGTCCGCTCGGGGTGCCAGCCTGGCTTGACGGTAGACCGGACCCGCGACATCGATCCGTTCCACGGCTCGACCGAGATTACTAGTAAAACCGCTGGTGGGGCGGGTGGGGCTCGAACCCACGACCGGCGGATTATGAGAAGTCCGGCCCGGCGCTCCGGGTGCGCTGCCTGCACAGATACCACGCAGCGGTGCCGCTGATGGCTCTGATCGCACCGCTTGCACGGGTCACTCGGTCCACGAACCGGTCCACGGTCGCGGCGGCCATGCCCGCTTATCCTGTTACTGTGCGTAACATCGTCAAGAGCGTCGGGCTTACGTCCG
>Ga0302184_10001701_pt1 | contig 14130 bp, 16 predicted proteins | sample I_Palsa_N3_3_FD_200233 | JGI IMG/M metagenome (GOLD analysis project Ga0302184, IMG submission 200233) | Peat permafrost microbial communities from Stordalen Mire near Abisko, Sweden - I_Palsa_N3_3 | ecosystem: Environmental > Terrestrial > Soil > Palsa > Peat permafrost | place: Sweden...
ACTACGAAACTCAAGGCATCTGGCGTCTCTGGCGTCCCGGCCGCCTGCTGCTGACCGACCAGCGTCTCCTGCTCATCCGGCCGCTGCCGCGGGAGATCCTGTTCGCGGCCGAGGTGAGCGCCATCGCAGGCCTCGGTCGCATCCCGCGCGAGAACGTCGCGGGCGACCGCCGCGACGTCATCTGCCTGGCGCTGGAGGACGGGACCCTGGCCGCGCTCTATACCGGCGAGGCGGATGTCCTGGAGGCACGCCTGAAAGGGCGGCTCGGCCGCACCGTAACGGAGCTCTCCGCGGCTGACGTGGGATGGCTCGGGCTCGGCGCCGCCGCCGCGGGTCAGCTGTGGCACCACTGGCGCCCCGGGGATTCCCAGGCGCAGTGGAAGTCCGGCTGGGCGGTACTGACGGCGGATGAGCTCACCTGGCGGGCCGACGTCGGTCCGGGCCTCCTGCTGCGCGTGCCGCTGGCACAGATCGGGAACGTAACGGTCGAGCGCCGCGAACTCGCGAACCTCGGGGCTCGCGACGTGCTCGTGGTCAGCCATGAAGCCGGAGGGTTCCCCGCCGAGGCCCTGTTCACCGGCGAGAACGTCAGCGAATGGGCCACGGCCCTGCGGCGAGTCGCGGACCCGGGGGATGGGGGCGGCGATGCTTGACCTCAAAGAGAGCAACCCGGGACAGGGATTGCTGGCGCTCGTCATCGCCCTCCTCGAGGTGGTCAAGGAGGCACTCGTCCATGCGGCCGTCCGCCGCGTCGAGGGGGGGAGCCTGAGCGACTCCGAGATCGAGCGGCTCGGCGATGCCCTCGCGGAACTGGAGGATGCCGTCGAGGCGATCAAGGCCGAGCACGGTGTAGCCGACGCGGTCCGAAGCGTGCGCGATGACCTCGACGGACTCGTCGGCGACCTCATCCACGCCATGGCCGGGCAGCCCCGGCGCGAGGACACGGAGCGCGAGGACACGGAGCGCGCTTATGCATGACCTGGCTCAAGCAGGACCGATGCTGCGGGCGCAGGGCGCCCTCAGCGTCAGCCCGCGGGGCTGCTGGCGCCTCGGCTGGCTGGGCTGGCAAGGTTCCACCTTCACCTTTCACGGTTCGGGCCGGTCAGCCGACGTCAAGATCGACGTGGCCGCCATCACGGCCCTGGACCTCCAGAGGCGGACATTCATCCTGGTCAGCAAGCACGTCCTGCGGCTGACGTACCAGCCCGCGGCGGGGGCGAGGCAGCGCGTGTGCTGGCTGATCACCGCCCGGCTAGATGACTGGGAAGCCGTCCTCGGGCAGCGGCTGGCTGAGCGGCAGCGGCTGGCTGAGCGGCCAGACGAGGCGCTCACCGAAAAACTGCCTGCCCCGGCATCTCGCCGACTGGCCGCCCGGCTGACCGCGCTGCCCGCCACGTCCGCGCTGATCCTTGACTACCTCGCCTGCCGCGGCCACGCGACGACCGCCGAACTCATGACGCTCATCGGCGCGCAGACGGAGGAGTCCCTCCTCGCCGAGATGCATACGGGCCTCCGGCCGCTCGTGCCCGTGCTCGGCGGTCCCGCGGTCCGCTACGCCGACAGGTATTTCGACGCGGCGTCACGGCAGGTGCGGCAGCAGACCTGGCGCATCGGCGAGAAGCTGGCCGCGGGCTGGCTGGCATCCCGTGTTCCGACCGAGGTGCTGGTGGAAGGCGACGAACTGCTGGTGATCACCAGCGTCCCGACGCAGGCGCGCGCCGCGCCGCCGTCCGCCCAGGCCGCCGCCGACGGCCGCGGTCTCGTGCTGCGCCACGGGCCCAGCCATGATCGGTGGATAGGGCTTCCCACCCAAGTCGTCGGCGAACCGCGGTGCGCGGTCAGCCCGGCGGGAACGCTCGTTATCCGCGGCCTGCGCCGCGCACCAGGCCTCGCGCACCAGGCCTCTCCAGGAACGGTCTGACATGACGGCCAGTGCCCGCTATCTCTACTGCGTCCTCCCGGCTTACGACCTGGCACCCGCCGTCCGCGCGCCGGCGCTGGACGGAGGACCGGTACATCCCATCCGCCACCGGGACGTCGCCGTGCTCACGCACGCTTGCGCCCCGGAGCCTTACCAGGGCAGCGAAACAGAAGTACGCGGCTGGATCGCCGCGCACAACGCGGTTATCGAGGAAGCCTGGAAGTCCGCGGGGACCGTCCTGCCGATGAGCTTCGACGTCATCGTCCGCGGTGATTCTGGCCGCGGCGCCGAGGCGAACGTGGCCGGCTGGCTTTCCGAACATCATGCCGCCCTGCGCAGCCGCCTGCAGGCTCTGCGGGGACGCGTCGAGGTGGGGGTTCAGATCCTCCGCGACGCGGAGGATTCGGCCGCGGCCGCTGCCCCGGCCGGGGCAGCGGAATCTGCTTCGCTGCGCCCGCGCGGGCACGCCTATTTTGCCCGTCATCAGCGGCAGCGCGAACAGCGCGAAAGGCTCGAACTCCAGGCGGAAGCGGCTTTCCGCCGTCACGGCGAAATGCTGGCCACGCTGGTCGACGATGTGCAGGTCAACAGGCCGCGGCCGGTGCGAGGGAAAATGATGGTGCTCAACCTCTCCTTGCTCACCGACCAGGCCGGCGTGGCCCGGGTCGGTGATTATCTCGAGCAAGTGAGCCAGGGAACGGGTACCGAGGTGCGTTTCACCGGACCGTGGCCGCCTTATAGTTTCGCGGGTACATTTGCTAGGCTGAAGTTAATTGCGGAACCAGCGAGAAAAGCCGCCGAAGCCGGGACAATAGGGGAAATTCGACAAAGGGCGGGTAAATATGTGCGTGCCACGGAGTGATTTGGTTCTGTGCAGCGAATCGTCGAGCCGAAGGTGGTTACCAGGATGAGCAAGACGACCCAGCGGGAACTTACCGTGCGTTGCGCGTTCTGCTCCGGGACAGGTCGCGATCGTTTCGGGATTCTCTCTCCGCCGTCGGCCTGCCAGGTCTGCCTAGGGCGCGGTGTCGTGGAAGTACCGGAACCGCGGGTGCCGTGCGCCCACTGCCGGGGGCTTGGCGTGCAACCCCATACCAGGCTGACCTGCAGCAGTTGCGGAGGAAGAGGAGCCCAGACTGTCCGCAATCCGCACCTGACCTGTTCCCGTTGCGGCGGCAGCGGAACCGATCCCCGGAGCGAGCGCCATATGTCCTGCTCTGATTGCCACGGTGCCGGGGTGGTTCACGCCGCGGGCGGCCGTTCGCCCCGTTAGCCTCGGCGCCTACCCTTGTCCCTCCGCCTTGGCCCGATTGATACCTAGCTTCCTGACAATGGACGAAAGCAGTTCCTGGCAGGAGGGCAAGCTGGTGACAGTGATGTCAGGCGGCAGGATCCTCGTCACCTCATGCTGTAGGCCGACGAACAGCACACCCGTCCCGGCTGACGGCAGCGTGTCACCGATCCGCGCGGCGATATAGCGGTCCCTGCTTTCCAGCAGCCCGGTCGCCCGGGCCGCATAAGCCTGCCTGGCCGCCTCGTCGGTCACGCTTGCTTTCAGCAACTCGTACTCCTCCTGCAGGAGGATGGGGTCCTCGGTACCGACCACTATGGCTCCCTGACTGGCGAGCCAGCGCAGCAGCCGGTAGTTCGGGCTGTCCACGTCGGCGACAATACGGGCCACGATATCGTCCCTGGTAACCGGCAGGCCGTCCTGATAAACGCGGACCTCTTCCCACCGGCGAGCCATGGCACGGAAATCGGCTGCGACGGCATCCCAGTATCTGCCGACCTGCGCGCCGTACTCCGTGGGCCGCGGGATGACGCTGGCGAGCGACCCCATATCACCAGAACTGTGCAGCACCGGCACATAAATGAGAGAGCGTTCTGTCCCCATATAGGCTTTCTGTTCAAGATCCGAAAGTTTGTACCGGTCTATCCGTATACCTTCGCATTCGAAGCCGCCAGGACGCGGAATCGCAGGCCTTCGCGCAGATAGCAATCGTAGCCGGCGCGCATCATTGCCGACCCTGTTCAGGCTTCGTCGATGGGGACGCGCTGAAGTAATCCGCCGACCCGGAAAGCGCCCAGCCGTCGTCCGCTCGGAACGGAATGAAAGATATTCTCGAAACGGACGGTGGCGCCTGCGCCAGCCAGATGGCTGCCCGACCGTCTCGGGGCGGAAGCGGGATGGCCGGAAGCGGCCCCCCTACCCCCCGATTTGCCTGTTGAGCGTACGGTTAGGCCAACAGCCGTCCCGATCGCTGGGAACGGTTGTTCCAGGGTGATCCTGGAAAAATGTCGCTCCGGACCCCGGTGACTAGTCGAGTCACGAGAGGAACAATCCGGTGACGCCGTCCACCGGCAGGAACGGCTTCTGCGGCGTACTGGAGAGAAACAATATGGCCATGGCAGAAACGACGCGGTTCGTGACCGGGGCTGAGGTCCGCCCGGTACGAAGCCAAGGGCCTGTCCGCGGCCACCTGTTCGGCACCGCCATCGGCTAACCGGTCAGCGCAGTTGGTAGACGAAGGTGTAGATGACCATGAGGCTGACCAGGACGACAAAGACGCGGAGTGCCCACAGGCTGCCGGCGGCGCGGGTGCCCGTCGCGGCCCGGTCCCTGGCATTCGTCGCTCGTCATGGGCCGATGAGGTGGATGACTTGCAGGAAGGAGTCGATGCCGTAGGCCGCTCCGCATCCTCCGACGAGGACGATGACGGTGATCCCTACCGCGTTCGCGGTGCGCTTTGTTGGCCGACCGGCCCATCAACCCGGCGTCGTTGGCGAGCATGACCATGAAGACCAGGGTGACGGGGAGCAACACGGTCGCGAGTACGTTGGCGTTGAGCACGATCGAGAGCAGCGGCGCGCCAGGGATGAGGATAACGGCCCCGACGCATTCTCTCCCTCGAGCACATCCGGCGCGACCGCATCCTGGCCGAAGCCCCGGCCACCGGCGCCGACCCGCTCCACCTTGCCCTGGTCTTCAACATCGACCACACCAACGCCATGGCCTACGCCAGCGCCGCCCGCAACCTTCTCACCGGCCCCGTCCCCAGAGACGAGAGTTAGGCACGTCACACGGAACACCCACACGGGCTGGAGAGCTGGGCTACGGAGGGCCCCTTGACTGCTCAGCGGTGCGGTGCGGTGCGGTGCCGCGCTGCGCGGTGGCCGTGAACATGTCGGGCGCCAGTTGCGGATAACAGATGTAGTCTGCCGAGCTTCCGGAGGGGTCACCATGTATCAGCCCTGCTCGTCCGCTGGCCCGCCGGCCGGGCCGCGGCGGCCTGCCGCGCCTAAGCCGGTGCTGAACGCGGCCAGGATCATGTACGGGGGCGCCGCCGTCAGCGCCGCGGAACTGATCGGCGCGCTGCCCTTCATGGGCGGCATCCACGGAAAAGCGCTCGGGCACCGCCTCACCGCGACCCCGCTGACCATCACGGTGGTGATAGTCGTCTTGCTGGTCCCGGTCGCCTTGTGGCTGTGGATGGCGCGGGCGGCCGGCCGGGGCCGGAACTGGGCGCGCATCGTGTCCACCGGTGCTGTTCACCTTGGCGACGCTGCAGCTGACCGGAAGCCGGGGCGTCGTGCAGGTACTCACCGTCGCGCCGGCCTGGCTGGCCGGCCTGGCCGTGGTGTGGCTGCTGTGCCGCCCGGCCGCCAGCGCGTTCTTCAAGCCGCAGCGCTTCGCATGAGTTCCGCCGCCGTGTTCTCCGCGGTCCCGCCGCGGCCCGGCCAGGACGGCGGCGTCCGCGCCGCCAGCTCACGCCGCGGCCCCAGCCGCAGACGGCACGAAGACGATCCTGGCGTTTGCTCCGCTGCACCGGGAAGGATATGGACATGAAGGAAGGCCGCGGATGAGGCCGCGCCGGGGACCGGCCGCCGCCGGTGATGCCGCGGTCATCGAGAGTTCCTGGCGGGAGCCGGAGCGGTTCGCTGTCCTGTTCGACCGGCACGCCCCGCACATTTACCGCTACCTGGCCCGGCATGCCGGCCGCGAGGTTGCCGATGACCTGGTCGCCGAGACGTTCCTGGCCGCGTTCGCCAAGCGGGACCGGTATGACCTCGGCTACCCCGATGCCCGGCCGTGGCTGTACGGGATCGCCACCAACCTGGTCGGCCAGCATCGCCGGGACCAGGCCCGCCAGTACCGGATCAGGCAGATGGCCGTGGCCGCGCCCGAGGTTCCCGGTCACGCCGACCGGGTGGCCGCCGATGTCACCGCCCGGGCGATGCGCACGCTGCTGGACGCGGCGCTGGCCGCGCTGAGTGCCGGTGACCGTGATGTGCTGCTGCTCATCGCCTGGGAGCAGCTGACCTACCAGGAGGTGGCGCGGGCCCTGGGCATCCCGGTGGGGACGGTGCAGTCCAGGCTGCACCGGGCGCGCACGAAAGTCCGCCAGGTCCTGGCCGGCACCGAGGCGGCCGCGACGTATGAGGAGCTCACCACCAATGAATGAGATGGACCTGCTCCGGGAACTGGCGCAGGAGACGTCCCTGCCCGCGCCCGGCGAGCTGGACGCGGCCCGCGGCAGGCTGGTCGCCGCGATCACCGCCGATCAGGCCACGTACGCCACAGCCGCAGCACAGGCCACCACGTCCCAGCCCGGCCCGTTCGCTGGCCAGCCGGGCGACCTGCTGCGGCCTGCCGCGCCTAAGCCGGTGCTGACCGCGATCAAGCTCATGTACGGGGCCGCCGCCAGCACCGCCGCGGTGTTCCTGATCGCCGCGCTGCCCTTCATGGGCGGCATCCACGGACGGTTCCGCGGGCACCCCATCACCGCGACCCCGCTCACCATCACGCTGGTCACAGTCCTCAGCCTGATCCCGGTCGCCTTGTGGCTGTGGATGGCGCGGGCGGCTGGGCAGGGCCGGAACTGGGCGCGCATCGTGTCCACCGTGCTGTTCGTCTTGGCGACGACGCAACTGCAGGGTGCGAACGGCGTGCTGTCGGTATTCCTTGCCTGGCTGACCTGCCTGACCGGCCTTGCCGTGGTGTGGCTGCTGTGGCGGCCGGCTTCCCGCGCGTTCTTCGTTAAGCGATACCCGCTCCGCGCCGACCATGCGGGCATCACCCTCGGCCCTCAGCGCTACCCCCTGGCGTCCCGACCGGCCACGTTCGTGCCGTGGGCCGACGTGGAGCAGATCATCCTGTACACCGGCTACCAGGACGGCAACCCGGCCCCGTGGATCGGGATCCGGCGCAGGGAGGGCGCCCCGGCCCTGCCGTCCGGCAACGAGCAGGATCCCTCCTGCCCGGTCCCCGGTGTCGCGGCCGGGGCGGCCCGGCGGAATAAAGGCCTGCGGCTGGACCGTGAGCGGCTGGCCGCCGTCACCGCGGCGGTGGCGCCGGGAATCTCCGTGGTTGAGGCGCGCACGGATTTGTCGTGATCCAGCCCACCCACCGTAACTCGACCGCCTTGGGACTGCGGGAAATGGACCTGCCCGACGCGCCCCTCTTCTGGCACGACCGGGCCACGGACATGCACTACATCCTCGATCACCTCGACGAGCTCGAGGCCGCCGTTCCTGGCCTCGACGCCATCGCGGCCCTCGAGCGCGGCGACGACCCGATCGCGAAGATCGAGTCGAAGTAAGGGCTAACGTCGGAGTTCTCCATCGTGTGACGTCGAGGCCGTCCACGAAGGAGACGGGCCAGGTTGTCGATACCTGGCCTTAAACGGGTCCTTTGACCACCACGCCGGATGGCGCGGGGCGGTCCCAGGCAGCGACGTATAGGTCGGGGCGGCGTGGCGGGTGTGGCAGCTGTCGAGCGTGGACAGCTGGATGGTGGTCGCCTCGGTGGCATGCAGGATCAGGACCAGGCGGACCTGGTTGGGGCTGACCATACGGCCTAGACACCACCACGCGATCGGTGCGAGGCGGTGGGCCCGCAGGACGTACGCGGGTGGGACCTGGACAACCGCCCCACCATGAGCCCGCGAGCACACCCGTTCTCCATCGTCGGGATCTGCGTCGGCACCGACGACGACGTGATGGGGCTGCTCACCGGGGGTTTGCTAGGAGGGCTCCGTGCCGGTTCGGTCGTGGTCAACCACGGGACCGGCACCCCCGGCAACGCCAGGGAGTTCACCGACGCTTGTAAGGACGCCGGGGTCGAGGTCCTCGACGCCCCGGTCAGTGGCGGACGGCCCGCCGCGCAGGAGCGACGGTTAATCACGATGGTCGGCGGGCCGAAAGCGTTCGTTAGACCGCTGCAGGCCCGTCTTCGAGACCTTCGCGCGAGATGTCGTCCACCTTGCGCCGCTGCCGGGCAGACCACGAACTCAGGAGGTGTCATTTGAAGTTGTACGTGAAGACGACATTGACCCCCACCGGCAGTGAGGTTCATCACGGTTGGGCAGCCGAGCGAACCACGATCTCGCCCACGTTGACGTTCTTCGGCTGTTCGAGCGCGTAGGCGATCGCCTCGGCCACGGCGTCGGGCGCCATGGCGATCGCCGCGATCTGCTCGCGTGACTGTGGGTCGGCTACGAACTCGGTGGCGGTCGCTCCTGGACAGACCATGGTGGCGCGGATCTCGGGCCCCATCTCCTGACGCAGCACCTCACAGAGGGCGCGGACGCCTGCTTTGCTGGCCGCGTATACCCCTTGTCCCGGGACCCATTTGGCCGCCGCAGTGGAGGTGACGGTGACGAAATGCCCGGATCTCTGCTCGATGAACACCGGAAGAGCCGCTGCGATCCCATGCAGCACCCCACGGAGGTTCACGTCGACCATCCGGTCCCAATCGGTAAGGTTCCCCTCGGCGAGCGGGGCGACGGTGGCCATCCCGGCGTTCGATACGAGGGCGTCGAGGCGCCCGAACCGATCCACGGCGAGCGCGACGAGTTGGCGTAGATCCTCTGGACGGGTGACGTCAACGGCGCAGGACGCAGCGTTTCCACCGCCGGCTTGGATCTCAGCGACCAGGCGCTCCAGCACGTTCTGGCGTCGGGCGGCGAGAACGACCCGGCCCCCCTTGGTGGCCAGCAGCCGCGCCGTGGCCGCACCAATACCCGCGCTCGCCCCAGTGACGGCGATGACCTGGTCTTCGATCTGGATGGTCGCCTCCTTGAGCGGCGCCGACGGATACGACGAGCCGGACTTGAGTCCGTCTCCATCGCGCCGGCAGGAAGTCGGAGCATGTCATCGAGACCCTGACCCGGCGAGCAGTACCGAGAGTTTTTCTTATACGTATCACCTCGCGGTCGTCAACGAGGCGAGCGGGCCAGGTTGTCGACACCCGGCCTTGAACGTGCCCTTCGACCACGACGCTTCCGGGGGTGGGAGGTGCCAGACAGCGACGGATATGTGCCTTGATCGCCCATAGCTGCACTGCCGGGCTTCCCAGGGGTCCGGGCGCCCGGATCGGCTTGTACCGCGCTGCGGGCGCGTACTACGGTGGTGGCGGGCCGTGACTGGCGTTCGGGTGGAGCACCACCGGGGAGCGGCCCCTCCGGCTGGGCCGGAGAGAGCCGTGCGCCTGGGCGAGCAATTGATGCCGCCTTAAAGGAGCACGGTCATGAACAGTCCGGCAAACGCGCCCGTCAGCACTGATCCTGCCGCGGTGGCCTATGCCACTGCCCTGGAGGTCATCACGGCCGCCGAGCCAGGCGTGGCGGAGGCGATCGCCGGGGAGCTGGCGTCGCAGCGCCGGCAGCTGAAGCTGATCGCGTCGGAGAACTACGCGTCGCCCGCGGTGCTGCTCGCGATGGGCACCTGGCTGTCGGACAAGTACGCCGAGGGCACCATCGGCCACCGGTTCTACGCCGGCTGCGAGATGGTCGACCGGGTCGAGTCGATCGCCGCCGGGCACGCGCGCGCCCTGTTCGGCGCGGAGCACGCCTATGTCCAGCCACATTCGGGGATCGATGCGAACCTGGTGGCGTTCTGGGCCATCCTGGCCCGCCGGGTGGAAGAGCCGGCGCTGCGGGCCGCGGGCGTCCGCCACGTGAACGATCTCACCGCGGCGGCCTGGGAACGGCTGCGGCGGGAACTGCATTCCCAGCGCATGCTCGGCATGGCGCTGGACGCGGGCGGGCACCTGACCCACGGATTCCGGCCGAACATCTCCGGGAAGCTGTTCGAGCAGGCCAGTTACGGGACCGACCCGGAGACCGGGCTGCTGGACTACGACGCGATCGCCGCCGCCGCCCGCGAGTTCCGGCCGCTGGTGCTGCTGGCCGGGTACTCCGCGTACCCGCGGACTCCCGACTTTCGGGTGCTGCGGGAGATCGCCGACGAGGTGGGCGCCACGCTGATGGTGGACATGGCGCATTTCGCCGGCCTGGTCGCCGGTGGCGTGCTGACCGGGGACCTGAATCCGGTGCCGCACGCCGAGGTGGTGACCTCCACGACCCACAAGTCGCTGCGCGGCCCGCGCGGCGGGTTCGTGCTGTGCACGCCGGAGTACGCGCCCTACGTCGACCGCGGCTGCCCGATGGTGCTCGGCGGTCCGCTGCCGCACGTGATGGCCGCCAAGGCGATCGCGTTCGCCGAGGCTCGCCAGCCGTCCTTCGCCGCCTACGCGTCCGCGGTGGTCGCCAACGCCCGGGCGCTGGCCGAGGGGCTGCTGCGCCGCGGCGTCCGCCTGGTCACCGGCGGCACCAGCAACCACATCGTCCTGATGGACGTGGCGTCGAGCTTCGGGCTGACCGGCCGCCAGGCCGAGGCCGCGCTGCTGGACGCCGGGGTGGTGACCAACCGCAACAGCGTCCCGCGCGACCCGAACGGCGCCTGGTACACCTCCGGCATCCGGCTGGGCACCCCGGCGCTGACCACGCTCGGGTTCGGGACCGGCGAGATGGACGAGATCGCCGGTATCATCGCCGCCGCGCTCGTCGCGACGGCTCCCGCCGCCGCGACGGCGAAGGCGAAGTACGCCCTGGATGACCGCGTCGCGGAGCGGTGTCGCGCGCGCTGCGCCGACCTGCTCGGCGGCCATCCGCTCTATCCTGGCATCGAGCTGTGACGCCCGCCGCGCCGCTTGCGGCGAGGCGACTCGATGCGCGGCCGCGCTCGCCACACGTGCCACGTAACCCGCGTGTCAGTCGGTCCCGGGCAGGGGGGCGTTCTCCCACTGACGGTCATACTCGACACCGCTGCGCTTGAACAACTGGGTCACCGGGCAGCGCCGCTCGGTCTCGGCGACCAGCGTGGCGAACTGCTCGTCGGTCGCATCGGTCTGGACCGTGGCGCGCACGGTCACCCGGTCGAAGTTGGCGTTGCCATCCGCGCCGCCCACCAGCACGCTGGTGTCCAGGTCGCCCTGCACCTCGAAGCTCCAGGCACCGAGCCTGATGCCCAGATCCTTGGCCACCAGCGTGGCGGTGACCTGGTTGCAGGAGGTCAGCGAGCCCAGGGCGTAGAACAGCGGGCTCGGCGCTGCGTCCTGGCCACCGAACGCGGGATAGGCGTCGGTGCTGAACCGGTGCCCGGCGTCGCCGGCCGCGGTGAGATGCTGGGCGGTCCCCGTTCCCGTCGCGGTGAGAACGAACGGCACGACCGATGTCTTGGTAACTGGCATGGTGATCCTTTCAGCGAAATGGAACCGGTTCCACGCGAACCGGCAGGGGAGTTCAGTGCGCGGGCGTGGTGCGCGGATCGGGGATGTAGTCGGTCGCAAGGAAGCGCTCGAGGACGACCGCTGACCCGGTTACGTCCAGTTCGGGTCGGGGCGGGACGGCCCGCTTCCAGACCAGCAGCGCGATGTCCTGCGCCGTGCCGGTCACGACGACGGCGGTGCCGGAAGGGCCGTCGGGTGTGCGCTCCGTCACCAGGCGGCCGTCGCTCACCCGGGCGGTCCATGCGGCCGCCGTGTCCGTGGCCCGCAGCCCGACGGCGCCGCCGATGTCAGCCACTCCGCTGCCGGCCAGCCGGGGGACGAAGTTTGCGAAAACGCTCTCCACTTCCTGCACCGCCAGGTCGGACGGGATAGGGACGTGCTCGCCGAGGACGGTCTCCACGTCCCAGCGGTGCACGCCGACCTCGACCGCGAGCAGCGGGGCGATCAGCCCGGCGGGCCGGTCCCCGGCCTGGTGCGGGAAGGGCACCTGCTGGTCCGGCGGGACCTCGCTGAGCAGCGTGACCAGCGGGTCGACCGCCGCCAGGACCCAGTCGGCGACATCCTCGCCGTCCGGCGGCCCGACCGCTTGGTACTCCCCGCTGCCGGTGGTGATAATGCCGCGGAACAGCCGCAGCGCCCGGCCGATGTGGGCGGCCAGGCTGTACACGGTGAAGTCCGGGTAGGCAGGCACATGTACCCGCAGTGGCGACTGCCTGACGACCTCGGCGAACCGCTCGGCCTCCCGCCGCAGGTGGGCCAGCCACGGTGCGGCGGGCGGGATGCTCGCTGACGTACTGCTCATGACGATCCAATTTCCCATTAATTCAGTAGTTTTTCTAGATAATAACCTCCTGGACCCTCGTTGCCCAGCGGCGCCCTGCCGTTAGAGCTTCCTGATCTTCTCGATGCTGGCGGACTCCGCCGGGTCTTCGGCCTCGACCTCAAGGAACGCCCTGGCACACTCGACGGCCACGTCGGGTGCCAGCCGCTTGAGGCTGAGCGCCAGGACATTCGCGTCGTTCCACAGGCGTGCGTTCCTGGCTATCCACGGCTCCCAGGCCAGCGCAGCCCGGACCCCGGGCACCTTGTTCGCCGCGATCGACGTCCCCGTGCCTGTCCAGCACATCAGCACGCCGAAATCGGCCTCACCCGCGGCGACCGCGACCCCGACGGCCCGGGCGAACTCAGGCCAGCTGCCGCCGCTGAGCACCCGGAGGTCGCCGGCCTCGCGCAGGTAGCCGACGACCGCGCGGGTGCACTCGTTCTCGTCGTCGGCCCCGAACACGATCCGCATACGGTGAACCTACCCGGGTCTCCCGCCCGGGCGGCCGCGCAACCGGGGGCACCGACGGCTCCCAGATCGGCGGAACCCGGCTAGCCGCCGATCACCTTGCGGTACACCCGGGGGCCGTCATAGTCGTTGACGGCGTAGTGCCAGGTGGCCAGGTTGTCCCACAGGACGAAGTCGCCCGGCTTCCAGCCGAAGCTGACGGTGTAGTTCGGGGAGGAGGCGTGGGTCAGCAGGAACGGCAGGAGCGCCTTGCTCTCGGCATCGGTGACGCCGGTGAGACCGACGGCGGAGGTGCTGATGAAGAGCCCCTTGCGGCCGGTGTGCCGGTGGGTCCGCACGACCGGGTGCTCGACCGTCTCGGTGACCGGCGGCCGGTTGTAGGTTCCGTCGCCCGGGTAGGCGCTGTAGACGCCGTTGACCGACTCCAGTAGCTGCTTGACCGGCTCGGACAGGCCGTCGTAGGCCGCCTGCAGGTCGGCCCACAGCGTGTGGCCGCCGATTTCTGGCACCACCTGGTAGGTGAGCGACTCGATATTGAACGGCGGGGTCCGCCACGTGCCGCCGACGTGCCAGTGGGCCGCGGTGCCGGCCCCGGAAGACCAGGATCTTGTAGGTCCAGAAGGCCTCCCGCAGGGCGCGGGCGGTGACCTCGTCAACGGGCTGGGTCAGGTCCACGTCCTCGATCTCGGCGCCGATCAGGGGACTGGCCGGGCGGGCTTCGAAGCGGCTGGTCAAGGTCTCGGTCACGATGCTTCCTCCTTGCGGACGACCGCCTTGAGGACGACCGCCGTACGACCCAAATCCTACTTATCCGATCGGTTTTGTTCAACAGTCGCGCGCCCCAGGACGGGCGGCGACGTTCGGAGTCCGTTAGGCGAGGGCCTGCAGCAAGCCGCGCCGGCGGAGCTCGGCGGCCGCGCCCTCGGCGAAGTAGTAAGCCTCCTCCAGGTGCGGCTGCCCGGACAGGATGAAGTGGTCGATGCCAAGCGCGTGATACTCCTCGATCCGGTCGGCGACCTCGCCGTGGCTGCCGACCAGGGCCGTGCCCGCGCCGCCGCGCACCAGGCCGTAGCCGGCCCACAAGTTCGGTGACACCTCCAGCCGGGAACGGTCGCCGTTGTGCAGCGCCGCCATCCGCTGCTGGCCGACGGACTCGGTCCCGGCGAACACCTGCTGAGCCTGGCGGACGCGCTCCGGGCTGACCCGGTCCAGCAAGCGGTTGGCCTCGGCCCAGGCGGCGGCGCCGGTGTCCCTGCTGAGCACGTGCAGCCGGATGCCGAAGGCCAGGGTGCGGCCCTCCTCGGCGGCGAGCTCGCGCATGCGGGTCAGTCGCTCGGCGATCTGCGC
>Ga0302184_10001706_pt1 | contig 14109 bp, 10 predicted proteins | sample I_Palsa_N3_3_FD_200233 | JGI IMG/M metagenome (GOLD analysis project Ga0302184, IMG submission 200233) | Peat permafrost microbial communities from Stordalen Mire near Abisko, Sweden - I_Palsa_N3_3 | ecosystem: Environmental > Terrestrial > Soil > Palsa > Peat permafrost | place: Sweden...
GCGGTGACGATTTATCCGGTTTCTGCCGGACAGATCGTCACCGCTGTCAGTGCAGCGGGATCTAGCGCGCACTGGCCGGGCCGGGAGCTGCTCACGGGAGATGATGACGTGGGGATTGGCCACCTGCTGAGATGGCCCCGTGGCGAGATGCCTGGCCAGGAAGGGCCAGCCAATGGCGAAGCCACGGGCAGTTGCGGCATCCCGGTTGTCAGCTTGGGAAATTGCAGCGCCAGTTGTCAGTTTGCGTAGTTTGCGTAGTCCCGGTGGCCAGTTTCCGGCGTCCGGCTGTGAGCTGGCCATATCTCGTGAATCCGGGGCCGGCGACCGGGGCCGGGCCGCCGGCCCGGCGGGCTGCCGCAGCACTCGCTCCGGGATTCTCGTCAGCGATCCTGGCTCCGCTGATCTAGACTCCACCCTGTGATCTTCAAGCAGGTCGGAGAGGGACGGCCCTATCCCGATCATGCGCGGAGTTCTCGCGAATGGGCCGCGATACCCCCCCGGCCCGTCCGGCTCGATCAGCTCATCACCACGAAGAACGTGCTCGATCTGCACCAGATCCTGGCGGAGGACTCGACGTTCTACGGAGACCTGTTCCCCCATGTCGTCCGATGGCGGGGGGAGCTCTACCTGGAGGATGGCGTGCACCGGGCGCTGCGCGCCGCGCTGCACCAGCGGTCGGTACTGCACGCACGGGTACTCGAGCTGGACTAGCGTCCCGCGGTCAAAGCGCCAGTCTGACCGGCGTCCGCGGTGTGCTTCCGGCGGAAACGCTCCCTGGCGATCATGCGCGGGCGACTGCCGGGCCGCGCGCGCGAGTCCACGCAAGGGCAGCCCTCGCGCGGGCATTCCGGGCGCGAACCGCCCGCCTGCCCGCCAGATCCGCGTCGGCGGTAAGCCGGGGAGTCATCCACTCCAGCAGCGGCGGGGCAAGCGACCGCCAGGTAAACATGCTGTGCCCGCCGCCGGGCACCAGCCGCAGCGTCACCCGGGGCTGCCGGATCTGCAGCAGCTGTTCGAAGACGCGGGCGTTCCTGACGTCCTGCGCAACCCCGGCGCCCGCGCCCAGCCAGAACTGCGAAACCAGCGCGCCGGCGGGCAGTGACCTGACCAGGTCGTCGGGCGTGTTCTGGCGGCGCAGCCGCGCATTGCCGCCGAATGGGCTGACCGCGCGGGGCGGGTGCCCCAGCTGGTTGTCAAGTGGCCTGAAGTAGCCGCTCAGCACGCCGGCGAAGCCGAAATACCGCCCGTAACGCAGGCCGAGGTTCGCTGCGCAGAACCCGCCTTCCGAGTAGCCGGCGATGCCCCAGGCAGGCCCGGGAGGCTGTACCCGCATGATCCGCGAGAGGACGGCGGGCAGGTCCCTGGCCAGGTAGGTCGCGTCCTGAGGGCCGCGTACCTGGTTGAGGCACTGCAAGGAGATCCCGCGCCCGCCGTTGGCATCCGGCATAACGAGCACTACTGGCTTTGCCCGGCCCGCTTGGATCAGGTTCAGCAGGATCGTCGTGATGCCAAGGACGCTAATCCAGTCCTGCGGAACGCCGGGGAACCCGTGGATCAGCTCGATCGCGGGGAAGTGGCGATGGCGATAACGGGGCCAGAAGTACTGCGGCGGGAGGTAGACGAATACCGTGCGAGTGATATGACTGGCCGGGCCCGGTACGGTCAGGCGCACCGTAAATCCCTGTTTCGCGGCGATGCTGTCATCGATGTTATTGCCGAGGAATGCGCTGAAGCCCGCGCCAGAGCGGCTCGCAGCCCCGGTCAGCTGTGGCGCCTGGCCGCCCTGGTTGGTCAGGTCAGCGAAGGCCGCGCTCCAGTTCTGGTAGTAGTCGTAGTACTTGTTGACCGCGGCGACCCCGAACAACATGGCCGGGATGAACGCCAGGCACGCCGCGAGGACGCGGAAGACTACCTGCCTGGTGACGACCAGCCACCACATAAGGCCGCCGAACGCAGCCGCCATCAGCAAGAAGAACACCGTGCTTTGCGGCCCTGGCACTGGAACTCCCCGGAAACCCGCTGGATTCTGTTCAGGATGCGGTGCCAGCACGCGGACCGCAGTTCACGCGAAGCTGTCAGCTTCGCGCTGGCTGCGCCGGCGGTGGAGGTGGGATTTGAACCCACGGAGGGGTTGCCCCCTCACACGCTTTCGAGGCGTGCGCCCTCGGCCACTAGGCGACTCCACCGCCGCTGAGCCTACCCGACCCGGCCGGACTGTGCCGGGCAGTGCCCGCACCCTGGTGCCTGGCATAACGTCAGACGTCCCGGCCCTCGCCAGAGTTCCTGAGCTGCGCGAAAAAGTCGCGGAGCAGCCCGCTGCACTCGCTGGCGAGCACGCCGGCTATCACCTCGACATCAAGTCCGAGCCTGCGGTCATGCAGCACGTCCCACAGCGAGCCAGCCGCGCCGGCCCGCGGGTCAGCGGCGCCATACACTAGGCGGCCGACCCGCGCGGCAATGACCGCTCCGGCGCACATGGTGCACGGCTCAAGGGTGACGACCAGCGTGCAGCCAGCCAGCCGCCAGTCGCCCAGCGCACGTGCCGCACCGCGGATCGCGACGATCTCGGCATGCGCCGTGGGGTCAGCGTCGGCCTCGCGGCGGTTCCTGGCACTGGCGATGACGGTGCCTGCCGCGTCCAGCACTACCGCGCCGACCGGCACGTCGGTCTCCCGTGCGGCCGCGGCCTGCTCGATCGCCAGCAGCATGGCTGGCTCGAACGACGCGAGATAGCCGATGCTCACGGGCGGGGTCCCGGCCGGTACGGCCGGGACCTGTGCCCGGTCAGTTCACGGACCGATCGCGACATCAAGCGCGCGCTCAAATGCCGGGCCGAACCCGAGCCTGCGGGCGATGCTCGCCAGTACCTCATCAGGAAAGAGGTCCAGATCCCCGGCGAGCGCGCCCAACTCCATCTCGTCCACGCCAAGGTCAGCGAAAATGGACAGGTCGCCGACCGGGAGCACCTGGTCGAGATCCTCATCGTCCGGGAGGGGGATGTCCAGATAGTCGAGCACCTGGCGGGCGAGCGGCCAGTCGACCGCCGCGGTGAGGTCAGAGAGGAAGACCGATACCTGGCTGCCAAGCACCCGGATAGCCACGAAGAAGTCGTCGCCGACTGCCGCGAGACCCATCGTTCCGCCGATGCTCGGCTGTTGCCGCAGAGCATGGATGAAGCTGTCCAGGTGCTCGGTAAACGCGGCAGGCAGGACCTCGGCGTCCCATGCATCGTCTTCCCTGTAAACGACGACGGAAAAGTCGCTACTGCTCACCTCGGTCATCGTCCACCCCACGGGCGCGGCATCCAGGAAAGGAATGGTGTCAGATTCCCGTGACGCTTGTGGGCCGATCGGCGGGGTGCGGTACCGACGTGACCGAAGCGCATCAAGCTGCTACAGGTGGGCATGATAACGATACTCATCGTGATCAATCGGATCAGATCCTCCACCAGGAGGACGTATCTACCCCGTTCTTCCCACCCGTAGCGGCGCGGTAACATCGCACCCGCCCCGAGGTCCGGTAACATGGCTGTTTCCGGCTGATGGACATTGGCCTGGAAATTGTGCTGAGTTAAGCTATGCCCAACGGCCATGTCAGTCTCTCTACGCCAGCCGGGAGGTGAACGTGACGTGTTGAAGAAAATTCTCACATGGGCGATCGCCATCTTCATCGTTTTCTACCTAGCCACCCAGCCGGTCGGCGCTGCGCACGCCCTGCACTCCGCTTTCAGCGGGCTGCACTCCGCAGGGAACTCGCTGTCGACGTTTGTTAACTCCCTCTAAGGCGATGACGCAGACACGGGGGCGGGCACAGAACTGGGACACCAGCCCGGTGTCGGTTCAGCGGTACCTGCTGCCGCGAGAACGCGACCAGGGCGTCATCACCGTGCGCAGGCATCCCGCCGTGCTGATCCCGCCGATCGCCGAGGCGGTGGGCGGCCTGGTTGCCGCCTTCCTGCTGAGCGGGACGCTGCTGCGCACCAATGCGCCTCTTCGCGATGTTGTGTGGGTCGCCTGGATAGCGCTCGCGCTGCGCCTGGTATGGAAGGCCGTCAACTGGGCAGTCGACTACTTCGTGGTGACCTCACAGCGGATAATGCTGACCAGCGGGCTGCTCAGCCGCAAGGTGGCGATGATGCCCCTGGGGAAGGTCACCGACATGAGCTTCCAGCGGTCGTTCGCCGGACAGCTGCTGGGCTTCGGCGAGTTCATCATCGAGTCGGCCGGCCAGGATCAGGCGCTGCGGACGGTTGACCATATCCCCAATCCGGAGAAGCTCTACCTCGACGTATGCGAGATGCTCTGGCCGCCGGCACCGCCCCCCGACTGCAAGATGTGCAACGGCAGCGGCAATGTCGTGATGGTCGAGGAGCGCAAGCTGGTGGCTGTCACCTGCCCGAACTGCAACGGTACGGGAAAGGCCCCCCCGCAGCGGACCGATGGCTTCGAGGACCCCCACATCGAGAGCGCTGACCCGAACAACGACCCGAGCGAGGACTGAGCAGTCCCCAGGTCCACTGCAGCCCCAGGGCACGGCAGCCCCAGGGCACGACGGGTCCCAGGGCACGGCGGGGGCACATGCCCGTAGGCACGGACTCCCATTTCACGGGGCGGAGGCTCGGGGATTTGAACCCCGGATGGCCGCGAAGCCAAACCGCATTAGCAGTGCGGCGCCATAGACCGGACTAGGCGAAGCCTCCTGGTGACCTGACGGTCGGCCCTCAGGGTACCGGTATCGCCGGAGACCAGGCAAAGCACTACGCCGCGTCCGGCGGCACGCCTCAGCGAGCCTCGATGATCTCGTAGTCACCGCGGGCATAGCACTCGCGGATCCGCGTCTTGGCGAACTTGCCGACGCTGGTCTTGGGCACCTCGCCGATGAACGACCATCGCTCCGGGAGCTGCCAGCGCGGCACCTGCGAGCTGAGGAAGGCACGCAGGTCAGCCGCAGTGACCGAGGCGCCATCCTTGACGACCACGGCGGCCAGCGGCCGCTCGCCCCACTTCTCGTCCGGCACGCCGATGACGGCCGCCTCGGTGACATCGGGATGCGCCATCAGCGCGTTCTCCAGCTCCATCGAGGAGATCCACTCGCCGCCCGACTTGATCACGTCCTTGGCCCGGTCGGTCAGCGTGACGTAGCCCAGCCGGTCGATGGTCCCCACGTCGCCGGTCCGCAGCCAGCCGTCGCGGAACTTCTCCGGGTCGTCGTCCTTGTAATAGGACCCGGTGACCCACGGCCCGCGGACCTCAACCTCGCCGACAGTCTCGCCGTCATGCGGCAGCATCGTGCCGCCGTCGCCGACAAGCCGGCCTTCCACCAGGCTCAAAAGCCTGCCCTGAGTGTCGCGGTAAGCCCAGGCCTCGGCTGCGGGGGTCCCGGCAGGCGGATGCGCCACGCTGCCGAGCGGCGATGTCTCCGTCATTCCCCAGGCCTGCACCATCCGGACGCCGAGTTCCTTCTCGTACGCTTCCTGCAGGGCGTGCGGCACCGCCGAGCCGCCGCACGGCACGATGCGCAGCGAGGACAGGTCGCCGCCGCTGGTGCGGACATGCGCAAGCAGCGCGTTCCAGATCGTCGGGACGGCCCCGGCCAGCGTGGGCCGCTCGGCCTCGATCAGCCGGACCAGCGGCTCGGGCTGCAGGAACCGGTCCGGCATGATCAGGTCGGCGCCGGCCAGCACCGCCGCGTACGCGAGCCCCCAGGCATTGGCGTGGAACATCGGCACCACCGGCAGCACCTTGTCCTGCTCAGACAACGCGAACACATTGCCCAGGCAGACGCCAAGCGAATGCAGGTACGTCGAGCGGTGGCTGTAGACGACGCCCTTCGGCCGCCCGGTCGTGCCGCTCGTGTAGCACATGGCCGCGGCCAGCCGCTCGTCTATCTCGGGCCAGCCGAACGAATCCGGCTGGGCCGCGAGCAGGTCCTCATACGAGTGCACCTCCGGGCCCAGGCCGGCGAGAGCGGCCAGCACCGAACCATCCGTTCTGGCTTCTTGGCCGGTCACCAGCACGTGCCGGACGGCCGGAGCATGCGGGAGCACCCGGGCGAGCAGCGGGACCAGGGTCGCGTCGGCGATGATAACGTCGTCGCCCGCGTGGGTCGCTATGTAACCGATCACCTCGGGGTCCAGCCGGAGGTTCAGGGTGTGCATCACCGCCCCCATGGACGGGATCGCCAGGTAGGCCTCAAGATGCTCGGCGTTGTTCCACATGAGCGTGCCGACGCGCTGGTCGGCGTCCACGCCAAGGCCGCGCAGCGCGTTCGCCAGCCGGGCCGACCGCAGGCCCGTCTGCGCATAGGTCTGGCGCCGTGACCCGTCCGCCGTGCAGGTCACGACCTCGCGGTCCCCGTAGGCCGAGGTGCCGTACCGCATCAGCGCGGTCACGGTCAGCTGCACGTCCATCATCGTGCTGAGCACTGACAACCTCCTGCTGTGCCTGCCCGGTGACCCTCAGCCGGATGCGGCGGAGCGCCGGGATTGTTCCTGGGTGGATGCCGGAATTGTTCCTGGGTGGATAGTGCCACGTCAGCAGCGAAACGTCACTCCGCTGACTACCGCTGAATAACTCTGCCAGCAGCTCAGCATCAATCCGGAGCTTCGCCACTGCCCGCGACACCGTGCTCTTGACCGTCCCGAGGCTTACCCCGAGCGCATCGGCAACCTCCGCCTCGGTCATGTCCTCGTAGTAGCGGAGCATCACCGCCGCCCGCATCCGCTGCGGCAGCCGGTCAATCGCGCGGCGGAGTGTGTCCTGCAGGTCGCTGTCCCCGGTGGCGTGGTCGGCAACTGCCCGGTCGGGGATATCGGCGGTAGGGTACTCATCCAGCCGGCGGCGGCGCCACCAGGAGATGTGCGTATTCACCATCGCCCTGCGCACGTACCCGTCCAGCGCACCCCGGTCCTCGATCCGGTCCCACGCCACGAAGGTCTTGGCGAGCGCGGCCTGGACGAGGTCCTCCGCATCTGCCCGGTTGCCGGTCAGCAGGTATGCCGTCCGCAGCAGCGAATTGCTCCGCTTTGTCACGTATTCACGGAAACCGCGGTCGTCGGTGTGCAGCGCTGACGGCACGCTCACGCTTCCGCCTGGCCCCGGCAGTGTCCCGCAGACGCGGTCTGCCGGCCCGGCCAGCGGAGGCCCGCCCGCACGCGCTTCAGACACTCAGTGATCGCCCCCGACGCTCACGTCCCCACCGTAACCCAGCCAGCGGCCGGTCAGGCGCCCTGCGCGCACTGTAACGGCGATCCTGCCGCGATGGTATTGACAGGTCGTGGCAGTATTTTCGGCCGCGCCACAAGGTCGTATATGCGACCACCGGGCGGGAAGGTCACCGAACCGCTTGACTAGGACCATACGGATACGCATGGTCATGAGGGTGGTACTGACAGTCCAGGGGAGGGCCGATGCTGGACACTGGCGGGGATCACGCGTGCTGCGATCGCTGTGCGGGCGCGGGAACAGCCGTGCGCATCGCCCGGCGCCGCCTGCTGAAGGCCGCGGTGTTCCGGACTGCCGACGTCCGGCCTGCCGACGCCAGGCCTGCTGACGTCCGGCCTGCTGACGCCAGGGCGGCTGACGCCAGGGCCAGCAGCACGGCCGGCGCCAGGGCCGGCGCCACGCAGGGCGCCGCTGGCTTACTGCCGGATCGGGCGCGGGCACGGTTCGCGACGTCCGGCGAGCTTCCGCGCGCGGTGACCGGGGAGATTATCGACGTCAGCCCGCATTTCCTGGTGGTGAGCAACGGCGCGAGCCAGCAGCGGTTCGCCCTGACCCCGGACGCGACTGCCTGGCGGGGCGGCGCGCTTGAGCCCGCGGCACTGCGGCCGGGAGACCAGGTTGTCGTGCGACTGCACAAGAAGGCGCGAGGCGTGGCCGACCGGATCTGGGCGAACATCGGCCGGGTCACCGGCACGATCGTCGAGCGCACCAGGGACGGCCTGCTCGTCGACGAGGGCACGACCAGGAAGCGCCAGTTCGTCACCATTCCGCCGCGCGCATCCGGCCGCATCCAGGTTCGCTTCCCCAGCCTGGAGCCCGGCTACCTCATCGACGTGATCGGGCTCCGGCGGGGCGGCGCGCTTGAGGGGCTGATTCCCGCCACCTCCCAGCCTGCCTACCGCGTTGACCAGATGCCTGCTCCGGCCCTGGTCAGTGGCCATGTGCCGGACGCGATCAGCGGATCAGCGACGTGGCATGAGCCGGCCGACGAGCCGCCGGGCGTCCTGGGAGTGGCCTATCCGGCGCTCGACCCGGAGGTCGGATGCGCCGAGGGCCCAGGCCCGGGCGTGCCCGGCAACGCGCGGATGCCCTACCTGTCCATCGGCAGCGTGTTACTGGTCCGCAACGACTGCACTGGCAGTTCCTGCGCGCTCCCGGTCACGAGTTGCGCGGCAGTCGGCCGGCTGTTCAACGACCGCTGCGTTACCTGCGGCACCTCGCCCCGCAGCCGCGTCGCCGACCTGACCCAAGCCAGCTTCGTCGCGCTCGGCGGCGAGCTGGAGCGAGGCTGCTTCAACGCGACGATCACGATCGGCGGCTGACCATGCAGCTGAGCGTCGTGGTTCGAGAAGTGCAGGTTCCGCTGCTGGCGTCGCTGCTGCTTGGCGGCTCCGCTGCCAAGCTCGTGCACATGCTGCGCGTTCGCTCGGTCGACGCGGCGCTTGGACCGACCGCGCTGTTCCCCGTGTACCTGCGGCGGCCGGCCGCCATGCTCATCTGCGGATGCGAATTCGCGCTCGGCGTCGGGCTGATCCTTACCGCCGGGAGGATCTGCCGGGGCGTGCCCACCACCGCCGTGCGGCTCGGCACCGCGCTGTTGTTCCTTGTCGCTACCTGCGCCCTGATCGAGCTGCGGGGAACCAGGCCGGACATCGGCTGCGGCTGTTTCGGCGACTTCAGTACGGCCCCGGTGAGCGGCCGTGCGCTCGCCAGGTCGGCCCTGCTCGCCGTGGCCGCGCTCAGCACGGTCGGGCTGCCGCCGCTGCAGCCGCCGCACCGGGGTGTCGCTGCGATCCTGCCGCTCGGTATCCTCGCCGCCGAGCTAGCGCTTGTCGCGGTGCTGTCGCCGGAGATCGGCGAGGCACTGGTGCGGCTCGGCTACTCAGAACCCTGTGAGCTGCGGACCGTCCCGGCGGAGCGGACGGTGGCGGCATTGCACCGGAGCTCGCAGTGGCGCAGGCATGCCGGCCTTGTCAGCGCGGCTGAGCCGGTCGACATGTGGCGTGAGCTGTGCTGGCGGTACGTGGTCTATCCCGGCGAGCTGCATGGCAGGCCGGTCGAGCTGGTGTTCGCCGTGTTCCTGCGGCAGCACCGTCCGGCCATCCAGGCCGCACTGGTTGACGCGGCCACCGGGAATGTCCTGCCGTGGCCGGGATCCGTCCGGCCCGCCACCGAGGCTGACCGGATGCGCCGGCTGATTCGGGCTCCCGCCCCGGCCTTCTCCGCGCCGACCGACCCTGGTCTCGGGATACCGGCCGTGCCGGGCGTGCGGGGTGCCGGGGTCCGGTGATCTGCCACTTTCTAGTGATCTCTAGAATTTCTCGCAGACGACCATAGATAGCCGGATACTGGCAAGAAGGCCAGCCACCAGCGCGAGGACTCCCCCTGCCGGCTGCGCCAGGAATCACCTGCCGGCTCCGCCAGGAACGCGACCGCCGCGGGCCGCAAACGGCTAGCATCGCGTGGCGGTCAGGCCGGCTGGGCTCGCAGGAAACGGCCGAAATGCGGCACGGTGAAGGCGATCAGGCCGCGCTCAGAGCTGTAGATCAGCCCTTTCTTGATCAGGCTGTCGCGGGCCGGCGAGACGCTGGACGGCTTGCGGCCAAGTTCCTCGGCGACCTGCGCGGTCTGCACGGGCTCGTCGCCGAGCACCGCCATCGCCCGCATGTACTCCCGCTCCGCAGGGGTGGCGCGCTCGTATCTGCTGCCGAAGAAGCCGACCGCCAGCTCGCCGGCCGCCATCGGGCCGGCCACGCTGACATCGCCGGCCGTGACCGGGCTGCAGGCCGCGACGTCCCAGGTCACCTTTCCGTAGGCCTGCACGAAATACGGGTAACCGTCGGCCGCCGCGTACAGTGCGTCGAGCGCCGCTGGCTCGAAGTCGGCGCCCTCCCGCCGGGCCGGCGCGAGCAGCGCCACGTCGGCGGCATCCCGGTCCAGCCGGTCGATGGACACATACCTGAACAGCCGTTCGGAGTAACTCTTGCTCGCGGACAGCACCGATGGCAGGTGCGGCAGGCCGGCCCCGACGACGATCAGCGGGCCGCCTGACTGCGAGAGCTCGTGGCAGGCCGCGCAGAGCGCGGAGACGTCCCTTGCGGGCACGTCCTGCATCTCGTCGATGAACAGGGCGATGCCGACGGCGAGGTCGGCAGCGACCGACGCCGCGTCGGCCAGCAGCTCCGTCAGGTCGATCTCCAGGTCGCCGGAGTCGGCGCGCCCGCGGACCGCGGGCACGTCGATGCCGAGCTGGGCGGAGAGCGACCCCTTCGGCGCGGCCGGATCCCGGGTCGAGAACGCCTTGAGCACGCCAAGGAAGTGGTCGATCCGGTCCGGCGCCCGGTGCCGGGGCGCAAGCTCGCGGACGGCCATGTGCAGGGCGCCGGCGATCGGCCTCCTGATCGACTGATCCGGCCGGGCCTCGATCTTGCCGGTGCCCCAGAGACGCTGCATCGCCATCGACCTGAACGCGTTGAGCAGCACGGTCTTACCGACGCCGCGCAGCCCTGTCAGGACCATGCTGCGCTCAGGGCGACCGCGCGCGACACGCTCGAGCACGACCTCGAACTGCCCGATCTCGCGGTCACGGCCTGCCAGCTCGGGAGGCCGCTGTCCGGCACCCGGTGCGTAGGGATTGCGTACGGGATCCACGCCATAGGAGCCTATGACGTGATCTAGCGCTTTCCCTAGATTGCCTTAGAAAGCGCTGCCGGCGTGTCGCGCGCGGGCTCGGCGGCTAATGCAGCAGGCGGAGCGTGTTGGTCGCGTCGTCCACGTAGTAGATGCCTCGCCCGTGCCGCTTCACCACCAGGCCGAACAGGGCGCCGGCGCCGGCCGGCCTGCCCGACCTGTCCAGCTGGCGGGTGGCGACCTGAACGCCGGCCGGCGTGATCTCGACGAGCTTGCCGTTGCCGCCGTTGACGGTGAGCACGTCGCCGTTCGGCGCCATGGTCAGGCCAAGCGGGGTGGCGAGTGCGCCGTTCCTTGTCACCGTCCTGCCGGTGCCCGCGCTAGTGAGCCGGAAGGGCGCGTCCGGGATCGCGGCGATCCGGTTCGATGCGCTGTCCGCGATGTACAGGGTGCCGTTGCGGCCGAGCCCGGCCCCGGTGGGGCCGACGACGAGCGCTGACGGGTCGGTGCGCTCGGCGAAGCCGGAGCCGATCCGGGTCCGGGCCACCAGCCTGGGCGCGCGGCCGGCCCGGAACCGGAGCGTCAGCCTGAGCACCGTGCCGTGATGCACCACGGCGCCATTCGCCGCGACGGTGCCGTTCAGCACGTTGGTGACGAAGAGCTCGGCGAACGGTCCCGCGCTGAGCGCGGCCATGTCCCACGGCCCGTTGATGCCATGCCCGGAGATCGTCTCCCGCACCCGGCCGTGGCTGTCCAGCACGATCAGGCAGCCGGCCTTGGCCGTCGCGGACATCCCGTTGGACGTGGGCAGGCTGCCGACGATGACCCAGCCGTGCACGACGGCCAGGGCGGTGGTCAGGCCGACGCCGCCCGGGCAGGCCCCCGGCAGCCCGGACGGGCTGACATGCGCGAACAAGGTCCGGCGGCCGCGCGGGCTGACCTGCACGATCGTGGTGCCGGTGCCCTGCAGGTTCGCCTTGTTGTTGAAGTTGCTGATCAGCACGTCGCCGCGGCGCAGCTTGCCGCGGCTGTGCCGGATCGCCACCATGCCGTACGGGTTGACGTCCCCGTTCCCCGGCACCGTCGAGCCAATGGTCGCGAGCTTGTGAAACGGCCCGATGAACGAGGACTGCTGGTGCGCCGTTGCCCCGGCGGCGGGCGCCAGCATGAGCCCTGCCGCTCCGGCCACGGCCGCGGCGGCAGCCACCGCAGCCACCCTGTGGATCACCGACATCAGCGTGCTCCCTTCGAGGACTCGACGCGCCGACGCAGGGACCGGCCGGCCCGCTGGACCGGCCGAAGGACGGGGCCACTAGTCCCTCGGCACGGCCTAGCGGAGACCCCCGCTGGGAGGGTGCCCGCGCTTGTAGCACGTACCGGCCGGCATACCGGTTCAGCAGGACACCGGCATTTCGGTGAAATTACCGCTGGCGACGGGGTCCCGACTCGTTCAGCCTGGCCAGGAAGGCGTTGTAGGCGGCCAGGTGCTCGTCGTCGTCTATGCCGCCGCGGGAGGACCAGTCGCCGCTGGCCACCGGATCATTAGCGGACTGGTCCTCAGTTCCCGGCGCGCTCGCCGCGGGATGCGCGGCGGGATGCGCGGCGACGAGATCGGCCATGCTGGTGCGGCGGGCCGCCTCGAGCCAGCCCTGCCCGCTCACGGCCGACCGCTCATCGCGGCTCCACATGAGGAACACGAGCATCATCAGGGCGAACATGATCGCGTCGCCGCCGACCCACATGATGGCCCCGCCCCAGTGCAGGTCCTGCACGGGGCCTGGCGCCCAGGCAGGCCGCGGGCCCGGGGGGACGCCGGGCGTCCCGGCATTGCCGTAGCCGAGCACGAGCCCGGTAAAGGTGTCCACCGGCATGATGAGAACCAGGATGACGAACCGGACCGGATAGGAGAGCCGCCAGCGGATGGGCTCATGACCGAGGATCGGCAGGAAGAAGAGGAAGCCGACCAGCAGAAACGTTGCGTGCTCCGCATTATGCAGGGTCTGGTTGGTCTCCACCAGGTTCGCCAGGTTCGTCAGGTGCGCCCCGGCGATTGCCGCGCTGTAGGCCAGGAACCCGAAGACCGGCCAGGTCAGGAAGCCGACCACGCGGGAGCGTACGACCCGCTTCGCCCACGTGTGCAGCGGATTCCTGCTCGCGTGCAGCAGCAGGGTGACTGGCTGGCCGGCGATCAGCAGCGGCGGGGCAATCATGATCAGCATCAGGTGCTGGATCATGTGGTCCCAGAACAGCACGTCGTCGTAGGCGCCGATGCCGCTCTGCGTGGCCACCACGACGACTGCCAGCCCGCCGAGGAACATCGCCGTCCGCCACAGCGGCCAGGGCCGGGCCGGATGACGCCGGGCCACCCGCCGGGCGCCCCACAGGTACAGGCCAGCGGCGATCACCACGAGGGCGGTGACGATGGGCGCGAACTGCCAGCGGCTGACGGCCGCTTCCCAGCCGAACGGGGGCAGCATGTGACCTCCTCCAGCGGAGAGCCTACTCACCTGATCCGGGCCGCCTGGCCCCGCATGCCGCTGGTGACCCGGACCGCCTGGCCCCGCATGCCGATTGCAGGACAGGATTTACGCTGCCTCTCTGGCCGGTGCCCGCGGCTAGCCAGTCTCCTGGCGACACCGGCCAGCCGCGCGGCTATCGTGGTTAGCCGGGAGGGTTCGCCTAGTGGCCGATGGCGGCGGTCTTGAAAACCGCTAGGGCGCGCGAGTGTCCTCGTGGGTTCAAATCCCACACCCTCCGCAAAGGCCAGCAAAAACGCTCTCTGACCTGCACACACGCGCCTCGGAATTGGTCGTGCCACCTTGCCGGGATGTGCGGTTGCATGCGGCCAGGGGCGGCCTTGTGCGGGTGGCTGTGCCGAATACGTGCCCAAGTTGCGGTCGCTGGTCGCCTTGGCTAGCTGGCCGAGTCATCCGGGCTCTGCCTCCCTGTCGGTGCCGCCTGACTTGCTGTCTTCCGGCTCTCCCATCGCGTCCTCGATGCGCCGCTTGGCTTCACCCTGCTGGCCGGCAATGCACTTGACGTAGACCCGCAGCAGCACGTCCGTGCTGTGCCCTGCCCATTCGGCGACCTGCGCGGCGGGCACCCCGGCGTTGAGCCAGGTCGACACGGCAGCATGGCGCAGGTCGTAGGGCCTGCCCATGAGCGGAGTCGAGGCCTCGGTCTCAGCGAGCGCTTCGCGGCGCGCCGTGTGGAATACCTCCAGGTAGGACCATTCCGCGACGATGCCGCCGCGCGG
>Ga0302184_10001714_pt1 | contig 14087 bp, 9 predicted proteins | sample I_Palsa_N3_3_FD_200233 | JGI IMG/M metagenome (GOLD analysis project Ga0302184, IMG submission 200233) | Peat permafrost microbial communities from Stordalen Mire near Abisko, Sweden - I_Palsa_N3_3 | ecosystem: Environmental > Terrestrial > Soil > Palsa > Peat permafrost | place: Sweden: Abisko...
GAAGACGAGGGGGACCGCGGCGATCCGCTTCCTGAGGTTCAGCAGGGCGGCTTCGAGCAACCGCGCGTCCACCCTGACGTGAGGCTGGGCGGCGGCGGGGGCGGCCTGTTCGGACGGGGCGGCGTCCTGCGAGTGAGGCTCCGTGGCTTCAAGCTGGGCAGCGTCCTCGGACGGCTCGGGGTCGGCGCTGGGTTCGGGGTCGGCGCTAGGTTCGGGGTCGGCGGCGGGCTCGGAGGTGGCAGGCTCGGGCGGGCTGGCTGGAGCTTCCTGAGATTGCGATGGCTCGGGCGATTGCGGCGGCCCGTCATCTTGGGCCGAACTATCCTGGGCATCTTGGGTTGCCGCCGCTGAGTGATTGGACGCTGCCATCACGTCACCGTCATTCCCGCTTTCCCCCTGATCCGCACCACTCTCGGCAACATCACTAGTCACATGGCTCTCGCCAGGGTCCCCAAACTGAGCAGCCGCAACGGCACCCGCACCGGACTCATCTTCTCTGCCGGCCGCAGGCACCGATGACGGTGCCACGCCCTGACCTTCCATCGTTCGAACGGCCTCCTCAAGCCCTTCTATCCCCCGGCCTGCATACCTCAAGCTCCCGGGCGGCCCGATCGGGGCCTGGGGCGTCTTCCGGGTCGATCGCCTAGCACGCGGAGTTTATCTCTTCGTCAGGCGGTTACATCGCGCATAAGTTCTGTAATCTCCGTGGCGACACTCACGACGTCGCCGACCACGACGATCGCGGGCGGCCGGATGCCGTCGCGTGCCACCACGCCTTCCACTTGTTCCAGCGTTGACTTAATTGTGCGCTGCGTGGGAAGAGTACCGTCTGCGATTACCGAAACGGGAGTATCCGCACTGCGCCCGTGCCGCAGGAGTTCATCGGCCACCGCGCCGATCCGCTCCACCGCCATCAGCAGCACCAAGGTCCCCGAACTGCGGCCCATCAGCTCCCAGTTGACGGTGGACCGTTCGTCACCGGGCGGAACGTGGACCGACACGACGTGAAAATCCTGGGCCACGCCGCGGTGGGTGACCGGCACCCAGGCGCTGGCGGGCACGGCCACCGCGCTGGTGACGCCGGGCACGACGGTGACGGGAACGCCCGCCCGCAGGCACGCCAGGACTTCCTCGGCGCCCCGGCCGAAGACAAACGGGTCGCCGCCTTTGAGCCTGGCCACGAAACGACCCGCCCGGGCGTGGCTGATCAGTGCCGAGTTGATGTGCTCCTGGGCCATGGCCCGGCCATAGGGAATCTTGCTCGCGTCGATGATCTCGACGTCATCGCGCAACTCGTCGAGGAGCACGCGGGGCGCCAGCCGGTCCGTGAGCACCACATCGGCCTCGGCGAGGAGCTGCCGCCCGCGCACCGTGATCAGCCCGGGATCGCCGGGCCCGCCGCCGATGATCGCCACTCCGGCACGGCGGCCGCGTTCGTGCCGGGCACTGAGCTGGCCCGACCGCAGGCCGGCCAGCACCGCGTCCCTGATCGCCGCGCTGTGCCGCGGGTCACCGCTGAGCACGCCGATCCGGACGTCACCCGCCTGGCCCGAGGCGGGAGTCCACGCGCCCGAAGCCTCGGCGTCGTCGGCGCGCACGCACCAGGTCTGCTGCGCTTCGGCCGCCGTGGCGACGGCCTGGTTCACCGCGGGCGAGTCTGCGCACGCGCACACCAGCCAGGCGCCGGCGCAGTCGCCAGGTGAGTATTCCCGCGCGGCCCAGCGGATCCGCCCCGTCGCGGCCAGGTCCTCTAGCGAGGCTGTCGCCTTCGGGGACACCAGGAGTATCTCCGCTCCCGCGTCGAGCAAGGCCGGGATCCGGCGGGAGGCTACCGCTCCCCCGCCGACGACGACGACGCGGCGGCCGGACAAGCGCAGCCCCAGCAGGTAAGGATCCATGCGTATCTCCTCACGGCTACGTCTTGTCGGAGACGCCGGCGGAATCGAAGGTGGCGACCTCGCGCAGGGCGCGGACGGCGCTCTGGACCAAGGGGAGGGCCAGCACGGCGCCGGTGCCTTCGCCCAGGCGGAGGCCGAGATCGACAAGCGGGCGTAGCCCTAGGTAACTAAGGGTAATCGCATGTCCGGGCTCGGCACTGCGGTGGCCCGCGAAGCAGGCCGCGATGGCGTCGGGCGCCAGGGCGGCCGCGGCGAGGGCGGCCGCCCCCGCGATGACCCCGTCCAGGATCACCGGCATCCGCAGCGCCGCCGCACCCAGGATGAATCCGGCCAGCGCGCCGTGCTCGAAGCCGCCGAACGCCGCGATGACCCCTACCGGGTCGGCCGGGTCGGGCTGATGCCGGGCCAGGCCGCGGCAGATGACCTCGATCTTCCGCGCGTACGTGGCGGCGTCGATCCCGGTGCCGCGGCCGGTCGCCTCGACCGGGTCGGCGCCGGTGAAGGCGCAGATCAGCGCCGCGGACGCGGTGGTGTTGGCGATCCCCATGTCGCCGGTGACCAGGCACCGGTTGCCCGCGGCGACCAGGTCCCTGGCGATCTCGATGCCAGCCGTCAGCGCCGCCACGGCCTGGTCGCGGGTCATCGCGGGACCTTCGGTGAAGTCCGCGGTTCCCGGCGCGATCTTCCTGGGCAGCAGCCCCGGTACCGGTTCAAGCTCGGCCGCCACCCCGATATCGATGACGGTGACCTCGGCACCCGCCTGGGCCGCGAACGCGTTGACGACGGCCCCGCCGGCCAGGAAGTTGGCAACCATCTGGCCGGTCACCTCCTGCGGCCAGGGGCTGACCCCTTGCGCGTGCACGCCGTGGTCGGCCGCGAACACCGCCACGCAGGCCGGCTCGGGCAGCGGCGGCGGGCAGCAGCCGGCCAGGCCCGCCAGCCGGACGGAGACGTCTTCGAGCTCACCCAGCGAGCCGCGCGGCTTGGTCATCCGGTCCTGCCGCTCGCGCGCGGCGGCCATCGCGCCCACGTCGGGCGGGCCGATCGCGGCGATCACCTCGGCCAGGGGGTCCACTGGTTCGGTCCCGGGCAATCCGCGGCGGCCGAACTCCTCGGCGTGCACCGCCCAGGACACCGGCCGGCGACGCGCCCAGCCGGCGGTCGCGAGCTCTGGTGCCGGCGCGAACTGGCTGACATAACCCACACAGAGATAGGCGATGACGTCCAGATGGGCGGGGAGTCCGAGCTCGGCGGCGAGTTCACGCTCATCGAAGAAGCTCACCCAGCCGACCCCGAGTCCTTCCGCCCGGGCCGCCAGCCAGAGGTTGCCCACCGCGAGCACGCTGGAGAAATCCGCGGTCCGCGGCTGGGTGCGCCGGCCCAGCGTGTGGCGGCCGCCGCGGGTGCGGTCGCAGCTGACCGCGATGTTGACCGGCGTGTCGAGGATCGACTCGATCTTCAGCGCATCGAAGGCGCTCGCGCGCGCCCTGGGCAGGTCGGCCGCGAACTCGTCACGGTGCCTGGCGGCCAGGGCCGCGATCCGTTCCCGCCGGGCCCGGTCGGTGATCACGAGGAAGTCCCACGGCTGGGACAAGCCGACAGAGGGCGCCTGGTGCGCGGCCGTGAGCACCCGGTCGAGCACGTCCGCGGGCACCGGATCGGGCCGGAAGCCGCGGCGGACGTCCCGGCGCTCCGCGATCACCCGGTACACGGCGTCCCGCTGCTCGGCCGGGTAACCCGGGTCCCGCTCGGTCACGGGGCCGGGACCGGGACCGGGGCCGGTCACAAGGTCGGGGTCGGGGCCGGTCACAAGGTCGGGGTCGGGGCCGGTCACAAGGTCGGGGCCGGGGCCAGTCACAAGGTCGGGGCCGGGGCCGGTCACAAGGTCGGGGTCGGTCACGGGGTCAGCCATGGGCGTGAGCGTGGGCGTGGTCGGCCGGGTGGTCATGGGGATGCTGGGGCTCGCCGACGCGGTGCTCGAACGCGGGCATCGCGACCCGGTAAACGCACATATCGCAGTTCATCCGGATATCTCCGGCCAGCGCCTCGTGATAACGCTCGTAGACCAGGGCGGCGATCTCATCGCAGTCGCCGAGCACGTCGGTGCACCGGACGTCGAGTCCGGGGTGTGCGGCGGCGAAGTCGCTGGCCTGGCTGGCGACCCGGTCGGGCAGCACCCCGGGAAACAGGAAATACCTGGCCACCACGATCTGGCGCGCGCCGAGCAGGCGGCATCGTTCCAGGCCCTCGGCCACGCTGGGCTGGGTGAGGGAGACGAAGGCGGTCTCCGCGAACGGGTAGGACCGGCCTTCCCACAGCAGCCGCGCGGTCTTGGCCACCTCCGCGTTGGCATCCGGATCGGAGGTCCCGCGGCCGACGACCAGGACCGCCGGAGCCGGGCCTTGCGCCACCGCGCTGATGCGCGCGGCGAGCAGGTCGAGCAGGGCGGGATGCGGGCCGAGCGGGCGCGCATAGGTCCAGCGCAGGCCGGGATGCCGGGTGCGTTCCCGGGCCAGGGCCGCGGGGATGTCGCCCTTGGCGTGACTGGCTGCGACCAGCATGAGCGGCACCGCGACCAGGTGGAGGTCAGTCCCGGCCAGGGTGGCGACGGCGTCGCGCAGCGGCGGCGGGGAGAGCTCGATGAAACCGCCCGCCACCTGAGTGGGGGCGGCCAGCGCGGCGACCCGCTTCGCGAGTGCGGCGAAGGCCGCGACCCCGGCCTGGTCGCGGGTGCCGTGGGCGGCCAGCAGCAGCGGCGGCCTCATCGAGCGGCCTCCGCGGCATCGGCGGACGGGTCTCCATCGTCCTTCGCGATCCGCAGCAGGGCATTGAACGCGGCGACGGCCACCGCCGAACCGCCCTTCTCCGAGACGTTGGTCAGGGCCGGCAGGCCGCTGGCCCGCAACTCGTCCTTGGCCGCGGCCGCGCCGACGAACCCGACCGGCACGCCGATCACCAGCGCGGGCTCCACTTCCCTGCTCATGATCTCGGTCAGCGCCGTCGGCGCGCAGCCGACCAGCCAGATCGCGCCGGGCCCGGCCTCACCGAACGCCAGCCGCACCGCGGCCGCGCTGAGCGTGAGGTTCGCGGTGCGCGCCAGCCGGGCCGCCAGCGAGTCGCCGATCTTGCAGGTCACCGGGTACCTGGTGATGCCGGCCGCGACCATGGCCACGTCCGCGATGACGGGAGCGTCGTCTTGCAGCGCCGCCACCCCGGCGGCCAGCGCCGCTTCGTCGCACACCAGGTCGGTGACGTAGTCGAAGTCGGCGGTCGCGTGGATGATGCGTTCCGTCACGGCCCGGCTGAGCGGGGGCCGGTCGCTCAGGTCGATCCGGGAGCGCAAGATACGGTACGACTCGACCTCGATGGGATGCACCTCGCTCAAATTTCCTCGCCTCCACGGGCCCACCGGTAGTCGCGTGGGGTCACCATCCGGCCGCCCTGCACCCGGGTGCGGGACGAGCCGACCACGACCAGCGTATGCATGTCCACCAGCCCGGGATCGAAGTCGGCCAGAGTGGCGACCGACGCGGCCTGGCCCGGGCGGGTGGCGTCGCGGACCCAGCCGACCGGCGTGGCCGGCGGCCGCCGGGCGGTCAGCAGCTCGATCGCCCGGCGCAGCTGCCACGTCCGCCGGGCACTGGCCGGGTTGTAGAAGCATGTCACCAGGTCAGCCTCGGCGGCGGCGATGATCCGCCGTTCGATCACCGGCCAGGCCGTGTGCAGGTCCGACAGCGAGATCATCACGTGATCGTGCCCGAGCGGCGCGCCCAGCACGGCGGCCACGGCCAGCACCGCGGTCACGCCAGGCACCACGGTCACGTCGATGTCGTCGCCCGCCAGCTCGAGCGCCGGGCTGCCCATCGCGTACACGCCCGCATCCCCCGAGCCGATGAGCGCCACCGCGTGCCCCGCCCGGGCCTGCGCGACCGCTTCCGTAGCCCGCTCCTGCTCGGCTCCCAGGCCGCTGGCCAGCACCTTGGTTCCCGGACGCAGCAGGTCGGCGATCTGTTCGGTGTAGGCGTCGAGCCCGGCGACCACGGCGGCGCGGCGCAGTCCGGCCACGGCGCGCGGCGTCATCAGGTCCCGGGCACCCGGCCCGATCCCGATCACCGTGAGCCGGCCCCGGGGCGCGGTCCTGGCCACCGCGACCGTGGCGTGCGCGCTGGACCGCTTGGCCGCCAGCAGAATGGCGCCCGGGTGGATCAGCGCCGCCGCCTCGGCGACACTCGGCGTGCCGACGGCCCGGCGCACGACCTCGCTCGGGTTCGGGACCGGGACCGCCGCGAGCCGCTCCGCCGGATGCGTCACGACCCGCCAGCCACGCTGCGCCGCGGCCGCCTGCAAACCGTCCTCGTCGGCCTTCACCTCCGCCGTCGCGAGATGCAGAACGGACAGTGGTGACACCCCCAGCTCAGCCAGCGTGCTGTCGATCAGCTGACCGATCTCGGCGGCAGGCACCCCGCGGCTCGCCCCAGCGCCGACGATCAGGGAGCGGGGGCGGTAGACCACTGTCCGTTCCGGGAAAATGGCTTTTTTGTCGGTCACCAGAACGGCGGGAATTCCCGGTTCCGGCCGGCCCGTGCGCACGACGTTCGGAGGCAGCGCGGGCAGCGGCCATGGCTGGTCGGCGGAGAAGGTGACCCGCTCGCCGGACAGGATGGCCGTGCCCACGCCGGCCAGGTCGCTGCCAGGCTCGATGGTAAAGCCGAGGTCCGCGCCGAATTCGTCGAGCGCGGCGCTGCCGGCCGCGTCACTGGCCGTGGTGATGACCGGCTCCGCGCCCAGCACGTCGCCGACCCGCCGGGCCAGCTCGTTGCCGGAGCTGTGCGCGCCAAGCACGGGTACCGCGTAGCGCAGCGCCTCGTCGACGCAGACCACCCCGGGGTCCCGGCCCTTACCGCGCAGCAGCGGCGCGATCAGCCGGACGGTCGCGCCGACGGCCAGGAAGCACACGATGGCGTCGCACTCGGCGAACGCCTTTGGCAACGCCGTACCAGCCGACTCGTCGTAGTGGCGTGCGTCGCCTGGCCAGGCGGTGGCGAGTCGCTTTGCCGCTGTCTTGCCCGCCTTGGTCACGGCCACCAGCCCGATCACGGCCGCGCGCCTGGGGACTGCCGTGATCGTGGATCGCTACTGCCTGTATGGGGGAGGTAGCGATCCACGATCGTCATGATTTTCTCCCCCCAGAGGACGAAGACGGGGTTCTGGGCGGCTAGGCGGAGGGTCTTGTTGGGCAGGGGGGTGAGGCGGGAGGCCTGGAGCTGGACGCCATGGGGTTCATAACCCTGGGCGGCGAGCAGGTCGCTGGTCTCCCCCACCCGCTGGACCGCGGCCAGCGTGACCACGACGCGTTCGGGGTTCCCGGTACGGATCGCGGCGCCGAGCACGGCGTGGTCGCCGCCGCCGACGAAGACGGCGTCCGCGGGTGGCAGGCCGACCAGCGCGTCCGGGGCACGGCCTTGGTGCAGCCGCAGGTGGACGCGGTGGCGGGCGGCGTTCTGGCGGATCAGGTCGCACTGAGCCTGGTCGGACTCGACCGCGATGACCCAGGCGCCGAATCTGGCGCACTCGACCGAGACCGCGCCCGAGCCCGCGCCCACGTCCCAGATGGTGCGGCCCGGCGCAGGCCCCAGCCGGGCCAGCACGAGCGCGCGGACTTCCGCCTTGGTGATCATCGAGTCGCGGTGGCCGAACTCGTCCTCGGGCAGCGCCCAGCCGGGCGGCGCGCCGGGGTGGCCGGCCAGCCAGCGGGGGCCTTCCCGGTCCGGGGCCTCGGGGCGCTCCGGGGCCTTGAGGCGCTCCGGGGCCTTGAGGCGCTCCGGGGCCTTGAGGCGCTCCGGGGCCTTGAGGCGCTCCGGGGCCTTGAGGCGCTCCGGGGCCTTGAGGCGCTCCGGGGCCTTGAGGTCCAGGGCGACGAGGATGTTGGGCTCGGCGAAGTCTCTGGCGGGTTCGGCGGACAGGTCGCTGAGCCGCTCCTGGGGCGCGCCGAGGCACTCCGCGACGTACACCTTTCTGCCGGCGCGCAGTAGTTCGGCGCCGAGGGCGCGGGCAGTCGCGTTTCCGGGCGCGGTCAGGATCGCGACCTTGGGGTGAGCGAGCGCGGCGGCCAGCGCCTGCCGCGGGTTCCGGCCGTGTGCGGAGACCACCAGGGCGTCGTCCCAGTCCAGGCCCAACCGGGCGAAGGCGAGCGCGACCGACGAAACCGCGGGAATGACCTCCGGCGTGACCCCGCGGGCGCGCAGGGCGCGGACGATCCCGAAGAATCCCGGGTCACCGGAGGCGAGCACGGCGACCCGGCCGGGGCGGCCGCAGATGGCGTCGAGCGCGTCGTCGAGGCGCTTGATCACGATTCGTTCGGCGCCGGCCGGAAGCTCGGCGGCTTCCAGGTGCCTGGGCGCGCCGGCAACGCGATCCGCCGCCGCGAGAGCGCTGGTCGCTTCGGGACCGTGGGGGCGGCCGTCACAGCCGATCACGGTGACGGCCAGGGCGCCGCTCATGGGCCGTCCGCCGGGGTTGGCCTGTGCGCGGCGCGGAGCTGCTTCCTGGCCTTGCGGTCCGCCTTGCGGTACCCGTGAAAGTGCCCCGGATGGTACAGATGAGATCGACTGCCCCCGGCGCCTAGGCCCGGGCCGACCAGGACCAGCGTGTGCTTCCAGAGCTTGCGTTCTTTGATGCTGGCGGCGAGATCTTCCAGCACGCAATGCACGATCAGCTCGTCCGGCCAGGTCACCTGGAAGGCGATGACACACGGGGTGTCCGGCGGGTAGCCGCCGGCCAGCAGTTCGTCCTGCAGCTGGGCCGAGCGCGCGGCCGACAGGAACAGCGCCATCGTGGTGCCGTGCCGGGCGAACTCGGCGACTTGCTCGCCCGGCGGCATCGGGGTCTTGCCGCCGCCGAGCCTGGTCAAGATCACGGACTGGGCGACTTCGGGGATCGTCAGCTCGCGGCCGATCCGCGCGGCCACGGCGGTGAAGCTCGACACCCCGGGGACGATCTCGGTGTCCAGGTTCAGCGCGGCGCACTGGTCGAGTTGTTCTTGGATGGCGCCCCAGAGCGAGGGATCACCCGAGTGGACGCGGGCTACGTTTAGTGCTTCCTCAGCGGCCCGCTCGTAGTAGGGCAGGACGCCCTCCAGCGGTAGCCGGGCGGAGTCCACGATCTCGGCGTTTTTTCCTGCGTGGGTCAGCACATCAGGGTGCACCAGGCTCGAAGCCCAGATCACCACGTCGGCCGCGGCGATGACGTTCGCGCCCCGCAGGGTCAGCAGGTCCGGGGCACCGGGGCCGGCACCCACGAACGACACCCGCCCCCGGGCGCGTTCCGCCAGACCGCCAGCCTCCGCCGGACCGCCAGCCCCCGCCAGACCGCCAGCCTCCGCCGGACCGCCAGCCCCCGCCGGACCGCCAGCCCCCGCCGGACCGCCCGCCTCCGCCAGACCGCTCCCCTCGGTCGGACCGCTCCCCTCGGTCGGACCGCTCCCCTCGGTCGGACCGCTCCCCTCGGTCGGACCGCTCCCCTCGGTCGGACCGCTCCCCTCGGTCGGACCGATGGAACATTGGGCCGCATAGGACCGGCCCAATGTTCCATCGGTTCGGCGGGTTTCCGGCGCGGACTGGTTTCGGGCCAGGGAGGAGCCGCGGCTGGGGCGGCGCACAGGGATGATAAGGGTGGACAAATACGGAATGTCGGGAATGTTCTTTGGTTCGGAGGTGGGAGCGGGGGCGGACTCGGGGGTGGAGGGCGACGCGGAGGCTGGGGCGAGGAACTCGGCGGCGGGGGCGAGGAACTCGGCGGCGGGGGTGATGAATTCACCGGGGAGGCCGAGACGGGCGCCGATCACGGCATCCTCGAGGCGGCCGGCTTGGTGCAGGCTATCCCGCAAGGTCTGCGGGTCGGGGCTGGCCGCGGCGCCTACCTTATAGCCGACGACGGTTCCGCCGCTGGCCAGCGCGGCCTCCAGCGCGCCGACGCCGCCGTTGAGGGGGACCAGCGTGACCGGTTCGGTGCCCTCGGCCAGCGAGATGCGGGCTCGGGACGCCAAGTCTTGCATGGCCGTGATGCCGGCCATGGTCTGCACGTCCACTCCGGGAACCAGATCGCGGACCGTCTGCGCCAGGTAGCTGAACGTGGAGTACAGGTTGGGGTCACCCAGGGTCCCGAACGCGACCGTGCTGGCGCCGCCAGCAAACTCCGCGGCCACCGCGGTGCCGGCCGCTCGCCACGCGGCCGCGCGCCGCGGCGTGACGCCGCCGGTGTCGTTCAGCGCGAACTCCACGCGCTTGATCTTGCCCGCATCAACGTAGGCGCGGATGATCGTCTCGGCCCGGCCGGGTTCGGGGGTCTGCAGGGCCGAGCCGGCCAGCACCGGTACCAGCACCACGTCGGCCTCGCGTAGCACGCGGACGGCCTTGACCGTGACGAGCTCCAGATCGCCCGGCCCGACACCCACCCCGATCAGGCGCTTCATCGCGCCGGGTCCACTGCGGAGCCAGAGCGGGCGGCCGCGCAGGCGGCGGCGAACCTAGACGCCGCAGCCGGGTGACCCGCCCAGTGCGTGTGCAGGTAGGAGGCGACACCAGCGCCCGCGACGTGACCTTCGAGCTCACCCGAGCTGAACCGCCAGGCGGCGCGCGCGCCGCTGGGCGGAGCGATCGCGGTGCGGTGGAACTCGTGGCCGCGCACCCGCTCCCCGGTCCGGGCCAGAACCGAATCGGTGATGGCCGTGGCGTTGCGGTAGCCGAGCGTCAGCTTGCGGGTCATGCTGGCCTGCACGTCCAGGACGCCGCACATGGGCAGCCCGTCCAGGGTTCGCCCTAGGTAGAGCAGGCCCGCGCATTCGGCGGCGAGCGGTGCGCCCCGGCGGGCGAGCGCGGCCACCTGGCCGCGCAGCCGCTCGTTGGCGGAGAGCTCGGCCGCGTGCAGCTCGGGGAATCCCCCGCCGAGGATCAGCCCGCTCGTCCCTTCAGGCAGGCCCTCGTCGTGCAGCGGATCGAACGAGGCCAGCCGCGACCCGGCCGCCTCAAGCAGCTCGCCTTGCTCGGTGTACCCGAAGGTAAAGGCCGCCCCGCCCGCGACCGCGACCAGCGGGTTACGGGGGGCGGCAGATGCGGGGAGGTCGGCTGGCGCGGAGACAGCCAGCGCCGCCGCCGGCTCCCAGGCCGGCCCGGGCAGGTCGGCGGCACTACGGGCCAGGGCCAGCAAAGCGTCCAGGTCGCAGGAAGCGGCGATCAGCTCCCCCAGCCGGGTGATCGCCTGGCCGGCCACCGCCGGGCGCTCCGCGGCGGGAATCAGGCCGAGGTGCCGGGACGGCGTGACGATCCCGTCGGTCCGCCTGATCACGCCGTAGACCGCGATGCCGGAGGCGGCGAGAGCCTCCCGCAGCAGCCGTTCATGCCGGTCCGAGGCGACCCGGTTCAAGATCACGCCGTGGACCGGGGTGCCCGGGTCGAAGGCGGCGAAGCCGGCCGCCAACGCGGCCACCGACCGTCCGGCCCGCGCCGCGTCGACCACCAGCACCACCGGGGCGCCGAGCAGCCGGGCCACGTGCGCGGTCGAGCCGAAATCAGGTTCCCGGCCAGGAACCGCGGCTGGGTCGACGCCGTCGAACAGGCCCATGACGCCTTCGATGACGGCGATCTGGGCGCCCGCGGCGCCGTGCCGGAACATCGGCGCGATCAGGTCCTCGCCGGATAGGAACGGGTCAAGGTTCCTCGGTGGCCTGCCCGTGGCCAGCGCGTGGTAGCCGGGGTCGATGTAGTCCGGGCCGACCTTGTGCCCGGAGACCACCAGCCCGCGCCCGCGCAGCGCCGCCATCAGCCCGCAGGCCACGGTGGTCTTGCCGCAGCCGGACGCGGGGGCGGCGATGACCAGGCGGGCGATGGCTACCATTCGATGCCCTTCTGCCCTTTCTGGCCGGCATCCATCGGGTGCTTGATCTTTGTCATCTCCGTCACCAGGTCGGCGCAGCCGATCAGCCTGGCGTCCGCGTACCGGCCGGTGATCACGACGTGCTGATCGCCCGGCCGGGCGGCGAGCACCTTGACGACCTCCTCGACGTCCACCCAGCCCCACGTCATCGGGTAGGTGAATTCGTCCAGCACGTACAGGCGGTAAGTCTGCGCGGCCAGGTCCCGGCTGATCTGGGCCCAGCCCTCCGCGGCGAGAGCGGCCTGGCTGTCGATGTCGCGCTGGATCCAGGACCAGCCCTCGCCCATCTTGTGCCAGCTGACCGTCCCGCCCTGACCGGTCTCGCCCAGGAGCCGGAGCGCGCGTTCCTCGCCCACGCGCCACTTCGCCGACTTGACGAACTGGAACACTCCCACCGGCCATCCGGCGTTCCAGGCGCGCAGCGCGAGGCCGAACGCGGCGGTGGACTTCCCCTTACCCGGGCCAGTGTGCACGATGACCAGCGGCCGGTTCCGCCGCTGCCGCGTGGTCAGGCCGTCATCGGGTATCTGGGACGGAGCTCCCTGCGGCATCAGGCCACCCTCCCGCCCGTCATCTGGCGGGCCACCGTAGCCAGCGCCGATCCCGAAGACCCGGCGTCAAGCTCGTCGAGGCGGAACAGGCTGCCGCCGAGCAGGACCGCGAGCCGCTCGGCCAGGCCGAGCCGGACGAGTGATGCCTCGCAATCCACCACCACGCTGGCCACGCCGGCCAGCATGGCCGCGGCCCGCATCAGGTCGGCGTCACTACCGCTGGTAGCCCGGCCGTCGGTGACGACGACGAGCAGCGGGCGGCGGCGGGGATCCCGGAGGCGCTCGGCCGCCAGGACGCGGGCAGCCTTGGCCAGGCCAGCCGCGAGCGGAGTCCGGCCCCCGGTCGGCAGGCTGGCCAGACGGCGTGCCGCCGCCTCCACCGAGGAGGTGGGAGGCAGCGCCAGTTCGGCTCCGGTGCCGCGGAACGTGACCAGCCCTACCTTGTCCCGGCGCTGGTAGGCATCCAGCAGGAGAGAAAGGACCGCGCCCTTGACGGCGCGCATCCGCTGCCGAGCCGCCATCGACCCGCTGGCGTCCACGGCGAAAAGCACCAGGTTTCCCTCCTTGCCCTCGCGTACCGCCTCGCGCAGGTCGGCAGGGGTCAGGCGCATCCGCCGGCTGGCCGCGGGCCGGCGGACGGGGGTGGCGCCGGGGGCCGAGGTGGCGCCGGGGGCCGGGGTGGCGCCGGGGGCCGGGGTGGCGCCGGGGGCCGGGGTGGCGCCGGGGGCCGGGGTGGCGCCGGGGGGCGGGGTGGCGCCGGGGGGCGGCGGGGTAAGGGTGGGGGCATGCGGGACGCGCAGGGCGGCGGCGCGGATGGTGGCGGGAAGATGCAGGGCAAAGGGACGATCCCGCGGGATGCGGGCTTCGACGGTACGGCCGAACGGGCCGCGGGTGGCGGAGCGCCGGCCAGGGGCGCCCTCGCCGGTGCCTGGCACGGTCAGCAGGCGGGTGCGGAACGGCGCCGCGGGTGCGACCGGCGGGGTCTGTGCGGAGGCCGTGGTCTGGGCGGAGGAGGGGGATGACAGGTCAGCGCTGGTCTCGCCGGAGCCGTCAGGGCCGGGACCGTCGGGGCGGCCGGAACCGTGCGGGTCGGGGTCGTCGTCCGGGTCCTGCGGGCCTTCCGGCTGGCCGGAGTCCGCTTCGGGCTGGGCAGAGTCCGCTTCGGGCTGACCGGAGTCTGTTTCGGGCTGGGCAGAGTCTGTTTCGGGCTGGGCGGAGTCCTGGGACGCCTCTCGAAGGGCTTCGTCCAGGGCTTGCTCGTCTAGGCCGGGGGCGTCGAACGGGTCGCGGCGGCGCCGGTGCGGCAGGGCGAGCCGGGCCGCCGTTCTGATGTCTTCCTCGGTCACCAGGTCCCGGCCGTACCAGGCGGCCAGGGCGATCGCGGTCCGGGCGGTAACCAAGTCGGCGCGCATGCCGTCGACCCCGAACGCGCCGCAGACGGCGCAGATCTGGTGCAGTCCGGCGTCGGACAGCTCAACCTGGGGCAGCCGGGCCCGGGCCGCGGCCACCTGCCCGGCGAGCGCGGCGGTGTCGGCGGCGAAGCGGTCCGCGAAACCGGCCGGGTCGGCCTCGAACGCGAGCCTGCGACGGACCACCTCGGCCCGCTCGGCGGGATCATGGCTCGCCGTGACCTGGACGGTCAGCCCGAACCGGTCGAGAAGCTGCGGGCGCAGCTCGCCTTCTTCCGGGTTCATGGTGCCGACCAGGA
>Ga0302184_10001716_pt1 | contig 14078 bp, 13 predicted proteins | sample I_Palsa_N3_3_FD_200233 | JGI IMG/M metagenome (GOLD analysis project Ga0302184, IMG submission 200233) | Peat permafrost microbial communities from Stordalen Mire near Abisko, Sweden - I_Palsa_N3_3 | ecosystem: Environmental > Terrestrial > Soil > Palsa > Peat permafrost | place: Sweden...
CCGACGGCAAGGGACCGGTCGCGAACGACACCAACGTCGTGCTCAGGTCGGCGAGCAACCCGGTGCTGGCGCACATGTTCCTCAACTACATGCAGGACCTGCCGAACGTCCTGGAGAACATCAGCTTCAACGGCTACATGCAGCCGTCGAACGGCGTGACGCCCCAGGTCCTGGTCAAGGAGCAGATCCTGCCCCCGGCGCTGCTGTCCACCATCGTGCTGCCGTCGTACTTCCGGCGCGGCGTGGCCGAGCTGCAGCTTCCCGTCGACGTCGACGCCCTGTGGCAGCAGGCGTGGCTCGTCGTGAGCAACGGAATCTGAAGAGGCCCCCATGAGACGCCAGAAGAAGAACGCGTTCTGGATCGCCCTGGCCGCACCGGGGATCCTCTGGCTGATCCTGCTGTTCATCGTGCCGTTTTACGCGGTGCTCGCGATCGCGATGGGGAAGCTGGATCAGCTGTTCGAGTCGCCGGTCGCGGTCTGGAACCCGCTGGCATGGAGCTCGGAGAACGTCATCGACGTGTCCCGCGACCTGGTCGGCAGCGCCTCGTTCGCCGGCCCGATCGTGGTCCGGACGGTCCTCTACGTCGCCATCGCCAGCGCGGGCTGCCTGGTCATCGGCTACCCGGCCGCGTACTTCGTGGCCCGTTTCTCCGGCCGCAGGAAGGGCCTGTTCCTGATCCTGCTCATCGCGCCGTTCTGGATCAGCTACATGATGCGCATGCTGGCCTGGATCGACCTGCTGCAGACCGGCGGGTACGTGAACAAGGTGCTGGGCTGGCTGAGCCTCTCGCCGGTCAACTGGCTGGGCGGCAAGCCGGCCACGGTGGTGCTCGGCCTGGTCTACGGCTACATCCCCTACCTGATCCTGGTGTTGTACGCGGGCCTGGACCGGATTGAGCCGGCCCTGATCGAGGCCGGCCGTGACCTCGGCCTGTCCAAGGTGCGCACGTTCGTCAGGATCACGCTCCCGCTGTCCAGGCAGCCGATCCTCACCGGCCTGCTGATCACGGTCCTGCCGATGCTCGGCGACTACTACACCAACCAGCTGCTGTCCGGCGCCGCGTCCACCTCGATGATCGGCAACCTGATCCAGGGCCAGCTCGGCACGCCCGGGCTGGAAGGCCAGGGCGCGGTGCTGTCCCTGCTGCTCCTGCTGGTTCTGCTCATCCCGATGATCTACTACGTCATCGCGACGAACCGGTCCGCGAAGGCGGCGTCATGACGGCCCCCACCGGACAAACGCCGCCCCCCGCGCCCGCGACCGCCGGCCGGGCCGCCGACCGGACCGCCGTCACCCCCCGGAGCCGCTGGAACCCCAGGAATCCCTGGCGGCACGCCTGGTTCCTGGAGGGTTTCACCTGGCTGTACCTGATCTGGTCGCTGGTGCCGATCGTGATCGCGGTGCTGTTCTCGTTCAACAAGGGCAAGTCGCAGAGCACCTGGCAGGGCTTCTCCTGGCGCTGGTACTTCAAGGACCCGGTTAACTCGGTGCTGCACGACCCGCAGCTGCACGCGGCGGTTATCGAGACAGTGCGGCTGTCGGTGCTGACCACGGTCATCGCGGTCCCGCTCGGGGTGGCCTTCGCCCTCGGCATCAACCGCTGGCGCGGGGCCATCCCCTCGACCTTCAACTTCGTGATGATCTTGTCCTTCGTCATCCCCGAGCTGATCTTCGGCGTGGCGATGTTCTTCGTGTTCACCGTGCTGTTCACCGCCGTGCCGCTGGGCACGGTGGCCGAGACCCTGGGCCTGGTCACCTGGAACGTGAGCTGGCCCGCGATCATCGTCCAGGCCCGGCTGGTCGGACTCGGCCGCCAGTACGAGGAGGCCGCCGCCGACCTGGGCGCCAGCCGGCTGACCGCCATGCGCCGCGTCATGCTGCCGCTGCTCGCCCCGGCCATCTTCGCCAGCGCGGTACTGGTGTTCTCCGGCGTGATCGACGACTTCGTCATCGTCGACCTGCTGTCCTCCAACGCCGGCAACACCCCGATGTCGGTGATCATCTACTCCACCCAGCACGGCGGCAACGGCGGCCCGGCGCTCAACGCGCTCGGCACGATCTCGCTGGTCATGTCGTTCATCCTGGCGATCATCGGCTACGCAGGCTACCGCTGGCTGACCCGCGGCGAGCGGGGCAGCCGGATCGACGCCCTCACTACGATCGCCGGCGGCGAAGGCTGACCGCCCGCATCGATTTTTCTCATTTCTATCCCGAACGGGCCTCGCCGCGTGCCCATGATTAACTAGCAGCCCGGAGGGAGATCAATGCTCGAGGACCTGGACTTCGACGACAGCGATTCACCCGCGATCGGCCTGGTGGCGCCCGGCGTTACCTGGACCGAGGTCCGGGACCACATCAAGATCGCGCACCACCATCTCCTGGTCCAGACCGACGGCGGCGAGTACGCCGGGGCCTACTGGACCGGCAGCGACATGGCCGTGGTCCCCGACCTCGGTTCCGACGCCGAACTGGCCATCGACGAGTTCCGCGTCTTCCTCCAGGAGCACGACGAGACCTGATCCTGGCTCCGGGCGTCATCTGGAACACTTGTCCCGTGAGAGCGCTGCGCTTCGCCTTGGTCAGCGACACTCACGTCAGCGTCTCACGGCCGGAATCGGCGGAGCGGCTGGCTCAGGTCTACGGCGCCATCGCCCAGCTCACCCCGGACCTGGTGCTGCACTGCGGTGACATCACCGACACCGGCCTGCAGGCCGAATACGCCCTGTACCGCCAGGTGGTTCCCGCCGCGCTCGCCGGCCGGGTCCGGCACGTGCCTGGCAATCACGACGTACGGTGGGACGCTACCGCCAAGGGGCGCTATCACACGTATTTCGGCGCTGCGCCAACGTCGTTCGGCGCGGGCGGGCTGCATTTCGCCGGGCTTGACCCGACCCAGGCCCTGCAGGAGCCCGGCCACTACGGCCGGGGCGGCCTGCGCTGGCTCGAGCGGGTCCTGCGCGGCCTGGCCGAGGACACACCGGTGCTGTTGTTCCAGCACTTCCCGGTCGGTGCCGGTCACTATGAGGTCGATGACCAGGCCGCCCTGCTCGACCTGATGTCGCAGTATGACGTCCGCGGCATCTTCGCCGGGCACATCCACCGCGAGGAGGTCACGCGCTTCAACGAGCTGACCCAGGTGACGCTGGCGCCCGTCCTGGCCAGCCCGGTCTTCTACTGGGCGGAGCAGGCACCGGACCCCGAAAACGGAACGCCGGTACTGGCGGTCTCCCGCGTGACCCTGGCCGCGGACGGGACACCGGCATCGCGGCCGGTGGCCACCGTCCCGCTGTCCCCGCGCCGCCCGCGGGCCCGGCACCGGGTGATCATCGGCGTCGCGTCCGGCGGCCGGCTGCCGGTCACGGTGCTGGCCGAGCCGGCCGGCCAGGTACGCGGCGTGTCCGCGTCGACGTATCCCCAGGTGCTGTCGGGCGGCGACTGGCACGATCTCGGCGCGGGGGCCGGCGGCCCGGCCGCCGGGCGCTGGTCCGGCACGCTGCCGGTACCGCGGATAGTGCCCGGGGCGTATCGCGTGCAGCTGCGGTTGCTGGCCCCGGACGGCAGCTGGCAGGAAAAGCACATCCCGTTCAGCGTGCCCGGCGGCGCTGCCGATCCGGTGCCGGCCTGGCGGCTGAGGCTGACCGGGGCGGTCCAGGCCGGGATCGCCGTGGCCGGCCCGGACGCGGGCCCGGTGATCGTGGCCGCCTCGACCGCCGGGGAGGTAGCCGCCGTCCGGGTCCCGCCCGGGCCGGGCGATGGCCGGGCGCCGTGGCTGTGGCGGGTCCGGCTCGGGCCGGTCTACCGGCGGCCCGGCGTTGACGCCGCGGGCCGCACGCTGTTCGTCCCGTCGGCCGATCGGCGCCTGTACGCGCTGGAAGCGTCCACCGGCCAGGCCGTCTGGCGGTTCGACGCGGGCGCGCCGGTGCTCAGCGCGCCCGCGGTCGCGCGGGTGGCCGGCGACGAGTACGTCCTCTTCTCCGCCGGGCGCCAGTTGCTCGCGGTCCACGCGTCCACCGGGCAGCTCGCCTGGTCCGTGACCGGCCGGGGGTTCTCCGCCGGGCAGGCCGCATGCGATGGCCAGCTGGTCTATACCAGCGCCGCCGACGGTTACGCGCGCGCGCACGACGCGCTCACCGGGCGCCAGGAATGGTCCTGCCCGATGGTCTCGGGCGACCAGCACCGGGTGGCCCTGTACAGCGGCTGGGACGACGCCGTCGTGCTCGGTGCCGGGGCGGCCGTCGCGGCCACGGTATCCGGATCGCTGGCCCTTGAGGCCGCCACCGGCGCGGTGCGCTGGAAGTTCCCCGGGGCCACCATGTACCCGGCCGCCGTCGTCCTAGGCGACGACACCGTGCTGCTGACCAACGAGCAGGGCACCGTCTGCCGGGTCAGCCTGGCCGACGGCCACGTCCACTGGCGAACCGCCCTGAAGGCCCGCGTGCTGAACGCAGGCGTCACGACCGCTCGCGACAGCGCCTGGGTCGTCTCCGCCCGCGGCCGGCTGATCGGCATCCGTCTCGCCGACGGACGCCGGCAGGGCTCGGTGCAGCACACCCTGGCCTACTCCTACTCCCGCCCCGCCATCGTCGGCGGCACCCTGGTCACCGGCGACCAGGACGGCTTCGTCCACGGCATCCGCCTGCCGTGACCATCGGGCCGGGCGCGTCGCCGCGTCGGCGGCCAGCATCAGCGGCGCACACCCGTCCCGCACGCAACGCAGGGTGTATCCCCGGCATCCCGCTGTTGATCGTTTCGTGACCCTGCGGTTAATCTCCACGATACAGAAAGCTGGCAAGCTCTTCCCGTGCCACGACGGCCGGATCCGAACGAGTCCGCTGCGGGACAACTGCACTAGGCAGCGACGATCCCCACCGTTGGCGCCTTTGAACTGGGGGCAAACTGTTCATCCCTCGGCTGTCGCATTGGCCCAGACCGGCCAGATAGTGCACCGCGGCAGCCGGACAATTCAAAATCAACGAGAGGAAGATAAATGAGACGAACCTCTGCGATCGCTGCCTTGGCCGCGGTCGCCCTCGCAGTTGTCGGCTGCAGCAGCAGTTCATCCAGCAGTTCATCCGGCAGTTCATCCACCAGCTCGTCCGGCGGCACGGTCGACATCTACTCCAGCCTCCCGTTGCAGGGCGCTTCGACCGCGCAGACCGATCCGATGGTCAACGGCATCAAGCTCGCGCTCTCTCAGGCAGGCGGCAAGGCCGGGAAGTGGACGGTGAACTACCAGTCGCTCGACGACTCGACCGCCGCGGCCGGCAAGTGGGACCCGGGCCAGACGGCCGCCAACGCGCGCAAGGCGGCTACGGACCCGAAGGCCGTCTACTACATCGGTGAGTTCAACTCGGGCGCCAGCGAGGTGTCGATCCCGATCCTCAACCAGGCGGGACTCCCCCAGGTGAGTCCGGCGAACACCTACGTCGGCCTGACGACGAACCTCCCCGGCAGCGCTCCCGGCGAGCCGCAGAAGTACTACCCGACCGGGGTCCGGACCTATCTGCGGATCGTGCCGATCGACTCGATCCAGGCCGCCTCCGACCTGATCGCGATGAAGCAGGCCGGCTGCACCAAGGTCGCCGTCGCCAACGACAAGGAGGCGTACGGGGCCGGCCTGGCGACGCTGCTCGAGCTGGAGAAGGGCTATTACGGGGTCAACGTGGTGAGCGACACCGGGATCGACCCGACCGCGCCTAACTTCCGCTCCTACGCGTCGACGATCCAGGGCGAGGGCGCGGACTGCTTCTTCTTCGCCGGCATCGTCTCCAACGGCGCCGTCCAGATCACCAAGGACGTCAACTCGGCGCTGCCCAAGGCCAAGATCTTCGGCGGTGACGGCGTCTGCACGGACTCCTACACGGCCGCCTCCAAGGGCGGCGTCCCGGCCTCGATCGACCCGCTGATCGAGTGCACGGTCGCGACCCAGGACCTGGCCGCCTACCCGGGTGGCAAGGCCTTCCTCGCTGCCTATCAGGCCAAGTACGGCACGGCGAATCCTGACCCGTACGCGATCTACGGCTACGAGGTCATGAAGCTCGGGCTCGACACGATCGCGAGCCTTGGCGCGCAGGGCAACAGTAAGTCGGCCGTGCTCAAGGCGCTGTTCGCGATCAAGGCGCGTAACTCGGTGCTCGGCACCTACGGCTTCGACAAGAACGGCGACACGACCCTGAAGGCCTATGGCCTGTACAAGGTCGCGGCCAACGGCGAGCCGGTCTTCCTCAAGACGATCACGCCCACCAAGACCGTCAGTTAGAAATCGTGGAGGGGGCGCGCTGCGCCCCCTCCACGTCCACTAGGCTGCATCGACACTGCGCCCGTACATCACCTGGAACCGTGGAAACCACAACGATTTCGCCCATCCCGCCCCCGGTGGCGGCACACCCGCTCGCGGCGGTCCGCCGCTATTTCGGCCGCTGGGGTCTGATCGCGGCGCTCGCCGCGCTGCCGATCTACTACGGCATCAGCGATCTGACGCGCGGCTACCAGGCCGGCTACGTGGCGGGTCACGTGGTGATGCACCACGACCTGTCGAAGCTGGGCTTCAACTTCGCCGTGGGCCTGTCCAACGGCGCGATCTGGGCCTTGATCGCGATCGGCTACACCCTCGTCTACGGCATCATCGAGCTGATCAACTTCGCCCACGGCGACGTGTTCATGATCGGCTCCTTCACCGCCGTCGGCCTGTGGGGGACGCTCGGGCTCGGGCTCACCACGGGCGCCCTAGGGCTCATCGGCGGCCTGATCGTGACGCTGATCATCACGATGCTCGTAACCGGATCGCTGAACGTTCTGATCGAGCGGGTCGCCTACCGGCCGCTGCGGGGCGCGCCCAAGCTCGCCGCGCTGATCACCGCGGTCGGCTTCTCGTTCATCCTGCAGAACGTCGGCCTGCTCTGGCGCGGCGGCTCCCCGCAGAGCGTGAACGACCTGATCCGTACGCAGCAAGCAGTATTCACCATCGGCGGCGTGCCCATCCAGCGCGGCTACATCCTCGCCTTCGCCGTGATGATCCCGCTCGTGTTCGCGCTGACCTGGTTCATCAACACCACTCGGGCCGGCCGGGCGATGCGCGCGACCGCCCAGGACCCCGAGGCGGCCCGCTTGATGGGCATCAACGTCAACGCGACGATCTCACTCACCTTCCTGCTCGGCGGCATGCTGGCCGGCGCAGCCGGCCTGGTGTACGCCCTCTACGAGACCAACGTCTGGTACTTCCAGGGCTTCAAGGCCGGGCTGATCGCGTTCACGGCGGCGGTCATGGGAGGCATCGGCAACGTCCGCGGCGCCGTCCTCGGCGGGCTGATCATCGGCGTCATCCAGGCGCTGTCCGACTCCCGCCTGGGCCCGCAGTGGACCGAGGCGGTCGTCTTCGGCTACCTCATCGCCATCATGGTCCTGCGCCCGCGCGGTCTGCTCGGTGAGGAGACGAGGGAGGCTGGATGAGCGAGTTGCGGGCCCTGCTGCGCGAATGGCGCGCGGCGGCGGGAAAGCGGCTCCCGCCCTGGTCGAGCCGGGCGCTGGCGGGATTTTTCATCGTGATCGGGATCGTCCTGCCGTTCGGTTTCGGCTCGGCCAGCGGGTTCATGAACGCCACGATCATCGCGCTGGCCTACGCGGTGATGTCGCTGGGCCTGAACATCGTCGTGGGGTTCGCCGGGCTGCTCGACCTGGGGTACGTCGCCTTCTACGCGCTCGGCGCGTACTCGCTCGGGTGGTTCGGCTCGGGGTTCTTCTTCAAGGCCCAGGTCCACGTGCTCGTCTCGAAGGTCGCGAGCACGCTGCCGGGCGTGCACCTGAACTTCATCCTGATCCTGATAGCGGCCGCGCTCATCTGCGCCGCGGCCGGAGCGGTGATCGGGCTGCCGACGCTGCGGCTGCGCGGCGACTACATCGCGATCGTCACGCTCGCGTTCGGCGAGATCATCGGCGACGTGGCGGTCAACGGCCAGAGCGTGCACGTCGGCGGCGGTATGACGCTGACCGCGGGCAACCTCGGCATCAGCGCGGTCGACGCGCCGTACTTCCCGGGGATCGGGTCGTTCGGCCTGCTGGACCTGAGGCCGTGGTACTGGCTGATCTTCGCCATCCTGCTCGTGGTCTTGTTCGTCAACCTGCGGCTGCGCGACTCCCGGCTCGGCCGGGCCTGGGTCGCGCTGCGCGAGGACGAGGTCGCGGCGGTGTCGATGGGCATTCCGCTGGTGAAGACGAAGCTGCTCGCATACGCGATCGGCGCCGCGTTCGGCGGCATGTCCGGGGCGTTCTTCGGAACGTACTACACCGAGGTCAACGCCGGGCAGTTCCAGTTCGGGTTCTCGATCTTCATCCTCGCCATGGTGATCATCGGCGGGCTCGGGTCGATCTGGGGCGCGGTCGTCGGGGGGATGGTGCTTGGCTACATCAACAACTACCTGATTCCCGATGTCCTGAATACCCTTCCGTCCAAGCTGGGCTTCAACTTCCAGCTCACCGAGGTGGAATTCGGGATCTTCGGGTTCCTGCTGGTGATCATGATGGTGCTCCGGCCGCAGGGCCTGATCCCGGAACGGCGACGCCGGCTTGAGCTCACGGCCGAGATTGCCCCGGCGGACGCCCAGCTCGCCGAGGCTCCTGGCACCCCGGGGGGTGCGGCATGAGCTCGACCGAGACGCCGGCGCCGCCCGCTGTCGCCGTGCTGCGCGCGGAGCACGTCACCAAGACGTTCGGCGGGCTGGTCGCCGTCAACGACATCTCGTTCGACGTCCCGGAGCACTCGATCGTGTCTTTGATCGGACCGAACGGAGCGGGCAAAACCACTCTGTTCAACATGCTGACCGGACTCTACCGGCCGACCGAGGGCCGGATCATGCTCGGCGAGCGGAACATCACGCGCGCGCGGCCGGACGTGATCACCAGGCACGGCGTGGCCCGGACGTTCCAGAACATCCGCCTGTTCGGCGCGATGACGGCCGTCGAGAACGTGATGGTCGGGCACCATGCGCGGATGCGGGCCGGGCTTTTCGGGTCGATCTTCCGGCCGCCCTGGGTCCGCCGCGAGGAGCTCCAAACGCGTGAGCACGCGCGCGAGCTGCTGGCGTACGTCGGCCTGCGGGAGCCCGTCTTCGACCGGCTCGCCGGCCAGCTGCCGTACGGGGACCAGCGGCGGGTGGAGATCGCCCGGGCGCTGGCCTCCCAGCCCAGGCTGCTGCTGCTCGACGAGCCGACGGCCGGCATGAACGCGCAGGAATCCCGGGTGCTGACCGAGTTCATGCGGAAGCTGCGGGACGAGCTTGAGCTGACGATCCTGCTGATCGAGCACGACATGAAGGTCGTCATGGGGGTCTCCGAGCGCATCACGGTGCTCGACTACGGTAAGAAGATCGCCGAAGGTGAGCCGGCCGCGGTCCGCGCGGACCCCGCGGTGATCGAGGCGTATCTCGGAAAGCAGGCGTGATGGCCATCTTGCTCGAGGTCTCGGACATCCACACCTACTACGGCGCGATCGAGGCGCTGAAAGGCGTCTCGCTGACCGTGGAGGCGGGCGAGGTGGTCACGCTAATCGGCTCGAACGGCGCCGGCAAGTCCACCACCCTGCGCTCCATCTCGGGACTCACGCCAGCTAGCTCAGGAACGATCACGTTCGCCGGAGAGGACATCACACGCGTGCCCGCGCACGAGATACCCATCCGCGGGATCGCGCTCGCCCCCGAGGGCCGCCACTGCTTCCCGCGGATGACCGTACGGGAAAACCTGGACCTGGGGGCGCACCGGCGGCGCGGCCCCGAGATCGGCGAAGATCTTGATCGCGTCTACGACCTGTTCCCCCGGCTCAAGGAGCGTGAGCGGCAGAAGGCGGGCACGATGTCCGGCGGCGAGCAGCAGATGCTCGCGATCGGGCGCGCGATGATGGCCCGGCCGAAGCTGCTGCTGCTCGACGAGCCCTCGCTCGGGATCGCCCCGATCCTGGTGGACCGCATCTATGAGACCATCGGCGAGATCAACCGCTCCGGGGTCGCGATCCTGCTGGTCGAGCAGAACGCCAACCGGGCGCTCGACGCCGCCCGCCGCGGCTACGTGCTGGAGACGGGGCGAGTGGCCCTGGCCAACGATTCGGCGAGCCTGCAGGGCAATCCCGAGGTCCAGAAAGCCTATCTGGGCACATGACTGGTTACGGAGCAATCAGATGAGCGGCGCGGTCGGCGCCAATGCGCTGTACTTCCTGTTGGCGTGGCTGATTTCGGCGGCGGCCGGGTCGTGGCTATCGGAGCGCAAGGGCTACGGCGAGCGGGTGGGGCTGACGTTCGGCCTGATCCTGTCGGTCCTGGGGCTGCTGATCGTCCTGCTGCTGCCCGGGCGTCCCGGCTCGAAGTGGCGGGTCGACGGTCGGCTGCCGCGACGGGGGCACCCGCACTGAGGAGCGCAGATCGGCCGGCGTTCTAGGCGCGTGGGTCGATGTGGATCTTGGTACCTGCCCCGGCGCTGACCTGCCCGGCCAGCGCCTCGGCCGCCTCGGCCAGGCCGACGGTCACCTGGACTACGCCGGACGGATCCACCCGGCCGTCGGCGTAGTGCTCGATCGCCGGGGCCAGCCCGGCCGACGCGCCGAGGATGCCGACCGCGGTCATGTCCCCGAGCACCAGGTCACGGCTGTCGATCAGGCTCGGCACGCCGGCGATGCCGATGAAGACCAGCCGCCCGGCCGGCTCGGCCAGCGCCAGTGCCCGCGCGGGCATCCGGTGGTCGTCGGTGCAGTCGATGACCGCGTCGTAGGTCACCGGCGGCGGCTCATCAGCGGTCCAGTAGGCCGCGGCGCCGAACGACGAGGCGAGTTCTTCGCGGCCGCGGTCCACGGCCAGGATGTGCACCTCGGCGCCCGCGGCCGCGGCGAAGGCCGTGGTCAGCAGCCCGATGGTGCCGGGCCCGCACACCAGGATCCGCTGACCCGGGCCGGCCTGGGCCGCTGAAGCGGCCCGCCAGCCGTTGCCCCCGGGTTCAACCAGCGCCCCGGCCCGGTCGTCGATGGCGTCGGGCAGCCGGTGCAGACTCGACGCGGGCACCATGACCTGCTCAGCCAGCGCGCCGGCCCAGCCCATGATCCCGACCTCGTGCCGGTCCGCGCAGACATGCCCGCGCCCGGCGCGGCAGCGCGCGCAGTGCCCGCACCCCAGCATGGTGTCCCCGGTCACCCGGACGCCCAGCCAGCCCGGGTCCACCCCGGCGCCGAGCGCGGACACCACGCCGCACCACTCGTGTCCCGGGCGCAGCGGGTAGCCGGTCTTGCCCTGGGCGAAGTAGGCCAGCTGACGGTTGAACAGCTCGACGTCGGTCCCGCAGATCCCGGCCCGGCGGACGTCGACCACTACCTGCCCGGGCCCGGCCCGCGGAGCCTCAACCTCTTCGACCTGCGCCGACCTCCGGCCGGTGATCACCAGTGCGCGCATCAGGCCAGGCTAGGGCATACCAGCTCCGGGCGGCGGCACGACAAAGCCGCCCCGACACGAAAGCCCGGACCTTAGCTCGCGACCAGCGGCTCGTCCGCCGCCACCGGCACCGAGCCCGCGGCACCGGCCAGCACCCGCAGCGCCTCGGCCGGCAGGTGCGCATGCACGGGGGTGCCCTGGGTCAGGTCCGGGCGCTCCCCGTCGTTCTGCACCAGCGCCTGCACCAGAATCCCGGGCGCCAGCCGCAGCATCACCTGCATGGCCGCGCCGAGGAACACCACCCGCTCCACCATCGCGGGCACGCGGTTGTCGCCGGGTGACCCGTGTGGCTCGATCCGGATCCGCTCCGGCCTGATCACCGCGTGCGCGGCACCGGTAGCGGTCGTCTCGCAGCGCTGCGCCGACAGGGCCCAGTCGCCGAGCCGGATCGCCGCGGGGGAGCCGGCCGATATCACCTCGATCTCCATCAGGTTCGCCGCGCCGAGGAAGTCGGCCACGTAGGTGTCGGCCGGCTCCTCGTAGACCTGGCGCGGCGTGCCGATCTGCACGATCTTGCCGGCGTTCATCACGGCCAGCCGGTCGGACATGGTCAGCGCCTCCTCCTGGTCGTGGGTGACGTAGAGGAAGGTGATACCGACGCGTTCCTGCAGCGCCTTCAGCTCGATCTTGAGCGAACGGCGCAGCTTGGCGTCCAGCGCGCCGAGCGGCTCGTCGAGCAGGAGCACCGCCGGGTTGAGCACGAGCGCGCGGGCCAGCGCGACCCGCTGCTGCTGGCCACCGGACAGCTGGCCCGGCCGCCGCTTCGCGAACGAGGTCATCCTCACCAGCTCCAGGGCCTCGCCCACCCGGCGGTTGAGCTCTGCCTTGGCTACCTTGCGGTTTCGCAGCCCGAACGCCACGTTGTCTCGCACGTCCAGGAACGGGAACAGCGCGTAGCTCTGGAACACCGTGTTGACGTTGCGGCGGTGCGGCGGCACGTCGGACACGTCGACGCCGTCCAGCAGGATCCGGCCCGCGGTCGGCTGCTCGAAGCCGGCGATCAGCCGCAGGGTAGTGGTCTTGCCGCAGCCCGACGGGCCCAGCAGGGAGAAGAACTCGCCGCTGGCCACGGTGAGGTCGATGTTATCGACCGCGATCTCGCTGAACCGCTTGCTCAGCCCGCAAAGCTCGATGCTTCCACCGGCCACGGCGCACCTCCTAAAATTAACTGCTGCGTTTACGCGCCCGCTTGGCCGCGGGTGCAGGCTCCCAGTCAAACCCCAGCTGGCCCGCCGCGAACCGCATCGCCAGTTCGTACGTGCGCTGCGGCGGCACCTGCGGGTCCTCCAGCGCGATCTGGATCGCCAGCCCGTCGAGGAGGGCGGACAGCGTGATCGCGAAGTCGTCCGCGTCCACGGACGCGAACTCGCCGGCCTCCTGGCCGGCCAGCACGATGGAGCGGATGGTCTCGCGCCACCGCTCGTCGGACTTCTGCCGCACCGCGCCCACCCCCGGGTTCCGCGGCGACAGCGCCCACAGGTCCAGCCACAGCAGCCACCAGCTGCGCGGCTCAGGATCGGTGTCTGGCAGGCAGGTCATGGCGACAAGCTCGGCCAGCCGCCCGGCTGCGGTCGGGATTTCTCCCATTCGCTGCAGGCCCTCGGCGTACCAGGAATCTTCTGAGTACCTGATCGCCTCGGTCAGGAGCTGGTCGCGGGTCTTGAAGTAGTAGATGACCAGCGCCGGGCTGGTACCACTGCGCTCGGCGACATCGGCGATCCTGGTGTCGGCGTACCCGCGCTCGACGATCACCTCGACCGCCGCCCGCAGCATCTGCTCCCGGCGCGCTGTGCTTTCCCCGCTCGCCTCCGGGGTGCCCCGTTGGCTCGCTCGCTTAGGTCCAGGCACCGCCGCGCCCCTTTGGCTCGCTGACAGGCCGGTCCTCCGTCGAGGCAGCCCCTTGAGAATTTATGTTAGCAGCTTCTAGACTGAATGTTCAGTCAAACTTTCGGAGGCATGGTTTCATGGCAACGCAAGCATCGGCATACGACGCGATCGTCGTCGGCGGGGGGCACAACGGGCTCGTCGCCGCGGCGTACCTGGCACGCTCGGGCGCGCGGACGGTCGTCCTGGAGGCGCGACCGCACACCGGCGGCGCCGCGACCACCGAAGCTCCCTGGCCCGATGCCCCCGACTTCCGCGTCACCCGGCTGTCCTACGTGATGTCGCTGCTGCCGCCGACCATCATCAACGACCTGCAGCTGGCCAGGCACGGCTACAAGATCTTCCCGATGGGCCCGTACTACCAGGCCTTTCCCGAGGGCGGCTCGATCAAGCTCTACGCCGACGACGCCAAGCGCAACCACGAGGAGGTCTCCCGCTGGTCCGTCCGCGACGCCGACGCGATGCCGCGCTGGGACGCCTGGCTGGCCGGCCTGGCCGACGTGCTCGGGCCGCTGCTGCTCACCGTGCCGCCGAACCTCGGCTCCCGCAAGCCCCGCGACCTGGCCGAGACGCTCCGGCTGGCCTGGCGGCAGCGCGGCCTGAACGTGCGCACGATCGCCGACGTGACCCGGCTGATGACGATGTCGATCGCCGACCTGCTCGACGACTGGTTCGAATCTCCCCAGGTCAAGGGCGCGCTCGCGGTCAACGGGGTGATCGGCACCTGGG
>Ga0302184_10001718_pt1 | contig 14069 bp, 17 predicted proteins | sample I_Palsa_N3_3_FD_200233 | JGI IMG/M metagenome (GOLD analysis project Ga0302184, IMG submission 200233) | Peat permafrost microbial communities from Stordalen Mire near Abisko, Sweden - I_Palsa_N3_3 | ecosystem: Environmental > Terrestrial > Soil > Palsa > Peat permafrost | place: Sweden...
CCGGCGTCCACCGGCACCCCGGCGGCGTCGAGGCTCCCAAGGCCGTCGATGACGGCCAGCGTTTCTTCGTAGGCCGTGCGTTCCACGTCGCAACGGGCCCGCACATCAAGGTCGGCCAGCGTATCCGGCTGCGATCCCCACGACGCCGCCGCCTTCGCCCCGCCCAGGTAGTGATCGAGGATCTTACCGAGCAGGACCGCGGCCTCTGCCCACGTCCCGGCGGCATTGAGTTCCCCGACCCGCTGCGCCGCGCCGGTGACGAATCCGGCCAGCGCGCGGGCGCTGGCCGCACGTTCCGCCGCCCGGGTGTCCCCCTCCCCGGCGGCGAGCTGCTCAGTGGCCGCCGCGAAGCGCTCAAGCTTCGCGGTCCACTGCCCGGCTGTCCCCCGGGTGACTCCCGCTTCGGCGGCCAGCCGCTGCCACATCGCGGTGGGCAACCGGGAGCCGCCGTCGCGGACCGGGGCATCGCGCAGCCAGCCCAGGACGGCGGCACGCGACCACTGGGTACCCGCCAGCCGCAACAAGCCCAGCAGCGTCCGGCCCGGCACGGTGCAGGCCAGCGAGCGCTGCGGTGGTGCATGATGCGGGAGGCCTGCCGCTGACAGCTGTTCCGAGACCAGCCGCGCATACGGCGTCGCAGCACGGTAAGCGATCGCGATGCGGTCCAGGCAGGTGCCCGGCTGCGTCTCAAGCTGGGCGAAGATCCGCCGCACAGCGTAACGGGCTTCCTCCTCGGCGTCGGGGAGGCCGCACGTCTGCGCCCGAGCGCGGGCCGGGAACGGGGGAGCAGCCGTCGCGGGCACCGGATCGAGAGCGTCACGGATGGCCAGGGCATCGCGGTCGGCGGCCTCCTCCCCAGTCATGGCGACGACGACATGCAGCTGGCCGCGGACCGCAATCCCGTCGCAGAACCCGAGCTCAATCCGCGTCAGGCGACGCGGCAGGTAGACGATCAGCGGCGTGTCCCGCCGACTCGCCAGCGCTGCCTCGGCCACCTCATCCGGCCCAGCCGCTGCCGTGACCGCGTCGAGGTATTGCCGGTAGAGAACAGCGAGCTCAGCTGGCCACCGGCCCCCCGCGGCGAGCGTCCCGATGACGGCCGCGCCCGCTGCGGACTCCTCGAGTTCGGCGAACACGCCGGCGACGGCGTCCACCGTCCGTGCGGATCGCCGGGCGCTGTCAGCGAGCGCACCGTCCGACCTGGCCAGCACGCCGCGGACCACCGCGCGGCGCTGTGCCGACGTCAGCGGCTGCACGCCCGCAGCGGCGAGGACCGGCAGCGCCCGGTCCGCGATGAGACGAGGCAACGACGCGAAGCGCACCCCCACCAGACCAGGATCGGCGAACCGACGGCGAACGGTGATCCCGGCAAAGGCCGAGGGCACCGCGACATCAACCGCCGTCATCGGGTCGCCGCCGCGGACGTGACCGAGCACGTCACGCAATGCGGCAAACGCCGGGCCGCCGAATCGCGTGACCACCACCACAGGCCTCACGTGCTGATCCGATCGCTCACGCTGCCTTCCCCCTCCCAGGCACGGTCAGCAACAGCCCCGGTCACTCGGCGAAAGTTGAAATTCTTTTTTGCCGAACGAACCGTGGTGCTTGCCCTCGTTATCTGATCCGCGCCAGCCCCCGCCGGAAGGCCTGGTGATTCGGCGGTCTGTTCTGTTCGTTCCGTACCAGCCTGTCAGGTTCACTTCACAGTCTCCGTGCTCTCCGGATCTTCAGGTGTTCTCAGGTGCCTGGGCACGGAGGATCTTGTCCAGGAGCCGCGAGAGCGTGGCTAGGTCCTCGGGTTCGAGCGGGGCGAAGACGTCGGTTGCCATGGCGATGCGCTGGTCGTGGGCACGGTGCATGAGCTCGTAGCCCGAGTCGGTGAGCGCGAGTAGCTGCGCGCGGCGGTCGGTCGGGTCTAGTTCGCGGCGCAGGAGTCCTTCTTCCTCGAGGGCGTCGACCATCGGCGTGAGGGTGCGAGGCGAGTATCCGAGGCGTTTTGCTATGGTCCCCATGCGGGCAGGCCCGGCGTGGACGACGGTGTGAAGCAGATGGTAGCGAGCGTTGCTGAGGCCGGCGATCTCGCTGCGACCCGAGGTGGCGCCGATGAGCCGCACGATCGAGATCATGCGGTCGGCTAGCACGCCGAACTCGGCGTCATGTGCCCGGTCCCGCGCTTCCTGGTCGCCGTGCCCCGCCATGGCCTCTCCTTCACCCCGTCACGTTCCCTAAACGATCCTGTTATAAGATAATCCTATTAAAGGATTGTCCCTAAAAGGGACGTAGTTGTAAGATCGCTACCAGGCAGAGCCCGCGACGGGAACTGCGTGGGAGCCTGCGCGATATGGGTCTTCACGACCCCGCGTAAAGGCAGTGCTGGGGAGGCTTGGAGATGGAGCGCCCGTTTGAGGTTGACCCGGTGGAGTACCCGTTCGCTGACCATTGGCTGAGCTATGCCGACGGGCACGTCCATTATGTAGACGAGGGCAGCGGCCCCGCCGTCCTGCTGCTGCACGGCAACCCGACGTGGTCTTACATCTACCGGGATGTCATCAAGGAGCTGCGCGGGCAATGCCGGCTCCTGGCCATCGACCTGCCGGGGTTCGGGATGTCCAAGGCGCCTTCGGGGTATGGCTTCACGCCGCGGGAGCACGCCGATGTGGTCAGCGACTTCGCCGCCCGCCTGGGTCTTGAGAACCTGGTGCTCGTGGTCCAGGACTGGGGCGGGCCGATCGGCATGAGCTACGCCGTCGGGCATAAGGACAACATCCGCGGTCTGGTGATCATGAACACCTGGGCCTGGCCCGCGTCGGTGCCGCAGCGGCTATTTTCGCTGGTGATGGGCGGCTGGCCGGTGGGCTACTGGCTGCAGACGCGGCGCAATTACTTCGCCAGGGTGATGCTTCCTGACGGCATTCAGCACAAGGAGAGGATCACCCCGGCGCTGCGGAAGGCCTACACCGATCCCTTTCCCACGCCGCTCTCCCGCACGCCGACCTGGGTGTTTCCCCGGCAGATCCGTCGAGCGGGCCCGTGGCTGGCGGACATCGAGTCCCGGTTGCCGCTGCTGTCCGGCATCCCGGCCGAGATCGTATGGGGCCTGAAGGACGTCCCGGGCTTTCCCGTGAGCGAGATGGAGCGGTGGCAGCGCTACCTGAAGAACACCCGGTCAGAAAAGCTCGATGACGCGGGTCACTCCGTCCAGGAAGACCGTCCCGAGCAGGTAGCGGCAGCGATCCTGCGGATCCTGGAGGGGACCGGGGAACTAAAGACCACCTAGCCCGTGCGGAGCCGTCGCAGCCGGTAACAACTGCCGTCGCAACTGCCGTGGGTTACTGAAGGACAGACGGCGAACATCAGCCGGGGTATGGCGGGCGCCTCGCGGGACAGATCGTGAGACGCCATGAGCTCGAGCAGGTGCGGGAAGTCGCCGTGGCGGTTCGTCCGGCGTGGCCCGCGCTGGCCCTGGCTCTCCGGCCAGGGCCAGCACGGGCCAATGGCAGTCCCTGGCCCAGGGTGAGATCCGTGCCACGAACCGCGGTTTCAGGAGATGGCGGGCACGCCCTAGAGGTTCTTCTCAGGGCCCGGCACGCGCCTGTCTGGGGATGGTCGGCTGCCTGGGGATGGTCAGCCGGTGCAGCTGGGCATCGCGGGGTCGCTGCCGGTGCAGTTGTTGGGAGTGTTGCCGCTGATCGGTGAGGTGGTGACCGTCACTGTGCCGTCGTCGCGGTAAACGCCGCCGCCGCTGCCCCCGTCGGCGTCGGCCGCGTTGGCGCTGACCGGCGAGCTGGTGAGGGTGAGCACCGCGTTGATGGTGGCGATGCCGCCTCCGTTGCCGAGCGGGGCCGTGTTGCCGTTGACCGGTGAGCTGGTGAGCGTCGCTGTGCCGCCCTGGCTGTAGACGGCTCCGCCGCTGCCTGACGTGGCGGTGTTGCCGGTCAGGGGGCTGCTGTTGAACGTGGCCGCGGCCCCCGATCCGGGGCCGGTGGCGATGCCGCCGCCGTTGCCTGCGGCGGTGTTGTTGGTCAGGCCGCCGGAGCTGACGGTCACGCTGCCGAAGTTGAGGATGCCGCCCCCGTCGCCGGTCAGGGAACTCCCGTTGCTGAGAGTGACTGAGGTGAGGGTGAGGCTGCCGGCGGTACTGACCTCGGCGATACGGAAGTCAGGAGCTGCCGCCGAGCGGGTGATGACGTCCGCGTTACCCGTCAGGCTGATGGCGGTGGTGATGATGGGCAGCCCGTCGGGTCCGTTCGTGCCGCTGCCGTTGCTGCTGGTCAGGGTGTAGGTGCAGCCTGGTGTCAGCGGTATGTTGCCCCCGCCGGCGCTGTTGGCCTGGTTGATCGCGGTCACCAGCGATGCCTCGTCGCAGGCCACGGCGGCGTGCGCCGCGGTCGGGATGAGCACGGCCAGGGCGGAGGCCAGGAGGACGGATCCTGCCAGGGCCGGGATGATTCGGGTGCGCATAACGACTCCTTCATGTCGCGGCAGGCTGCCCCGCACCCGCGGAACCCGCGGACGGTTTCCGGTGCGTGCGGCTGCGGCAGCGCTGACGGCGACCTTGGTCCTGCATGACACCCGTTATCCGAGACCAGGCAGATGAGCCTGTGCCGCTGAGACGGCGGAAATCCTCTTAGTCCGGGCGCTCCCTTCATTTATATCACAATTCGTGATCACATGAACACTCTTCGTGATTACCGCATAGTCCCCACAGGCGGATTCCGTTCGCCGAGAAGGGGACTACCGCGTCATCTACGAGGTCGTGGACGCGTCCCAGGGGCCAGGATTACCCGATGTAGCGGGCGAGGGCGATGTCGGTGACACCCGTGGTGTTGTTCTCGGAGAAGCCGACGGCGACGATATCGCCGTTCGGCTGGATGAGGACGGCGGTGGCGCCATCGTCTCCCTGGAAGCTGGTGGTCAAGACCCCCGTGCTCCCGAAGGTGCTGTCCAGGCTGCCGTTGGTGTCCAGGCGCGCAAGCCCGAACACCGAGGTGTCCTTGAAGCTTGATCCGGCGATCACGATCTGCCCGTTGGGCTGCACGGCGGCCGCACCCGGGCTCTGGAAGCCGGCCAGTTCCGCTCCGGTGTAGGTGAAGGGCGGGTTGTCGAAGGCGGAGTCGACGGTGCCGTTCGCGTTGAACAGCGTGGCCTGCACGTCGGTGTTGTGCTTGGCGACGCTGACGCTGGTAGCCGAGACGGACTGGCCGTTGGGCAAGAACGCGTTGTCCCCGCCCTGGGAGCTGGTGACGATCGTCTCGGCCGTGACGCTGGAGTCGAGCTGGCCACTGGGGCTGAACTCGGCGTGGGCGGGGAGCACGAAGATGTCCCCGGAGGCGTCGATCCCGAGGTTGGCGATGTTGCCGATGCTTGAAGTGGACTGGACTATGCCGCCTGACCCGAAGGACCCCTCCAGCGCGCCCCTGGAGCTGTAAAGCGCGAGCGCGCCTTCGGTGATGACCGGCTCATTGCGAGTGGTGCCGGGCACCGAAGCCTGGCCGCCGACCAGCACGTTTCCGTCGGGCTCGACGAGCACCGCATCCGCCGCAGCGCCGTCGGAGGCGCCGGGGAAGGTCGTCGTGACCACGCCATCGTTGCCGAACGTCGGATCAAGCTTGCCGGAGGAGGTGAACCTGGTGACCTCAAAGGTACTGACCCCGCTGGATGTGCTGCCTGCACCGACGGCCAGGTAGTCACCGGTCGGTTCGATGGCCAGGCCGGCCGCGCTCCCCGTGGTCGTGGCCAGGCCGTGGGTACCGAAGCTGGTGTCCAGCTTTCCGCTGGGCAGATAGCGCACCAGCCCGAAGTTCCCGCTGACCACGATGTCGCCGTTGGACTGCAGGGCAGCGGCGGACGCCACCGCCTGTATCTGTGCGCCAGCTGAATTGTCGCCGAGATCGGTCAGCACCTTCCCGCCGGTGCCGAACGTGGGATCAAGACTGCCGGCCGCCTGCGCGTAGGCGGGCCGGGCCACTGCGACCGAAACGAGTGATACAACACCGATGGTCAGCGCGGCCGCGATGTGCTTCCGAACCATGCCAGTCCCTCCAGGCCAGGGCTAATAGGACACGTGCGGACAGACCTTACGTATTTATTACGGATCGGCAGGCTCGGCGGTTCAGCGCGGCGAGCAGAAATACGTGAGCGTCATCGTCATCGAGTTCATCACCCTGGACGGGATCGTGTCCGACCCGGACGGGTCCGGCGGCGCCCCGGTCGGCGGCTGGGCCTTCCGGCCGGGCCCGGACGCGGTCAGCAGCGTCGCCGCGGGGTGCGAGCAGGGTCGCCATCGTGCGGCCCGCCATCAGCGCCGGGCGAAGCCAGGGAAGTCCAGGGCGATCGTCTGATGGCGGTCTCCGGCATGTATCCCGCAGATCCGTTTGGTGGCGGACCTGCCGGGTAGCCGCCGCAAGTCCACCGAACCGAGAGGAACTGCATGTCATCAGATGCAATCGTGATGCTGAAGGCCGATCACAAGGAAATCCGCACCCTGTTCCGCAAATTCCAAGCCGCCGGAGACAACGCGGTCAAGAAAAAAGGAACGATCGTCGGCCAGATCATCACGCTGCTCACGGTACACACCTATATCGAGAATGAGGTGATGTATCCAGAGGTCATCGCGTTGCTCCCCGACCTCAAGGAAGACGTGCTTGAGTCCTACGAGGAACATCACGTGGCCGACGTCCTTTGCATGGAGCTTGCCGGCCTGCCGGCGGAGGCTGAGCGCTTCGATGCCAAGGCCGCGGTGCTGATCGAGAACGTCACGCATCACATCGAAGAGGAAGAGCAGGACTGGTTCCCCAAGGTGCGGGCCGGCCTGAGCCGCAAGCAGCTCCAGGAAATCGGAGCCGAACTCGAGCAGGCCCGGAAGAAAGCGCCCAGGTCGCCTGCCCAGCCCAGTGCCCTGAAAAAGACGATCGACGCCGTCATCGCCTGACCAGCAGCATGTACCCGAGCCGTAAGTCTCGGCTAAAAATTCCGGCCTATTCTAGGTAATGTTCGCGTCGCCCCAGTCCCCGGTGACTCAGAAGCTCACGCGTGTGAGCGAGTAACCGGAGACGCTATGAATTCCTTCGCTTACCCCACGTCCGCTCCGTCGCAACCCCAGGCCGGGGGGCAGACCGTTATCCATGATCGCCGGATCACGGTCGACGGGGTGCAAACCCAGTACCTGGAGGCTGGCGCCGGACCGGTGTTGCTCCTCCTGCACGGGCATGAGCAGAGCGCGACCAGCTGGCGGTGGGTCGTCCCCGCCCTGGCCCGGACCCGCCGGGTCCTGGCGCTGAGCCTGCCCGGTTACGGCGAGAGCGGTCCCGCGGTCGGCGGGTGCGCTCCCGGCGCCGACCTGGCGCCCTTCGTGGCCGCGTTCTGCTCCGCCATCGGCGCACAGGCACCGCTGGACCTGGTCGGCCACTCCGCCGGCGGCGCGATCGCGCTGCGTCTGGCGCTGGCCGATCCCGCCCGGATCCGGACGCTGACCCTGGTCGACAGCGCGGGCCTGGGCCGCGAGGTGCACCCGCTGCTGGCGCTGGACACCCTGCCGGTCATCGGCGAGCTGGCCGTCCTGATCAGCCGCCTGCCCGGTGGCGACCTGACCCGCACCACCATGTCCGCGGCCATGCTGTTCGCCCAGCCATGGCGGATCCCGGCGGAGTTCATCACCGAGCAGCACGAGCTGGCCCGCCAGCCGGGCCAGCTCGAGGCCTCCACCGCGATGGCCCGCGCCCTGTTCGGGCCGTACGGACAGCGCCACATCCTGCTCGGCCGGCTCTCCGCCCTCACCATGCCGACCCTGGTCATCTGGGGCGACCTCGACTACCTGCTGCCCGTCGGCCAGGCCCACGCCGCGGTCAAGCGCCTGCCCCACGGCCGGCTGGCGGTGTTCCCCGACTGCGGGCACCTGCCCCACGTCGAACACCCCGATCGCTTCGCCAGCGTGCTCGGCACCTGGCTCACCGGCACCCTCGAAGAACCACCGCTGACGACATCCCGGCACGCACCGGATAACCACGATCGGCCGCCGGGCGTTCTCTCGCAGCGTTGAGGTCAAACGAACGTGGGTCTCCCGCGCCACCGCGCTGATGTACATGGACGATTCGGCCGGAATCGTCGGTAACCACCTGCGTATGCTGATGGCCCTATACGCGTGGGCCTGCCCCTAGCCGAGTCGGCTCCGGACCCGGGCGGCTACTGCGGGGGTTGGTACTGAGAACCTTGCGCCTTGTTCAAGGACTCGATCCACTCCTGGCCACTGAGTAGCCGGGTGGTCTTCGCTGACTTGGCCGCACCGCGGGCGGCTATCGCAAGCGCGAAGGCGGCCGCGCTCGTGTCATCCGGCACCTCGTACAGGACAACCGCGTCGTACTCGCCGAACGGGTAGCCGGCTGCCACCAGTTTGCCCCCCAGGGCCTCGATGGCCGGCCTGACCGCCTCGATCCGGTCCTGCGGCTTCCCGATCAAGGTTGCCACCGCCTCCGGGGTATAGGAGAGCTGGTACATATAAAGCGGCATCGGAAGATCCTCTCATCTGGAGATGAGTCAGGGAATCCACTGAGATCTTGCGGGCGGCCGTCGGCTTTGCGGACGGCGGAAGAGGCCAGGGACCCAAGATGGCATCGATGACCGTCTCCGAGGCCCGGGCAGGCCCGGGGCTTACCGCACAGCGGGCCGAGGAGCTGATCACCGCGATCAGGGCCGGGCGAGGCACCCCCTGTTCCGGTCCGCAACTCCGGCGGCAGCGGCAGGCTTTGGTTCGGTCCTGCTGCTCCCGGAGGTCCTCAGCAGGTCACTGCGCGACGGTGCCTTCGACGAAGTCCGCATCCTCGCCGCACTGCTGGCCAGGCTGGATCTGCGCCCGGTCGATCGGGCCACCGCCGAACTCGCGACCGCCCTGTCCAGCCGGTACCGGCTCAAAGCCGTGGACGCTACCCACTTGGCCACCGCGGTGGGCATGGGCGCCGACCGGTTCATCACCACCAACAAGCGCGATTTCCCGCCCACGATCACGGAGATCAAGGTGACCTGCCCCGCCGATCTCGGCGGAAGGAGTGACGATGATTGACAGCGGCAGTACTGGCCGGCGGCCGGTGGTACTGGGACCAGGCCAGGGCCGGGCGTATCCGATGGGCCGCATCTCGGCGGTCTTCAAGGCCGACGGTGCGGAGACCGGGCAGCTGTATTCGATCTCGGAGTGGTGGCTCGACCCGCACACCAGGGGGCCCGGCGCGCATTCGCATCGGGAGGACGACGTGTTCTATGTCCTGGCCGGCACGATGAGCGTGCTGGTCGGCACCGAATGGATCCAGGCGCGCACCGGGTCGTTCGTGGTGGTGCCGGGCAAAGTGAACCATGATTTCGAGAACCGCGGCACGGAACGTGCCGGGGTGCTCAATGTCTCGGCCCCGGGCAACTTCGAGCAGCACATGCCGGGTATCGCGCAGTGGTTCGCCGAGCATCCTCCCGGCGATACGCGCGTCTGAGGTGTCGTGGGACGTGCGGGCGCCGGGCACCCAGATTGACCGCACACCCGGACCCTGGCAGTGCCGCAGCGTGCCGTCCGGCCCGCCGGATCGATGTCCGGTACGGTGGAAGTTATGAGCGTCCAACCGGCCAGTTACCCGGATCCGGCCGAGCCGTACGAGGTGATCCACCTCGGTGGCGAGGCCGCCGCCATCGTCCCGCTTGCGGAGCTGCGGCGGCTCCGTGCGGTAGAACGGCACGCCTCTCCTGAGGTCCTGGAGGAGGCGGAGATCGAGGCCACCCTCGCGGCACACGACGAGTGGGTCGCCGCAGGGTGTCCCGGAGCGCGATCGCACGAAGACGTCATGGCCGAGCTACTCGGCGGCGACCAGTGAGGATCCGGTGGTCTCCCAGTCGATCGCGTCACCACTGACTAACCGTGGACATCGCGTGGTCGGCGCGTCAGCCAGCGCCGCGCTTCCTTCTCCGTCTACCTGACCGGGCGAACCAGAACGTCGCGCGGAGCGGCGACCAGCGAGCACCTGCTCACGGTGGCCACCGCGCGTTCGCCGAGCGCGGCTACGATGCAACGTCGATCGAAGCCGTCCTGCAGGAATCCGGCGCCAGCCGGGGTTCGCTCTATCACCACTTCAAGGGCAAGGACGTCCTGTTCGAGGAGGTGCTGGAAGTGCTGGAAACCGACGTCGGGCGGCGCACCATTAAGGTCTTTCTGCCGAACGAAATGGGGCTCATACATAGGATCAAAGTCCGCGATCGGCCTGTAGCCTCGCCAGCCCGTGCCGTCCGCGGCAGTCAGGTCCTACTCTCCTGGAGCGCGGCTGTGTATCACGCGTGATACACTGTCTTCATGGCGGAAGTAACCATTCGGGAACTGCGTAACCACGGGGGTGATGTGGTGGATCGGGTGGCCCGTGGGGAGCCGGTGACTATCACCCGAGCCGGTCAGCCGGTAGCCGAGCTCCGGCCGGTGCCGAAGCCGCCGCTCACGGCTGAGACGCTGCTCGCCCGCTGGCGTCGGCTGCCGTACGTGGATTACCAGGCGATGCGTGAAGAGATCGACGAGATCCTGGACCCCTCTTTGTGACCGGCGAGGCTGAGGTTTCCGTCACGAACGCTGGCGAGGGCCCCGCGCGCGGTGCGCCGGATCGACCTGCCCGGGGAATCTTGGACACCTCGGTGGTCATCGCCCTTCGGGACATCACCGATGCTGCAGCCCTGCCCGCGGAACCGCTCATCACCACTGTGACCCTTGCCGAGCTTTCCGCAGGACCGCTGGTGGCTCGTGACGACAAGGTCAGGGCGGCCAGGCAGGCCCAACTGCAGGAAGCCGAGGCGGACTTCGACCCGCTGCCTTTCGACCGGGCGTCAGCGCGGGCCTTCGGCCAGGTGGCGGCGTCGTTGCGGCGGGCTGGCCGGAAGACCACCGCCCGTGCGTACGATGCGCTGATCGCGGCCGTCGCGGTAGCGAATGGGCTACCGGTCTATACGTGTAACGCCGATGATTTCGACGGGATCGACGGCCTGCACGTGGTGCCGGTCAGCGTCGCGGATGAAGTCACGGCCTAGGCCGCGTTCGGACCAGACTAGCCAGGACTATGTCCTGCTAGTTCAATAGGAACGGTTATCAGCTGGCTGACGTGCGGAAGGCTCGCCGCGTACGCCGTAGCGGCTCGCTTGGCTAGCGCGCTCGCGTTGGGAGCGTCGCTGATACTCGCTTCGTAAGCGAGCTGGCTGAGCTGTCCCAGACTAGTAAACATGAATTCCTCCAGGAGCTCCATAAGAAACTCGATCAGGAACGCAACCCCGTAGCTGACGCAATTGACGTTCGGGCTGCGCCACCAGGCCCGTAGGTCCTGGAAGAAATTTCCCGTCGTTGTAAGCGTCCTTTTTCTCGTTGTGCTCCAGCTGCAACGCTATACGGCTATTCACGTCAGGCGAAGAGGCTAAGGTCACTTGCTCCTAGATTCTAATTGCCCTGACTGAATCCCGATAAGTCGTATTCAATCGCTTTACTGCGGCACGGAGGGCATCGTCGATCTCGCTGAGCTTCGCGGAGGACAGCGCGCCTACCCGCTCGATCAGATCATCCCGGCGCAGGGTGGGCCCGTCCCGGCCAGCGGGATCACGGAATCCGCCGTTAGTGACCTGGAAATCCCAGTCGAGCTTAGACTTCCACAGCGCCGCCAGCCGGTGCAGCACGGCCGCGTCGTTCATGCGGGCGGCGGTTCCTTCGACTATGACGTCGAGCCCTGATCGGAGCTGGTTGGTGCCAGTGGTGAGGATGCAGTGGGAGTTGGCCTCACGATCCTGCGCACCGCTGTCCGTGTCCCTGACCACAACCTGACGCTCGCCGCACCACGGTGGCCGACGTCGATGGAGAACGGATCCGCCGAAAACCCGTTCTGGACGACCTGGGTCAACGAATAGACGCCCGCCGCCCAACGCACGGAAGACCCGCAGGTCACCGGCCGGATCCTAGTGTCGTGCGGGACAGGGGCCATCTCGTCTAACCTGGGCGGCACAACCATCACATGGCTTTACCAGGCTATTCATGCCTAGATGATCACAAGGCGGTCAGATGCCCATCCAGGTGGCTAGATCCCCGGGACCGCGGAGCCGCACGCCGAGGCGGTGACGGACAAACCGCATTGATCCCTTTGAGACCAGGAGAGCAGATGACGACAACGACGGCGCCTGTGCAACCGCAGCAGCGGTCCGAGAAGGATCCGATGCGATTTCACCTGCACTATCAGCAGGGCAAGGGCAAGGGCGGGGATTCTCCGTACGCCGGCGGAAGCAGCTTCATGGAGCGCGTCTCGGAGGCCGTAGCAAGCGGAATGGGGACCGTTGCGTTCCTGGTCATCAGCTCTGCCATCATTCTCGCCTGGGTGCTCGTCAACCACGTCATCCAGTTCCTGGAAAACTCGTGGCACGGGCTGCTGAACGGGAAGGGGTTCGATCCTGCGCCGTTCATCCTGCTGAACCTCGTCTTCTCAGCCGTGGCGTTCTACACCGGCGCGCTCGTCATCATCGCCCAGAAGGCGCAGACCCGAACCGACCAGGCAAACGAGGAAGCTGGTGCGAAACACCGAGAGGAACTCGACCAGAATCAGGCGGACTTGCTGCGGAGGAACACCGCTCTTACCGAGGAGATCCACTCGATGGCCGAGCAGCTGAGGGCGCTGACCGAGCAAGTCCACGCAGCTACCTGCGGCCCCCCACCCTCCAGTTCATGACCTGGCGCGATGCGGGCCCGGTCCGGGTCGGTCAGAACGTGCCCGCGGCCGCCCCGATGACGGCGACGGCCCCGCCCGCGATCGCCAGGCCGTCAGGTCAGTCCAGCCGGAACAGGGTCTTCGCGTTGCCGGAAGCGATCTTAGAGCGGTCTGCGGGGTCGGGGATGGCGTCGAAGAACTGCTCGACCGCGGCCGCGCCGGGCCGGTGGAACGGGTAGTCGGTGGAGAACAGCACCCGGTCGGCCCCGGTGAAGTCGAGGGTGTGGCGCAGCAGGCGCTCCTGCAGCATCCCGCTGCTGGTGATGTGGATGTTGGTCGTGATGTACTCCGACACCCGGCGTTCGAGGTGCTTGGCGATCCCGGAGAGGCTGTCGGCCCGATCCATCCAGAACAACAGCATCTCGCCCCAATGCCCGAGAACGAGCTGAAGATCGGGGTAGCGGTCGAACGTGCCACGCAGGATCAGCCGCAGCGCGGACAGGCCCGCGTCCATGTGCCAGCCCCAGCCGAAGCTCGCCAGACCGAGGTCGATCAGCGGATCCAGGCCTCGGTACGCGGCATCGCGCAGCTCGTTCGACGGGATCTGCGGGTGGATGAAGATGGGCTGGTGCCAGCGGGCCGCGGTAGCGAACAGGTCGTCGTAAGCGGGATCATCCAGTGTGCGGGTACCCGTCCGTCCGTGGATCATCGCGCCGACGTGACCCAGCTGTGTGGCGCACCGTTCGAGTTCCGCAGCCGCGGCCTGCGGATCGCTGGTCGGCAGGGTCGCGAACGCGCGGAAGCGGGCCGGATGCGCGCGGATGGCGTCAGTGACCTCGTCGTTCGCTTCCCGGGCCAGCGCGATGGCGTCGGCGGCGGGGAGCGCCTGGGTGGCGGGCGTGACCACCGACAAGATCGAGACGTCGATCCCGGCGGCATCCATCGCCTCGACTCGGCCCAGGCCGATGTCCTCGAGCCGGGCCTGGTTATCGCCCATGGTGTTGAAGGCGACGCTTTCGTCTCGCGCCCCGCCCTGCAGGCGGTCGAGCGCGTCGCGGATACCGACGCTGTTCCAGTGCTCTTCGATCGCGATGATCTTCACGTTGATGTCCTCCAGGCCATCCGTCCCGACCTCACTCATCGTTTGTTGAGCCAACTGTACACCATTGGCTCAACAACGGTAGAGTGAACCGTGTGAGCGAGCCGACAAGCAGAGCCGCGAGGCGAGCCGCCACCGCACAGCGCATCCTTGACGCAGCGCGTGCGGAGTTCGGGGAGCGCGGTCTGGAGGCAACCACCATCCGCCGCATCGCCCAGCGCGCGAACGTGGACCCGTCCCTGGTCATGCAGCACTACGGATCGAAGGCCGCCCTCTTCGCC
>Ga0302184_10001720_pt1 | contig 14054 bp, 9 predicted proteins | sample I_Palsa_N3_3_FD_200233 | JGI IMG/M metagenome (GOLD analysis project Ga0302184, IMG submission 200233) | Peat permafrost microbial communities from Stordalen Mire near Abisko, Sweden - I_Palsa_N3_3 | ecosystem: Environmental > Terrestrial > Soil > Palsa > Peat permafrost | place: Sweden: Abisko...
CGTGATCCCGCCGTCGATCAGGCGCCCGGTCAGCGCCGCGTAGGTGTCCCAGTCGGGGCTGCCGTCGGCGTGCAGCGGCGTGACCGGGACGACGACCGCCGTGGCGAGAGCGCGGCGCAGTTGCCGTGCCTCGGCTGGGGTAAGGCTCATCGGTGGTTCTCCTGTCGGTTCTTAGGGCTGGGCCTGCGGGTCTTGGTCCGCCGGGAAGTTCCGCTCGACAAACGAGGTTATGTGCCTGCGCAGCAGGTCAGCGGCACGCTGGGCGTCGCCGTCTTCCGCCGCGAGGAGCGCGGCCCGGTGCTCGGCCGCTTCGTGCTCCCAGCTCGGGACCTGCAGCCAGTCCGGCTCTTGACGCCAGGCCGCCGCGCTGACCAGCGCCGTCTGATCGCGCAGGTCATCCAGCATGCTGACCAGCAGCGGGTTGCCGCAGCCCCGGTAGAGCTCGCGGTGGAAGTCGCGGTTGGCTAGGCTGCGCTCGGCCTGATCACGCGCTTGATGGGCGCGGGCCAGCGCGGTGTGCGCAGGCTGCCAGTCGTGCCCCGCGGTCACCGCGCGGCGCAGCGCCTCGGGCTCGAGCAGCAGGCGGGCGTCGTACACGTGCCTGGCCACCTCGTCGTTGACGACGCGGACGACCGCGCCACGGTACTGGCTCATCGTCACCAGGCCCGCGCCGGCCAGGGTCTTGAGCGCCTCGCGCACCGGGGTCTTGGAGACGCCGAGCACCTCGGCGAGGTCGGTCTCGACCAGGGACTGCCCCGGTTTCAGCTCGCCGGTGAGGATGGCGTGCTTGATCGCCTCCAGCACGGCCACGGTCCGCGAAGGCAGCGCGCCGGCCGCTCCGGTCAGGAACGCCTGGGTGGACATCGTGTATCACATCTCATATATGACCCGAGAGTAATCCGGGCCCACGTCAGATGTCAAACGGCGAAGCTGACGAAGTACGGGCGAACACGAGCAACGTGACATCAGATCAGCTCAAGCTGGCGGGCCCGGCGGACCGCCTCACCCCGGTGACTGGCCGCCAGCTTGCCGTAAATGTGAGCGAGGTGCGACTTGACGGTGTTGACGCTGATGTACATCTCGCTGGCGATTTCAGCGGTGCTGAGCAGGCACGAGGCGTGTCGTAGCACCTCGCGCTCGCGCTCGGTGAGCGGCTCGGCCGCGAGGATAGGGGCCTGATCCGGGACGACTGGCGCGGCCGGAAGCTGATCGAAGGCTGGGACGAGCAGGCGCCGGTGGGAACGGGCTAGTTCAGGGTCACTCCGCATTGCCGGTCCGATCCAGCTGCGCTCGATGACGAACGGCAACCTGAGCTGCTCGGGTTCGGCTAGCCGCAGCGCGGAGGCAAGTGAGCTGCGGCCTCGCGCGCGGTCACCGCGGTGGTAGCCGAGCTGAGCGTCCACCAGCCACGCTTGCAGGCGCACCCGTTCGGGCGCTCCGCTGCCGGCGGCGAGCACCGGTGCCAGGGCGCGCATGGCGTTCTCGGCGTCTCCGGCTGCCACCCACGCGCGGGCGAGCATTACCGCCGCCTCCGGCGAGTTTTCGCGGCCGGCCCGCCCGGCGGCGGCAAGCGCGGCCGGGATGTCGCCCGCGGCGGCGTGCGCCCGCGATTCGGCCTGGCTCAGCCTGTGGTCGAGCCAGGCCGGGACCGACCACCCGGATCGTGCTCTGGCGACGACCTGCGCAGCCACTGCGGCGCGCGGCCCAGCCAGGGCGCCGTACGCCGCGGCCAGCGCGGCCACCGCTCCGATCAGCCTGTCCGGGGCCACGCCGAGGGCGGCGTCCGCCTGAGTGAGCCGGCTGCGCGCCTCGCGCAGCTCGTGGTGTTCCAGATGCACCCAGGCCAGTGCGACCAGGGCCGAGGGGTGCGGGGCGGGCGGCTGCTGCTCGCCGGTCGGGCCGGCCGCGGTCGCCTGGGCGGCAACCGTGGCTGCGTGGCCAAGGCGACCGCGCAAGGCCTCCACCAGCGCGAGCTGCCCCAGGCAGTCGGCTCGTTCGCCTGCTTCGCCCGAAGCGGCAGCCGCGGTTGCAGCCGACTCGAGGATACGGGCCGCCTCGTCGTGATGACCGGACCACAGCTTGACAGCCCCGCAACCGGACAGCACGCGGGCCCGTACTTTGCGATGGCGGGCGGTCCCTGCCCCAGGGACCTGGCTGACCAGCGCCTCGGCCCCGTCAGCGGCCGCCACGGCCGTAGCGAGGTCGCCGGTGCGGCGGGAAACGGCGAGGCGGATCATCGCGGCGGCGAGCCGGCCCGCGGCCTCCTGATCGGCGGCCTCCTGATCGGCGGGAAGACGCTCGAGCAGGCCGTCGGCGGCATCCAGCGCGGCGATGCTGGACTGATGCCGGCCAGCGGACAACGCGACCGCGGCGGACACCAGGTGCGGCGCAGGCTCGGTCCAGGCGTGGCCGGGCGGCATGCCTCCGAACTCACCAGCCAGGGACGGGCCGGCCGACGGCTCGATGATCTCGCCGATCGCCAGCCCGTCGATGACCATGCTGGCGGCGAGCGGCCAGTCGCCAGCCCGGGCGGCGTGCCGTACCGCGTCGGCGAGCTGACCGTTCCGCTCGTACCACCGGGCCGCCCGCTGATGCAGCAGGGGCAGCCGGTCCGGATGCTTGCGCTTGAGCTTCAATCGCAGCACCTCCGCGAACAACGTGTGATAGCGGTACCACCCGCCCCCTAGGGGCTGCACAAACGCGTTCGCGCGCGCCAAGGCCGGCACGATCGTCCGGGCCTGCTCGTTGCCGGTAAGTTCGCTGGCGGCCTCGCCGCTGACCTGCTCCAGGATGGACGTGCTCAGCAGAATGTCCTGGACCTCCGGCGGCTGGGTGCTGAGAACCTCCTCCACCAGGTAGCCCGTCAGGGCGCTGTCCTCGGTGATCAGCTCCTTGACGAACTGGCCAGGGTCGGGATGAGCACCCATCGAGATCGCGGCTAGGCGCAGGCCGGCCGCCCAGCCCTCTGTCCGCCGGGTCAGGCCCTCCAGCGAGTCCGCCGGCAGCGTGACGCCATGCTGGGCCATGAGCTCCCCGGCTTCGGCGGTGGTGAAAGCCAGGTCGCTGGACCGGACTTCGGTCAGCTCCCCGGCCAGGCGATAGCGGTGCAGCGGTAGCGAATCCATCCGCGCGGACACCGCCAGGCGCAGGCCCGACCCTGCGTTCCGCAGTACGTAGTCAAGCTCATCAAGCACCTCGGCGTCGGTCAGCAGATGCAGGTCGTCCAGGACCAGCGTCACCGGCGAGTCCTGGGCCGCCAGCGCCGCCGTCAGCCGGAGCAAGAACACATGGCGGCCCGCCCGCCCCCGCGCGGCGGGCAACGCCTCAGGAACGGCGACGCCGGACTGGCGCAGGGCCGCGACGACATAGGACCAGAAGACCCCCGGCCGGTTGTCGAACTCATCCAGGCAGACCCAGGCAACCATGCCGGGTTCGGCCGCAGCCCACAACGCCAGGGCCATCGTCTTTCCCGCGCCCGCCGGGGCGGTGACCATCGTCAGCCGGCACCATCGCCTGCCCTCGGTGATCAGCGCGGTGATCCGCGGCCGCGGGAGCGCCCAGCCCGGCACACCCGGCGCGGTGATCTTCGATGCCAGGACCGGAACGCCGGCGGAAACCGCCGGCCGCCGAGCGCGGCCCGCTCCCTGTCCGGCGCTATCAATCGCCATCGGGACCTCCTGGGTTCCTTCGGCCGATGGCGTGATGGCCTTTGCCTGTGCATTCACGCATCCCGCGGCCGGCCGCCGGGACTGGCCGGCGGCTTGTGCCTGATCCTGTTGCAGCTAGCTGGGCGTGTCGTCACCCGGTTACGGGTGATTCGTGCCAGCTCACGGCGATCTCGGCCGCGTTCCGCGCTGCAGCGGGACGGCCTCAGAGCAAGCGCAGCTCGACGGCCCGCTCGATGGCCTGCGAGCGCGACGCCACCCCGAGCTTCTGGTAGATCGACCGCAAGTGGGTCTTTACCGTGTTGTGGGAAACGTAGAGGCTGGCGGCGATCTGCTCGTAAGTGCTGGTCGGAAGGAGCTTCAGGATGCGCAGCTGGGCGTTGGTCAGGGGCTCGGTGAGCACGGGACGGGAGGCGTCCCGCTGCGTGGCGCGTACGTCAAGGGCCGCGCTGATCAGCCCGTCAATGAACGGGTCGGGCCGCTGCTGCGCCGAGTGCTCGACCAGGTAGCTGGTCACCTGGGGGGCGGTGGTCACGACGGTGTGGAGGTAGCCCCCGCGGCGGGCGGTGTCGAGCACGCCGGCCACGATGCGACCGGTCGAGGGATCGCCGCGCTCGATCGCGGCGGCGGCCAGGAGTATCTGACGCTGCAGCTCACGCCGCGGACTCAGGTCATCAAGCGGCACCGCCTGCAGATGCTCCTGCGCGGCGTGGTGGTCGCGGGCGGCAAGCGCGGTCCTGGCCAGCATCAGGCGGCAGCGGGCGGCGGGCAGCCGGCTGGCCAGCTCAGCGGGAGAGCGCAGGTCGCCGAGCGACAGGCGCAGCAGGGCCTCCAGCTCATCGACCCGCGCGAGCAGCGCCGGACCGACCTCGGGCAGGACCAGGCGCGCCGTCTCGACGGTCGCCAGCGCCTCCCGGACCTGTCCGCGGGCAGACCAGATCGCGGCGCGGTCGAGCAGGGCCAGGAATTCAAAGATGGGCCGCCGGTGCTCCGATATCGAGAGGACCTGCTCGGTGAGCTGCTCAGCGGCGTCGAGGTCGCGCTGCTCCAGCGCCAGGCCGGCCTGCGCGCGCAGGTAATCCACCGCGAAGAAATGCTGGCTGAACCCCAGTCGCTGCGCATCCGCGCTGGCGGTCCTGGCGCCCTCAGCCGCCTTAGCCAGGTGACCGGCCTCGAACCAGGCCAGCGCCTGCGCGCCGCGCACGAGCACGAGCTTGGCTGGGTCGGGGAGCGCGGGGGCCGCCAGAGCCGCGGCTACCTCGCGGTCAACCGCCTGGAAGTCTTCCAGGCAGGTATAGGCGCGCAGGAGGACCGGCGGGAGGGCGGCCGCGACCAGCTCGTCGGTGAGCGTGGTCCGCTCTTGGATGGTCCGCGCGGCGAGCGCTTGACCCACGGCCTCGTCCAGTTGGCCGGCCTCCCCGTAATGCACTGCCCGCAGGACCGCGAAGCGGGCGGCCAGCATCGACTCGGGCGGGATCGGCGGCTCGGCGTGTTCCAGTAGGTTGAGGTACTCGCCGGCGCGCACGATATCACCCGATATCAGCAGGTCGGCGGCCAGAGCCAGCAGCCGACCTGGGGCATCTGCCAGCAGCGACGGGTCGACCATGCTCAGATCAAGCGGAGCAGGTAGCGCCGGGTCGCGCAGGAAGTCGGCCGCGACCCGGTCCTGCAGGAGGCTTAGCGCCCGGTCGACCTGCCGCGCGGCCAGGAAATGGCGGCTCGCCTGCCTGGTATCACCAGCTGACTCCAGCCATTCGGCCGCCCGTAGCTGGAGCGCCTGCTCCCGGGGCCGGTCCCTGGCCCGCAGCTCGGCGCTCAGCACCTGGCGGACCAGGTGGTGGTACCGGAAGGTGGTCCGCTCGTCATCCGCCGGCACCAGGAACAGGTTGGCCGCGTCGATGCTGCGCAGCAGCGCCGACGCGTCCTGCCGCCCGGTCACGGCCGCGCACCCGTCCGCGGTCAGTTCCCCGAGGACGGAGGTGTCGAGCATGAACTGAATCACCTCGGGCGGCTGCTGCTCGAGGACCTCGGAGACGAAATATCCGGCGATGGCGTGACCGCGGACGTCAAGCGCCCGGGTGGCCCGCAGCGGGTCCTTGGTACCACGCAGCGACAGCGCCGCCATCTGCAGCGCCGCGGCCCATCCCTCGCTGCGCTGATGAAGCAGCGCCTGCTCTTCAGGAGCGAGCGCAACGCCGAAGCCCGCCAGCAGGTCACTGCTCTCAGCCAGCGTGAAGTACAGGTCACGGTCGCGAAGCTCACACAGCTCACCCGACATCCGCAGCCTGTGCAGCCGCAGCGGCGGGTCGACGCGGCTGGCCAGTACCAGCTGGGCGTTCTGGGCCGGCCAGCGCTCGACCAGATCGGTCATGTTCCCGGCGACCGCGGGCGCCGCATTATGGAAGTCATCTACGACGATCGCCGACCCCGCGGGCAGCTTGGCGGCATCGTTCGCGATGGATGCGGTGACATCGGCTGACATGACACTGTCCATCGCGAGCAGGTCGGCGGCATCGGCGCCGAACCCGGGCGACACACCCTGTGAGGCCTCGACGAACCCGGTCCAGAAGCGGACCGGGTTAGAGTCAGCCTCATCGCATGACAGCCAGGAAGTTGCGCCCGATGGCCTGGCCGCCACCCAGCTTGACAGCAGCACGCTCTTGCCGGCGCCAGCCGACCCGACCACCACGGTCAGGCGCTGGCCGGCTCCCGCCGTCAGCCGGTCCCGCAGCCCCAGTCTCGTGACCAGCGTGGCCGGCAGCGTCGTCGGCCGGAACTTGGTCGCCGCGAACCGCGGACGCTGGGAGGCAGCACGCCAAGCCTCACCCTCTGCCACAACACACTCCCCGTAGTTCCCACTGATTGTAGACAAAGACTTTCTAAGTAAACCGCGCACAGGAGCCTTCGGGAAAGTGACGAGGGCCACAGGTACCAGGCGAGGGTCCGAATTCACCCGCGATCGGGTGATGACGCGGACCCGGCCGCCGGGCACGCTGGCAGCACATGAAACCGGCAGACTGCGAGGCGTGACGGTGGTGGGACCACGAACGTATGAGATCACTCTCATGGGTCAGGCGGGGTCTGCTCTGTGCGCGGAATTCGACGACTGCCAGGTCACCATCGGCCCGGATACCACCACCCTGCGCGCCGAGCTGCCAGATCAGTGCGCGCTTTCCGGGCTCGTGCAGCGGATCATCAGCCTGCGACTGGACCTGGTGCGCGTGCTCGTGGTGGAGCCGCCGACCGGGGTGTGACTGATCTCCAGCCCGTCTCCAGCCCGGCGAGTGGCCGCGGAATGTCGGCCGGCGGTGGTCTGATGAGCTGTATGGAGCCCTTTATTATCCTCCCACGGGGACCGTACTCGCTCGCGGCCAGCATCAGGTTTCTTGAGGGCTTTACGCCCGCGGCATACACCGGATCGACCGATACCACGCTTGAACTGGCGTTCCCGGTGGAGGGCAGCTGGCAGACCGTCGGCGTCCGGGTGCGCCAGGCCGCCGGGGACGGGCCGGCCGGGGGTGTGACAGCTGAGATCGTCAGCCCGGTCAGGCCCGGGCCTGACCTGGTGGCGGCGGTGCGCCAGCAGGTGGAGCGGATTCTCTCGCTCGACGTAGACGGCTCGGGGTTCCCCGCGGTTGGCCAGCGCGACCCGGTGGCCGGGGAACTGCAGCGGCGGTATCCGGGGCTGCGGCCGGTGGGGTTCTGGTCGCCGTACGAGGCCGCGGCCTGGACGATCATCGGGCACCGCATCCGGATCACCCAGGCTGCGGCGATCAAGGCCCGGATGGCCGAGCAACTCGGCGAGCCGGTCAGCTTCGGCGGCCGGGTGGTGCCCGCCTTCCCGTCGCCGCACCGGCTCGCCGGACTCGACGCGTTTCCCGGGCTGGCCGGGCGCAAGCCGGAATGGCTTCGGTCGCTGGCCCAGGCCGCGCTCGACGGTCAGCTCGACGCCGCCCGGCTGCGTGCCATGCCGCACGAGGAAGCCATGGCCGACCTGAAGAAGCTGCCGGGCATCGGGGACTTCTCCGCCGGGCTGATCTTGCTGCGCGGCGCCGGCGACCCGGATGCGGTACCCGGTCAGGAGCCGCGGCTGGCCCGCGCGGTGGCCCTCGCCTACGGGCTGCCCGGACCGGCTACGCCCGAGCAGGTCGTTGCGATCAGCGAGGGCTGGCGGCCCTACCGCACCTGGGTCACGGTGCTGCTGCGAATCCAGCTGGAATTCCAGACGGGTGAGATCGCCGGCAGGCAGGGGCACGCCAGGACGGGTTAAGCTGGGGTTAGCACGTGGTTGCGTCTAGGGTTCCGCCGGCTGTCCGCCGCGTCAACGTCACCACAATCAGGACAGCCGGGACTGGACCGAGCGACGCCGCGACCCGGTGGGGCCGGGAACCATCCGGACCGGGGAACACCTGACGGGATAGAAGCCCTGAGGGCTCTATTCAGCCTGCCTGAGGAGCCCCGTTGGACCCGTCGACCACCCTCCCGCTGACCGTTACCCTCGCCGTCCTCGTCGCCGCGGTCACGCATGCGACCTGGAACGCCATCGCGCACGGCATCAAGGATCAGACGCTCGCCTTCGCGCTGATCGGCGTCGGCGGCATCATCGTCGCGATCCCGCTCATCATCGTGGCCGCGATGCCCAGGCCGGATTGCTGGCCGTACCTGCTGGCGTCGATCGTGATCCACGTCTTCTACAACCTGCTGCTGATGCGGTGTTACCGGGTGGGCGAGTTCGGCCAGGTCTATCCGCTGGCCCGCGGTACTTCCCCGCTGGTGGTGACGATCCTGGCCGCGGTATTCGTGCACGAGCATCTCGCCTGGCCGCAGATCGCGGGCGTGCTCGTCGTCTCGGCCGGCCTGGCCATCCTTGTCCTGGCCGGGCGACGGCCCGGCCGCGCGGCCTTCCTGGCCGCCGTCGGCACCGGCCTGACCATCGCCGCCTACACCACCGTGGACGGCGTGGGCGTGCGGCTCTCGGCCAGTCCGGTGGGCTACATCGGCTGGCTGATGCTGCTCGAGAGCCTCTGCGTACCGATGTTCGCCCTCCTCCGGCGGCGTGACGTACTGCTGAAGCAGCCGCGGCGGATCCTGCTGTCCGGCCTGGCCGCCGGGGCGCTGAGCGTACTCGCCTACGGCCTGGTGCTGTGGGCGCAGACCCGCGGCGCGCTGGCCCCGATCGCCGCGCTCCGCGAGACCAGCGTCATCTTCGGTACGATTATCGGCACGCTGATCTTCCACGAGCCGTTCGGCCGGAGCCGCATCGCGGCCACCGTCTTGGTCGTGGCCGGCATCGTGTTGCTCAACGTGGGCTAGTCACAAGCGCCACCTCGTTATCAGGTGACGTGGACTCACAGCAGGTCTCTGCGCCGGGTCACCACGACCGGGAGCACGAAGCAGGCCAGGGCGTACAGAGCGAGAACAGCGAAGGCCAGAAGCGGCGCGACCTCGGCGAAGGTCGGCGCGTATTGCGGGTTGGCCGCGCCGAAGAGGTTCGTGACGGTGTTGGTGCTGGCATCGGGCAGGACGTCGTAGATCGCGCGCAGTGGCCCGGACAGTTCGGTGGCGAACTGGTCCAGCTGCAGTTGCACGACGGTCGTCCACAGCAGGATGGCGGCAAACGCGCCGGCGGCGCTCTTGAGCAGCGTGCCCGCAGCCCAGCCTGCGGCGCCCCAGGCCAGGCTCACCACGATCGCGATGCCGAATCCGGCGACCAGGCGACCGACCGTGACCGGCGGGCTCGGCACCAGCGAAACCGACCCGGTCTGCGTCACCGCGATCGCCAGGCTGAACAGGCCGGAGACGGCGAACGTCAGCGCCACGCTCACCACTAGGGCGACCGTGACGGCGAGCGCCTGGCCGACGGAGGTGCGCGCCCTGGTCGGCTCCTGCAGCAATGAGGTCTTGATGGTGCCGCCGGCCCAGTTGCCTCCGGCGGCCAGCGCTCCGATGAGGAAGAACGCGGCGGTGCCGGCCAGGGTCGGGTCGTCTCCGATGCTGTTGAGCACGGCCGGGACGAACTGGCCGGGCAGGATCGTGGGCAGGACCTGGGACGGCGTGGCCAGGCTGATGGCTCCTGCGCCGGCGTTGAGGTACAGGACGTACTGGTCGACGTAGCTGTTGAGCAGCGTGAACACCGGGAGCGCCAGGACGAAGGCCCACATGGTCGGCCACTTGGACATGACCAGCAGTTCGGCGCGCAACGAGGCCAGCACGCCGGCCCGCCGGCCATCGTCTACCTCGGCCGCCGGCTGGCCGGCCGGCGGGCCGATCTCCAGGTGGTGCCGCCGGGCGAACCAGGTGCCGCTGGCCGCGGCCACGTCGCGTCGCCGCAGCCGGAGGAAGGCCAGGCCGAGGAACACCAGCGTGTAGCCGGCCAGGATCAGGGTCGCCAGCAGGGGACGGACCGGCTGATACGTGGCGCTGCTGGCGCCGCCGCCAGGCGAGCCGAACATGGAAGTGAGCGTTATGACGCTGGCCGCGGGAAAGGCGTTGTAGACGTGCTGGAACGTCCCGCCTGCGCTGATGCTCAGGTCGTAGAGGAACGCGTCGACCAGGGCGTACCACAGCAGGGCGGCGGCGACGCCGCCTGCGGCGCTGCGGCACAGCGTGCCGAGCGCGATGCCAAGCGCGCCGTAGGCGATGCCGATCAGCAGCCCGGCGGCCACGGTGTGGCCCACGACACCCGCCGCGGGAAAGGCTGCGGCGGCGCCGACGGCCGCACGGCCCACGTACCACCGGATCAGAAAGCTCGCGAGGGCGGCCAGGGCGAAGCTCAGCACGACGCTGATCGCGCAGGCCACCATGATGGCCAGGGTCTGGCCGGCGAACGTGCGGGCCCGGCTCGGACCCTGCAGCAGGGACGTCTTGATCGTGCCCCGTCCCCAGTCCCCGCCGGCGATGACCGCGCCGAGCACGATGAACGGCGCGGTGAAGAACAGCTCGTTGACGGCCTGGATGTTGAACTGGCTGGGCAGCAGGCCCTGCAGGTTCTGGGCCGGCGTGCCGAACTGGGCATACATCGCCGGGGTGAGCCCGAGGTAGTCCACGAAACCGAACAGGTAGGTGGTCACCAGGGTCAGCAGCGGCACAGTCAGCACCAGCGCCCAGGCCACCCTGGACTTGCGCAACACGAGCAGCTCGGCTCGGAGCGAGGCGAGCATACGCCTAGTGAACCTCGTCCGGCGCGCGTCCGGCCCGGCGCCTGCGCCGCCCGGCCGGCTGACGCAGCGAATCGGCCCCGCCGCTGCGCCCGCCGGTCAGCTCCAGGAAGACGTCGCGCAGCGGTCGTCGCTCGGTCCGGACCTCGCTCACCTCAAGGCCCGCCTCGACCAGCTGCCGGTTGACCGCCGCCGCCTGGCCCGGGCCGGTCTCGCGCATGGCCACGTTCAGTAGCTCGCCGGCCTGCTCGGCCCCCTGCAGGTTGGCGCCGTTCCGGCTGGCCAGCTCGGCGACCAGCGCCGCCGCCTGCTGAGCGGGTTTCGCCCGTACCCACAAGCGGGCCTGGCCGCGAAGCTGCTCCGGGGTTCCCTCGGACAGCATCCGGCCGCCGCCGATCACCGCCACCCGGCCGCACAGCTCCTCGACCTCGCGCATGTCGTGGCTGCTCAGCAGGATCGTGCAGCCGCCGTCGGCGAGTTCACGGATGAGCCGGCGCATCTCCAGCTGCCCGATCGGGTCCAGGCCATTGGAGGGTTCGTCCAAGATCAGCAGCTCGGGATCCTTCAGCATGGCCGCCGCCACCGCCAGGCGCTGTGTCATCCCCAGGCTGTAGGCGGAAACCCGGTCGCCCGCCCGGGCGGTGAGGCCCGCGACATCCAGGACGGCATCCACCCGCGCGTCCTTCACCTTGCACCTGCGGGCCGCGGCCCGCAGGTTGTCCCGGCCGGATAGGAACGGGTAGAAGGCCGTCTCGCCCATGGCGCCCACCCGGCGCAGGCCCGCGGGCTCCCCCGGCGGCAGGCCCAGGACCCGGATCATCCCCGTAGTCGGCCGCACCAGCCCCAGGAGCATTCGCAGGGTGGTCGTCTTCCCGGCGCCGTTGGGGCCGAGCAGGCCGTAGGTCTCGCCGTACGGCACCGACAGGTCCAGCCGGTCCACCGCCGTTACCCGGCCGCCAAACCGTTTCACCAGCTGGTGCACCTCGATCGCAAGCTCGGCTGCCACGGGTCCTCCTCGTCACCGCGTCCCAGCCGAACTCTAGCTGCCGGCTTGGGTCCGGGCCCGGACGGACGTGCAGACAACGACGGGCGCGGTCAGGTAGAACAAGGGGACAGCGAGCCGAAGGGACAACAATGATCGAGCCCTATCAGGCCCTCGGCCTGGTGCCCACGATGCGGGGCATCCGGCACCGCGACGAGATCGGCCGGAATATCGAGCACCTCACGCACCTGATCAAGGCCGCGTCGTGGCTGTCCAGCCTGGACCTGCCGGTGCGGCTGATCGCCATCCCGGAAGGCGCCCTGCAGGGTTTCAACGACGAGGTTCTCGACCTTGATCACGAGACGTTCGCCCGGGAGTGTGCGATCGACATCCCCGGGCCTGAGACGGAGGCGCTCGGTGCGCTGGCTCGGCAGTGGAACGTGTTCCTGATGGGCCAGGCGAAGGCCCGTCATCCGGAGTTCCCCGGGCGCTTCTTCAACGTCGGCTTCGTCCTGGACCCCGAGGGCGAGATCATCCTGCGGCATCACAAGGTGGTGCCGCTGCTTCCGGTCGAGCATTCGGTGACGCCGCACAACGTCTGGGACAAGTGGATCGAGCTATACGGCCGCAACCTGGACGCGTTCTACCCGGTGGCCGACACCGAGATCGGCCGGCTCGGTTTCCTGATGGCCAACGAGGGCTCCTACCCGGAGAACGCCCGCGGGCTGGCCATGAACGGAGCCGAGGTGGTGTACCGGGGCCCTTACCCGCACCCGCACGTAGGCAACGGCCTGTTCGAGGTGCAGAACCGCGCCCGGGCGCTTGACAACAACTTCTACCTGGTCGCGTGCAACGTCGGTACCTACTACCTGCACGCTGATTCCGACATCCCGATCGACACCTTCGGCGGGGGTTCGGCCGTGATCGACTACCGCGGCCAGATCGTCGGACGGCACGACTACAGCGGCGGGTCGTCCTGGGTGGCCGGGACCATCGACGTCGACGCGCTGCGGAAGTTCCGGGCCAGCGCGCAGTGGGACAACTGGATCAAGGACCTGACCACCGAGCAGTACCAGGTCATCTACGAAGAGCCCGTCTACCCCAAGAACCTCTACCTCGATCGGGCCCCGTACACTCACGCCGAGTACCGCCGCGAGGTCATCGACCGGCAGATCGACCTCATGCACGAACGCGACATCTGGCGCCGCCCGGACAAGAGCTGAGGAACGCAAAAGGCCCGCAGGGCTCAGGTGCCGATGTAGCTCATGACGTGCTTGATGCGGGTGTAGTCCTCAAAGCCGTACATGGACAGGTCCTTGCCGTAGCCGGAGTGCTTGAAGCCACCGCGCCGAAGTCCAGGCGCTTGGCCATTCGCATCGCGCGGCCGTGGTCCCGGGTCCACACGCTGGAGGCGAGCCCGTATTTGACGCCGTTGGCCCAGCGGATGGCCTCGTCCTCGTCGCTGAACCGCTGGACGGTGATGACCGGGCCGAAGACCTCGTCCTGGATCAGCTCATCGTCCTGCCGCAGGCCGGAGACGACGGTGGGGGCGTACAGGTACCCGCGCTCCCCCACCCGGTGGCCGCCGGCGACCACCTCGGCATGGCTGGGGGTCCGCGCGATGAAGCCCTCGACCCGGGCCAGCTGGTTCGGGTTGTTCAGCGGGCCGAAGTAGGCGTCGGGGACGTCCAGACCGCCGGTCGTGGTGTGGTTGGCCTGCTCGGCCAGCGCGGCGGTCAGGTCGGCGGCGATTCCCGGGCCGGCCAGCACGCGGGTCGCCGCGGTGCAGTCCTGCCCGGCGTTGAAGTAGCCCGCGCCCGCGATGCCCTCCGCCGTCGCCTCGACATCGGCGTCGTCGAAGACCACCACCGGCGCCTTTCCGCCCAGCTCGAGGTGGACCTTCTTGAGGTCCTCAGCGGCCGAGCGCGCGACCTCCATGCCCGCCCGGACCGAGCCGGTGATCGACACCATGCTCGGCGTGGGGTGCGAGATCAGCTCCCGGCCCGTGTCCCGGTCGCCGCAGATGACGTTGAACACGCCAGGCGGCAGGAACTCGGCGGCGATCTCGGCCAGCAGCAGCGTGGACACCGGGGTGGTGTCTGACGGCTTGAGCACGACGGCGTTGCCGGCCGCGATGGCGGGCGCGAACTTCCAGACCGCCATCATCATCGGGTAATTCCACGGCGTGACCTGGGCGCAGACGCCGATCGGCTCGCGCCGGATCATCGAGGTGTGGTCCCGCAGGTACTC
>Ga0302184_10001722_pt1 | contig 14049 bp, 10 predicted proteins | sample I_Palsa_N3_3_FD_200233 | JGI IMG/M metagenome (GOLD analysis project Ga0302184, IMG submission 200233) | Peat permafrost microbial communities from Stordalen Mire near Abisko, Sweden - I_Palsa_N3_3 | ecosystem: Environmental > Terrestrial > Soil > Palsa > Peat permafrost | place: Sweden...
GCAGCAGCACGACGCCGGCGATCACCAGGATCACGCCGCCCAGCGGCTGCAGCAGGTCCAGGCTTTCGCGGGCCGAGAACAGCCAGCCCGCGCCGCCGACCACCAGCACACCCGCGAGCGTCAGCCGCAGCGTCGATCTCCGCCCGGCTCGCCCGTCACCTGCCGTGACACCCGCCGCCGCCCCCAGCGGCTCCGCCAGGTGCCGCAGCGTGGCCTGCTCCTGCGGCGAGGCGTTGCGCCAGATCAGCACGAGGCCGGCCACGCTGACCACCTGCGGCCAGGCCCAGCCGCTGAACCAGCCGTCGTTGAGCGCACCCGCGACGACCAGCGCGAAGACCAGCAGTGACGCCAGGCCGACCGCGAGCCGGATGCCGCTGGTGTCGGACCTGGCCTTGCTGGCGATGCTCGCGTCTTCGCCGGCCGCCGGGATCAGCAGCCAGGCCAGGACATAGGCCGGCACGAAGTACCCGGTGGAGATCAAGGTGGCCAGGACGAACGCGATCCGGATGGTGGTGACGTTGAAGCCGCGCCAGGTCGCCACGCCGGCCGCCACGCCGCCGCCGAGGCGGTCGGCCGGGTCCCGGCGCAGCGGACCGCCGTGACCCTCCCGGTTTCTGAGCCAGGACGGGCCGCGGTGCCAGGGTGCCGGATGCTCCACTTACCTATCATCGCCCTAGTCGAGCTGAGCTGCTATCCGGGACATCCCCGAGGCCACCCTGATATCCCGGGTCGGGGATCAGGGATGCACCGGGGATCCTCCCGATGTGCGCGGCAGGCCCGCGCGGCGAAGCTAGCTCCATGACCAACAGCACCGCGAACCCACCAGGCTTCTGGCCGCTATTCGGCGCCCCGCCTTCTGATCAGCACATGCGGGTCGGCGACGTTGAGCGCCGGGCCGCCGCGGACCGGCTGGGCGAGCACTTCGCCGACGGCCGCCTGGATCAGGCCGAGTTCGACGAGCGCATCAGCCGGACGATGAGCGCCAAGACCCGCGCTGACCTGACCGGCCTGTTCACCGACCTGCCGGACACCGGGGCTCCGGCAGGACCGGTGCGGCCGCCGCGCGGACGCGTCCACTCCGCCCTGGTCCTGGTGGCCGTGATCGCAGTCATCATGATCGCCGCGCACGCGCTGCTCGCGATCGCACCGCTGCTGTGGCTCGGCTTCTTCGCGGTGGTCCTGCTGTTCGCGACCAGGACCGTGGGGCATCACCGGTCAGCGGACGACCGTTAGTCGCGAATACTCGGGGGCGGGGGAATCACTGACCCGGCCAGTACCGTGCTGGGTGGCGGCGGAATGACCGAGCACGAGGCCAGCGCGGTGCTGGGCGGCGGCGGAATGACCGAGCACGAGGCCAGCGCGGTGCTGGGCGGCGGCGGAATGACCGAGCACGAGGCCAGCGCCGTCCGGGGAGACGGCGGGATGAGCGAGCACGAGGCCAGCACAGTCGACGGGCTCGGCGGGATGACTGTACATGAGGCCAGCGCGGTGGCGGGCGGCGGCGGGATGACCGAGCAGGCCCGCTCGGTGCTGGGCGGCGGGGGAATGACCGAGCACGAGGTCACCGCGCCAGCGTCAGGCTCCATATCACCCATGTTGCGTCATGCGCGGCCGTTTGGTAACTGCCGCAGCCGATAAACCTTCAGCCAGTTCGGCACGGCTGGCGACGGTGTCGGGATGGTCGGGCCCCAGCCTTTGCTCCCTGATTCGCGCAGCGCGCTCGAACAGTAGCCGGGCCTGCGCCGGCTCACCCTGGTCGCGGCGCAGCCTGGCCTGATCATGCAGGTTGCAGGCGACGCTTACGCTGTCGGGTCCCCATCCCGCCTCGGTGATTTGCAGATCTCGCTCGAACAAGGCTTGAGCCTCGGCCAGCCGCCCCTGGTCATGCCGCAGCCGGGCCAGACCGTAGAGCAGGCAAGCGGTCTCCCACCGGTCAGCTCGCAGTTGCTGTTCGCAGATGCTCAGGTGCCGTTCGAGAAGTTCCTCGGCCTCGTTGAGCTGGCCGAGCTCGTGCCTGACCCTGGCCAGGCGATATGCAGCGTAAATGGTGTCCGGATCCGCAGCCCCCAGGTGCTGGCAGACCTCGAGCGACCGCTCGGAAAGGTACCGAGCCTGCATGAGCTTGCCCTGCTTGTGCATTACCCTGCCGAGGGTGTTAAGGCACAAGGCATGTGCACGGTCATCGCGTCCCGGCTGCTGTTCGCCGTTCTGCGATGCCTGCTCGTCCCATATCCGCAGCGCCCGCTCGCACAGCCGCTGGGCCTCCGCCAGCTCATTCAGCTCGCATAGCAGGTTCGCCAGGTTGGTAGCGGTGGCTAGGTGATCAAGACCAAGCGTATCCTCGCGAAGTCTCAGCGCGTGCTCGTACAAGGGCCGGGCCTCGGCGAACTCGTCTTTGTTGAACAGCGTCGTCGCTAGGTCGTCCAGGTAGGCGACGGTGGATGGGCTGCTGGGTTCGAGCGTCTCCGCCCGGATTCGCAGTCCCCGCTCGCACAGTCGCCTGGCCTCGGCGAACTTACCTGCCTCGACAAGTTTCCACGGCACCGCTTCCAGGAAGCTGAGCAATTCATGGACGGCCTGAATGGTGTCAGGATGCTCGGCTCCCAGCACCCGCCGCCTGATCTCCAGCGCTCGCTCAAGGTATTCAGTGGCCTCGGCGGTCCGCTCGGTGTTGTCTTCCAGCAGCCGAGCCAGCTTCTCGTAAGGGACGGCGAGGGCGACGGCGACCTTAATGTCGTCCGGGCGTTCCCTGGCGTGCCGCTGGCGGATGGCCAGGCACTCGCGGTAGAACCGCTCCGCCTCACCCGGCTGGGCGCTCACGTAGAGATTGCCCAGCCGGAGGCACGATTCGTCGCGCTGCGCTGGCCCGGCTTCCGTTAGCCGGTTGCGAAGGGTCTGACGGACGCGTTTGAACGTTCTCTCGACGAAGTCCTCGTCGCCGGACTGCCCGAACTTGTCGGCCAGGTCAGCCGCGAACTGATGGCCCGCCTGCATCGAGTCGAAGATATTTCTGAGATATGAGACCAGCTGCAGGCCCGAGTAAAAGGACGGTTCCTCGATGAACTCCGATAGTCCCCACAGTGACGGCTCGCCCTCGTCAGCGAGATAGCGCGCCGTCACCGCGAGCACGAACAGCGCAGCGGCCTCGCCTTCTTCCGATACGTCATCGATCAACAGGCGGGCGATCTCGCCGAGCTCTGCCGACTCGGCCTGCTCGCGGATACCGGACTTGGCCAGGGCGATCGTGTTCGGGCTCTTCAGCAGACGGTCGATCCGCTCGTATCTGGCGGCGATGCGGATGTGGGCCGCCTTCCGGGCGTCGCGCAGCGGCTCCAAAGAGCTATCCAGGTGGTCCCATTCCTCGGTGATTGGGTCGGCGAACAGATCGCGCAGGCTCTGGTGCCGGATCGTGTAGCGCCGCCCCGCGCCACGGCCGGAACTGACGACGAGGAACGGTCTGAGCCGTTCGGCCAGCCATTCTCGCAGCGGCTCCTCCTCAGTCCCCGAGTAGTGCGCGAGCTCGGTCACGGTGGCGGGCCGCAGCAGCGTCGCCAAGGTGGCGAGCGCGGGCAGTCCGACGGCCCGCCAGCTGCCCAGGTTCCGCCAGCGTCGTACCTGCAGCAGGTAATAGCCGGCCAGCTTGGCGGGCAGGCTTTCCAGGTCGTCCGGGGCACGCTCACCGCGCACGATGGCGTCCAGGACGTAACGAAGGTAAATCCAGACGCCGCCGCACCGTGCGGACAGCACATCCGCGAACCACCGGGGGTCCACTGTGCGCTCGGCGAGCAGTGAAACGAGATCCTGGCGAGCGTCCAGGCCCTCGACGGCTGCAGTGAGGTAGCGCCGCATATCCTGCAGGTTGTCTGGTTCGTCGACGATGATGGTGTGCCAGGAGCCGGGGTCACTGAGCCGTTCTATCGGGGTGCTGAAACGCGTCGTGGCCACGATGAATACCCCGGCGGGCAGCCGTCCGGGATCGGGCAGCCCGAGGGGAATGTCCGTGTCCTGGCCAGGAGCGGGCGGATCTGCCTCATCCAGGCCGTCCACCACCAGGACCACGGGTGATCCCGGCTTTGTCGCATCCCGCCGCTCGGCCGCCGCCCACAGGACCTTGACCAGCCAGTCAGGGCCGGCTGAATCCTCCGGCAGGACGTGGCCCGGCGCCAGCACCTCGTCGGCTAGGTCCCACGCCACGATGAGCTGCGCGGCCAGGCTCCGCCGGGCCCGAGCCGGATCGCGTCCCCCTTCAAGCCCGGTGAAATGATAGGCGCATGGCCTGGTCCAGACCAGATGCGCCGCCAGGGCAGTCTTGCCGACTCCGGCCTCTGCCTGCACCACGACGTAACCGCTCTCGCGGCGGGGGTCGGCGATGTAAGCGTCGATCTTCTCGATCAGCCATTGCCGGCCGGTAAAGCGGGCCAGGTCCAGTTCTCGTTCCAGCGGTCTCGGGTCGAAGATCGTGTCGGCCAGACGGCGAAACGGGCCGTTGATGACCGTCACCGAGCCTTTGATGTCGCGTCCCGCGCCGACCGATCCGGTCCCAAGCACCCATCCCGGCTTCCTCACGCGGGGGGTCCTGACCGCGGCCCGATGACGTTCGTCGTCCGCACCGACCCGCGGATGTGCCGTCCGGCCACGACGGACCCGGCCCCCGCACCGTCGCCCGGCTTCCCGGCGGCCGGCCGGCTTGGCACGACAGTATGCGTCTCGACGTCGCCCTCGATGTCGGCCCCCGCCGTCACGGAGCCGGCGCCACGGCGTTCCGCGGTCCGGTCACCGGGTACGAGCGCCATCCAGATCGTCAGGGCCACGGCCGCCAGCACCACCGTGCCGGCCGCGATCCACCACGCCCAACCGCGCGGCAACTCATTAATTAATGCAGAATCCAGCGCACTGAGGAAAACCAGGACGCCGGAACCGTACGCGAGCCAGCGACGACTGCTCATGGCGCTCATCGTAATCCCGGACGCCGACAAGACTGGAGCCAGAAACGCTGTCGTAATAACAGCTGCTCACACTGGAACTCCATGATCGACGAGGAGGCAGCGGACGTGCTGGCGATTGACGGTTGCCATATCGCGACGGTGGATCCGGATGCGACGGAGTACCCCGCGGGCTACCTGGTGATGGCGGCCGGCCGGATCGTCGCGGTCGGGCCCGGGCCGCTGCCGCCGCAGTACGCGGCGGCGGAGCGGGTCGACGGGGCGGGCCTGCTGGCCACGCCCGGCCTGGTGAACACCCATCATCACCTGTACCAGTGGATTACCCGCGGCTACGCGGCTGACGACACCCTGTTCGGCTGGCTGACCACGCTCTACCCGGTCTGGGCCGGGCTGGACGCCGATCTGGTGCACGCCGCCGCCGCGGCGAACCTGGGCTGGCTGGCGCTGTCCGGCTGCAGTACCACCACCGACCACCACTACGTTTTCCCGGCCGGTCGCGGCGACCTGCTCGAGGCCACCGTCCTCGCCGCCCGCCAGATCGGGCTGCGGTTCCACCCGGGCCGCGGGTCGATGAACCTGGGACAGTCAGCGGGTGGCCTGCCGCCGGACTCGGTCGTGGAGGAACACGACGACATCCTCGTCGCCACCCAAGCGGCGATCGACCGCTGGCACGACCCGTCACCCGGGGCGATGACCCAGATCGCGGTCGCGCCGTGCTCGCCCTTCTCGGTCACCGCCGAGCTGATGCGCGACAGTGCCGAGCTGGCCAGGCAGGCCGGCGTGCGGCTGCACACCCACCTCGCGGAGACCCTCGACGAGGAAGAGTTCTGCCTGCAGACCTACGGGCGGACGCCGGCCCAGTACGCCGAGGACCTGGGCTGGCTCGGTCCTGACGTGTGGCTGGCGCACTGCGTCCACCTCTCCGACGAAGCGATCAGCCGGTTCGCGGCCACCGGCACCGGCGTGGCGCACTGCCCGACGTCCAACGGCCGCCTCGGCTCCGGCATCGCGCGGATCCGGGATCTGCTGGCGGCCGGGGCGCCCGTCGGCCTCGGCGTCGACGGCTCGGCCTCCAACGAGTCCGGCAAGATGGTCGACGAGCTGCACCAGGCACTGCTCGCGGCCCGGTTCCGTAACGGTCCGCTGTCGCTGTCGGTCCGGGAGTCGCTGCGCCTGGCGACCATGGGCGGCGCGCGCTGCCTGGGCCGCGAGGCCGAGCTCGGCTCACTGGAGGCGGGCAAGCTGGCCGACGTCGCGCTGTGGCAGGTCGGCGGCCTGGCCGGCGCCGGAATCGCCGATCCGCTGTGCACGCTGGTCTTCGGCGCCCCGGCCCTGGACCGGCTCTGGGTGCACGGCCGCCCGGTGGTGTCCGGCGGCCGGCTGGTCAACGCGGACGCCGGCGAGCTGGCGGCCGGGGCCGCCGCGGCGAGCGCACGGATCGGCGGTATGGCCAGGGCGGAAGCCTGATCATGGACCTGCCAGGCATCACCGAGGTCACCGACGCGAGGCTGGGTGCCTGGCGTCCGGGTGATGCCTGGCTGGCGGGCGGCACCTTCCTGTTCTCCGAGCCGCAGCCGAACCTGACCCGGCTGCTCGACCTGCGTGCCTTCGGCTGGCCGCCGCTGCGGGTGAGCCGGGACGGGCTGGAGATCGGCGCCACCTGCACGCTGGCCGAGCTGGCCCGGATGCGCGCCCCGCAGTGGCGGGCCGCCCCGCTGATCGGCCAGTGCTGCGCCGCGCTGCTCGGCTCGTTCAAGATATGGAACGCCGCCACCGTGGGCGGGAACCTCTGCCTGGCCCTGCCGGCCGGGCCGATGATCTCGCTCACCTCGGCGCTGGACGGGATGTGCACCATCTGGGGTCCGGACGGCGCGGCCCGCAGCGTCGGCGTCACCGAGTTCGTGACCGGCGCCGGCCAGACCGTGCTGGAGCCCGGTGAGCTGCTGCGCTCGGTGCACCTGCCGGCCCGGGCGCTGGACGGCCTGACGGCGTTCCGGCAGCTGTCGCTGTCACCGCTGGGCCGTTCGGCGGCGGTGGTCATCGGCCGACGGTCCGCCGACGGCACGCTGGTGCTCACGGTGACCGCCGCGACCCCGCGGCCGGTCCAGCTCCGGTTCGCCGCGCCGCCCGCGCCGGAGGAACTGCAGGCATCCCTGGCCGCCGCCGCGCCGCCGTACTACGACGACGTACACGGTTCCCCGGCCTGGCGGGAGGCCGTCACCGGGCACCTGGCCCTCGAGGTCCTCGAGGAGCTGGCGCCCGCATGATCGTCAACGGCGTGCCCGCCGCTGAGCCGCCCGCCCCCGGTCAGTGCCTGCGCACCTACCTGCGCGGCCAGGGCTGGTTCGGGGTCAAGAAAGGCTGCGACGCGGGCGACTGCGGGGCCTGCACCGTCCATCTCGACGGCGTGCCCGTGCACAGCTGCATCTACCCGGCGGTGCGCGCGGTCGGCCACCAGGTGACCACCATCGAGGGACTCGCCCCGGACGACGATGAGCAGCTGCACCCGGTCCAGCAGGCGTTCCTGGACGCCCAGGGGTTCCAGTGCGGCTTCTGCACCGCCGGGATGATCATGACGGTGGCCGCCCTGGACGACGCGCAGCGCGCCGAGCCCGGCCGGGCGCTGAAGGGCAACCTGTGCCGCTGCACCGGCTACCAGTCCGTCGCCCGGGCGCTGGCCGGCGTCTCCGCGGAGACGCGCACGACAGCCGAAGCCGCGGCAACGGCACCGGTCGGCTCAAGCGCGCCCGCGCCGGCCGGCCGCCGGGTGGTCACCGGCCGCGAGCCCTACACCCTGGACCTGGCGCTGCCCGGGCTGACCCACATGTCGCTGGTCCGCTCACCGCACGCGCACGCCGAGATCGAGAAGGTCGACGCCAGCGCCGCGCTGGCCGTCCCTGGGGTGCTCGCCGTGTTCAGCTACGCCGACGCCCCCGACGTGCTCTACTCAAGCGCCCGGCATGAGAAGCTCACTGACGATCCGCACGACACGGTGCTGTTCGACCGGGTCGTGCGCTTCGCCGGCCAGCGCGTCGCCGCCGTGGTGGGCCAGACGCTGGCCGCGGCGCAGGCCGGGGCCGCCCTGGTCAAGGTCGGCTACCGGGTGCTGCCCGCGGTCTTCGACCCCGACGAGGCCATGGCCCCGGGCGCTCCGCTGCTGCACGGGGACAAGACCGCGTCGCACGGGATCGCCAACCCGCGGCGCAACATCGCCGCCGAGGTGCACGGCGACATCGGCGACGTGGCCGGCGGCCTGGCCCGCGCGGCCGCGGTGGTCAGCGAGAGCTTCAGCATCCACCGGATCCAGCACGCGCACCTGGAGACGCACGCCGCCGTCGGCTGGCTCGACGGCGACCGGCTGGTCCTGCGCAGCAGCACCCAGACCCCGTTCCTGACCAGGGACGCGCTCAGCAGGCTCTTCGGCCTGCCGCCCGGCCAGGTGCGCGTCCAGGCCGCCCGGGTCGGCGGCGGATTCGGCGGCAAGCAGGAGATGCTGACCGAGGACGTGGTCGCGCTGGCGGTGCTGCGGCTGCGGCGGCCGGTGCAGCTGGAGTTCACCCGCGAGGACCAGTTCGCCGCCGCCACCACCCGGCACCCGATGCGGATCGCCGTCCAGGCCGGGGCCACCGCCGACGGCACGCTGACCGCGCTGGCCGTCCAGACGGTGGCCAACACCGGCGCGTACGGGAACCACAGCGGCGGCGTGCTGATGCACAGCTGCGGCGAGGCCCTGGCCTTGTACCGGTGCCCGAACAAGAAGGTGGACGGCTGGTCGGTGTACACCAACACCGTGCCCGCCGGGGCGTTCCGCGGCTACGGGCTGTCCCAGGCGGCCTTCGCGGTGGAGTCCGCGCTCGACGAGCTGGCCAGGAAGCTGGACCTGGACCCGGTCGAGTTCCGCCGCCGCAACGCCATCCGGCCCGGTGACCCGCTGATCTCGGTCCGGGAGGAGGCAGACGACGTCGAGGTCGCCAGTTACGGGCTGCCGCAGTGCCTGGACCTGGTGGCCGACGCGCTGGCCAGCGGCCGCGGCGACCCGCCGCCGCCAGAACCCGGCTGGCTGACCGGCACCGGGATGGCGGTGACCATGCTCGATACCGTTCCGCCCGGCGGCCACTACTCCCAGGCCCGCATCGCGATGAGGCCAGGCGGCGGCTACACGCTGTGGGTCGGCACGCCGGAGTTCGGCAACGGCACCGCCACGGTGCACCGGCAACTGGCCGCCCAGGCGCTGGGCACCGACGTGGACCAGATCGAGCTGCGTCAGTCCGACACCGACCTGCTCAGGCACGACACCGGTGCCTACGGCTCGACCGGCACGGTGGTCGCGGGCCTGGCCACCTTGCGCGCCGCGCGGAAACTGGCGGACCTGCAGGCCGCGCGGCCCTACGCTGACGAGCGCGCCGCCGACCCGGCGCAGCCGAAACCGCCGCTGGCCGCCGAGGCGGCCAGCGACGGCACGCCCAGGTCCGTCTCGTTCAACGTCCAGGGCTTCCGGGTGGCCGTCCGGCCGGCGACCGGGGAGATCCGGATCCTGCTGAGCGTGCACGCGGCCGACGCGGGCACCGTGATCAACCCCGGCCAGTGCCGGGGCCAGGTCGAGGGCGGCGTGGCCCAGGCGCTGGGCGCCGCACTCTATGAGCACGTGGATATCGACGCGGCCGGACGGGTCAGCACCCGCACCTTCCGCCAGTACCACCTGCCGCAGTTCGCCGACGTCCCGCCGACCGAGGTGCACTTCGCGGTATCGCAGGACCCGCTCGGGCCGCTCGGCGCCAAGCCGATGAGCGAGGCGCCGTTCAACCCGGTCGCCCCGGCGCTGGCCAACGCGGTCCGGGACGCCACCGGGCGCCGTCTCACCGGCCTGCCGCTCACCCGCGACCGGGTATTCGCCGCGCTGAATAAGAATCCCGACATAAAGCTATAACTTGCCGGACCTTCCGGTGTAACCCCTCGTTGTCACGCTGCCAGTAAGCGCGGCCCGCACAGGTCCCGCTCACGGCAGGCGGCAACGGAAACGAGGCGGTTATGGTCACACTCGGCGGTAACCGGTACGGCAAGGCCGAAGTCCGCGTGGTGCACATCGCCCGCGCCGCCGGGCCCGACGGCAGCGACCTGGTCCGCGACTGGAACGTCTCCTCGGCCCTGTCAGGCGACCTGGCCGCCACGCACCTGACCGGCGATAACTCCAAGGTGCTGGCCACGGACACGCAGAAGAACACGGTGTACGCGCTGGCCAAGAAGCTCGGCGGCATCGAGCCCGAGGCCTTCGCGCTCGAACTGGCCGCGCACTACACCGGCACCGCCGAAGCCATCACCCGGGCGCGCATCGCGATCGCCGAGTACCCCTGGCTCCCGGTGTCCGGCACCGGTCACTCGTTCGCGCGGTCCGGCCAGTACACCAGGACCGTCACCGTGATCGACGACGCCGAGCTCGGCCGCACCGTGGTCGGCGGCGTCGGCGATCTCATCGTCCTGAACACGACCGGCTCGCAGTTCTGGGGCTTCCCGCGCGATGAGTACACCACGCTCGAAGACGCCTACGACCGGATGCTGGCCACCGTGGTCAGCGCCCAGTGGCGGTTCCGCGACACCAGCGCCGACTGGAGCGCCGCCTTCCCGGCTGCGCTGGACGCGCTGATCACCGCCTTCGCGCAGACCAAGAGCTTCTCGCTGCAGCAGACCCTGTTCGCGCTAGGCAGCGCGATCCTGGCCGCCGTCCCGCAGGTCTGCGAGGTGCGGCTCGCCCTGCCGAACAAGCATCACTTCGTGGTGGACCTGAGCCCGTTCGGCATGGCGAACGAGAACGAGGTCTACTACGCGGCCGACCGGCCGTACGGGCTTATCGAAGGGACGGTGCTCGCCGACGACGCACCAGACGCCGGGATCGCCTGGTCCTGAGCGCGGATCCGACAGCACAGCTCAACAAGGGAGGGACCCTGTGACAGCAACCACCACGGAGCTCGCGCCGGGCGAGAAACCGGCGGTTCACCCGGTGGACCAGGTACTGCCGCCGGCGCGGCTGCTGATTCTCGGCCTGCAGCACCTGTTCATCATGTACGCCGGGGCGGTCGCGGTGCCGCTCATCGTCGGCCCGGCGGTCGGCCTGGATTCCTCCGACATCGCCCTGCTCGTCAGCGCCGACCTGCTGGTCTCCGGCATCGCCTCGGTGCTGCAGTCGGTGGGCGTCGGCAAGCTCATGGGCGTCCGGATGCCGGTGGTGGCCGGGGCGACCTTCACCGTGCTGAACCCGATGATCATCATCGCCAACTCCTACGGCGGGCGGGCCGGCCTGCCCGTGGTCTACGGGGCGCTGCTGTGCTCCGGGGTGTTCGGGCTGCTCATCGCCAAGCCGTTCTCGATGGTGCTGAGATTCTTCCCGCCGCTGGTCACCGGCACGGTCATCGCGATGATCGGGCTCTCGCTGATCGGCGCGGACATCGGCCTGATCGCGGGCAACAAGTTCAGCAACTTCGTCGCCGCCGTCCCCGTGACGACCACGGTGAACGGGAAAACCTACGCCGAGTACAGCACCGCGACCGGTTCCGTGGTGACCACCATGAACACCGACTCCGGTCAGATCTCGCACATCCTGCTGGCCGCCGCGGTCATCCTCGCGATCATCGTCATCACCCGGGTGTTCTCCGGGTTCATCGGCCAGACCGCCGTGCTGATCTCGATCATCATCGGCTGCCTGATCGCCTGGCCGATGCACCTGCTGAGCTTCGCCGGCGTCGGATCGGCGAAATGGTTCGGCATCTCCCCGCCGTTCCATTTCGGCCATCCGAAGTTCGAGGCCGCCGCCATCATCTCCATGTGCATCGTGGTGCTGGTGACCTACACCGAGTCCACCGCGGACATGCTGGCCGTATCGGAGATGGTGGACCGGAAGCTGTCGCCCAGCGACCTGGCCCGCGGGCTGGCGACCGACGGCCTGTCCGCCCTGCTGGCGGGCTTCATGAACTCCTTCCCGGACACCGCTTACGCCGAGAACGTCGGCCTGATCGGGATGACCCGGGTGCGCAGCCGCTGGGTGGTCACCGTATGCGGCGCGGCGCTGATCATTCTCGGCCTGGTGCCCAAGGTGGGCGCGGTGGTCGCCGACCTGCCCGCCCCGGTCATCGGCGGCGCGGCCACGGTCATGTTCGCGCTGGTCACCGCCATCGGCATCAAGACGCTGAACAAGGCGTCCTTCGACGGCAACCACAACCTGCTGATCGTCGCGGTCGCGTTCTCCTTCGGGCTGATCCCGGTCATCCAGCCGGACTTCTACATGCACTTCCCGCAGAACTTCCAGGTCATCTTCGGCTCCAGCATCACCTCGACGGTGATCGTCGTCTTCCTCCTGAACCTGGTGTTCAACCACTGGCACCTGTTCCCGCGCGAGCGCGAGGGCACCCTGGACACGGCCCTGGAATACGGCGCGGTGGCCCCCGCCGACTCCGACTCCGCGCCCGCCCCCAACCCCTGACCCGCAGGCCTTCGCTCCCCGTAACGATCCCGGAACGCTCCGGGTCTACCTTCTGGATGAAATCGCGCCGAAGCGATCCAGAAGGGGGAACCATGCATCTCCGTCGATGGCTGGCTCTGCTCGCAGTGCCCGCCGCCACCCTCGCCCTCACCACGCCCGCGATGGCGTCCACCACCACGGCCGCGAAGACCAGCGGCACCAAGATCATCCTGGCCGACACCGCGTTCGGCCCGGCACTGGCGGTGGGCTCCGGGCCGTACAAGAACTACACGCTCTACTACATCACTTCCGATCACGGGTCGTCCTACGGCTGCACGACTGGCCCGACCAAGACCCCGATCGGCTCGCTGACCTGCGCCGGGCCCTCGAACGACAAGAACGCCGAATGGCCGGCCATCACCACCACGGGCAAGCCGGTGGCCGGCCCCGGCGTGAGCCAGCGGCTGCTCAGCCGCGTCTACCGCAAGGGCATCGGATGGCAGGTCGTCTACGCAGGCCACCCGCTCTACCTGTTCGACGACTCGCCGGGCGCGGTGACCGGCGAAGGCTGGTTCGAGCCCGGCCTGCCGCCGTGGCACGGCACGTGGTGGCTGCTTTCGGCTTCCGGTCAGCCCGTCCCGTGGGCCGGAACTCTCACCACGACCAAGGTGGACGGTAAGTCCGTGCTCGCCGAGCCCTACCAGACCGGCGTCGGCTGGATCAACTTCCCGGTCTACACCTTCAGCGGCGACCAGCCGTACGCGTATTCGTCGTGCTCGGCCAGTGCCGCCTGCCAGCGCGCCTGGCCGTCGGTGCTCACCAGCGGTTCGCCTGGTGACCAGGGCGTGCCCGGCTCCGGTATCGGCGAGCTCGGCATCCGCGGCGGTCTCAGCCAGGTCACCTGGTACGGTCATCCGCTCTACCTGTTCAGCCACGAGGAGCTGATCCCGACGGCGAACGGAGGGGGCGCGCCGGCCGGCAACGGCAACGGGATCAAGGCGTTCGGCGGCACGTTCAGCCTCGTCGTGAACCCGTAACGGCAGCCTCGTCGTGAACCCGTAACGGATCATCCGGGCCGGCCGGTGGACCATAGTTCACAGGTCAGCCCGGATGTCCCGGCGCGCCGATGTGCCCTACGGTGGCCCCAAGGAGCTGATCCAGACCGCAGGGAGCACCGATGGCGCAGGCACCGGATGACCTCTTCGACCGGACCGCGAGCCTGGCCGCCCGGCCGCGCACCGTCACCGAGCTGCCCGGCGGCCTGACCAACCGCAACTACAAGGTGCGCACCCCGGCCGGGACGTTCGTCGCCCGGATCAGTGACGGCGGCGGCGAGCTGCTCGCCATCGACCGGGACTGCGAGTACCGCAACGCGGTGACCGCGGCCGCCGCCGGGGCCGGCCCGCCGGTCATCGAGTACCGTCCCGAGGACCGCCTGCTGGTCATCGGCTATCTGGCAGGGGGCACCCTCGGCCCGGCCGACGTGGCCGCCGCGCCGAACATCCCTCGCATCGCGCACGCCTGCCGCCTGCTGCACGCCGGCGGGCGCTTCGGCAACGACTTCGACATGTTCGACATCCAGCGGCGTTACCGCGACGTGGCCCGGTCCCGCGGCTTCGCTATCCCGGCCGGCTACGACGACCTGGCGCCGCGGTT
>Ga0302184_10001732_pt1 | contig 14018 bp, 15 predicted proteins | sample I_Palsa_N3_3_FD_200233 | JGI IMG/M metagenome (GOLD analysis project Ga0302184, IMG submission 200233) | Peat permafrost microbial communities from Stordalen Mire near Abisko, Sweden - I_Palsa_N3_3 | ecosystem: Environmental > Terrestrial > Soil > Palsa > Peat permafrost | place: Sweden...
GGTGTAGGTCCAGAAGTCGATCAGCACCACGCGTCCGCGCAGAGCAGCCAGCGTCAGCGGCTTGTCTCCGGGCGTGTTGAACCAGTCCTGCGTTTCCTTGAATTCCGGCGCGGTCCCGAGGACCGGCAGCGCGTGCGCGGCCGCCAGCAGCGTCGCCTGGCTGGCGTCGCGCGCGGCCGGGTGAACCGTCGTCGTGCCGGAGCCTTCGCAGTCAGATGACCCGTTGGCAGCGACGAACTTCGCTTTGTGGCCGGTTATCTGGTCCAGCCGGCTGGTGACCGTTTTCGAGCACTCAAGCGACGCCGTGAGGTTGACGTCGGGGATCTTTTCGGCGACGAACTGGTCGAAGTTGACGTCGAGGTTGGTGATGATCGCAACCGCCGTGAGGATCATGATCGTGCCGAGCACGCGCTGCAGCAGCGGGCCGCGACCGGCCCTGCGCACACGGTCGAAGAGCCGGCGGCCTCCGAGCGTGAGCGCCAGCAGCACGACCGCTGAGCCGAAGGCATAGGCGAGCGCGATCAGCACTGTTTTGCCGGATGCGGCGCTCACCGAGATCACGGCCGCGAGGATCGGGCTGGCGCAGGGCGTGTATACGAAGCCGAGCGCAGCGCCGACGAGAACGCCCGAGAGGAAGCCGTCGCCGGTCGAGCGGGGGCCGAAGCGCGCGAGGCGCGAGAGGGGCGCCTCGATGCGGGCGGCGACGTCGGGCAGGAGCAGCACGAGCCCGAACACCAGCAGCACGACAACGGCCACGGCGCGCAGCGGGTCGCTGCCCAGTCCCACCCCGTCGACCACCTTGGCGACGCCCACGATCGTGACCGTGAAGGTGACCGAGAGCCCCAGCACGACCCCCAGCGGCCGGCGCCGGCCGCCGACGCCTCCGGCCGACAGCAGCGCCGGCAGCACGGGCAGCACGCAGGGCGACAACGCGGTGCCTGCGCCGGCCAGGACGGCGAAGATGAGAAGGATGATCATCGGAGAAAGAGGCTACGTAGGTGAGTGTCGCCGTGAGCCAGTTTCGTTACACGTCCTACCGGTCTCGCCGCGCGAGCGGGTGCGATCGCCTGCCCGCGCTCAGCGCGTCAGCATCACGTAGACGACCGTCGCCGCGAACGCGATCTGTCCGAACGCGAGCGCGGTGCCCAGGTTCGCCGCGCCGAGCACACCGGCGAGCGCGCTCGCCAGAACGAATGCGCCGAACATCATCGCCAGGTCGCGTCTCACGCGAGCGCCCGCTCGAGCACGCTCAGCAGGGCCGGTACCTCCAGCTCCGGAGCCTGGGCTTCAAGCAGCGTCTCGGCAGCGTGACGTCCGCCCAGGGCGCGCAGCCCGCGCTCGCCGTACTCCACCGCGAAGTCCGTCAGCGCACCATCCCGGCGTGCCCGCAGACGCCGCGCGGGGATGTCGAGGCGCGCGCGGTGCTCGGCGAGCGCTCCCGCAAGCTCCTCGATGCCGCTCTGCGGGGACAGCGAGGAGACCGCCAGCACGGGTGTCGAGCTCGAGCCCAGGGAGCGAAGCGCGGCGCTGAGGTCGCGTCTGGTGCGCATCGCGATCTGGCCCAGGTCTGCCTTGGTCACGACGAGCACATCGGGTATCTCTGTGATCCCCGACTTCAGGAACTGCAGCACATCGCCGCTTCCCGGCTGCACGACGACGGCGACCGTGTCGGCCACCCCGGCGATCTCCGTCTCGCCCTGCCCGACGCCGACCGTCTCGATCACGACGACGTCGAATGCCGCCGCGAGCGCGTGGGCAGCCGCGCGTGTGGCCCAGGCCAGCCCGCCCAACCGCTCACCGGCCGCAGTCGAGCGAATCAGCACGCCGTGATCGGCCGGATCGAAGTCGATGCGCGCGCGGTCGCCGAGCAGCGATCCACCCGAGCGGCGCGAGCTGGGATCGACAGCCAGCATCGCCACGGTCTGATTCTGAGCGCGCCACGCGGCCAGCAGAGCCGAGAGCAGCGTCGACTTGCCGGCGCCGGGTGGTCCGGTCACGCCGATCACGTGCCCGGGCGCCTCGCCGCCGAGCGCCGCCGGCGAAACCTCGGCGAGGAGCCCTGCAGACTGCTCGCGGTCGGCGGCTGTCGTGCTCTCGAGGAGGTTCAGCGCGGCGGGCGCCGCGCTCAGATCCCGTTCGCGCAGACGCGCGCCGAGCGCGGCTCCGTCGGCGCTCACGCCGGGCCGGGCACGGAGGCGGGGTCGTGGTCCTTGAGGCCCTCGCCGCCGTTCTGAGATCCCTCGGCGCCCGCACCGACGAGCTCCACGATGTCTCGCATGATGCGCGTGATGTCGAAGTCCTTCGGCGTGTACACGGCCGCCACGCCGGCATGCTTGAGCATCGCGACGTCCTGCTCGGGAATGATTCCGCCGACGACGACGGGCGCCGTCACGCCGGCCTCGGCCAGCGCGGCCATCACGGCGGGGATGAGCTCGCGGTGCGAGCCGGAGAGGATCGAGAGGCCGATCACGTGCACGCCCTCCTGCAGCGCAGACGCGGCGATCTGCTCGGGGGTCATGCGGATCCCCTCGTAGACGACGTCCATGCCCGAGTCGCGCGCGCGCACCGCGATCTGCTCAGCGCCATTTGAGTGTCCGTCGAGACCCGGCTTGCCCACCAGGATCTTCGGGCGCCGCCCAAGGCTCTCCTGCAGGCGCGCAACCTCGCTGCGCAGCTCGCGCAGCGCTCCGTCGGTCGGCGCGGCCGCGGCCTCGCCGACACCCGTGGGTGCGCGGTAGCTGCCGAACACCTCACGCAGGGTACGCGCCCACTCGCCGGTCGTCGCGCCCGCGCGCGCGGCGGCGATCGTCGTGATCATCAGGTTCTCCTCGCCCTGCTCGCCACGCGCCACCTGTGCGAGCGCGGCAAGCGCGGCGTCGACGGCTGCCATGTCGCGCTCCGCGCGCCAGCGGCGAACCGCCTCGACCTGCTCGGCTTCGAGGGAGGGATCAACCACCAGGATCCCGCCCTCGGCGTCAGCGGTCAGCGGCGACTCGGCTGACTCGGTGAACCGGTTCTGCCCGACGACGATCTGGCTGGCGGACTCGATTCGGCGGATGCGCTCGCGGTGGGAGTCGACCAGCGCGCTCTTCATGTAGGGCACCGCTTCGACCGCGCCGCCGTGCTCGGCGACGACGGCCATCTCCGAGCGCGCACCGTCCAGCATCTCGCTCACCAGGCCGTCCATCACGACCGAGCCGGTGAAGATGTCGGGGTACTCGAGGATGTCGGTCTCATAGGCGAGCACCTGCTGGATGCGCAGCGACCACTGCTGGTCCCACGGACGCGGCAGCCCCAATGCCTCGTTCCATGCCGGCAGCTGGATCGCTCGCGCCCTGGCGTCGCGCCCGAGCGTGACTGCGAGCGCCTCGAGCACGATGCGCTGGACGTTGTTCTCGGGCTGTGCCTCCGTCAGGCCCAGGGAGTTGACCTGTACGCCGTAGCGGAAGCGCAGATGACGGGGGTCCTTCACTCCGTAGCGCTCGCGCCCGAGCTCTTCCCAGAGGATCGACATCGCTCGCAGCTTCGCGTGCTCCTCGATGAAGCGCACGCCCGCGTTCACGAAGAAGGAGATGCGCCCGAATACCTGCTCCATGCGCTCCGGCGCCACGCGCTCGCGCACCGCGTCCAGCACCGCGATCGCATCGCTCATCGCGAACGCGATCTCCTGCACCGGCGTCGCACCCGCCTCCTGCAGGTGGTAGGAGCAGATGTTGATCGGGTTCCACTTCGGCACGTGCTCGACGGTGTAGGCGATCATGTCGGCGATCAGGCGCATCGAGGGAGCGGGCGGGAACGCGTAGGTTCCGCGGGCGAGGAACTCCTTGACGATGTCGTTCTGGGTGGTGCCCTGCAGCTGCTCCTCGCTGACGCCCTGCTCCTCGGCGGCGACGATGTAAAGCGCCAGGAGCCATGCGGCGGTGGCGTTGATCGTCATCGATGTGTTCATCTCAGCCAGCGGGATCCCGTCCATCAGAACGGCCATGTCTCCGCGATGGGAGATCGAGACGCCGACCTTGCCAACCTCGCCGCGCGCGAGCTCGTCGTCGGGGTCATAGCCCGTCTGCGTGGGCAGGTCGAAGGCCACGGACAGGCCGGTCTGCCCCTTTGCGAGGTTGCCCCGGTAGAGCTCGTTGGAGGCCTTGGCGGTCGAGTGGCCGGCGTAGGTGCGCATCATCCAGGGCCGGTCGGGCTCGGGCAACCGCGGGGTGGGCTCGCCGCTCATACCTCAATTGTACGGTCGCAGCTGGGGCTTTATCCTTCTGTGCGTGAGCCAGACGGTAGAGGTGCCGCGCGTACGCGACCCCGGGGGCGGCCTGGGGGACTCCTGGAAGGTGATTGTCCGCAACGACGATCACAACACCTTCGACCATGTCGCTGCCACGCTCGCGCGCTTCATCCCCGGCGTGACGCTCGGTCAGGGACACGAGATGGCCAACACGATTCACAGCACCGGCATGGCGATCGTCTACTCGGGCCACCAGGAGGCGGCCGAGCACTACTGGGAGCAGCTGAAGGGCGCCGGGCTCACGATGGCGCCGCTCGAACGCTCCTGAGCGCGCCGGTCAGGCGGGCTCGCCGGCGGTCACGCCGTGGCCGTTGCCGTGGCCGTTGGCTAGGGGAGGCAGGCCGGAGACGAGGGCGCCCGCGGCCGTACGGTCCCACCAGCCGTAGAGCACGGGCACCTGATACCAGCTGGAATGGCGCACCCTGAAATCGATCATCTCGGGGCCCTCCCAGTAGCGTTCCCAGTCGAGGTGCTCGGCGAATTCGGCGAACTGCTGGAAGCGATAGCGGTCATCGCGCGAGCGGTAAACGGCGTAGGAGTCGGCCCCGTAGCGCAGCGCCACAGCCGCGGCCTCGTTCAGCGCGGTCTCGAAGTCACCGCCGCGGAAGCCGGTCGCGTACCAGGGGACGATCACCGTGCCGGCCATCAGGCGCCAACCTCCGCGTTGATCGCGCCCGGGCCCTCGGCGGTCCGGCCCTCACCCTCCGCGTCGGCGCCCACGAGGATGGAGATCTTGCCGAGATGCTTGTTTTCGAGCATCAGCTGGTGGGCTTCGGCGACACCGTCGAAGCCCAGCGTCCGCCACAACACGGGGCGTATCTGGCCGCTCTCGATCAGCTCGTTGGCCTTAGTGCACTCGTAGGCGTTGGCGAAGTGCGAACCGAGGATCTCCTTCTGCTTCATCCACAGGTAGCGCACGTCGAAGTCGAGGTTGAAGCCGGTGGTGCCGGCGCAGATGACGACCTTGCCGAACGGCTTGACCGTGAACACGGAGGTGGGGAACGTCGCCTTGCCGACGTGCTCGAAGACGATGTCGGGGGCGTCGCCGAGGATCTCCTTCACGCGCTTGGCGAATTCGCGCGAGACGCCGAAGCGTGCCTTCTCCTCATCCGCCGTCTCCTCGCCCGTGCGCATCATCCCCGAGAACTCATTGCGGTCGATGTAGTCCACCGCGCCGAGGCGCTTGACGAGCTCGCCCTTCTCGGCGCTGGAGACCACACCCACGCACTCGGCGCCGGCGGCCGCGCACAGCTGGGTGGCGAACACCCCCAGGCCTCCGGCGGCGCCCCAGATCAGCACCTTCTTGCCCGCCTGCAGTTTGCAGCGGGTGATCAGCATGCGGTAGGCGGTGAAGTAGACGAGACCGTATGAGGCCGCCTCCTCCCAGGTCAGCGCCTTCGGCTTGGACAGCAGCTGCTGCGCCTGAACCTTCGTGAACTGCGCAAACGAGCCCCAGCTCGTCTCATAGCCCCAGATTTTCTGCGAGGGCGCGGCGAGCGGGTCAAGTCCGTGGACCTCGGGATCCTCATAGGAGGCCTGGTTGCAGTGCACGACGACCTCGTCGCCGGGCTTCCAGCGGGTCACGCCGGCGCCCACCTTCCAGACGATCCCCGAGGCGTCCGAGCCGCCGATGTGATGGTCCTCCTCCGGGTGGTAGCGGAAGATCGAGACGGGCTTGCCCAGCGCGGCCCACACGTTGTTGTAGTTGACGCCCGCCGCCATCACCCGCACGACGACCTCGAACGCCCCGGGCTCGGGGACCTCGATCTCCTCGACCTGAAACGCGTCGCGGGGTTCACCCTCGCGCTCCTGGCGGATGACCCACGCGGCCATCGTCTTGGGCAGCTCTCCCGGCTCCACATCTACCTCGGAGACTTGTCGTAGATCGATCGCCACGTGCTTGAAACCTCGCTGTCGGGGACGGAAGTCCCCGCAATCCTAGACGTGAACGGTCTCGCGCGGAGTCACAGCAGCGGGAGCGTCCGGCTCGGCGGGAAGGCGATCGGGTCCGGGAAGCGATTCCGGGAGATCTGCAGCTGCGGGCTCACGCCCGGCAACGAGCACCCACGCGAGCATCGCGCCGATCAACGCCACCGCGGCACTGAGACGCAGCCCGTACTGAAGTGCGTAGACGAAGGCTCTGTTGCTGGCGTCGACGATCTCGCTCGGCACCCCGTGCAGGGTCCCGCCCGAACCTAGGCCGCTCGCGAGCCGCGCGCGAACGGAGGAGGGCACCGCCGGCAGCAGCCTGTTGAGCTCAGAGCGCCCGAGCGTGCTGACCATGGCGCCGAGCACGGCCACGCCGAACGTGCCGCCCACCATCCGGTTCATCGAGAGGATTCCCGATGCGACGCCGGCCTTGGCCTTATCGACGGCGTTCATCGCTGCGAGGCTCATCGGCGACATCACGAAACCCATGCCGATGCCCATCAGGACGAAGCCCGGCAGGAGCGTCGCGTAGCCGCTCGAGACCGTCAGATGCGACTGCCAGAACAGCGATCCAGAGACGGCCAGAAGTCCGAAGGTCATCAGCGGACGTGAGCCCACGCGGTCGGCGAGGCGCCCTGCGAGCGGCGCTACGACGATGATCATCGCCGTCGCCGGCAGGAAGCGGATACCCGCCTGCAGCGGCGAGTAGCCGAGCACATTCTGCATGTACAGAGCGAGGAAGAAGAACATCGCCAGCATCGCGAAGCTGACGATGAACGCCACGATGTTGGCGCCGGCGAAGGTGCGCGAGCGGAAGAAGCCGAAGTCGACCATCGGCACCCGGCGGCGGAGCTCGACGACGACGAAGCTCGTCAGGCCGAGCGCAGCAACCGCGAACATGCTCAGCTCGCGCGTCGAGCCCCAGCCCCATTCGTTGCCCTCGACGAGCGCGAGCACGAGTGCGGCCAGCCCGATCGTGAGCGTGAGCACGCCGGGCACGTCGACCGTCCGCTCGACGGTTTCATCGCGCGACTCCCGCACGGCAAACAGGGTGATCACGACCGCGCCGATCGCGACGGGGACGTTGAGGAAGAAGATCGATTGCCAGCTGACGCTCTCGACCAGGAAGCCGCCGACGACGGGGCCGATCGCGAGAGCCATCGCCGAGACGCCGGCCCACGTGCCGATCGCCTTGCCGCGCTCTTGAGCCGGGAAGGCGTTGGTGATGATCGAGAGCGTGGCGGGCATCATCAGCGCCGAGCCCGAGCCCTGCAGCGCGCGCCAGGCGACGAGCCAGGTGTCGCTGGGGGAGAAGCCGATGGCGGCGCTTGAGACGCCGAAGATCGTCACGCCGGCCAGGAAGATTTTGCGCCGGCCGAACAGATCTCCGAGGCGCCCGCCGGTGACGAGCAGCACGGCAAACGTGAGCGTGTAGGCGTTGACCGTCCACTCGAGCGTGGAGGTCGTGGCATGCAGGCTGCGCTGGATCGACGGCAGCGCAACGTTGACCACGGTGTTGTCGAGCATGATCATGAAGAGTGCGAAGCACATCGCTGCAAGCGCCCACCAGCGACGGTTCTCCTCGGTCATCCTCAGGGCGGAGATTCTCCTGCTCACGATGCCCCTGCCTCGCTCGCCGGTCTCAGGGCGGCGATGTCGCGACGGTTTCCGAGGATCAGGCTGAGCGCCTGTGTGAGGGCCCGGGCCTCCTCGTCGCTGAGCGAGACGAGAAACTCCTGCATCGAGGCCAGGCGGGTCTCGTTGAGAGAGCTGGTGATCTCCTGCCCGGACTCGGTCAGGCGCAGGCGCTTCATACGACGGTCGGCGGGGTCCTCCTGGCGGTCCACGAAGCCCCGCTCGTAGAGGCCATCGATCGCGCGGCTCATCGCGGGGAGCGAGACGCCCATCAAATCGGCCAGGGCCTTGACCGAGAGTTCCTCGCTCTCCATGTCCATCGCGCAAAGCGCCTTGATCTGCGTGAAGGACAGCTCGAGCTCGGCGATTGTGTTGAACGCGCCGACGTTCGAGCTGCGCATCAGGTAGCTGGCCAGGGCGTACATATCGCGCGTCAACGCCGAGTGATCGGTTTTAACGGCGGTGCCAGTTGCTTGCATAGGCGCAAGTATATCTAGGACGCAATCATTGCCTGTGTGTTATCGATCACACAGGGGTGCCTTCGATCTGTACGCTGACCGGCAGGGCCGGCCTGCAGCGGTGCGGCCTGCGGAATGCCCTTGGCACTCAAGGCGCGTGCCGCAACACGATCGCCGAGGGAGTGCGCAATGAGTCAGCCAGAGTCTCCCGACGAATCTCAGCAGGGCCCCAACATCGTGATGCCGCCGGAGGAGTTCGCCGGCAAGTGGGCGAATGCCGCAGCCGTCGCACGCACGCCGCACGAGTTCACGCTCGACTTCCTTCGCATCGGGCCTCAGGGACAGCAGGGGATCGTCGTCTCGCGTGTCTCCTTCTCACCGCTGCTTGCCAGCCAGCTGCTGGAGCTGCTGGGCGAACAGTGGCAGGCGTACACTGAGGAGTCGGGAATTCCCCCGGAGGATGATGGTGATGGCTGAAGAGGAACCGTTCGAATCTGCCGGCAACCTCGAGCCGACCAAGGTCGAGCTTACGGGTCCGAACGTGCTCAGCACGTTCGATACGCCTCCGCGTCCCGACGCGGTGCGCACGCAGGAGGCTGCGATTCGCAAGCACCTTCAGGATCGCCGTCACGGCGGGCGCGCGCAGGACGACTCCTAGCGCCGGCGCCTGTTATCGCTACGCCTCGGCGATGAATGGCAGCGCCGTGACCTCGGCGCTCGCGCCGCGCTCGCCGACCGCCACGGAGGTGCCGGGCTCGGCCTCGCGGCGCACCAGCGCAAGCGCGATCGGGCCGAGCTCGGGAGAGAGCACCGCACTCCCCACGCGTCCGACCGTCCGCTCGGCCAGCTGCAACTCCTCGCCGGTGGCGGCGAGCGCCGCGAGGCGCAGACCGCGCAGGTGGCGGTTCGGCTTGCCCTTGTAGTGCAGCCGCGCAACCGTCTCCTGGCCGACATAGCAGCCCTTGGTGAAGCTCACGGCCCGGTCGTTCAGCCCGGCCTCCTGGGGGATCACGCTGTCGTCGAGATCCACGCCGTAGCGGGGCCGGCCGTGTTCGACGCGGACGATCTCGCCAACAGCTTCGCTGACAGGCTGCGCGCCCGCCGCACGCAATGCATCGGCGATGCTCTCGCCGTCGGCGGCGTCGCAGAGCACATCAACGCCGGGCGGTGAGGCGGTGCGGATGAGCCGCACGGGCCGTCCGGCGATGTGCGCACGGCGGTGCGCGTGCTCGGTGTCGGGGAGCTCGGGCGCGTCGGGGGCGGCGCGTGCGAGGACGGCCCCGCTCTCGGGTCCTACCAGCGAGAACAGGCAGCTCTCGACGGTGCGCTTGCTCAACTGCACGTCATAGCCGACCTTGAAGCGGCGGATCATGTCGAAGAGCGCCTGCAGCGCGACGCGCTCGGTGTCGAGCAGCAGTTCGCTGGGCGCCTGGAGCTGTCCCTCGCCGACTGCGAGCACGCGCAGGTCGCCGAGCATCTTTCCCTTGTGCGTGAGGAACGCCGCGTAACAGCCCTCACCGGAGCGCAGGCCGGCGAGCTCGTTGGTGATCTGCCCGTTGAGGAACTCCACGGCGCCGGCACCGCTCAGCGCGAGCTTGCCGCGCTCGGAACGGTCGATCAGGCCGCAGGCCTCCCTCAACACCCGATATTCCACGCCCGGCGAGCCGGCCGAAGTGTCGGTGCTTGGCAGCGCCTCGGGGCTGTCGGTGGTTTCTGCGGTGGGCACGATTCGAGGATAGACCGCATGCGCGAGCGCCGCTAGGCTTCAGCGATGGATCTGGCGGACGCCTTCCAGCAGATCGTGGACTCGCTCCCGGACGACTGGACCGACCTCGAGCTGGACCTGCGGATCGCTGATGAGTCGCGGTACGTGGAAGCGGCGGTGTATCTCGCCACGTGCAACGCCCGTCCCTACTCGCACAACGACTGGCACTGGCGGCTGCTGATAGCCCACCGCTTCGGGCACGCCGCGTCCGCGCCGACCGTTCACGGAACGTTGCGTCTGCTGGACGAAGCGGGCATTGACGGCGAGCTCGCGGTGCGAGAGACGCGCAGCGGAAGGGCGGAGGTCGTGCAGATGTGGGGGCGGCCGGAGTCGGCTCGCGAGGAGTTCCGCCGCCTGCGGTCGCAGTAGCCATGGCGCGAGTGCTGGCGCTCATTCCGGACCTGCTGTTCGGGTCGCGCGTGCAGTCATCGCTCAGCGCGGCCGGTCACGACGTCGAGCTGATCGGCGAGGAGCAGAGGCTGAAGACGCGGTTGAGCGACGCTGCGGCGCCCGCTGCTGCGGTGCTGGTCGTGGACCTGACGAACGAGGATCTCGATGGCGCGAGCCTCGTGGAATCGCTGTCCGGCATGGGGGAGCTTGAGCGAATACGCACGCTGGGCTTCTACGCGCACGTGGATGCGCATGTGCGCCAGCGCGCCGAACAGGCGGGCTTCGATCAGGTGGTGCCGCGCTCGCGCATGGCGCGCGAAGGCGACCAGCTGGTGGCGCGACTGGCCACGGCGGCCTGACTCCGCGCGGGTTTCATCTGAGCGAGGCGGTCCGGGTTGCATGATGCAACTTTGTGTTACCGTACGCGTCATGGTGCAACGCAAAGGTGCCGGCGCATGAGCACGGTCGAGCAGCTGCACACACGGAGCTTCAGCTGGGTCGACCCGGCCGGCGTGGCGGACAAGGGGCTGAGGCTGCCCGGTCTGGAGTATCTACAGGGGATCGTGGACGGGTCGGTCCCGCCGCCCCCGATCTCGCGGCTCCTGGGCTTCAGCATCGTCGAGGTCGAGCCCGGGCGGGCGCTGTTCGCGATGGAGCCCGCGGAGTGGATGTACAACCCGCTCGGCTCGGTCCACGGCGGCATCGCGGCGACGCTGCTTGACTCGTGCATGGGCTGTGCGGTGCACACGACGCTCGAGGCCGGCGTCGGCTTCACGACCACGGACCTGCAGGTGCGCTACATCCGCGCGATGAGCGACACGACCGGCCGCGTGCTCGCAGAGGGCCGGGTTGTGCACGGCGGGCGTCGTACCGCGACGGCCGAGGGTCGCCTGTTCGCCGAGTCCGATGAAAAGCTGATCGCCCATGGGACCACGGGTTGCGTGATCCTGCGCTGAGCACGCGCGCTCGCGGCTAGCTCGCGATCGTCGTTCCGTTCTCGTCTCGTTTCATCCGCTCGGCCTCTTCGGGATCGAGCGGGACCAGTTCGCCGTTGGCCACCCTCTGCCCTTTCGGCAGCCAGTGCCCGGCGCGAACGGAGAGGGCGGCGCGGATGACCATGCCATGGCAGACCACGAGCGCGGGCAGCTCACCCTCTTCGACCTCGTCGAGGGCCGCGGCCACCCGCACCTCCTGCTGGGCGAACGACTCCCCGCCGGGGAAGGCGAAGCTGGGGTTGCCTTCGAGGAACGCCTCGAAAAGCTCGGGCGCTTCGCCCTGGACATCGACGAAGCTGCGATCAGTCCAGTCGCCCGCGTCGGTCTCCATCAGGCGCGCGTCCTCGTGCGGCTCGAGGCCGATGCGCTCGGAGACGATGGCAGCCGTTTCGTGCGCGCGCAGCAGCGGGCTGCTCCACAGCGCGGAGAAGCCGTGAGCCGCCGCCCGCTCGGCCAGTTCGGCCGCCTGCATACGCCCCGTGTCGTCGAGCGGAACGGGCAGCTGGCCCTGAAAGCGGCCCTCGTGGTTGTAGGCCGTCTGGCCGTGGCGAGCCAGGTAGACGCGGGTGGGGGCCGGGCTGGTCAGGAGCGATCGAAGCGATCGAGGTTCATGACCTTGTCCCAGGCGGCGACGAAGTCGTGCACGAACTTCTCGCCGGCATCGTCGCACGCGAAGACCTCCGCCAGCGCCCTCAGCTCGGAGTTCGAGCCGAACACGAGATCGACCGACGTGGCGGTCCACCTCGCCTCTCCGGTCCCGCGTCGACGGCCCTCATAGAGGTTCGCGGCCGAGTCCGCCTCGAACCACTCGGTGCTCATGTCGAGCAGGTTGACGAAGAAGTCGTTGCTGAGGGCATCCGGGCGGTCGGTCAGGACGCCGTGCTGCGATTGCCCAAAGTTGGCATTGAGCACGCGCAGGCCGCCGATCAGCGCTGTCATCTCCGGAGCGGTCAGCGTCAGCATGTACGCGCGCTCGAGGAGCCCGTGCTCAAGCGGAAGGGGCTCGCCGCGGCGCGAGTAGTTGCGAAAGCCGTCGACCCTCGGCTCGAGCACGGCGAAGGAATCCGCGTCGGTCTGCTGCTGGGAGGCATCTCCACGCCCCGGGCTAAACGGAACCGTCAAGTCGTGCCCGGCGTTCTTGGCGGCCTGCTCGACGGCTGCGCATCCGCCGAGCACGATCAGATCAGCGAGCGAGACCTTCTTGCCGCCGGATTGCGAGTCGTTGAACTCCTGCTGGATCTGCTCGATCTCCTGGAGCGCCGCGGCGAGCTCGGCCGGTTCGTTGACCTCCCAGTCCTTCTGGGGAGCGAGGCGAATCCGCGCCCCGTTCGCCCCGCCGCGCTTGTCGGTGCCGCGGAACGACGCCGCTGAGGCCCACGCGGTCGCGACCAGCCGCGAGATCGATAGTCCCGAGCCGAGCAGCTTCTCCTTCAGCGCGGCGATCTCGGCGTCGCCGATCAGCTCGTGATCGACCGCAGGCACCGGATCCTGCCAGAGCTGCGGCTCCGCGATCCACGGGCCGAGGTAGCGCGACAGCGGGCCCATGTCGCGGTGCAGCAGCTTGTACCAGGCCTTGGCGAAGGCCTCTGCGAGCTGGTCCGGGTTCTCGTAGAAGCGCCGCGCGATCGGCTCATAGACAGGGTCGAGCCGCAGCGCGAGATCCGTGGTCAGCATCATCGGCGCGTGGCGCTTGGAGGGGTCGTGAGCATCCGGCACCGTGTCCTGCGCCTCCGGATTCTTGGGCGTCCACTGCTTCGCGCCGGCCGGGCTGTCCGTCAGCTCCCAGTCATAGGCGAAGAGGTTCTCGAGGAAGCCGTTGTCCCATTTCGCCGGCTCGCTCGTCCACGCTCCCTCCAGCCCGCTCGTCAGCGTGTGAGAGCCGTTGCCGTTGTTGAAGCTGTTCTTCCAACCGAGGCCCTGTTGCTCGATCGGCGCGGCCTCGGGCTCGGGGCCGACGTACTTTGGGTCGACCGCGCCGTGCGTCTTGCCGAAGGTGTGGCCGCCGACGATCAGCGCGAGCGTCTCCTCGTCGTTCATCGCCATGCGGGCGAACGTCTCTCGAATGTCCTGGGCCGCGGCCAGCGGGTCGGGGTTGCCGTTGGGGCCCTCGGGGTTCACGTAGATCAGGCCCATCTGCACGGCGCCGAGCGGTTTGGCGAGCTCGCGCTCGCCGCTGTAGCGCTCGTCTCCGAGCCACGCGTCCTCGGAACCCCAGAAGATCTGCTCGGGCTCCCAGATGTCCTCGCGTCCGAAGCCGAAGCCGAACGTCTGAAAGCCCATCGACTCCAGCGCGACGTTGCCGGTGTAGACGAGCAGGTCAGCCCACGAGATCTTGCGGCCGTACTTCTGCTTGATCGGCCACAGCAGCCGGCGCGCCTTGTCGAGGCTCGCGTTGTCGGGCCAGCTGTTGAGCGGCGCGAAGCGCTGCGCGCCTTCGCCGCCGCCGCCCCGGCCGTCGGCGATGCGGTAGGTGCCGGCAGCGTGCCAGCTCATGCGGATGAAGAGCGGGCCGTAGTGGCCGTAGTCGGACGGCCACCAGTCCTGCGAAGTCGTCATCA
>Ga0302184_10001734_pt1 | contig 14005 bp, 8 predicted proteins | sample I_Palsa_N3_3_FD_200233 | JGI IMG/M metagenome (GOLD analysis project Ga0302184, IMG submission 200233) | Peat permafrost microbial communities from Stordalen Mire near Abisko, Sweden - I_Palsa_N3_3 | ecosystem: Environmental > Terrestrial > Soil > Palsa > Peat permafrost | place: Sweden: Abisko...
GGCGGCCCGCGGATCAAGCGCGGCGCAGACCGCGGCGGCGCTCTCGGCCGCGGACGGGCTCGACCTATCCATCGACGGATAGTACGTCACCACCGGCGCCGTGGATAGTACTTGGAACCGGTCACGCCAGGGCTCGGACCTGCTTCATGACGGCTTCGGGCTCAGCCCCGGCCGGGACGGGGGCGAGCACCAGGCCGGCCTCCGCCGGCGGGGTCGCGCCGTCCCAGAAGTCCGGGCCTGCCACCATGCCCCAGCGACCGGATGGCTCGTCCGGCCCGGCCGGCGGGTCCGAGCCGAGCCAGACGGCGACACCGGGAACGGGACCGTGCGGCCAGGCCACGGCGGCATCGGTCCGGATGAGCACCGGCCACTCGTAGTGACCGGCGACGTTGAGCACTGGGCGGTAGGCCTCGGGGTCGATCAGCTGGCCGGCCGGGACCCGGCCCTCGTCGAGGAGCAGTCCGTCGACGCCGGTGCCGGCGAAGATCCGCAGGAAGTCGGCAGTGTAGATGGCGGCGGTCTCCGCCTGGCCCGCGTCCGGGGGCTCCGGATCCGGGCCGCCCGGCTGAGCCTGCCGCGCGGCCGCCACCAGCCACCGGCCGGGCGTGGGCACGCTCAGCACCAGCGGCACGGGCCCGCTGGTGGCGGCCAGCACCCGTACCGCCTCGGCCGCGGTGCCGCGGGCCTGCTCGTCGGCAAGCAGCGTCCGCAGCGCATAGCCAGGTCGGCTGCGTGCCGCCATCGCGGCGCGGAGCTGCTGGTCGGCGGCGGCACGCTGGGCGAGCATGTCTGCGACGTCGACCAGGATCGCGTCGGAGTGGAACATTCCGCCGATCTTGGCGAAGAACGAGCTCAGCTCGGCCGGCGAAGGCCACGGCACGTCGCCGCCGCTGAGCAGCCGGGCCCGGCCGTAGGTCGCCGCGTCGAACCAGACGGGACGGGCGCGTCCCGACGGCGGTGCGTCCAGGCTGGCTAGGAGGCCGTTCATGAACCCTCGAGCTCGCTCAGGCGCGTCTCCAGCTCGGCGATCCGGGCCTGTTGCGCGGCCAGGGCGACGACGTTGGGGTCGGGCAGGAAGATCTGCGGGAGCTGGTCCGCCGGCGCCGCCACCCGCACCGGCCCGTGCGTGGCCCAGGCGGTGGCATGGATGATGCTGTTGTCTTCGCCCCATGAACCGTAGTAGGGCAGGTGCGCCGGCGGTTCCGGGGTCGCCCAGGCCTCGACGAATTCGGTGTAGGGCGTGCCCCTGCGCAGCCGGGCCTGGCGTTCCGCGGCGCGGGCGGCTTCGGTCCCGGTGGTGTCCACCGCCAGCGTGGCGGGGTCATGGATGACGAAGTAGATCTCGCGAGCGGCCTCGCTGGACAGGTAGCCCGCCTCGACGTCGGCCATGACCGCCTCCGGGTCGCGTTCGAGTACGTCGCCGTAGCCTCCGCCGGTGCCCTGGCAGATCATGTACAGCTCGCCCTCGTCGGCGAGCTCGAAGCCCATGCCCATGTGGTGGGTGGAGTAGCGGGCGCCGGGGAACGGCCGGGAGTTCATCAGCGTCTCGTAGTCGAACGACCAGGTCTGCGGCGCTTCCTTCATCTGCTCGAAGACGTTGACGCCCTTGATCTTGGCCAGCGGGTAGGCGGGGCATCCGTACCCGCCGAACAGGCCGGGGATGGCCGGGAACTTCGAGCCGCTGGACACCGTGGCGAATCCCCACAGCGGGGTGCCCCGGGCCGCGACCGCGATTTCGTAGCCCATGCCGCCGCGGTACCTGCCGAAGCCCTGCGCGTCGCGCTTGATCTTCTTGGAGATGAGCTGGATGAACGGCACGTCGTCCTCGATGATCTCCTGCTCGCCGAGGTCGGCCATGGCGGCGAAGAACGGCGCCATCGAGTGCTCGCCGTCACGGTGCGCGCGGGCTCCGCCGCCCATGCCGTTCAGGTCGGCGCAGACGTTGCCGACGAACTCGCCGTGCTGGGTGACCCCGCCGAACAGGAACGTGTTGATCTGGTTGAACCAGGGCGCGATCACCGATCCGTACTTCTCCGGGCAGGAATACTGCACCTTGGCGAACAGCGTCTGGACCACCCCGAAGGTCTTGAAGGCTCCCTGCAGGCTCTGGCCCAGCGGCGCGTCCAGGCCGGGGTTGACGCAGCTGCCCTCGTCGGTCAGCACCTCCATCGGGTTCATCACGCTGACCCCCCGGGGCAGATCCGGCCAGAAGAACCCGAGGACCGCCTGGCCCAGGCCGCACTTGGCGGTGCCGAGGGTCGCGTTGAACGCACGGTTGAGGAACTGCGGCGCGGCCCCTCGCCAGTCGATGGTCAGCTCGTCGCCCTTCACCGTGATGGCGCACGGGTACTTCAGCAGGACGTTCTCGCGCAGTGTCGAGTCGGAAAAGAAATTCACCCGGAACGTGCCGTCTGGCAGCGCAGCGATACGCCGCCGCGCCTCGGCCTCGATGTCCTCAAGCGACTTGCGCAGCGAGGAAATGAACGCGTCCCGGCCGACCTCGTCGACCAGGGCGACCAGCCGGTCCTTGATCCGCTGCGCCGCGTAGAGCTTGACCTTCAGGTCCTGGTACTGCAGCTTCGGCTCGCGCACCGAGTTCTGCAGGAAGGTCAGCAGGTCACGCCGGATCCGGCCGCGCTCGACGATCTTGAACGGGCTCATCCGGATGCCGTCGTCGTAGGCGGACTCGGAGCTCGACGGCATCCCGCCGGGCTCCTTGGCGCCGTTCTCCCCCTCGTGGATGATCGTCGCGACCCAGGCGATCAGCTCGCCCGCATAGAACACCGGCAGGATCATGCTCTGGTCGGTGTTGTGGATGTTGCCGTAGCGGGCGTCGTTGTGGATGAACGCGTCGCCGTCGTGCACCCCGACGCTCGGGTCGCCGACCCAGTACTTGTTGATGAACCGCACCGGATAGTGCAGCACCGAGGCGAACGCCAGCACCCCGCCGGTGCTGATGTGGATCAGGTCGCCCGACGCCGAGTAGACGGCGCTGGTGAGGTCGCCCCATTTCGCTCCGGGAGCGGCGCCGGTCTGCTCCATCATCTCGAACGCCTCGTCCAGGCCGGCCACGATCCGCTTGCGCACCCGGTCCAGGTCGTTCGGGTCGATCGGGCCGGACAGCAGCCGGTCCTCCTCCGCGGTCCTGCGGGCCATCCGGTGGTCGTTCATGATCTGCGGGTCGGGTCCCAGGAACAGGGTCGTCTCGGCGAGGAACGCGTCGAGGAATTCCTGATCCTCGGGGGTGAACTGGGCAGCGTCGGCGTCAGTCATCGCCGGTCCTCCTTTTCTGGCGAGTTCGCCAGGAACCAGATGGCGCCGTGCGCGCCGGTCTCGATCCGCCAGCCGGGTTCGACCAGGTACGTGGTGGTGGGCGTGGTGACGACGGCCGGGCCGGGTACGGTCAGCCCCGGCTCGAGCGCGGTCTCGTCGAAGACGGCGGTCTGCGTCGGCCCTTCGGTGCGGGGGAAGAAGCAGTGCCGCGACCCCGCCGGACGGGCGGCCGTGGCCGGGCCGTCCGGCGGGGTCGCGTCGAATTCGATCGTCTCGCCCCGGACGAAGGACGCGACCCGCAGCGCGGTGACCCGGATCCCGGCCTCCGGGGACTGGCTGCCCTGGCCGAACCGGCGACCGTAGTCGTCGGAGAACAACCGCATCAGGTCCACGACATCGCGGACCGAATCCAGGCGGGTCTTGCGGGCGACGACGGCCATCGTCACCAGCTGGTTCCCGTACCGCATGTCCAGCTCGAGCCGGTGCCGGACCGCGTCGGCCGGCAGCCCCTGCCGCTGCAGGTCGGCGCGGCCCTTGGCTTCGAGCTCGGCCGCGATCGCGTTGAAGCGCCCGAAGTCGGTGAATATCGCCTGGCTGGTGGCGTCGAACAGGACCAGAGGGACCGAGCGCTCGTGGATGTGCAGCTGCGGCATGTTGCCGGCGCCGAGAGCGGAGAACACCGAGCTGTACGGCGGCGCGAGGATCTTGTTCATGCCGAGGTGGGCGGCGATCCCGCAGCAGTGCAGCGGGCCGTTGCCGCCGTAGGCCAGCATGGTGAACTCGGCCGGGAGGTAACCGCGGATCCGGAGTTCCTTGGCCAGCCCGTTGGCCATCTGCTCGTCCACCTCGGCCTTGATCAGCCGGGCGACCTCGACGGGCTCCAGATCCAGGTGGTCGCCGAACTCCTCGTCGATGGCGAACTCGGCTCGCTGGCGGTTCAGCTTGATCTGGCCGCCCGCATATCGTTCCGGCGTGAGGTAGCCGAGCAGCAGGTCCGCGTCTGTGACGGTGGGCAGCAGGCCGCCGCGGTCGTAGCAGGCAGGCCCCGGGTCGGACCCGGCGCTGCGCGGGCCCACCTTGACCGACTGGTGCAGCCGGTCGTAGCTGGCGATGGACCCGCCCCCGGCCCCCAGGGTGACCAGGTGGATCATGGGCACGCTGACCAGCCACCGGTCGATGACCGGCATGAAGTCGTAGTGCTTCACGCCGTCGGCCGGGACCAGGCCGATGTCGAAGCTGGTGCCGCCCATGTCGGTGGCGACCACGTTGCCCAGGCCCGCTTGCGCGGCCAGGTGCTCGCTTGCCGAAATGCCGGCCACCGGGCCCGAGTGGATGGTCTGCAGCGCGTCGGTCGAGTTCAGCTGGGCCATGCCGCCCGAATTGTGGATGATCAGCATCGGCCGGTGGTAGCCGTGCTCGCGCAGGTTCTGCTCCAGATCCGACAGCGCGTGGTACATGGTGGCGTGCAGGTAGCCGTCCACGATGGCCGAGGTGGCGCGTACGTACTCACCCTTGCGGCCGGACAGCTGGTGGCTGAGCAGCATCGGGATCGCGCCCAGCTGGTGGGCCGGGTACTCGGACAGGAACACCTCCTGTACCCGCAGTTCGTGCGCCGGGTTCTCGATCGCGTTGGTGAGGCAGACGACCAGCGCCTCGGCGCCGGCGTCGATGAGTTCGCGCAGTGCCCGCCGGACGTCTTCGGCTTCGAGCTCCATCAGGACGGTGCCGCGGTAGTCGACGCGTTCGGCGACCGAGCGGATCAGCGTCTGCGGGACCAGCGGGTCCGGCCGGGTGCCGCTGGACATGTCGTTCCTGGCCAGTTCGTCCAGGCCTTCCCCGTAACCGCGGCCGCGGGACAGCGGGATCGTCGCCTCGAACCCGGCGGTCACGACGACGCCGACCTGCGGGCCCCGGCGCTCGATCAGCGCGTTCGTGCCCAAGGTGGTGGCGTAGCGGACCGAGTCGACCTCCCCCAGCACGCCGTCTCGCGGCAAGTCCAAAGTCGCGCAGGCGTGATCCAGCGCCTCGTTGAAGCCCTGGGACAGGTTGTGGTGGGTGGTCAGCGCTTTGGCCTGGATGTAACGCCCGTCCCAGGCCACGAAGCAGTCGGTGAACGTGCCGCCGATGTCCACGGAGATCCGTTTCACGACGAGCGCCCTCCTCCGTCAACGCGCAGCGGCTCGGCGGCGACGTCCCGCCCGAGCGGGATGACCGTGCCGGCCGGGCGCGCGGCCCACTGCGCCTTGAGCGCGTCGACATCGATCTGCATGTCGTAGACCGGCGGATGGCCGGGCGGCAGGTACTCGGCCTCGATCTGGGTACCGCAGCCCGGGCAGTAGTACTCCAGGATCCGGCACCAGGCCGGGTCGGGAGCGAAGGTGAACTCATAGCGGCCGGGGTCGATGAGCGGGCGGTGGATCTCGACCGGATCGCGGTCGTAGACCAGCGTGCCTTCCTTGTAGTTCCCGCGGGCCGGGCCGAGGTCGCGGGCGCACCGCCGGCACCGCCACCGCTCGGTCTCCAGGTCGATCTCCAGGTACTCGGTCATCGGGATGCGCATCGACGTGGTCATCGTCCGTCCCTGTCGGTAAGCCGCAGGTCACCCGCGGCGGTGGTGTCGAACTGCCAGCCCTCGGGAACAGTCATGGTGAAGAACGGGCCTTCGATCACAGCTGGCCCGGACCCGCGCGCGCCCGGGCGCTGGCTCGCCAGCGCGTACACGGGCGTCTCCGCCTGCCCGTCGCGGCCATCGCGGAGCAGCCTCGTCCCCTCGGCCTGCGCCGGGGATGCCCCGACGTCGCCGCCCGCGCCCAGCGCGACATGCGGGAGCGGCGCCAGCAGCGTCAGCTCCAGGGACGCCCGGTCTCCCGGGGTCAGGTAGGTCGTGGCATCGTGCAGGTCGTCGAGCTCGATGACCCGTTCGTCATCCTGGTGCCCGACCGTCAGCCTGAACCGGGCAGTGCACGCGCTCGCATCCACACCCTCGGCAAACATGTCCCTGGCCCCGAGCTCGAGCAGCCGGCCGGCGACATCGGAGATCGTGGCGTCGTCTGTGGCCGGAAGGGGCTGCTCGTAGCGCTGGCCCAGGTCGGAGAACCCGATGCCGAAGGCGCTGAACACCGCGGCCGTGCGGGGGATCAGCACGTGCCGCGCGCCGGCGCGGCGGGCCGCCCCGCAGACGGTCATCGGGCCGGCCCCGCCGAACGCGGCCAGCACGGTGTCGCCCGTGACGGTGGTGGCATCGGCCAGGGCGTCAGCGATCGCCGCGGCGTGCACGTCCTCCATCTGCCGCAGCGCCTCGTCCAGCGGTATCCCCAGCGGCCCGGCGATCTTGTCCTCGATCACCTTCGCGCCCCGGTCGGGGTACAGGGGCAGCGTGCCGCCGAGGTAGGTCACCGGGTCGAGCAGGCCGGCCAGCAGCAGCACGTCGGTGATCGTCGGCTGGTCGCCGCCGAGCCCGAAGCAGGCCGGCCCGGGTGCGGCGCCCACGCTGTCCGGTCCCACCCGGAGGTGGCCGTCGACGACGCGGAAGACCGAGCTGCCGCCCACGCCGTAGCTGGTGATGGCCGCCAGTTCCAGCGAACTCGGCGCGTGTTCGATCGTCCCGCGCCGCTCGACGCGGATGGCGCCGTCGCCGACCACGCCGATGTCGGTGGTCGTGCCACCCACGTCGAGCATGACCAGATGACGCAGGCCGTAATGGGCCGCCAGGGCGCGGGTGCCCTCCAGGCCGCCCCGCGGCCCGGAGCTGTAGGTCTTGAGCGCAGCGGACTTGGACACACGGGACGAAGCGCCGTCGTTGCGGAAGATCCGCAGCGGCTGACGGGCCCGGGCGTCTCGCAGCCGCCGGTCGGCGTTGAAAAGGAACCGCTCCATCGCCGGGTGCAGGAACGCGTTGAGCAGGCTCGACCAGGTGCGGCGGATGTCGTCGGAGTCCGCGATCAGCTCCCAGGAAAACAGCAGCGGGACCGCGCCGAGCAGATGACGGGGGTAGAGCCGCAGCAGCAATCCCTTCACCCGGGCCTCGTCCCCCGAACCGGCCGCGCCGCTCACCGCGATGACCAGGCGCCTGGCCCCGCGCGCGGACAGGTCGTTCACCCGCGCGAGCAGTTCGCGGCCCAGCGCCTCGTCGTCGGCGTCCAGGCTGATCTGGCCCCACCGATCGCCGACCAGCGCCGCCAGCAGATCCTCCTGGGCCTGGGTGGCCGCCAGGCCCTCGACCAGCGTCGGATCGGTGACCAGCAGGCCCAGCTGCGGTCCGGCCCGCTGCACCAGGGCGTTGGTGCCCTGGGTGGTGGAATACCGGATGCAGTCCGTGGACTGCAGCAGCGCCGCGAGCCGCGGTTCGGAGTAGGCAAGCTCGGAGACCTTGGTGAGGCCGTCGAACAGGCAGCGGCTCAGGTCATAGGGCGTGGTCAGGGTCTTGGTGTAGCGCACCTCGCCGTCCTCGACGAGGCAGAAGTCGGTCAGCGTGCCACCGTTGTCGATGTTTATCAGCCGTGTCATGAGGCGCATCCCCTCCGAGCTGTCGTGACCGCAGCGTAAGGACACCCGCGGCAGCTGGGCATTGTGGTGCGAGCACGACCTTCGGTGACGGGTTCGTGGCCCGCGCATGATGGCTGCGCCGCGGCTCGCCTCTAGCGTCGGGCTGAAAAACGGAAGGGGAATGCCGTGACAGCAGCAGAAATCCCTGACGAGCGGGCGCGGCGGGATCCCGGCGGGGCCTGCGTCGGCGATGAGCGCGGCCACCTCGGCAACGCCGGTTTCGCCGAGAAGGTCACCGCGATCGCGACCGTCTTCGCCGCCGCTGGCCTGCGCCCCGGCGGGGTGCTGGCCATCATGCTGCCGAACCGGGTCGAGCTCGTCACGAGCATGTTCGCCGCGTGGCGGCTCGGCGCCGCCGTCACGCCGGTCAACCCGGCCCTGACCGCGCAGGAGGCCCGCTACCAGATCGATGACGCGGGCGCCACGCTGGTCGTCGCCGACGAGGCGGCTGCGGCGATGCTGCCCGACGGCCCGTACCGGATCATCGGGCTGAACCAGGTGAGCGCCCCTCCCCCGCAGACGGCGCCACCCGGCCTGGTGACCGATCCGGGCGCGCTGGCCTTGCTGATTTACACCAGCGGGACGACGGGCCGCCCCAAGGGGGTCAGGCTGGACCACGCCAACGTCAGCGCGACCGCCGAGATCATCGTCAGGTGGTTCGAGATGACGGGTGATACGCGCTGCCTGCTGGTGCTGCCGCTGTTCCACGTGAACGGGATCATGGTCAGCGTGGTGTCCCCGTTGCTGGCCGGCGGCTCGACGTTCATCGCCGAGCGGTTCCACGCGGCCAGTTTCTGGGCGACGGTCGAACAGGTCAGGCCCAGCTTCTTCTCGGCGGTGCCCACCATCTACGCGCTGCTGGTGTCACAGCCGGGCGCGCGGCCGGACACCCGGAGCCTGCGCTTCGTCATCTGCGGCGCCGCGCCGATGCCGCGCCAGCTGATCGGCGAGTTCGAGGAACGGTTCGGCGTGCCGGTGGTAGAGGGTTACGGGTTGTCGGAGTGCACCGTCTGCTGCACTGCCAATCCGCTGAACGGCCTCCGCAAGGCGGGCAGCGTCGGACTGCCGATGCCCGGCATCGACGTCGGGGTGGTGGAGGCGGCTGACCGGTTGCTGCCTGCCGGGCAGGCGGGCGAGGTGGTCGTCCGCGGGCCGAATGTCATGCGCGGCTACCTGGGCAGGCCGGAGGAGTCGGCGCAGGTCCTGCGCGGCGGCTGGCTGCACACCGGTGATGTCGGCCGGTTCGACGACGACGGTTATCTGACCTTGGTCGACCGGGTTAAGGACCTGATCATCCGGGGTGGGGAGAACATCTACCCGAAGGAGATCGAGGACGTCCTCTATACCGTCCCGGCCGTGCTCGAGGCCGCGGTCGTCGGGCAGCCCGATCCGGTCTTCGGGGAGCAGCCGGTGGCCTTCGTCACGCTCCGGTCCGGCTTTGATGTGATGTCCGAGGACCTCATCGAGCACTGCCGCCGGTCCCTCGCACGCTACAAGGTGCCGCGTGCGGTGTACATCGAGGAGATGCTGCCGAAGAACGCCGTGGGGAAGATCGCCAAGCCGGAACTGCGCCAGCGGTTCTAGGACGCGAAGCGAGATGATCTGACCGGGCGGAGGTCAGCCCGCTTGCGGCGCCGCGGGCTTTTCTTTGCCTTTCCTTTTGCCGTCGGCATCCGGCCGCAGCCTGAGCCGGATATAGGCGATGGCGCCGGGGATGAGCGGCAGCCAAAAGTTCGCGATCCGGTAGCCGAGCACGGCCAGCACCGCCGTGGCCCGCGGCGTCCCGAAGCCGACGGTGATGGCCACCAGCGTGACCTCGATGACGCCCAGGCCGCCGGGCGTCAGCGGGATGGCACTGGCGATGTTCGCCGCCCCGTAGGCGACGGCCAGCGGTCCGAAGCCGGGCTGGTACCTGAGCGCGAGGAACACCAGATCGAGGGAGAGCAGGTCGAAGAGCAGGTCACCTGAGGCGAACCCAAAACTCCTCAGGAAGGCCCGTCCGGTCAGCGCGGACCGGGCCAGCGACGCGAGCCGACGGCTGGTCTCAGCCGCCTTCTCCGGGTCGATGCCCGGCCGGACGTGCTTGGCTACGCTCGCGGCCCAGCGCCCGGCCCGGCCGGCGACGGCGGGGTGGGCGCCGACGGCGAGCACTGCGGCCAGCGCCGCCACAACCAAGAAGATCACGACGCCCGCGATGATGAGATACTGGTGGGAGACGTGCCGCCCGGCGGTCGCCGCGAACCCGGTGCCGAACAGGACGATCAGGGCGATCGTGGACGTCAGGCTGGTCAGCGCGATCGCTTCGCCGGTGGTGGTCGCGGGGATGCCCTCGGACTCCAGCGTGCTCGCGTTGACCAGGGTGCCAGTAGCCGAACCGAACGGGGTGAGGTGACTGACGAAGAAGGTGGCCAGGATGACGTCCGCGGCCAGCCGGAACCGGATCCGCGCCCCGAGGGCGGCCAGAACCTGCCGGTAGAGCTGGGCATAGCAGCCGAGCGACAGCGCCTGCGCCACGATCGCCGCGGCCAGGAAGGCCGGGCGGGCGTGCCGCAGGCCCGCGGCGTCGCGCGTCAGCCCGCCCAGCCGCGGCAGCAAGCCGAACACGCCCGCGACCAGCGCCACGAACAGCACGCCGTTCGCGATCCAGCGCACGGATGGGTGCCGCCGGCCCCGGTGCGGCGCCCGGTCAGTCCGCGCGTCCGGCTGGCCGGCGCTCTGGTGAGCCGCCATGTCGCCCTTTCTTGTTATGTCCAGGAGACGCGACGGCCGCCGGTGCTGGCCAACATCTGCTGCCTATGGCTCCATAGCCGCCGGCTGGGGGCGCCAGGCGTCCGGGCGCGCGGGGGATGGTGACGGCGCGAGCAGGCCGAGGGCGCGGGCCTGCGCGACCGCTTCGGCGCGACCGTGCGCGCCGAGCTTGGTGAACAGGTGGCGTACGTGGGTCCGGACCGTGTGCACTGACAGGGACAGTTCGCGGGCGATCTCCGGCGTGGGCAGGTTGGTCGGCAGGTAACTCAGCACGCGGATCTCGCTCTTGCTAAGCGGATCTGCTAGGCGGAAGGAGCCTGCTGGCCGGGGCGGTCCTGGCCGGGGCGGTCCTGGCCGGGGCGGTCCCCCATGCGCCCCTAGCTTTGGCGCTGCGGGAAGCAGGCTACGGATCTTGGCCACCAGGGCTGTCTGTTCACTGCGATCCGGGGCATAGCGGTCGAACAGCTCCCGGGAGGGTGGATGGAAAAGGAAGGCCGTGAGCGCGCTATCGGGCTTGGCTATATCGAGCGCGCGCCGCATGGCGTCCCTGGCGGCGGCCGGGTCACCGAGTGCGTCTCGGGCGATTGCCTCCAGCAGGCAGGCGTGCGCTAGCCAGGTCGTCGGGGGGACGGGCGCGGCACCATCCAGGACCGGCGCGAGCGCGACGGTCGCCGCGTGCGGATCATCCTGGGCGAGCCGAAGCGCTGCTAGGGCCATGCGTATCTCGCCGCTGGCACGACCCTGCTCGCCGATTTCCGCGATGTCCTGCTCGGCACGCCCGGTTTCGCCCAGCCGTACCAGGGCGTGCAGCCGCAACGCGCGGGTCCGCATCAGCGGCCAGTCCGGTGCGTCTAGCAGCCTGGACAGCCGCTCGGTGGCCTGGAAGGTGGCCAGCACCTCCTGGTCGCGGCCGCGCGCCAGCTCCAGCAGCGCGCGGACATAGCGGATCGCAATCGCCGTTGTGAGCTCGGCTTCCGCCCGGAGGGTGCGCTCGGCGCGCCGCACCCAATCCACCGCCTCCTCAAGGCCCCGCCGCCAGATCAGCCCCGCCGCGAGCCCTATGTAAGCTATGCCGACGGCAGGCTCGTCGGTCCAGCCGTGCCGCCGGGCCAGTTCGATCGTCTGCCTGGCGCGCTCTTCTGCCAGCGCGTATGGCGATGACCGCACGCTGGCGATCGACGTGCGATGCGCGAGGCCGAGGAACTCCAGGTACGGCCGGCCGATCCGCCGCGCCAGCGTGATGCCGTGTTCCAGGTGCGGTTCCGCCTCGGCGAGGCGGCCACCCCAGTACTCGGTGATACCGAGGTTTATCAGCGCCAAAGCGCGCAGCTCCTGACTCAGGCCGAGCGGCGCCCTATCGAGAGCGTCGGCTACGACCCGCAGCCGCTGCGCCTCTTCGGCCGCCGCCGGAAGGTTCATCCGCTGCCGGGCCAGCAGCAGCCGAACCATGCTGAGCAGCACGTCCAGTTGGCCGCGCCGGTCAGGCGGCACCGACGCCGTCCGCCGTGCCGCGAGCCCAAGGAACCACTCTGCTTGCGCGAGTGATCCCGCCGCCAGCTCGTCCGCCGCGGCCAGCACCGCAAGCTCAGCGTCCGCCGCGCAGGCGTCGGCGGGGAATCTGCCCAGGAGCGCGTGCACGGTGGCCGCCTGCCCGTCCAGTTGCAGGCCGGGCCAGTGGTCGGCCAGCAGGCGGGCGGCCGCCGCCCAATCCTGCGCCGCCTGGGCGTGCCGGATCGCCTCCACCGGGTAGCCATAGTCGGTATACCACTGTGCCGCCGTATGGTGCAGCGCGGCGATCTCGCTCGGTGCGCTCCGGCGCAGCTCGAGCTGCAGCAGGTCCGCGAACAGCCGGTGGTAGCGGAACGAGGACCGCGCCACGTCCAGCGCGACCACGAACGCGTTCGCCTCCTCCAGCTCCTGCAAGACCCGCTCGCCACCCTGGTCTCCGGTCAGCAGATCGGCGAGCTCGCCATTGACCTGTTCCAGGATCGAGGTTCGCAGCAGCAGCCGCCGCACCTCCTCGGTCTGCCGCTCCAGGACCTCGGCCAGCAGGTACTCGGCGACGGTCCGCTCGCTGCCGGAGAACTCAGCCGCGAACCGCTCCGGATCCGGGTGCCCGGCCAGCGACAAGGCGGCCAGCCGCAGCCCGGCCGCCCAGCCCTCGGTCCGCGCATGCAGCAACGTGAGGGCAGCGGACGGCAGCTCCACTCCCGCCGCGGCGAACAGCTCCCGGGCCTCAGCCACGCTGAACCGCAAGTGCGCCGCGCGGATCTCGGTGAGCTCCCCCTCCAGCCGCAACCGGTGCAGCCCCAGCCGCAGATCATGCCGGGTCGCCAGCACGAACCGCAGCTCCCGCGGGCCGCGCATCAGCAGCAGCTCAAGCTGCCGCAGCACCTCCGGCGACCCCAGCTCGTGCACGTCATCGAGCACCAGCCAGAGCCGGTCCTGTAGCGGCGCCAGGTCCTTCAGCAGCCGCTCCACCACCGCCCACCCGTCCAGGTCGGGTGCCGGCGTCAGCTCCCGGACCAGCCTCGACCCCGCAGAAGTCTGGCGCAGCGCGCCCAGCACCGACAGCCAGAACCGCTGCGGATCACGATCGTCACGCCCGACCGATACCCACCCGGTGCTGTCCGTCAGGCCCGCCTCGCCGATCCACGACCGCAGCAGCACCGACTTCCCGCTGCCCGGCGGTGCCGAGACCACGGTCACCCGGGCCGACGCCCCGAGCCGCCTGGTCAGATCCGGACGGGAAACGACTCCTCCCGCGCCAGGATGAGCGACCCGGCCGGCATCGGCGTCCGATCCTCCGGCGGGTCCCATGACCCAGATCTTCGCACGACACCGGCCTGCGAAATGAGAACCAGCCGTCCAGGTCCGGATGAGCTGGTCCTGTTGATGCTCTGGACTCGGGAAAATCTCAGGGCAGACGGGGAGCCGGCGCGAGCAGGCCGAGGGCGCGGGCCCGGATCACGGCCTCGGTGCGACCGTGCGCATCCAGCTTGCTGCACACCCGGCGGATGTGCGTACGGACCGTGTTCACCGACAGGGACAGCTCGCGGGCGATCTCCGGCGTGGACAGGTTGGTCGGCATATAGCGCAGGACGCGGATCTCGCTCTGGCTGAGCTCTACTAGCTCTGTTAGCCGGGGGGGCGACCCCCCAAGACCCCCCCGATTCTGGGGGGATTCCATCCCCCCAGACCCCCTTGGAGGGCCCCAAGGGGCCCCGGGCCCTGCTGGGGGCAACAGGGTGAGGATCTCGGCGATCAGCAGGGCGTGCTTGGCGCAGTCCCGGGCGTGGCGCTCGAGCAGCGCCGGGGCGGGGTGGGTGAGGAACGGGAAGAGCACGAGGTCGGGCTCGGCCAGGTTCAGCGCGCGCCCCAGCGCGCGCCCGGCGGCGGCGGGGTCGCCGAGCTCGTCGCGCGCGATCGCCTCGAGCAG
>Ga0302184_10001739_pt1 | contig 13985 bp, 12 predicted proteins | sample I_Palsa_N3_3_FD_200233 | JGI IMG/M metagenome (GOLD analysis project Ga0302184, IMG submission 200233) | Peat permafrost microbial communities from Stordalen Mire near Abisko, Sweden - I_Palsa_N3_3 | ecosystem: Environmental > Terrestrial > Soil > Palsa > Peat permafrost | place: Sweden...
CCTCGCCCCGGGTGATCAGCCCGGCCACCAGGTAGGAGAACGCCTCGAGCCGGTCGCCGGCCAGCCGGGCCGAGGCGCCGCGCAGCCGCGGCACCCCTTCGATGACGATCCGCCGGTCCGGGCTGAGTTCGATCTGCGCACCCATCCGCTGCAGGAACAGCGCGAGCTCGACCACCTCCGGTTCGGTGGCCGCGTTCCGCAGCACCGTCATGCCCTCGGCCCGCACCGCGGAAAGCAGCACCGTCTCGGTCGCGCCCACGCTCGGGTAGGGCAGGTCGATCCGCGCCCCGTACAGCCGGGAGGCCCGCGCGGTGATCCCGGCCGGTCCCATCTCGACCTCGGCGCCGAGCGCCCGCAGCGCGGCCACGTGGAAGTCGACCGGCCGCCGCCCGATCGGGTCGCCGCCGACCAGCGGCACGAACGCCTCGCCGGTCCGGTGCAGCAGCGGTCCGAGCATCAGGATCGGGATCCGGTTCAGCCCGGTGAACGCCTCAGGCACCCGCGGCTCGACCGCGTTTCCCGGGGCGATCGTGATCTCGGCCCCGGAACGGCCCACCTCATACCCGATGGACTCCAGCATCGCCGCGGTGATGTCGACGTCGCCGACCTCAGGGGCGTTGGTGATCGTGCTCGGCCCGTCGCCCAGCATCGCGGCGACCATGTGCTTGGTGACGGCGTTCTTCGAGCCGCGCACGTCGATGTCGCCGCGCAGCGGCCCCGATGGTTCCACCTGCCAGGTTTCCGTCACGCAGACCACTGTAGGGGCGCGACCGCCTCGGTCTCGCACGGTTCACCTGAGTTTCAGGTCAGCTACCGCCCTCCGAAGAACTCCCCCGTTCCGGGCTTAATGTGCATACTGGACATGGTCGGTGACATGTCGTCATCTCGTGGCGACTGGTCGATGACCGAGATGTCCAAGCTGGTCTCGTTTCGGAAAAAATTCGAGATCGACGTGAACCGTTTGACCGACAGGGATCGTAAGAACCTCGTTGGGGGGAACTGACGGTGTCGGTATCCGGCGCTGCGGATCGGCTCGCTGCCGAGGAGGCGGACCTTGTTGCCCGGATTGCCGCTGGAGACACTGGTGTCCCGATGGCCGAGCTCTACCGGAGGTACGAAAGGCGGCTGTACCGCTTCGGAGTGCAAAGGCTGGGCAACAACGGACTGGCCGACGAGATGGTTCAGGAGACGTTCGTGAGGCTATGGCGAACAGCGGGGAACTTCGACCCTGAGAAAGCCAGCGTCCAGACGTACCTGTATGTGATCGCCCGCAGCGTGGCCGCCGACGTCCGCAAGCGGCCGTCGTCTCGTCCGCTGCTTCCCGTCGAGGACGTCGATATGCCGCCTCAGCCCGACACGGTCGACCAGATAATCGACAGCATGATCGTCCGGGAGGCCCTGGAGTCCCTGGGCTCGGGCCACGCCCAGGTGATTCAGCTGGCCCAGGACGAGGGGCTCACCCAGTCCCAGATCGCCGAGCGGCTCGGGCTGCCACTTGGTACCGTCAAGACCCGGATGTTCCATGGCATTCGAGCCATGCGCGTCGCGCTCGCCGAGCGAGGTTTCAATGCCCTATGACGTGAACCACGCCCTTGAGCACCCCGACGTCGCGGGCTGGGTCCTTGGTGCGCTGGACCCGGTTGACGCCCAGGCCTTCGAAGCCCATCTCGGCTCCTGCGAGGCGTGCCAGGCCACCGTAGCCGAATTCGAGCCAGTGGCCCGCAGCCTGCGAATCGCCGCGCCGGCCGCCGCGCCGCCCGCCGACCTGCAGGCCCGCACGGTCGCCGCCGTCCAGTACGCCATCATGGCGGCTGGCCGCCCGGAGCAGGCTCAGGGTAAGGCCAGCCGGTGGTGGCATCTGCACTGGGGCAATCGTTTTATGCCGCTGTTCACCGCGGCGGCGGCCGCGGCGGTCACGGCGGCGGCCTTCGTCGGCGTGCAGATCTTTGCCTTCGCCGCGCCGGCGGTAGCGGCGTCCTACGTCCTGACGCCCTCACCTGGGCAGGTCGGATCGGCCACGGCCACCGCCCGCGACGTCGCGGGCGGCTATGAGATCCAGCTCACGGCGAAGGACCTTCCGAAGCTCGGCCGGGGTGAGTTCTTCGAGTGCTGGTATGCCGGCCCGGACAGCCGCCCCGGGCACCCAGACCTCATCGCGGGGGGCACGTTCTCCGGCAATGGCACGTTCACGATGTGGACCGCCGCCGATCTGGGATCGTTCAGGGTCATGGAGATCACCGCGGAAAGGGCCGGCGCCGGCGGCCAGCAAGGCCAGGTCATCCTCCGCGGCACCGCTCAGAACGCCCACGATGATGACGACGACTGACCGGAACGGACCGGCGTTCCCGTTCCCGGCCCGCTTAACCGGGTACACAGGAGGTCGTGGACAAGCTGCGGGTTTACCGGGACAAGCGGGATCCGGCCCGGACCCCCGAGCCGGTCCCGGCGCAGAACCCGCAGGCCGAATCGGGGCAGCAGCACGACGGCGGGACGTTCGTGATCCAGGAGCATCACGCCCGTCGGCTGCACTGGGATTTCCGGCTCGAGCGCGACGGGGTGCTGGTGTCCTGGGCGTTGCCGAAGGGAGTGCCCGACGACCCGGCCGTCAATCACCTGGCCGTGCACACCGAGGATCACCCGCTGGAGTACGGCGGCTTCGAGGGCGAGATCCCCCGCGGCGAGTACGGCGCCGGCCGCGTCACCATCTGGGACCACGGCCGGTACGAGACGCTGAAGTGGGCCGACCGTGAGGTCAAGGTCCGGCTGCACGGGCGCCGGGTCACCGGGGGCTTCGCGCTGTTCCAGACGCGGGGAAATCAGTGGATGATCCACCGGGAGCGCCAGCCGCTGCCCGCCGGGGTGCGTCCGATGCTCGCTGTGACCGGACCGAGGCCCCGCGACCAGGAGAACTGGGCGCTGGAGATGAAATGGGACGGCGTCCGGGCGCTGGCCTATATCGAGCGCGGCCAGGTGCGGCTGATGTCCCGCACCGAACGCGACATCACCGTGGCCTACCCCGAGTTGGCCGGCCTGGGTCCGGCCACCCCCCATAAGCAGCTGCTACTCGACGGGGAGATCGTGGTGTTCGGCGACGAGGGCTGGCCGGAGTTCGAGGCGCTGCAGCCGCGGATGCACGTCACCTCGGCCGCGCAGGCCGCCATGCTGGCCGGCCGGACCCCGGTCACGTACCTGATCTTCGACCTGCTGCAGCTAGATGGCAGGCCGCTGTTCGAGCTGCCGTACGCCGACCGCCGCGCGCTGCTTGACGAGCTGGTGCTGACCGGCCCGTACTGGCAGACCCCGCCGTCGTTCCCCGGCGAGGACTTCTCCGCCGTGCAGGGTGTTTCCCGTGAGCACCACATGGAAGGCGTGGTCGCCAAGCGGCTGGATTCGGTGTACGCGCCGGGGATACGCGCGGATCACTGGCGGAAGATCAAGAACGTCCGGCGCCAGGAGGCGGTCGTCGCCGGGTACAAGCCCGGCCAGGGCAACCGGACCGGCCAGGTCGGCTCGCTGCTCATCGGGGTGCACGACGAGTCCGGGCTGATCTACGCGGGCCACGTGGGGACCGGGTTCACCGTCGAGACGCTGCGCCTGCTGGGGGACAAGCTCAGGCCGCTGCGACGCGCCGACTCTCCGTTCGACGGGCCGGTCCCGCCTGAGTACGCCCGCCCGGCCGTGTGGGTCGAGCCTCGGCTGGTGATCGAGGTGACCTTCGACCGGTGGACCCGGGCGGGCCGGATGCGCGCCCCGGTGTACAAGGGCCTGCGCGACGACATCGATCCGGCGACAGTGATTCGGGAACCATGAGCTCCGTGAGCCCTGACACCAAGGTCCCCGTGCAGGTGGACGGCCGGACGCTGACGCTGACGAACCTCGGCAAGGTGCTGTACCCGGACACCGGGTTTACCAAGGCCGAGGTCCTGGACTACTACCAGCGGGTGGCGCCGGTGCTGCTCCCGCATATCGCGGGGCGCCCGCTGACCCTCAAGCGCTATCCCGAGGGCGTCGACGGCCAGGCCTTCTTCCAGAAGCACGTCACCGCGCACCGCCCGGACTGGATCCAGACCGCGGCGGTCAGCTCGGCCAGTTCCCGGGCCCGGGCCCGGGCCCGCGGCACCATGGTGACCTACCTGCTGGTCGAAGACCTGCCCGCGCTGATCTGGGCGGCTAACCTGGCCGGCCTTGAGCTGCACACCCCGATGTGGCGGATGCCCGACGTCCGCCGGCCCGACCTACTGGTCTTCGACCTGGATCCGGGGGAGCCCGCCGACATCGTGGACTGCTGCCGGGTCGCCGCGGACCTGCGCCCGCTGCTCGAGGCCGCGGGCTTCGCCCCGCTGGCCAAGACCTCGGGCGGCAAGGGCCTGCAGCTCTACGCCCCGATCTCCGGCGTGACCTCCGATGAGGCCAGCGAGCAGGCCAGGGCGTTCGCCGAGCGCCTCGAACGGGACCAGCCCGGCCGCGTAGTCTCCCGGATGACCAAGGTGCTGCGCACCGGCAAGGTCCTCATCGACTGGAGCCAGAACAATGGCTCCAAGACCACCGTCGCCCCCTACTCGCTGCGCGCCCGCTCGCAACCGACCGTCTCCACCCCGGTCAGCTGGGATGAAGTCCAGGCCTGCCGCCACCGCGCCGACCTGTTCTTCACCGCCGACGCCGTCCTAGACCGGGTGTCCAGCCACGGCGACCTGTTCGCCCCGCTGCTGGTCACCCCCGGCCTCTAGGCCGCCCGGAGCCCCTGGAGCTAACGCGCATTGCGAGGCCGCCTTTCCTGGCCATGAGCGGAAACGCGGCCTCGTTCAGAAAATGTCTAGCTGTAGGGCAGGAAGCAGATCCCGGATAGGTTTTCCACCCCGCCGCACATCTGGCTGCCGTCGAGGTTGTCGCTGGCGATCCAGAGCCCGGCGCTGGTCACGAGCTCGTCATCGGCGCCAAGACCGCGGTCGCGGCTGTAATAGCCCACGGTGCCGTCCGCGCTGGTGTACAGGTTGCCGTTGGCCGGGTCAAGCCCCTCCATGCCCGGCGCGTTGTAGCCGTCGGGGCCCAAGGCGTCGCAGTCGTTCGGGTTCATGGAGAACCGCTCGTGCCCGGCGAAGTAAACGGCGTTGGCGTCCGCGGCCGCGGAGTACAGCGAGTCGCAGCCGGTGTAGTTCACCCACTCGTGCAGCACGGACGTCTGGGTGGCGGGGAAGGCCGCCGCGGCGTCGCACAGCCCGGTGCGCGGGGTTTCCCCGACCGGGTAGCCGTTCGGGTGATAGCCGGTGGTGCCGATGTAGACCGTCGAGTCATCCGGCGACCAGGCCGCGGCCTGGATGTAGAACGGCTCGACCGTGGCGCACTCATACGGATACGCCGAGCTGCTGCCGTCGAACTCCGGTGAGGTCCAGCCGGTGACCGTGGCCGACGTGCCGCCCACGTTCAGCATGAAGATCTGCTCCCGCTGCACCCCGCCGACCGAGGTGAAGTCGCCCTCGACCAGGTCCAGCGTGCCGCCGTGGCTGAGCTGCTGGTTGTAGACCTGGGTCGGGTTGGACGAGACACCCGGGTAGTTGTAGTTGCCGGAGATGCTCAGGTGCAGGAACCCGTCGCTCTTGCCGGTGGCCGGGCTCAGGCTGGCCATGTACGGGTCCGCGGTATCGCCGTTGATCCCGGTGAACAGGCCGCCGACCAGCAGGTGGTTGCCCACGCCGAGGATGGTCTGCACCGCGCCCGAGGCCTTGCTGGCGAACGCGGCGACCACGTTGCCTGTGGTGGTGTCGATCTCGGCGATGTTCTGCACGGTGGTGCCGTTTACCGAGGTGAACTTGCCGCCGATGTAGGCGTCCTGGCAGTTGCCGTTGGCGAACCCGATTGTGTTGAGGGTGGCACTGGTATCGGAGGTGGTGCCATAGGTGCCGACGACATCGGGAGCCCAGCTGGTGACCGTGTACGGCGCGGTCGCGCTGAAGCTGAAGATGTTATAGCGGGTGTAGGTGCTGCTCTCCCGGATGATGGTGGTGAAGGTGCCCACCGCGTACATCGTGCCGCCGCACTGCACCAGCTGGCGGATCTGCTCGGTCGGGTCGTCTTCTGTGGTCTTCAGATGCGGCGTGTTGCTGACAGGCACGGCCGACACCACGCCCGCCGGCGGCAGTTCCCCGCCCGTCCCCTGAGCCTGAGCCGCCGTGGCGGCCAGCGGCAGCAGCATCGCAGCCGCGACCGCGGCAATGAAGTATCTACGCAAGATTTTTCTCCCATGTCAGCCAGGTCCCCCCACAGCCGGGCCCGGCAACTCGCTGACGAAGCTGTCGTTTTTTTCTACGACACATTAAGAGTGACGTAACAAGCCTCCCGAAGGTTGACAGATGCCAAATATTTACCAAATGCCACCTAAATAGAACTGGCTCTCACTAGTTCCATCGGGTAACGGGATCAGATCGCCCTGACCTGCGGAGACGCCGGATACGGCGGGAACGGTGCGCGAGCCGGGACCGCGGTTCGCACCCGAGGGCAGCGAGTCGGCGGCTTAGTCGCGCGCGTTACGGGTGTAAATAGCGCGCTCCCTGAGCAGGAGCAGGGCATAGGCGGCGACGGTGGAGTCGTCGGTGATAGCGCCCTCGGTGATCATTTCCTCGAACCTGGTCCTCGGCACCCACTCCTGGCGCATGTCCTGCTCTTCGTGCTCTCGTTCCGGCGCGCCCGCCTCCAGTCCGGTCGCCAGGAAGAAATGTCCCCCCTGGCTGCTGGAGCCGTGCGCGCCGTTCAAGAACCCAAGCTTGACCAGGTTCTGGGCCCGCAACCCGGTTTCCTGCAGCAGTTCCAGCCGGGCGAGTTCTTCTGGCTGGCCTGTCTGCCCGTGCGGGAAGCCGCCCTGCGGGAACGACCAGGTGCGCCGGCCGATCGGGTAGCGGAATTCCTCGACGAGGTGGAAGCCGTCGTTCTCGGCCGGGATGACAACCGCGTAGTCGGGCTTTTCGACGAACGCGTACGTGCCGCGGGAACCGTCGCGCCGTTCGATCTCGTCCAGCCGCAGCCGCATCCAGTGATCCTCGTAGACGACTCCGGACGTGAGCGTGCGGATGTCCGCCCCGTCAGGCGCGTCCGCCCCGTCAGGCGCGTCCGCCCCGTCAGGCGCGGTCGGCATCGGCTACTGCACCTGCTCGGATCCGGCTCTCGCCAGCTCGCCGACGCGAGCGGCGGGGACCGGCCGCGCTCCAGCGTCCGGCCGCCGGGCGCGTACGTACCTGACGACCGCGGTCGCGCCGAGAGCGCCCGCGATGGGCAGCGTGATCAGCGCGGGCAGCTGGTAACGCCAGGAGAACTCGTACAGGTCCGCGCCGAGCAGCACGGCGACCCCCGAACCGGTGACCAGCAGGCAGGCCAGGGCCAGGCCCCGCGCCTGTCCGGACCCAAGATCGCCCGGATCGCGGCGCCGGCGGTAGGTGAAGATCCCGGCCAGGCCGGCCAGCAGCCCGAGCAGGAACACCGGTCCCGGCGTGTACCCGCCGTGCAGCTGATAGTCCCGCAGCGCGGTGGCCGCGGTCAGGTTCACCCGCGCGTATCCACCGCCGCCCGCCTTGGCGAAGACATTGCTGGCACTGCTCGGGCCGTAATGAGTGATGCCGGGGGGGTAGTAGGGATAGCCGGTCTGGAACTGCCAACGCCAGATCGGGGTGTCGCCCTCGTCGGTGTTCCTGGTCAGGGCGAAGATCTTCACCGAGTCGTGGGCGATGTCGCCGACCACCCGCATCGGCTGCTGCCTGAGCACGCTGTAGGCGAACTGCCGCTGCAGCGGCAGGGTGCTGATCAGCTGGCCGAGCTGGATGTTAACCGGCTGGTAGGCCGCGCGCGGCGCATAGGCGTTGTTGACCAGCCCGTCCACGCCCAAGGTAGCGGCGACCGGCGGGCTCGGGCACAGCGGCCGCTCATCGGCGGGGATCTTGAGCGCGGCGCAGTCGGCGGCGTGCGCGGTCCGGCCGTAGAGGTAGGCGTCGCCCATGTTGGAAAGCTCGAACCCGTAGTGCAGGATCACGGCCGAATAGCCCATGTAGCCCACCACCGGCAGCACGAAGCAGAACGTCAGGGCCGCGCCGTTCAGCAACCGGGTCCGCCAGCCCCGACTGGCGGCGAGCACGTAGCACAGCGCGGGCACGATCAGCACCTCGCCCACCTGGCGGACCGGAGCGGAGGCACCGAGGGCCAGGCCGGCCAGGATGATGAGGCCAAGCGCGGGCCGGGGCTGCCAGAGCAACAGCACGATCCCGGCCACCAGCAGCACTTCGAACAGCACGTCCGGCATGATCGTCTGTTCCGCGTTCAGCTGGTAGGCGTCGAGCAGGACCGGGGCCACGGCCAGCGCGGCCAGCCACCTCTGCACGCCGCGGCGCAGCATCAGCGCGTACAGCGCGACCGCCATCGCCATCCCCAGGACATGCTGCGCCACGGCGACGACGGCCAGGTCCGCGACCTGGCGGACCGGCCGAAGCACGAGCAGCGTGTAGCCGAGCGGATCGAACGATCCCCAGTCCGTGCTGGCGAAGTCGGTCCCGAAAATGTACTTCTTGGAGTCGATGAACAGCAGCGCGGGCTCGTAGCCGACCTGGGCGACGGCCCGCAGCACGAGTCCGGCCGCGAGCAGCAACCCGACGAGCCAGTGCTTGCGCAGCGCGCCGGCGGCCGCCCACAGGACGCGGTCGAGGCGGGACCCCGACCTGGCGACCTCGATGACCGCGCCCATGTCCGCGGCACCCCGGCTCGTGCTGGGCGCTACGATCTCGCTCCTGTCGGTCACACACAGTCCTTGCCATGAGTCGCATCAGGCAGCGGGAATGCCGCGCTCGCGCCCGGCCGCCTTTCCTGGCACGAATCATTGTGCCGCATCACGAGTTAGCAGGCATGCTTAAAAGGCGAGATTCGCCTAGTGTCGTCACCCCGGCCACGCGGTAAAGGCCCGGTCGGTTATGAAGTGCGTAATGCCGACCTCGCGAGAAGAACGCCCGACCACCCGGGCGAGTCGCAACGCTGTTTTGACAGTGCCCATCCGTAATATCAGCACATGTTCGCACCGGATACCGATAGCTGGGACATCACGCGACGGCGACTGCGGTCGGCGATGCCCGCGGTCTATCCGGTCGAGGCGAATCCGGTGCGACCGTCTCATTCGTCCCCGCCGGGATTCCCGGCCGCTGCGTCAACTCCGCCGGGATTCCCGGCCGTCTGCCTTATCTGCCGGGGACCGGTGCGGCCCGGACTTGCCCGCTGCTATCAATGCGGGCGCCATGGGTTGGGTGGTCCTGGCCTGCTCGCCGACGCCGTGGTGCCCATCTCCTACGCGGTCAAGGGCACGGCCCTGGCCGCCGATCTGTGGCGCTATAAATCCTGGCGGACGCCGAGCGCCTCCGCGCGCACCGCGGTGCTGGCGCTGCTGCTCACCTTCCTGCACGATCACGGGCCCTGTATCTGGCGGCACGCGGGTATGGCCGCACCCGGCCGCCTGGCCGTGGTGCCGACCGGGTGCGGCCGCCCCGGACCGCACCCGCTGCTCGAGCTGACGTCACCGTACCTGCGCCTGCCGCTGACCCGGCTGGCCATCTGGCCGGGCCGCCAGGGCCGCGACCTGAACATACAGCGATTTCATGCCGAACGGACAGTGCCGCGAGCCGACGTCCTGCTGATCGACGACACCTGGGTATCGGGCGCCAGCGCTCAGGCCGCCGCGGCCGCGCTCAAGCTGGCCGGTGCCCGGCGTGTCGCGATCGTGGTACTCGGCCGTCACCTCGACCCGGCCGATCCCCGGGCGGGCCAGCTGGTGGCCCGCCTGCGGCCCGGCCCGTACGACCCGTCCAAATGTGCGGTACATCCCCAACTTGACCAGGGCCGCTGAACAAATCTCTACGGCTGCATTACTTAATCCGGATAATACTCCTTAGCCGTAATCAGGGATGATCATTGATTTGTTTCTGTGCGATAAAGGAAATAGTACCGGTTTAGCCACTCGTTACGTTGAATAAGTGGCCAAGCGCATCCGTTGCTAGCTTTTCGGCATGACGGCCGATCAGATCGCCGCCAGCCTGCGTGCGAAGTCGCCCAGCGCGCTGGCTGAGCTGGACCCACGGCTAACCCGTCCACCGTGGCCCTAAGCTGGAGCCGTGTCCACCGAGCCCCCTTCGCATACCGCCCTGGTCAGACGAGCGCGCCGGATCAACAGGGAACTAGCCCTGCTCTATCCAGACGCCCACTGCGAACTGGACTTCTCCTCCCCGCTCGAGCTGCTGGTCGCAACGATCCTGTCCGCGCAGACCACCGATAAGCGCGTCAATATGGTGACTCCGATCCTGTTCTCGCGGTACACCACCGCCGCGGACTACGCGGCCTCCGATCGCGACGAGCTCGAGAAGATCATCCAGTCGACCGGCTTCTACCACGCCAAGGCGAACAGCCTGATCGGCCTCGGGCAGGCGCTGTGCGAGAGGTTCGGCGGCGAGGTGCCGCCGCGGCTGCGGGACCTGGTCACGCTGCCCGGCGTCGGCAGGAAGACGGCGAACGTGGTGCTCGGGAACGCCTTCGGCATCCCTGGCATCACCGTGGACACCCACTTCGGGCGACTGGCCCGCAGGTTCGGCTGGACCACGAGTACCGAGCCGGAGAAGGTCGAGGCCGAGGTGGCTACGCTCATCCCGCGCAAGGACTGGACGATCCTGTCGCACCGCCTGATCTGGCATGGCCGGCGGGTCTGTCACTCGCGCCGGCCTGCCTGCGGTGCTTGCGCGCTGGCCGCCCTCTGCCCTTCTTTCGGTGCGGGACCGGTCGATCCGGAGGTAGCCGCCAAGCTCGTCAAGTCCGGCCCGTTCTCGTGACCGCGGGCGGACGGCTCGCCCCGGTCGGGCCCGTGCCAGCGTGGTTGCGCGAGCTTGCGGCCGCAGCCAAGACGATGGAGATACCCCCGCTGATCGCGCCGCCCGAGCGCGGCGGCAAGCCGTCGGCGGTGCTTATCCTGTTCGCCGACGGCCTGGGCGGTCCCGATCTCCTGTTCATCCAGCGCAGCCAGGGGCTCCGGCTGCACCCAGGCCAGCCTGCCTTCCCCGGCGGGTCCATCGACGCCGGGGAGGGGCCGGTCGCGGCCGCGCTGCGGGAGGCGGCCGAGGAGGTGGGCGTGGACCCGGACGGAGTCGACGTGGTCGGCACCCTGCCTGAGGTCTACATCGAGCGGACAGGATTCCGGGTCGTCCCCGTGCTCGGGTGGTGGCGGCAGCCGTCCGCGGTGGCGCCGGTCGACGCCGGCGAGGTGGCCGCGGTGGAACGAGTCGGCGTCGCTGAGCTAGCTGATCCCGCCGTCCGGCTGATGGTGCGCGTGCCCGACGGGCGGACCAGCCCCGCTTTCCGGGTCAGGGGGATGCTCATCTGGGGGTTCACCGCCGGGCTGGTGGATCGCCTGCTCGCGCTGGCCGGGTGGGAGAAGCCATGGGACACGGCCAGGGTCATGGACCTGTGAACGTCGCTGACGCGCCAGATAGTGGGCGAAAAGCTATACGGTTAGGACCGTGCGCGGTGATGTGCTCGACCTCATCTTGATCGTGATCGTCGCCGCGTTCGCGGTCTCCGGTTACCGGCAGGGCTTCATCGTCGGCGTACTCAGCTTCTTCGGCTTCGTGGGCGGCGCGCTGGTCGGCGCGGAGTACGGCCCGGACATCTCGCGGGCCCTGGTCGGCGGGCAGACCCAGCAGGATGTCATCGCCGTAGTCTTGCTGGTGAGTTTTGCCGTGCTCGGGCAGTTCATCGCGTCTTCCATCGGCGCGGCCATGCGGTCCACGGTGACCTGGCGGTCGGCGACCCTGCTTGACTCGGTGGGCGGCGCCGCGGTCAGCCTGGTGTCCGTGCTGCTGATCGCCTGGGTGGTCGGCTCGGTGCTGGTCGGGTCGCCGTTCCCGCTGGTGGATCAGCAGGTGAACAACTCGCTGGCGCTCCAGACGCTGGACAAGTTCATGCCGTCGCCCGCCAAGACCATGTTCTCTGACTTCCGTAGGATGCTGGCCAGTAACAGCGCCTATGCCGAGGTGTTCAGCGGCATCGGTGCCGAACGCATTCTGTCGATCCCGGCCCCGGACAACGCCGTGCTCAACAGTCCGGGATTCCTGGCGGCCCGCAGCCGGGTCGTGCGGGTGCAGGGGGTGGCCCCGAGTTGCCAGCGGTCCATCGAGGGCTCCGGATTCGTCATTTCCGCTGACCACATCCTCACCAACGCACACGTGGTCGCGGGGGTCACGACCCGGCAGACGGTGACCACTGCCGCAGGAACTACCCTTCCGGCCCAGGTGGTGTTCTACGACCCGCAGGTCGATGTGGCCGTTCTTTACGTGCCCGGGCTTGACTTGGCGCCGCTGCAGTTCGCCGGCTCGGCCAATCCGGGCGATAACGCGGTGGTCGCGGGTTACCCGCTTGACGCCCAGGTACTGCACACCGTGCCAGCCCGGATCGGCGACATCCAGAACGCGCAGGGCCCGAACATTTACCAGACCAGCACGGTGACCCGGCAGATCTACGAGATCAGGGCGCTGGTTGAGTCGGGCAACTCTGGCGGCCCGCTCCTGTCGCCGCAGGGCACCGTCGACGGCGTGGTGTTCGCCGCGGCCGTCGGGGTGTCCGACACCGGCTTCGCGCTCACCGCGGCCCAGGTGTCCGCCGACGCCAGCGCGGGCGCTCACGCCACCACCGCCGTCTCCACCATGGGCTGCGACTAAGCAGCCTCGCTATATCGGCTATCCACCGCAGCCCCTATGGGTGCGAACGTGCTTCAGCCCCAAAGATGGTGGTGGATCCGGGCTTCGTGGCGGATCGGGTGTGTTCCCGTGCACCGGGTCCACCGCCAAGCCCGAATCCACCACGCAAATCCCGTTTTCATGTGTCAGGTGGGAGTGAAGAGGCAGATGGTGCGGTCATCGGCCGGGATTTCCGCCAGGCCCCGACGTTCGATACGCGCGGCCAGTTCATCGCAGGCCGCCAGGACAGCGGCGATATCGATGCCGTACGGACGGCCGCCCTCGGCTGCCGACTCAGCCGTACCCTGGTACGCGCGGACGCGGTCGGCGCCCCGCCTGAGCAGCGTGACCGCGCCGCGGGCATTGCCCCGGTGCGCGTGCGTCAGCCCGACCGCGACCTGGGCGAGGCCCTGCCAGAGATCGCGTTCGTGCGGCGGCGCGGACTTCCACGACGCCTCGAGGACCTCATGCGCGTGAAACGGGCGCCCGGCGCGCAGCAGCTCATCGGCGAGCCTGGCCGCGTCCGGTGCGGCGAGGGCGAGTTCGTCAGGGATCATGGCCAGGCCGGCGTCCGCCCGGGGAAGCGGACGTCCGAGCGCGTCGCGGGGGCGCGCGTTCCGCGGCTTGCCTGCCGGGTCGCGATCCCTGCTCAACGTTCCGGTTCCGGGTCGGCCAGCCAGCCGGAAAGCTCAGTGTCGAAGGCGTCCGGCCGTTCCTCGTGCGGGAAATGCCCGGCACCGTCGATCACCCGCCAGCGGTAAGGGCCGTCGACATAGCGCCCGGCACCGCGAGCGGTCTGCGGCAGCACACAGGGATCCGCCGCGCCGTGCAGGTGCAGGGTCGGGGCCTGGATCGGGGCGCGCATGTGCCGCGCGTAACGCAGGCCGTCGGGCCGCACTCCGCTGCGCGCGAGCCAGCGGTGATATTCAAGCGCCGAGTGCGCCACCGAAGGTATCCGCATCGCCCTGGAGTAGGTCTGCTCGGTCTGGGGATCCGGCCAGCCCGGTGCGGACCAGGCCTCAAGCATCCGCCCCACCCGGAACGCTCCGTTCCTGAGCAACTGGCGCTCGGGCAGGACGGGCAGCTGGAAGCCGAGCGCGTAACCAATCCGGCGGCCCTGACCGAGCGGGTCGGTGAACACCGCCGTCCGCATCCGCAGCGGATGCGCCATCGACACGACCGCGAGCCGCCTGACCACCTTGGGGTAGTAGGCGGCCAGCGTCCAGGCGATCAGTCCGCCGAGGCCGT
>Ga0302184_10001748_pt1 | contig 13964 bp, 14 predicted proteins | sample I_Palsa_N3_3_FD_200233 | JGI IMG/M metagenome (GOLD analysis project Ga0302184, IMG submission 200233) | Peat permafrost microbial communities from Stordalen Mire near Abisko, Sweden - I_Palsa_N3_3 | ecosystem: Environmental > Terrestrial > Soil > Palsa > Peat permafrost | place: Sweden...
AAGGCACCGAGCACGACTGGGGTGAGGTGACGGTGTGGAAACCCCCGACGACGCTGACGTACCTGTGGCACCTCCGGCGGGACCGGGCCGACGCCACCGAGGTCGAGATCCGCTTCCTCACCCAGGGCGCCGCCGCGACCCGGATCGAGATCGAGCACCGTGGCTGGGAACGGCTGGGCAGCGCCGGTGCGGACTGGCGCGATCGCAATCGCGCCGGCTGGCAGTCGCTGCTGCCCCACTACCTGGCCGCCCTCACGGAAGGAGACAGCTGATGGCCGCCGGCACCAAGGAGGACCCGTGGGTGCTCAAGACCCCGCCGGGCACCTCGGGTTACACCATGTACCAAGACAAGCAGGCCGATCCCCCGGCCCTGGTCTGCCAGGTCGGTTCCACCACGCTCAAGTACCACCTGCAGGCCATCAACGACCTGCACGCCTGGCTGGCCGCCCAGGGCGACTGGGTGCCGCTCGGCGCCGCCGACGAGAAGAAACCCGCCGCGCCCGGCACCGTCGAAGCGTGGGGACGGTCAGCGGACAACCCCGTCGGAGGCTGGTACGGCCTGCGCAACGGCTACCGGGGCCGGTTCGGGATGTACCTCCCCCCGCTGCTGGAGGCGCTCGGCCTGGCCGAAGTCACCCACGATGCCCGGAACAACCGGATGCGAGCAACCTCATGAGCATGACCAAGGTGATCCGGTACACGACGAAGCCGGAGCGGGCCGAGGAGAACGAGCGGCTGATCCGCAACGTGTTCGCCGAACTGGCCCGGCAGAATCCGGAAGGCCTGCGCTACGCCGCCTTCCGCCTCGACGACGGAGTCAGCTTCGTGCACGTCGCCACGTTCGACGGTGACACGAACCCGCTGACGGCGTCGGCCGCGTTCGGCGAGTTCCAGTCCGGCGTGCAGGACCGCTGCGCCGAGGGACCTACGCCCGCCGACGCGACGATCATCGGCTCCTACGGGTGACACCGGGCCGGCCGGTGCCGTGGCCGTGGCCGATGCCGTGATAGTGAAGGACAGGTGGACCCGGCCGAGGCGTTGCGGCAGATTGCGTTCCAGCTCGAGCGGGCGGGTGCGCCGACCTACCGGGTGCGGGCGTTCCGCCGGGCCGCCCAGGTGGTGGGCAATCTCCCGGCGGCCGAACTGGATCAGCGGGTGCGCGGCGGCACGCTGCGATGACCTGAAGATCGAGCCAGATCTCAGCAGGTGGTTCCCTGTCTGGGGTGCCCCCGGGCTGTGACGGCACGTCAGCACCTCCCGCAGGGGCACTCCCCGCACCACCCGCCCCTCCCGCGGGGCACCACCCGCCGGGAATGACGGCGGGGGGCATATCGTTGTGCAGTAGGCAGCGCCGGGACCACGGCGGCCCGTCAGACGCAGGAGCTAACTGAGATGACAGTTCAGGACCAGACCACCACGCAGGGCATCAAGCTCACGGATGGTGCAGCGGTGAAGGTCGGCAGCCTGCTCGCGCAGGAGGGCCGTGATGACCTGAGGCTGCGTATCGCCGTGCAGCCGGGCGGCTGCTCCGGCCTGAAGTACCAGCTGTACTTCGACGAGCGCCAGATGGACGGCGACATCGTCAGCGACTTCGGCGGAGTCCAGGTGGTCACCGACAAGATGAGCTCTCCCTATCTGAGCGGCGCGACGATCGACTTCGTGGACACCATCGAGAAGCAGGGCTTCACGATCGACAACCCGAGCGCGACCGGTTCCTGCGCCTGCGGCGACTCGTTCCACTGATAGCGCCCGGCTGCGCCCGCCGCTTGCCGGGGCCTAGCGACTGCCGCTTACCGGCACTCAGATGACAGCCGCCGGCCACGCGGTAATCGGTCGGCGACTGCCAGTCACGCGGTAGCCTGTGCCCTCCGATCTTGGCGCTAAGAAGGGCTGCTGGCCGTGCGCATAGCCGTTACCGGGTCGATCGCCACCGACCATCTCATGACCTTTCCCGGCCGTTTCGTCGAGCAGCTTGTCCCGGACAAGCTCGACAAGGTCGCGCTGTCCTTCCTCGTGGACACGCTGGACATCCGGCGCGGGGGAGTAGCCGCCAATATCGCGTTCGGCCTCGGCTGCCTCGGCCTGCGGCCGTTGCTGGTCGGGACGGCGGGGGCGGACTTCGCCGACTATCGCGGCTGGCTCGAGCGGCACGGCGTGGACACCGCGGGCGTGGCCGAGTCTGCCCTGCATCACACGGCGCGCTTCGTGGCCACGACGGACCTGGACATGAACTCGATCGCGTCGTTCTACCCGGGTGCGATGAGCGAGGACACCGGCATCGACCTGGGCTCGGTGGCCGGCCGGGCCGGGGGCTTCGACCTGGTGCTGATCGGCGCGAGTGACCCCGCGGCGATGACCGCCTTCACCGCGCAGTGCCGCAAGAACGGCATCCCGTTCGCCGCGGATACGTCCTGGCAGCTGGCCAGTCTCGACGGCGAGGAGGTGCGGGACCTGGTGGATGGCGCCGCGTACCTGTTCTGCAACGAGTACGAGGCGACCCTGACCGAGCGCAAGACCGGCTGGGCCGGCGGCGAGATCGTCGAGCACGTGGGCGTCCGGGTGACCACGCTGGGCGCGGCAGGGGCGCGGGTGGACCGCCGGGGAGAGCCTCCGATCATCGTTCCGCCGGTGCCGGACGTGGCCCCGCAGGAGCCGACCGGCGCCGGCGACGCATTCCGGTCCGGGTTTCTCGCCGCGATCGCCTGGGGGCTCTCGCTGGAGCGGGCAGTCCAGCTCGGCAACATGCTCGCCGTGCACGCGCTGGAAACCGTCGGCACCCAGGAGTACGAGCTGAGGCCGGCCCGGCTGGGGGAGCGGCTCACCGCCGCCTACGGCCCGCAGGCGGCCGCGGAAGTCGCTGAGCACTACAGCTGACGGGTCAGGTGACTGACGCCGCAGGACAGCGGGATAGCGTGGCGGGCATGGTCCATGTGCTCGCCTCCGTCTACCACGGGCCGCCGGGGCTGACGCCGCTGCGCGCATTCACCGACTGGACCCTCGATCCGTGGGCGCTCGCGTTCGTGCTGCTGCTCGGCGGGCTCTACCTGGCCGGGGTACGGCGGGTCCGGGCCCGCGATGGCTGGCCGGCCGGGCGGGTCGTCGCCTTCTGCGGGCTGGGGCTCGGGTTCGCCGTGGTCGCCACGATGTCCTTCGTCGGCGTCTACTCCGGCATCCTGTTCTACGTCCGCGCGGTGCAGACCGTCCTGCTGCTCCTGCTGGTGCCGCTCTTCCTCGCCCTCGGCAGGCCGCTGTCGCTGGCCATCGCCGCGCTGCCGCGCCTCGGGCCGAGGATCGAGGCGCTGATCCGCTGCCGCGCTGCCCGCGTCCTGACCTTTCCCGCGATCAGCACCCTGGTGCTCGTCGTCACGCCGTTCGGTGTCTATTTCTCGCCGTGGTACGCGGCGGCCTTCCATAGCGACCTGGTCAGGGAACTGACGCACCTGGCGCTGATGGCCCCGGGATTCGTGTTCTTCTGGACGCTGCTGCGAGTCGATCCGGTGCCGAAGGCATACCCCTACCTCGTGTCGCTGTGGGTCACCGCAGCAGAGGTCGTCGGTGACGCCGTCCTCGGCCTCGCCGTGATCGCCGACAACAGCCTCATTGCCGGGGCCTACTATCACGCGCTCGGCCGGCCCGGGGGGCCGAGCCTGCGGACCGATCAGGTCCTCGGCGGCGGCGTGCTGTGGATCCTGGGTGACATCGTCGGCCTGCCGTTCCTGGCCGCCCAGCTGATCCAGATGATCAGGGAGGACGAGAAGGAGGCCACGGTGATAGACGCGGAACTCGACGCGAGGGACGCTGTCGCCGCGCCCAGCGGCCAGTCCGGCAGTGCAGAGCCATGGTGGGAGTCTGATCCCCGGTTCGCAGGCCGCTTCCGTCAAGTCGACGACGGCCCCGGCTAGCGGCCGGATCGGTCAGTCCGGATCGGTCAGTAGCAGCGCTTGACCAGGAATGCCCAGCCGCTGGGCAGATCTATCGCCGTGACGAATTCGTGTGTCTTGATCGCGCACCAGGCAGGTACGTCGGTCTTGGCTGCGGGATCATCGGCAAGCACGGCCACGAGCTGCCCGACCGGCACTTCCCTGATCCGTTCTGCCAGCATGATGATCGGGATCGGGCATTTCCTGCCGAGGGCGTCAATCGTCAGCGCGGGCGCTGACGCGGGCGCGCCCGCAGGGCGCGCTGGTCCGTTCACGCGGTCGCCTCCACGTCATGAGCCTCCGGCGGCACGCGGCCGGCTTCGGCGTGATGTCCTGCAATCCGGCTGCGGTGGCCCCGCAGGACGGCAGGCAATTGCATGACCGCTTCCCCTCCCCGGTATACCGTAGCGATACCCGGACGTCGCCGCGCGTAAGCGCACTCAATAGCAGCAAGCATCTCAGCGGGGCTCCGCGCGGCCGGTCGGCTTTCCGGCAGGGCCAGCGAACTGCCGCCGCCGTCGGTTCCGCCGTCAGAGCGCCCCGCCCGACGGATGGCCAAGAGCCCGCCCGGCGGATGGCCAAGAGGATGCCACAACCCCCGGCTGCCTGCAGGTCCAGGTCCCCGTCCGCGCCACCACCTGACACACCAGGGGTCCCTCCGCGGCGCGGGAGGGCGCGCGGTACTGTTTTCCACGACAAGCTGTAGGACGAGTTCGACGACAAGCTGTAGGACGAGCAATGACCGGCCAGTGGAGCCGGGAGTCATCCGCTGGGAAGGCAATCTGTGAGTCCAAACCGCAGCGCGCCACGCCGAGATGGCGCCGAGAGGCCAGCCGGCCTGCCGAGCCGCCCGCCTGGCCAGGCCATGGCCGGCGATATGGCGACGCCCCGCCCGGGCAGCCCGCGCCGCCTGCGGCGCTGGGCGCCGCGCGCGGCGCTGGCCGCCGTGCTGCTCACCGTCACGACCGGGTGCAAGTCCAACGCGTTCACCCGCATGGGCATGCCGGTCCCCGTCACCAAGCAGGGCCAGGTGACGCTGACGCTGTGGCAGGGCTCCTGGATCGCGGCGTGGACAGTCGGCATCATCGTGTGGGGCCTGATCATCTGGGCGGTGATCTTCTACCGCAAGCGCAGCGACCGGGTGCCAGAGCAGGTCAGGTACAACCTGCCGATCGAATTCCTGTACACGATCGTGCCGTTCATCATGGTCGGGGTGCTGTTCTACTTCACGGCGCGGGACGAGAACTACGTCGACAAGCTGTCACCGCACCCCGACGTGGTCGTGAACGTAACCGGATTCCGGTGGAGCTGGGAGTTCCAGTACCCGCAGTACAAGGTGCCGAATTCTGAGTACAGCGACGTGTCTGAGCTCGGGCAGATGTGGCCGGGCAGGCTGCCGTTGCTGGAGATCCCGACCGGCGAGACGGTCCGGTTCAACCTCAGCTCGACTGACGTTATCCACTCATTCTGGGTTGTCCCGTTCGAGTTCAAGCGCGACGTCCTGCCCGATCATCCGAATCACTTCCAGGTCACGCCAATCAAGACGGGCACGTTCACTGGCCGCTGCACCGAACTCTGCGGCCTGTATCACAGCCGCATGCTGTTCACCTTGAAGATCGTGACGCCGCAGCAGTTCCGGCAGTGGATAACGACGCAGCAGGCAATGCAAAACGCATCTGGGGGCGCTCAGTGAGCACGATCAATCCGCCGATCTCCGCGCCCTCCGCTCCCCCCGCGCCGACCGCGACGCCGCCGGGCGGCTACCAGAAGGGCTCGGTGCTGGCTGACTGGCTGTCGTCCACCGACCACAAGATCATCGGCCACCTTTACCTGATCACCTCATTCTTCTTCTTCATGGTCGCCGGGCTGATGGCCCTGATCATGCGCGCCCAGCTGTTCGGCCCCGACAACCACCTGGTCTCCGACCAGCAGTACAACGAGCTCTTCACCATGCACGGCACGATCATGCTGCTGCTGTTCGCCACGCCGCTGTTCGTCGGGTTCGCCAACGAGATCATGCCGTTGCAGATCGGCGCGCCGGACGTGGCGTTTCCGCGGCTGAACCTGCTCAGCTACTACATGTTCGTCTTCGGCGGCCTGATCCTGCTGCTCAGCTTCATCACCCCGGGCGGGGCGGCCGCGTTCGGCTGGTATGCGTACTCGCCGCTGACCAGCGCGCTGTACTCGCCGGGGATCGGCGGCGACATGTGGATCATGGGCCTGGTGCTGTCCGGGCTCGGCACCATCCTGAGCGGCGTCAACTTCGTCACCACGATCATCTGCATGCGCTGCCCGGGCATGACCATGTTCCGGATGCCGATCTTCACCTGGAACATCCTGCTGACCAGCATGCTGGTGCTGCTGGCCTTCCCGGTGCTCGCTGCCGCGCTGCTGGTGCTGGAGATCGACCGCAAGCTCGGCGCGCAGGTATTCAGCGCCAACAGCGGCGGCGCGATCCTCTGGCAGCACCTGTTCTGGTTCTTCGGTCATCCGGAGGTCTATATCGTGGCGATACCGTTCTTCGGTATCGCCTCGGAGATCCTGCCGGTCTTTGCCCGCAAGCCGCTGTTCGGGTACAAGGGCCTGGTCGCCGCCACCATCGCGATCGCCGGGTTGTCCCTGACCGTGTGGGCGCATCACATGTTCACCACCGGCGCGGTGCTGCTGCCGTTCTTCTCCTTCATGACCTTCCTGATCGCGGTGCCGACCGGGGTGAAGTTCTTCAACTGGGTAGGCACGATCTGGCGAGGCCAGCTCACGTTCGAGCCCGCGATGCTGTTCATCATCGGCTTCATGATCACGTTCCTGTTCGGCGGCCTGACCGGCGTCATCCTCGCTTCTCCGCCGCTGGACTTCGCGGTCAGCGACTCCGACTTCGTTGTCGCGCACTTCCACTACGTGCTGTTCGGCACCGTGGTGTTCTGCATGTTCGGCGGGTTCTACTTCTGGTGGCCGAAGTTCACCGGGAAGTTCCTGGACAACCGGCTAGGCAAATGGCACTTCTGGACCGTCTTCATAGGCTTCAACATGACGTTCCTCGTGCTGCACTGGGCGGGTGTCGAAGGAATGCCGCGCCGGGTGGCGAACTACCCTGACCTGCCAGGCAACGTCACGACGCTGAACCAGATCTCCACCGTAGGCTCGTTTATCCTGGGTGCATCCACGCTCATTTTCCTTTACAACGTCTATAAGACGTGGAAGCACGGGGAGAAGGTCACCGCCGACGACCCGTGGGGCTTCGCCAACTCGCTCGAATGGGCGACATCCTGCCCGCCGCCGCGGCACAACTTCACGTCCATCCCGCGAATCCGCTCCGAGCGCCCGGCGTTCGACCTGCACTATCCGCAGATAAGAACCGGCCGGGATCACCACGCGCTGGACCACCAGAGGCAGATCGGGACGCCCGAGTGACGGCAGGAGGTTCTTCATGAAAGTCGAGGGTTACCTCTTCCTGGGCTGCGCGGCGTTCTTCGGCGGCTCGGATCTGGTGTACTGGCACTTCTCCCACGACCCGACGGGAACGACCGCCCTCGCGCTGTCCGTCGCGCTGGCGTTCCTCACCGGGTTCTACGTGCTGTTCACCGGCCGGCGGCTGCCGAAGAGGCCGGAGGACGACCTCGCCGGCGAGATCGAGCAGGGCACCGGCGAGATAGGCTTCTTCAGCCCGCACAGCTGGTGGCCGCTGTTCATGGGCCTGTCCGCCGCGTTTGCCGCCCTCGGCGTGGCGGTCGGGTGGTGGATGTTCCTGATCGGATTGCTCTTCATCATCTTCAGCGCGATCGGCTTCGTCTTCGAGTACTACCGCGGCCACTACGCCCACTGATCGCGCAGCCGCCCTGGCTGATGGCCGCAGAGACGAAGCTGCCCGGGCGGACATCTCGCCCGCCCGGGCAGCCACCGTCACCGGGCGCGCAGCGCCCGCCTGCTCAGAGGTGCTTGCCGGATCGGTGCTTGCCGGATGGGCGCTTGCCGGATGCCGAGCTGACAACCTCGCCGGTGGCCGGATTCAGCAGGACCGGCGTGAAATGCGGGCTGACAGAGAAGTTGAACACGCCGCCCGGCGCTGCCATGTTGCCCGCGAGCACATCGAACGAGCCATGGCCGATCCGCTCGCCGCCGAGCCAGTTGTCCTCGATGAACTTATCGATCGAGCTCTGGTCGGCGACCTTGTGGCTGACCGAGTTGGCGCGCGTGTAGGGCGAGATGAGCAGCATGGGCAGGCGGGGGCCGTACCCGCACCTGTCCTCGCCGAAGTTCGTGCGCACGGGCACGCTGGTGCACAGGGCGGTGTCGAGCGCGGCGTCATCCGAGCCATTCACCTGCGGCGGGCTCTGGTGGTCATACCAGCCGTCGGAGTCGTCGTAGGTCACGATGATGGCCGTGGACTTCCAGTCCGGTGACTGCTCGATCTGGTTGATCGTGTTCACCAGGAAGGTCTGCTCGTCCAGCGGGTCGGAGTAGCCCGCGTGCCCGTCCTGGTAGGCGGCCGCCTTGAGGAAGCTGACCGCGGGCATGTTGCCGTCCTGCAGCGTCTCGTAGAAATCGGACAGGTCGTACTGGTGGTTGGCCTGGTCGGTGCGGCCGATCGCTGCCTCCGATGTCGGCGGCAGGTGCTGGGGGTTGGCGGTCGATGCGTAGTACTGGAACGGGTCGTGATGCGGCACGTAGTCCTGCACGGCGATGCCGCCGATGTTGTCATGGGTAGAACCGCACACGGCGTAGCCGCCGCTGCTGCCCGTCGGCGCGAACCCGCCCTGGAACCAGCCCCAGGTAATGTGCCGCCGGTTCAGCAGGTCGCCGATGTTCTCGCCGGTCATCACTCCCACCGGGTCGGTCGAGGTGTGGCTGGTGTCGGAGCAGTCGTCAAACGCCGGGTCAAGGTCGCCGTAGATGGTGCCGACGCCCTGCGCGTTAGGCGAGCCGATGCTGCCGGGGTCGGGGACCTGGGCACCGGTGGTCGGGTCCACCGCGAAGCCGCCGCCGTCATCGCCGGAGATCAGGTTCAGCGCGCCCGGGGTGGACGGCCCGTAGTTGGTGTCGTAGAAATTGTCGCTCAGCGCGTAGTTCTGCGCGTAGTTCCACAGGCCCGTGACGGTGTTGCCGTCGTAGTAGTCCATGACCAGCCCGGGCTGGCCGAACAGGATGGGCTGCCCGGTGCAGGTGTCGTGCTCGGTGTACTGGACGAACTCGTCCATCTTCCCGCCGTCGGCGGCCTGCTGCTCCGGCTGGTAGCTGTGGTTCTGGTCGCAGGTCAGCGCCTCCGACGGGGTCAGCCGCTCGGGGTTGAAGCTGTTCGGGTTGTGCGTTAGCAGCTGGGGGGTGAGCCCGTTCACCTTCGGAGTGCCCTTCTTCGCGTGGAAAGGCGAGCCGTCGGTGTTGGCGGCGTGCGGGTACGTGCCGAAGTAGTGATCGAAGGAGACGTTCTCGTCGAAGATCACCACGAGGTGCTTGATCGGCGTGCTGGTGCTCGCCGTTGGGTAGTCCCGGGCCGCAGCGGTGGCCGGGACACCTGCTGAGGCCACCGTGTACGTCTCCGGCGAGGTGCTGGCCAGCGAGGCGGAACTCATCGCCACGCTGGCGCCGAGGACGCCCGCCGCGCCCAGAATCAGCAGGAGCCGGGGCCTTCGAAGCCCCGGCCGCCTTCCGGGCATGCCTTCTTTCCGGCCATCGGCCATGTCACCCTCCAGGTTCGTGTTCGTTGTTTCCCGGCGCCCTAACCCTCTTCGCGCCGGGATGACAGGCCGCAACGAATGGCTTACGGGCGCGGAAACTCCTGGCAAAACGAAGGCTGGCGCGGTGCCCGGAATGCGGTCCTGGCCCGGGCGGTCAGGCCAGCATCCCCGTGCCGAGGAAGTCGGCATTGTCCCTGACTCCCGGCAGGGCGAAGAAGTAGCCGCCGCCGAACGGGCTGATGTAATCCACCAGAGGCTCGCCGATGAGCCGTTTCTGCACGGCCTCGAACTGGCGCCCGATGTCCTGCTGGTAGCACGTGAAGATGAGGCCCATGTCCAGGTCGCCGACCTCGTCGATGCCGCGGTCGTAGTTGTGGCTGCGGCGCAGGATGCGGCTCGGTGCCGCCTGCGGGGTACGCGGATTCGCCAGCCGCATGTGGGCGGTCAGCGGGATCACGCCGCCAGTCGGGTCGACCGCGTAGTCGGGGATGTCGAACTCGCTGTTGCCGTCCAGCGGCGCGCCGGTGTCACGCCGCCGCCCGATCATGTTCTCCTGCTCGGTGATGGCGACGCGGTCCCAGAATTCGGTGAGCATCCTGATCAGCCGGACGACGAGGTAGCTGCCGCCCGCCGTCCAGGACGGCTCGCCGGCCGTGCCCGGCTGCACCCAGACCAGGCTGTTCATCTGGGCGGCGACCGTGACCCCGGGATTGGCGATCCCGTCCATGAACCCGAGCAGGTTGCGCGGGGTAGAGCCGGCCGGCCGCGCCGGGCTGAGGAATCCGTCGATGCGCCAGCGCACCTGCATCCCGCCGCGGGTATGGCGGGTGATGTCACGCAGCGCGTGCAGGACCACGTCGGTGTGACCGCCGCTGATCTGCAGGACCATGTCGCCCTGGCACTGCGCCTCGTCCAGTGCGTCGTTGGGGAACGGGAGCATCGTGCTGAGCCCGGCGGGACGCAGCGGGCCCAGGCCGTAACGGCGGTCAAACAGCGAAGCGCCGACGGCGGCCGTGATCGTCAGTCCGTCCGGGACGACGGCCGGCCCGAGAATCCCGGAGTCCGACGGCGGCGCGCTGATCCCGACCGGCGGCGGCATGCCGCCGCGGGTGAGGAACCTGGCCCGGCTCGTGATCGTCCGCAGCAGGTCGGTCAGCTCGGCGCGACCGTCGGCCATGATGTCGAAAGAGACGACCGCCGTCTGCGGTGCCGGCGGCCGCAGGATGCCGGCCTGGTGACTGCCCTGGAAAGCGACCGGCGGCAGGCGGCCCTCGGCCGCGGCGAGGGCCGCGGCGTCGGCCCCCGGGACAGGCCGCGAGGACCGGTACGCGTAGCCAGCCGCGATGCCCCCGGCGCCGCCCGCGGCGACCCCGGCCACGCCCGCGCCGATCGCCCCCCGCAAGAACGAGCGCCTGGGCGGCATGCCCGGCTGCGCGGCTGCCGCAGCGCCGGGGTCCGGCAGGCGAGGTGCGTCAGGGGAGTCGGCCATCATGTCCGCCTCGGTTCGAGGATGACCGCGATCGGGGCGAGCACCTCGAGGGCCTGGCCGGCGGCCGCGTCGATTCGTTCCCTGGTGATCACGGCGAGCTCGCGCACGGGGACCCAGCGGCCGGCTGGCTTCCGCTGAGCGCCGACCAGGCGCTGCAGCAGGTCCAGCGCACTGTAGACGGCCGGCAGGCTGCGATATCTGGTGACCAGCAGCGGACGCAGGATGCGCAGCAGCTCCCTGGTCCCGGTGATGTTGGCCGCCGTCGTCGCGAGGGTGGTACCGCTGCCGTAGTCGTCATGCCCGGTGAGCTGGAATTGCAGTGCGTTCTCCAGGATCTCGTGGGTGCGCAGCCCGAGATCAAGGAGGTCGACCTCCATCTGCGGGAACGCCGCGCGCAGGGCGCGGACCGCCCGGCCAAGGCGGCGGGCCGGGCCGCGCAGCTCGGCGGGGCGCTGCCCGTGCCAGAGCCCGTACTCAAGGCGGTAGAACCCGGTGAAGCCGGGGCTCGCCACGCCGCCGGCCAGGCCATCCGCCCGGCGGTCGATCTCGTCGTCAAAGTTGCCGAACGTCCCGTAGGCGGCGCCGAGCCGCTCGTAGGTCAGGTGCGCGGGGAGCCAGGCCGCCCGGGCGGCGGCGAGGTCACCGCGCCGGATGTCGCGCACCAGCGTCCCGGTCTGCCGGGTGAGCACCCGCAGCCCGGCAGTGACGTAAGCGTGGTATTCGCGGGCGGGCCCGAGCAGGTCATCGTCGGTGACGGGGACGACGGCGCCGGCCCCGCGCCGGTCACCGGGGATGCGCGTCACCGGCCCGGTGATGGCATCAGTGTCCTCGATCAGGCACCGGAACGCATACGAGCCGGAGCCCAGGTCAATCCGCATTGGCCGGGTCGTGGCCGGTCCCATCCCCTCGATCTCCGCGTAGATCCCGCCGCTGGCCGGGTCGATGAGCTCAACCTCCGCGGCGCTCGTCGAGGAGTTGTCGACCTCGAAGGTCCGCCATCCCGGCGCGGCCTGCCGCCAGCGCGCGCCGCACGCTGCGGTGGACACGGTGACCCGGTTATCCGCCTGCTGGCCGCTGGAGCACGCCGAGCCGGCCATGACCAGTGCGGAGGACATGACCACCAGCCAGCCGCCGCGCACGGGCATCCTCCTGCCACCGCCCCGTCGGCGCCGCCGCGCCTGCGCACTGGCCCGGGCCCAGTGCGACGTTGCACTGCCACGATAAGTACTGGCTACCGCCTGCCAGGGTCCTGCCGGGCAAGTCCTCGCCGAACGTTCACCGCTCGATTCCCGGCTGTTTGCCGGACGCTGGCTGACCGGCGCGCCCGCCCGCCGGGGCGGTCAGGCCAGGATCCGCCCGGCCCGGCGATCAGGCCGCGGGGCGCCGCCGCGCAACTGCGGCACGGGCCCGACGATCAGGGGATCGGGCCGGCCGGCGGCGCTCTCGTCCTTGTCGTCATACGGGATCAGGGACAGGACATTACGCAGCACGCCGAGCCGGGCGCGCCGCTTGTCGTTGCTCTTCACCACGGTCCATGGGGCGCCCGGCAGGTCAGTGCAGCCGAACATGGCCTCCTTGGCCTTGGTGTACTCATCCCACTTATCCAGTGCGGCCATGTCGACCGGGCTCAGCTTCCACTGCTTCAGCGGATCGGCATGGCGGCGGATGAACCGGTGCAGCTGCTCGCCACGGGACACCGACAGCCAGAATTTGATCAGGGTGACGCCGTCGCGAGCCAGCATGCGCTCGAACTCGGGTGCCTCCCGGAGAAACTCCGCGTACTCGCGCGGCTGGCAGAAATGCATGACCCGCTCGACCCCCGCACGGCTGTACCAGGAGCGGTCGAACAGCACGATCTCGCCCGGCGCCGGCAGGTGCGGGATGTACCGCTGGAGGTACCACGCGCCGCGTTCTTCCTCCGTCGGCTTCTCCAGGGCCACCACCCGCGCCCCGCGGGGGTTGAGGTTCTCGGTGAAGCGCCTGATCGTGCCGCCCTTGCCCGCCCCGTCGCGCCCCTCGAACACGATGATCACGCGGCGCCGCGACTCCTGCACCGAACGCTGCAGCTTGAGCAGCTCTATCTGCAGAGTGCGCTTGGCGGCTGCGTAATTCTTCTTGCGGAGCCGCTCGGGATACGGGAAACCCTCCCGCCACGTCTGCGCGGGCCAGCCGTCCGCCGTTACCAGCTCAGGGGCACTGTGCAGGCGGCGCCGCACGCGCAGGCCCAGCTCGTCAGCGAGATCATCCAGCAGGACCGCGGTATCCTGCTCGGCGCCCCTGCGCGGCATCAGGGACTCCCTTTGCCGCCGCGGCGGCACTTCATGAGCCAATCGTTAAATCGCACGAAAAAATGCACTACGCCCCCCGGTTCCCCTCTTTGCCTGCCATTCGGCGGACTGCCCGACGACCCGGCACAGATACCAGCCCCGCTAAAATGTACACCCAGTAAATAATCGGTTACTTTCCGGTGATGCCATCTGTCCGGGTGGCCGGGTCCGCCGCGGCGATCGGGTGGCCGGGGTCAGGCGGCGCCGAGGTGAGGTGTCATCGTCAGGCCAGCGACTCCAGCGTCGCTCGTGCCCCCCGCTGGTGCAGCGAGGCCAGTGCGGACCGGTAAGCGTTGCCGAAACGCATATCGTCGGCCAGGTCCCCGAACAGGTCGCGGTTGGCGATGAACGCGCCAGGGTCCTCGCGCTGACAGCGGGCGAGCCGGGTGAGGCTGTCCGCGAGCCGGTCGACCACCTCGATCGGGTCGCCCTGCTCATCGACACCCTCCGCGTAACGTGCCCAGCTCGCCACCACTCCGGCCGAGCGCCTGATCTCGCCGTTGTTCGCGAGCTGATGGCGGACCACCGGCAGCAGCCACTTGGGAATCCGGTCCGA
>Ga0302184_10001749_pt1 | contig 13964 bp, 15 predicted proteins | sample I_Palsa_N3_3_FD_200233 | JGI IMG/M metagenome (GOLD analysis project Ga0302184, IMG submission 200233) | Peat permafrost microbial communities from Stordalen Mire near Abisko, Sweden - I_Palsa_N3_3 | ecosystem: Environmental > Terrestrial > Soil > Palsa > Peat permafrost | place: Sweden...
GCTGAGCGTGCCGAAGTCGACCCCGAACAGGTCGCGGACGGCGACGCCGTCCGGCTGGATGAGGAAGACCGCCAGGTCGGTGTAGACCCGGGAAACGCAGCCGAGCCCGGTGAGCGGATAGGTGCACTCGGGTACCAGCTTGGGGCGGCCGTCGCGGGACAGCAGGGTCATCATCACGAAGGTCTGCCTGGCGCCGGTGGCCAGGTCCATCGCGCCGCCGACAGCGGGGATGTCGCCGGGCTTGCCGGTGTGCCAGTTGGCCAGGTCGCCCCGGGCCGACACCTGGTAGGCACCGAGCACACAGACGTCGAGGTGGCCGCCGCGCATCATCGCGAACGAGTCGGCGTGATGGAAGTACGACGCGCCCGGCAGCACGGTCACCGGGACCTTGCCCGCGTTGACCAGGTCGGGATCAATCTGATTATCGGCTGCCTCGGGGCCCATGCCGAGCATGCCGTTCTCGGTGTGCAGCATGACGCCGCTGTCCGGCGGCAGGTGGTTGGAGATCTTGGTCGGCAGGCCGATGCCGAGGTTGACGAACGAGCCGGGCGGGATGTCCGCCGCGACGATACGGGCCAGTGCGTCCTTGCCGATGCCGGTCAGCGTGCTCATCGTGTGTCTCCCGACATAGCCAGGTTGCGGTCGACGCACACGACGCGGTCGACGTATAGGCACGGCGTGACGACATGCTCGGGGTCGAGCGCGCCGACCGGCACGATCTCATCCACCTGCGCGACCGTGGTCTTCGCGGCGGCCGCCATGATCGGCCCGAAGTTGCGCGCGGTCTTGCGGTAGACCAGGTTGCCCAGCTCGTCGGCCTTGTGTGCCGCGATGAGGGCCACGTCGCCGCGCAGCGGATACTCCAGCAAGTAGCCCCGGCCGTCGATCACGCGGGTCTCCTTGCCGTCGGCCAGCGGAGTGCCGAAACCGGTCGGGGTGAAGAACGCGCCAATCCCCGCGCCGGCGGCGCGGATCCGTTCGGCCAGGTTGCCCTGCGGCACAAGTTCGAGCTCGATCGCGCCGGCCCGCCAGGCCTGGTCGAAGTGCCAGGAGTCGGACTGGCGCGGGAACGAACAGACGATCTTGCGTACCCGCCCCTCGCGGATCAGCGCGGCCAGGCCGAACTCGCCGTTGCCCGCGTTGTTACTGACCACGGTCAGCTCGCTCGCGCCCCCCTCCAGCAGCGCCTCGATCAGCGCCACCGGCTGCCCGGCCGAGCCGAACCCCCCGACCAGCACCGTCGCGCCGTCGCCGATGCCGGCCACGGCTTCCAGCGCGCTGCCGAGAATCGCGACCCTAGACATCGTTGTTCACTTCTCCTCCTTGCTCAGGTCTGGCCAGGGAAGGTCAGGAACGGCGTCTCCAGCGTCCCCTGCAGGTGAATGTCGAAGCGCAGGCTGCCGTCGGCCTCGCGCACCGCCACCATCCGGCCGCGCTCGTCGGCGTCCAGGGTCGATAGCAGCGGGTCGGCACCGAGCACGGCGTGGCCCGCGGGCAGGTAGATCCGGGTGAACAGCCGGTTGAGCAGGCCGCGGGCGAAGATCACGACGGCGAAGAACGGCGCGCCTTCCGGCCGGGCCGGCCCGGGTTCGACCGAGCTGAACCAGTAGTGGCCGGATGCGTCGGTGCTGCTGCGTCCCCATCCGGTGAAGGGGGCACCGTCGCGGCGCTGTGACCCCGGCACGGTCGGAACGGTGCCGGCGGGGTCGGCCTGCCTGATCTCGAGCAGCGCGTCCGGGACGTCGTTGCCCTCGCCGTCGTACACGTAGCCGTGCAGTCGCACCGACCCAGCCGATCCGCGCGGCACGAGCTCGCGGTCACCCGGATACGGCAGCGCGTAGTGGAAAAACGGGCCGATGGTCTGGCCCGGGGTCGCGGCCAGCTCAGGCATGGTGGTCCTCCGGGCGCTCCATCAGCGTCGCCTGGCTGCCGGTCAGCACGATGTCCCACCGGTAGCCCAGCAGGAAGTCGTGCTGGGAATGGTCGTGGTCGTAGGCCGCGACGAGCAGGGCCCGGGCGCATTCGCCGGTGATCGACTGGTAGATCGGGTCGAGGGCGAACAGCGGGTCGCCCGGGAAGTACATCTGGGTGATCATCCGCTGGGTGAAGTCGGCACCGAACAGCGAGAAGTGGATGTGCGCGGGCCGCCAGGCGTTGCGGTGGTTGTGCCAGGGGTACGGGCCGGGCTTGATGGTAGTGAAGGAGTACCGTCCCGCGTCGTCGGTCAGGCAGCGGCCGGTCCCGGTGAAGTTCGGGTCCAGCGGCGCGGGGTGCTGGTCACGCTGGTGTGCGTACCGGCCGGCCGCGTTGGCCTGCCAGATCTCCACCAGCTGGCGGCGCACCGGGCGGCCGTCGCCGTCCAGGACCCGGCCGTGCACCGCGATGCGCTCGCCGATCGGCTCGCCCGCGGCCCCGGTGGTCAGGTCGGACTCACCCGCGGCTACGTCGGAACGGCCGAACGCGGGGGCGAACAGCTCAGCCCCCTCGGGGTCGGCACAGCGCAGGTCCCTGACCGGGTGGCGCAGGGTCGCGCTGCGGTACGGCGGGAAGTCCAGCCGCGGCTGTGTCTCCCCGGCCTGCGCACCGGCGTGGATCTTCTCGATCTCCTCGCTGATGACCCGCTGGCTGACCAGCTCGTTCTCGACCGCGGTAATGCTCATACCGGCAACGCTAGAAGCCGGAGCGCCTGCGGTCGACGTTAGACTTCCGCTGAGCGAAAGGACGGTGCGATGGCGGGCAACACCTCGCAGCCGGGAGCGACGGTGGTATCGCGGACGGTGGCCCTGCTGACCGCCTTCGACGAGATCCATCCCCGGCTGACGCTGACCGAGCTGGCCGGCCGGGCTGGCCTTCCGCTGCCCACGGCGCACCGGCTCGTGGGCGAGCTGACCAGGCTCGGCGTGCTGGCGCGCACGCCGTCGGGCCACTACGTCGTGGGCCGCAGGCTCTGGCAGATCGGGTTGCTGGCCCCGATGCAGACCGGCCTGCGCGAGGTGGCGGCGCCGTTCCTGCAGGACCTGTACGCCGCCACCGGTGCCACCATCCACCTCGCGGTCCGGGACGGCACCCGGGTCCTGTACCTGGACCGGCTGTCCGGCCAGCGGTCGGTCCCCGTGGTCAGCCGGACGGGATCCCGGCTGGCGCTGCACGCCACCGGCGTGGGCAAGGTGCTCCTGGCCTACGCCCCGGCGGACGTGCAGGGAAGGATCCTGTCCTCGCTCCGGCGGATCACCCCGTACACGATCACGCAGGCCGCCCTGCTCCGCGCCCAGCTCGACCGGATCCCGGCCGACGGGTACGCCACCACCGCCGAGGAGATGACGCTCGGCGCCTGCTCGGTGGCCGTGCCCATCTACCGCGGCGACGATGTAGCCGCCGCCCTCGGGATCGTGGTGCAGAGCCTCAGGCGGGACAAGGCCCGCCTGGTATCCGCGCTTAAGGTCGCCGCCCACGGCATTAGCCGGAGCCTGGGCTCGGACCGCGCAGCACTTCAATGACCGACGAGTCGTCGCGGCGGCCGAGCCCGGTGCGGGAGCGCTGCGCGAAGTCAGTCATCGATGCGGCGAAGGCGCAGGAGCTCCAGCTCGACGATCTGGCGCAGGAAGCCGGGGGACCACCGGTTCTGGTCGACGATGGACTGGAACGACATCCCCTGGATCAGCGCGAACAGGCGGTCGCCTTCCATGTCCGGGTCGATGCCTGGCGACATGCGTCCCGCGGCGACGTCGGCCTCGACAAGGCGGGTTATCCGGTCTACCGCGGACGCCGCCCGGGACGCCCAGATTCGCGTCAGCTCGGGGTCGCCGACCGACATGCCCTGGTAGGCCAGCCAGACCTTCCATTCCAGCCTGGTCGGATCGTCGAGGGGCAGCAGCGCGCGCAGGCATGCGGCCAGCGGGTCGTCGCTTTCGCGCATCGCCTGCTCCAGCCGCGCCCGTGATCGGGAGGCCATCGTCTGGTAGGTGTCCAGGAGGAGCTCTCGTTTGCTCCGGAAATAGTGCGTGACCATGGTCGTGCTGCCGGAAATTCGTTTCGCGATCTTGGCGTTGGTCAGCGCGCTGATGCCCTCATCGGCGATCAGCTCGGCTGCCGCGAGGACCAGGCGATGCCGTCGATCTTCCGCATCGACCTTGGCGGGCATGGTGCTAGTTCACCTCCGGTGCTGACGGTAGCCGAAACTAATGCGGATCCTGCGGTCGCGGGTCGGGTCTCATGGCCGCGGCGAGGGACGGCGGCGAACCTGGACGGGCAGCTCGACCAGACCGCGCACGATCAGGCTGGGCAGGTAGCGGAGCGGCTCGTCGCGGATGACGTCGATGCGGTTGACGTGCCCGGCCAGCGCGCGGATGGCGTGCCGGGCCTCCATGCGGGCCAGGATGTTGCCGATACAGGCGTGGATGCCTTGCCCGAAGGCGATGTGCCGCTGGGCGGGAGGCCGGTCGGGGTCGAACCGGTCGCCGTCGGAGAAGACGGACTCGTCGCGGTTGGCCGACAGCAGCGAGACGACGAGCGTCGAGGAAGCCGGCAAGGGCACGCCGCCCAGCGTGGTATCCGCCACGACCCGCCGGAAGACGGCGGCCGACGGGCTCGCCAGCCGGACCGCTTCTTCGACGATCTGGTGGGCGCGTGCCTCATCGGCTCGCACCCGGTCCCATTCCTCCGGCCTGCTGTCGAGCTGCCAGATGATGTCGGCGAGCAGGCGCAGGGTGCTCTCGTTGCCCGCTACCATCAGCTCGCGGGTCAGGCTGACGAGCTCGGCCGTGCCGATGGGCTCCTCGCCGGGACCCGGGCCGGCAGCGGAGGCGAGGAGCATGCTGAGCAGGTCGTCGCGGGGCTCTTGCCGTCGCCGCTCGAGCTCTGCGGCGATCGTCAGCTGATAATCCAGCAGGTCGCGCTCCACCTGGGCCCACCGCTCGGGCGCCAGCTGGGCGCCGATGGTCGCCGTGGCGGCGTCGGTCCACCGGCGGACGTCGTCTCTGCGGTCGTCGGGCAGTCCCAGGACGCGAGAGATGGCCCACACCGGCAGCGGCCGGGCAAACGTCTCGATGAGGCCGACGGTCGTGCCGTCCGGCAGGGCGCTGGCCAGTTCCTCCGCGACGTCGGCGATCAGCGGTTCCATCCAGGCCAGCGCTCGCGGGGTCAGCGCCTTCTGCACCATGCGCCGGTAGCGGGTGTGGGCCGGCGGGTCGTTCAGCAGCAGGGTCGGAACGTATCCGAAGCCCTGGGACCGGATCGCGGCCACCTCGTCCGCCACCTCGGCGGGCGGCGATGTGCGCCGCGAGACCTGGTTGGAGAACCGGGCGGGGTCGGTCAGTACCTCGCGAGCCAGTTCGATCGTCGTGACGATGTACCAGCCGGGCTCGGCCATCGCATGGACGGGAGCTCGCTGGCGTAGCAGGGCCAGGGTAGCGAACGGGAACTGCTGGAAGTCTTCGACGAAGGGGTCCAGCTCAGGCAGCTCGATGGATGACGACATTAATCCTCGCTCTCTTTCAGCCGCGGACCACGCGGAGGAACTCGCCGAGCGCCGCGATGTGCGCGGCGGGACCGTCCACCTGGACGTCGGGCACGCCGTGGTATCGGGCGCCGGTGCTCATGGTCCGGATCGACAGGATCGACCCGCCGGAGGCCTCCCAGGCCGGCGCCTGCTCCGCCCAGACCGGCGGCCCGAGGGAGTAATCGATCATCGTGTCCATCGGGAACGTGTCCGGGTCCCGGCCGTGGGCGGCCAGCAACTCGCGCAGCCGGCCGGCTCGCTGGTGGGTGTGGGGGCTTGCCGAGCCGAAGACGAAGCCGTCGCCGGTGCGGGCCGCTCGTCTCAGTGACGCTTCGGCGCCTCCGCCGAAGTACAGCGGAATGTCGCCGCGGACCGGTCGCGGTGACAAGCCTGCGCGGTCGATGCGATGGAACTCGCCGCGGTAGTCGACCACCGGCTGCCGCCACAGCAGGCGCAGCAGTTCCACCTGTTCATCCAGCCGCTGGCCGCGGCCCTCGAATGAGGCGCCCAGGCTCTCGTACTCCACGTAGTTCCAGCCGGTGCCGACGGCAAGCACGAGCCGGCCGGAGGACAGCACGTCCACCTCGGCGGCCTGCTTCGCCACCAGGGCGGTCTGCCGCTGAGGCAGGACGAGCACGGCGACCCCGAGCTCGATCGTCGTCGTGCAGGCGGCGAGGAAGCCCAGCAGCACGAGCGGCTCGTGGAACGGATCGAGCTCGGTGTACGGGCCGGGTAGCGGTGGATCGCGGTCTGCGTGGACGGCGCCGAGCACATGGTCATATACCAGCAGCCGGCGGTAGCCGAGCCCTTCGGCCGTCTGGGCGAAATCGCGGATGACCGCCGGATCCGTGCCGATCTGCGTCGTCGGGAACACCACTCCGAAGTCCATCTCTATCTCCTCTTTACCCTGGGCTCGGCGGCGATGTCGGGACCCCGGCAGCTTGCAGCACCCGCCGGGTGGCGACCGCCAGTGTCCCGGCCACCGTTGCGGGCGGCAGCTGGTCGTTCTCGTCGGACAGGACCTCCACCGATACGGGCGCCGTCGTCCCGGTGGCGAGCAGGGCCCGCAGGAAGCCGTCCAGGTCGAAGTCACCCTGGCCAGGTGCGCTGCGGTAACGGGTGCACTCGTCGAGGTAGTCGTCGGTGACCGGGCGCCCGGGCCCGTCATCGACCTGGATGACGATGACCTGCTCCGGCGCCAGGCCACGCAGAGCCGACAGCGGCCAGCCGCCGCGAGTCTGGTGCCACACGTCGACGTTGAGCCCTCCGTTGGGCCGCCCGGCGTCGGCCACGATCGCGGTGGCGGTAGCGAGGTCGGCGATCGAGCTGCATCCTTGAGGTTCGAGCGCCACCAGCAGCCCGTGCTCGGCGGCCCGCTCGCAGAGCGCCGCGAAGCCCTCGGTGGCGGTAGGCCGGAGGTCGCCGATGATGGCGCCCACCGCGACGGCGTGCCGTGCGCCGACCGCGTCGGCCAGCGCGAAGGCCAGCCGCTCACGCCGCAGCCCGTCGGGGTCGCGCCGCTCGGGTGGGTCGTCCCAGCCCAGCAGCGTCTCGATCTCGACGATCCGCACGCCGGCACCGGTGAGCACGGCCCGGATGTCAGCGTCCGACCAGCCCTCCGACCGCAGCCGCGCGTACTCCCGCACGTGCAGCCCGAGGCCGTCGAACCCGGCGCGCGCCACCGCCTCGACCCGGTCGCGGAAGTCAGTGTGGCGCAGGCTGCCGTGCGCGAGGACCACCGGGTGCGCGGGGCCCTGGGGCCGCGCTTCCGGCGCGCTCATCGCTTGACGACGGCGCGGTTGCCGTCGCGCCACAGGTAGACCTGGACGCGTTCGGTGATCTTCCAGCCGCTCGCGGTCCGGGCGAGCGTATCGGTGTAACTGCCCGCGATGATGTAGGTGTCGCCGCCGGGGGTTCCGGCGCGCACGTGCTGGGCCTGGAAGTAGGAGGTAGCGCGGGCGGTGTCACCGTCGACTTCGGCGACGACGTTGCCGAGCAGATGCTGGGAGGCGTCCAGCGGCGCCAGGGCTCCCCTCGAGCGGTCGAGGATGGCCTCGAGTCCCTCCAGGCGTCCGCCCGGGTGGACGAACACGGCCGTGCCGGTGAAGCAGCTCTCGAACAGCGCCCAGTCCTTGGTGTCGAGCGCAAACGTGTAGCGCACGCACAGATCGGCGATCTCCTGGCGGTCGATCAGTCGCTGAACATCAGCGTCCATGTAGTCTCCTAGCGCCTGGTCTGGCGGGTTAGCGGGCTTTGGCCAGCGCCGCGCACATCGACGTCGCGTCGGACCTGTCCGCGACCAGCCGGGCCACCCCGGGCGGCAACTCAACCGGGGTGACACCGCGGTTGAGCACGGTCACGCAGGCGCCGTCGGTGGTCAGGACCTCGACCAGGCGGCGCCCGACGAACCCGGTGCCGCCCAGCACCAGCGTCTTCATCCGGCGGCACCGGATGGTGCGTAGCGGACGTGACGGGAGATGTCGCCGTACAGGTCGTTGACCACCCGGCGTTCGGTCCAGTGCCACACGCCGTCGATCCGGGTGAGCCGATCCTGATAGCGGCCGGAGAAGATCGGCTGCAGCGGGAAGTCCGGCAGAGCCTGGAAGATGGTGACATAGGCAGAGGCGGTGGCGGTGGCGGCGTCCTCGTCGACGTCGACGATGACGTTGGTCGTGACGTGCTTAGTACGCGTCAGGCCGTCGTAAAGCTGGACGTGGTCGGTGATCCACTGCCGGGCGGCGGCCGCGCCAGGCTCGGCCTTGTGCCACTTTCCGTGCTCGAATAGCGCGGCGAACTCGTCGAACTGGCCGGTATCGAACAGCTCGGCGTACCGGAACATCATGTCGCTGATCTGCTTGACGGCGTTACTCATCGGCACGCGCCTCTCCCGTCTCTGCGGCTTGGACATCCGAGCCCGGTTTACATTACTCAGTGTATATCGGCCAGTGTATACTGGCCGATATAAATAGGGCAAGGCATTCTGTCGGGGTGCCGCCAGGAAACACCGAGGCGGTCCTTCCGCTGACGGCCCGGGCGTCGGCCAGACCGGCGTGCTCCGGCTGACCTGGGTCCGCGACCGGCTGGCGCACGTCCTGGAACACGAGCTCCGGGGAAACGTCGTCAGCGACGCACACCTAGCGGCACTTGCTATCGAGCACGGGCTCGAAGTGTGCGCCGACGACAGCGACTTCGCGCGGTTCAGCGAGGTCCGCTGGACCAACCCGGTGGCGCCAGCATGATCACCGCATTGAGTCCGGGCCTTTAGGTGGGAATCCCGTCGCGCACGTAGAGTCCCGGCGCGGGGGACAGGACCGGGTGCCGCCCGCTGCCAGGATTCTCAGGTGCAGGCTGCCGGGCGCCGGCCTGCGCCGTCATCCAGTCGGACCATGCCTCCCACCAGCTGCCCTGCTGTTTCTCGGCGCCGGCCAGCCATTCGTCGGGGTCGGTGCCCGGGGTACCACCGGTCCAGTAGTGCGCTTTGGGGTTGCCCGGGGGGTTCACCAGGCTGGCGATGTGCCCGGAATAGCTGAGCACGAAGGTGGACGGGCCGCCGAGCAGCTGCGTCGTCTGGTAACAGCCCTTCCACGGGGTCAGATGATCGGTGATAGCTCCCGTGACGAAGGTCGGCACCTTGATGCTGTCCAGGCTCACCGGCGTGCCGAGCACCCGCACCTTTCCCGGCCGGGTGAGGAGGTTATCGCGGAAGATCTCGAGGAACTGGCCGTGCAGCGCGCCGGGGAGATTGGTGCCGTCGGCGTTCCACGCCAGAATGTCGAAGGCCGGCGGCTTGTCGCCCATCAGGTAGTTGTTCACCCAGTAGTTGAACACGAGGTCGTCAGGGCGCATCCAGGTAAACGCGGCGCCCATCTGACGGCTGGTAATGATCCCTTTACGCCGCGAGCGGTTCCGCGCGAACCCGATGAGGCCTTTCCCCGAGAACGCGGTTATCGGGGCCTGCAGGCCAAAATCCAGCAGGGTGACGGCATAGGACATGCTGTGCACGCGGTCGTCGCCGTTAGCCGCCAGGTGGTTGAGCAGGGTGGTGGTGATGATGCCGCCGGCGCAGAAGCCGATCAGGTTCACGTCGGGGCTGCCGGTGACCTCGCAGACCGTGTCGATGGCCGCCGACACCCTTTCCGCGTAGGTGTCCAGGTCCCAGCTGCCCTGCTCGGCAGTGGGATTGCGCCAGCTCAGCAGGAACGTCTGCAGGCCGCGGCTGGTTGCGTACTCGACGAAGCTGCGCCCGGGCCGCAGGTCCAGGAAGTAGAACCGCCCGATGGGGGGCGGGATGACCAGCACCGGGCGCTCGAACACCGCCTCGGTGGCCGGGGCGTACTGCAGGACTTCCCCCACGGGATCGCGGGCGACGACGGCACCGGGAGTCAGGGCCAGGTCCCGGCCCACCTCGAAGGCATCCGGCTCCACCATCGACGGCATGCCGCCGTTGTGCCGCACGTCGGAGACGAAGTTACGAACGCCGCGAAGAACGCTGACGCCACCGGTGTCGAAGGCGCGCTTGATCGCGGCCGGATTGCTGGTCAGGAAGTTCGTCGGTGCGACGGCGCTGGTCAAGATGTTCGCCGCGAAGCGAGCCCGCTCCGCCCGGCTGCTGTTCTGCCCGTCGTCCAGTTCGCCGACGATCCGGTCCATCGCCCCGGCGGAGGCAAGATAACCCTGCTCGATCCGGCGGAAGGCCGGATTCGATGTCCACGCGGGATCGTTGAAACGCCGGTCACCCTTGGCCGGGGCCACCGACGAGTTCCCCCGCGCGATGCGAGTGAACTCCACGCCAAGCCCGCTGACCTCACGCGCGACCGTCTGGGCCTGGCCCAAGGCCGCGGCCAGGCCGCCTATCGCCTCCTTGAGGGAAGGGATCCCGACCGCTTCGCCGCCGTCCGCCGATTCGGCTGCCTCGGTGTCGGTCACCGTCGTCTCCGCATCGCTCACGGCTCGCTCCTTTTGGTCAACCTGTAAACGGGCGTTCGCGCCTGAGCTCTTCCCGGGCGATCGAGCGGCGGTGCACCGCATCGGGCCCGTCGACAATGCGCAGGACCCGGGCCCAGGCGTAGAAATACGCGAGCGGCGTGTCGTCGCTGACGCCCGCGCCGCCGAACACCTCGATCGCCCGGTCGATCACCGCGGTGGCCATGGCCGGCGCGGCCACCTTGATCGCCGCGATCTCGGTGCGCGCCCCCTTGGCGCCGTGCTTGTCGATCAGCCAGGCCGTCTTGTACACCAGCAGCCGGGCCTGGTCGATGTCGATGCGGGACTGGGCGATCAGCTCCCGCACCACGCCCTGGTCAGACAGCGGCTGGCCGAACGCCGTCCGCGACTTCGCCCGGTCCACCATCAGCCCGAGGGCACGTTCGGCCATCCCGATGGCCCGCATGGCGTGGTGAACCCGGCCCGGGCCGAGCCGGGCCTATTCCCGCACAGTCATGCGGCGCCGATCCGCACGCGCGGGAACGCCAGGTGCTGGATCTGGCCGACGTCGTCCGCGTCCCCCCGGCGTTCAGCCCCGCGGAGCAGGACCGGGCCCACGCCACTGCGGCCCGGGATCCGCGGCTGCGGGCCGCGCTGGAATCGGCTGGGTACGGGCTGACCCAGACCCTGGCCGCCGCGCCGCAGCTGGTCGCCCGCTGGGAAGACGCCCAGACCGCCGCCCCATACGCCTGGGCGGTGCTCACCGCGGCCCTGGATGTGGCCCGGCTCGGTGCCCGGGCCCCGCTCAGCGCCGACTTCCTGCGCGCTTTGTCAGCAGGCGGGTCAGCTCCCAGGCGGCAACACTGTCGCCGGCATCCGCCGGCAGCCGCAGGATCTGCTCGGCCCCGTCCAGGTAGCCCGCAGCGTCGCTCCCGTGCGGACCCGGCGAGGTCGGCAGGTGGGGTTCAGGCCGAACCCAGCCGAGACCACCGTCCGTTCCGAGATCTCCTGGCGGCCGGCGCAGATTCCCGTCCGCACCGGTCCTGGCCGGGATTCACCTAGCCGGCCGTCAGGAGGATGCTCCCCCTCAAGCGCCTGGATCATGTGCTGGTCGCACGGACCGCCACAGTGCGGATGGCAGTCCTGCCGTCGGTTCGCCGCGCTGTCCATCGGCCCGGGGATCTCCAGCCTGGTGCTCATTTCCTGCTACCTCGCGTTCGTGCCGCTGAACAAGGGCCGTCCGCTGGCCGGACCGCCCCTGGCGGCAGAGCTTGTCCTGCCGGCGGGAACCACGCTCGGCATCGCCGTTTGTGAGCGGCTCGAACAATTTCAGATCGCCGAATATTTGCTATGGCTCGGGTCTCTAGTTCTCGCCCTTGATGAGTACAGATCATTCAATTCGGAGCGGCCTCGGCTCCGCACTTTCACGATACGAGCCGCCCCACGCATGAGAGTAGAGGAAGAACGCACCACTGCGTCATTGGCTCAGCGCCATCGCCTGTGCCGCCCGGCGCCAGCCGAGGGATGTAGTGGAAGGCGACGTCCCTGATGGCTTCGGCGATGAGCGCCGAAGTGGACGAGGTATGCAACGGGTTGGCCGGCACGCTCGAGGAGCTCTGTGATCTCTCCTGGGCCTGCTCCGGCCATCTTCGTCGAGGCCGACCTCGGGCCGGCCGTCGGCGCTGGTCCGGTCCTCATCGCTCCCGGTCCGGGTGCAGATGCGGGCCGATGGCAGGCTCCCGGCCACTGCGAAGCAACCGCGTATTTACCCCCGCCGCCGGGGCCTATCACCAACGCGAAACACGCGGGTGACCCCGCGGTGAGCATACTCATCGAACGGGCCGACGGCGTGCGGACCGTCCGGGTCCGCGCTGATAGCGCCGCCGACGCCATCGCAGCTCGGATCTGGTCGGGCTGCCCGACTAGGTGGAGGCCGTAGGCGGCACCATGGCCCTAGACAGCCCGGCCGGGCAGGCGCCGTACTGACCGTGCGGCTCCCCGTCGCCACGGAAGATCATTTATCTGGACGGGCAGTGGCGGATCCCCGCCAGGTACGCGCCGCCGGAGGAATGCGTCCTAGCCCGGGGCTGCGCCGCCGGCGCCGCTGGCACAGCGCCACTCTGCCGGTATCCGCCCGGGCGTCACTCCCAGCGCCGCGTTTCGCGGCGTTCTCGTCGCTCCTGCCGGCGGGCTTGGATGCGTTCGTGCCGGCGGGTATGGAGGCGATCGTGAGCAGCCAGCCGTGACGAGATGACCGTGCTGCGGCTGGCGACTGGCTCAGCCGGCTGGCTGCCCGCCGGCTGGCCGGCGGGAAGCGGCGGCGCGGCGTTCATCCGCAGCGCGGTGACGGTGTTCTACGCCGCGAAGCTCAGCGCCAGCGTGACCAGCACCGCTCCCAGGCCCGAGGCATCGCGATGGCCAACTGCGACACCGACCCCCTACGGCAGGCCGCGCGCCGCGATCAGCACGCCCCACAGGACCAGCGTGAGCACCGATCCCTTACGCCACCAGGTACCGTCGGCATCGCGCCACACTTTGATGGTCAGGCCGCGCCATGCGCCCAGCCCCAGCGACAGCGCCGCGCTCACCGCGAGCAGCGTGAGATCGGCGGGCACCCGCCAGGTCGAGGCGGGCAGGCTGCGGATCCCGAAGAAGGCTAGGACCAGCGGGGCCAGCAGCAGCAGCCGCAGCTTGACCCGCGCCACCTGTACCTGCCGGGCCAGCACCCAGACCACGGCGGCGACGATCAGCAGCAGGTCGGCGACGGTGCTAGCGTTCATGACCCTCCCGAGACGGCGGCCGCAGGTGCTCGACGCGGACGTCATGACAGCTCCTCTGTACGTGATTGCCGGGTCACGGCCGGCGAGGGTACTGGCGGGCGTCCCTTTCCGGCGTGGCGGCCAGCAGATGCCGCGGAACGGCCGGCTGGCTGACCGCGCGGACCCGACGGACCTGAAGTGATCGGTTTGCATGAGCCTCTCCTCGGGCGTGCCGATCCTCGTCCGGTCCGGCCGCTGTGGCCTAGTGAGCTGATCTTGATGTAGAACGAGGCCGCCGCTGCGCTGTTGCCTGGCTATCCAGCACTGCCGGGCTGCGCGGCGGCGGCCTCGGGCTTATCCCTTGATGAAGCTGAGCAGGTCAGTGTTGAAGGTGTCTTTATAGGCGGTTGTCTGCGCGAGGCCGTGCGGGGCGCCGTGGTAGACCTTCAGGGTGGCGTCCTTGACGATCTTGGAGGATTGGAGGGCGGCGGCGCCGATCGGCACGATCTGGTCGTCATCGCCGTGGATGATCAGGGTCGGGACGTCGATCTTCTTGAGGTCTTCGGTGAGGTCGGTTTCGGAGAAGGCCTTGATGCAGTCGTAGGCGCCGTTGACGCCGACGGTCATGCTCAGCAGCCAGAACGAGTCACGAAGGCCCTGCGAGACGGTGTTTCCGGGCCGGTTGGCGCCGTAGAAGGGGGCGCTGATGTCCTGGTAGAACTGGGACCGGTCGGCGGAAAGGCTGGCCCGCAGGCCGTCGAACACCTCGATCGGCAGGCCGCCGG
>Ga0302184_10001750_pt1 | contig 13961 bp, 13 predicted proteins | sample I_Palsa_N3_3_FD_200233 | JGI IMG/M metagenome (GOLD analysis project Ga0302184, IMG submission 200233) | Peat permafrost microbial communities from Stordalen Mire near Abisko, Sweden - I_Palsa_N3_3 | ecosystem: Environmental > Terrestrial > Soil > Palsa > Peat permafrost | place: Sweden...
GCCCAAGGGCACGCCGTGGCACCCGCACCGCGGGTTCGAGACCGTCACCTATATCATCGACGGCACGTTCCGGCACCAGGACTCCAACGGCGGCGGCGGCCTGATCACCAACGGTGACACCCAGTGGATGACCGCGGGCGGCGGCATCTTGCACATCGAGGCCCCGCCGGAGGAACTGGTGGTCAGCGGCGGGCTGTTCCACGGCTTCCAGCTCTGGGTCAACCTGCCGGCCCGGCTGAAGATGACGCCGCCGCGGTACCAGGACATCCGGGCCGGGCAGGTAGCGCTGCTGTCCTCCGCGGACGGCGGGGCGTTGCTGAGGGTGATCGCCGGGTCGTTCTCTGGGTACTCGGGACCGGGCGTGACGCACACGCCGATCGCGCTGGTGCACGCCACCGTGTCGGCGGGCGCGCAGGTGCGGCTGCCGTGGCCGGCGGACTTCAACGCGCTGGGCTACGTGCTGGCGGGCAGCGGCACCGTGGGGCCGGATAGGCGTCCGGTGAAGATGGGGCAGCTGGCGGTGTTCGGGGCGGGGGATGCGATCACGTTCGCGGCTTCGGGGTCCAGGGACATGGACATCCTGCTGCTCGGCGGGCAGCCCATCCGGGAGCCGGTGGCCGCATACGGGCCGTTCGTCATGAATACCCGCGCCGAGCTGGAGCAGGCCTTCGAGGACTACCAGGCCGGGCGGCTGGGGTCGATTCCCGCGGTGCCGACCGACCCGCACCCCGGGCACGACGTGCTTTAGATCTTCCGGCGCTTGACACATCTGTCCGAGGCGGCGGACACATGTGGCATAATAGCTTTAAGTAGTTTCTCTAGTACGGAGCGTGTTTTGGCCCGTGCGGCAGATCACTGATCCCGTCATTGCCGGGCTGCTGGAGGCGGCACCGGACGCGACGGTGTGCGTGGACTCCGTGGGGCGGATCGTGCTGGTGAACGCGCAGGCCGAGCGGATGTTCGGGTACCCGCGAGGGGAACTAGCCGGGCAGCTGGTCGAGATCCTGGTCCCCGACGCCGTGCGGGCCGGGCACCGCGGGCTGCGCGCCGGGTACGCCGCCGACCCACGGCGGCGGCCGATGGCCGCGGGCCTGGAACTGTCCGGCCGGCGCCGTGACGGCACCACCTTCCCCGCCGAGATCTCCCTGGCCACGTTCGACACCGGCCAGGGCATCCTGGTGTCGGCCGCCATCCGCGACGTCACCGAGCAGCGGCAGGCCGCACAGGATCAGGCCTGGCTGGCATCGATCATCGAGTCCGCCCCCGACGCGGTAGTCAGCCTGGACGTCGACAGGCGGATCAGGACCTGGAACCCCGGAGCCGAGCGGCTCTACGGCTACACCGCCGCCGAGATAATCGGCCACCATAGCGATGTCCTGATCCCCGCCGAGAAGCGCACCGGGGTGCACGAAAGGCATGCCGCCGTGGAGGGCGGTGAGAAGACGCAGGAGTATCAGGCTGACCTGGTCCGCAAGGACGGGACCGTGATCACGGTGGTGGCCACGACGGCGTCCATCGCGGACAAGACGGGCACGATCACCGGACTGTCGGTGATCGTGCGGGATATCAGCGCCCAGCAGCGGGCCGATTCCCGGTTCCGTGGGCTGCTGGAGGCGGCACCGGACGCGATGGTGTGCGTGGACTCCGGCGGGCGGATCGTGCTGGTGAACGCGCAGGCCGAGCGGATGTTCGGGTACCCGCGCGAGGAACTGGCCGGGCAGCTGGTCGAGATCCTGGTCCCCGACGCCGTGCAGGCCGGGCACCCCGGCCTGCGCGCCGGGTACACCGCGGACCCCCAGCCCCGGCAGCTGGGCGCGGGCCTGGAACTGTCCGGCCGCCGCCGCGACGGCACTACCTTCCCCGCCGAGATCTCCCTGTCCGCCCTTGATACCGTCCAGGGCCTCTTGGTATCTGCCGCGATCCGCGACGTCACCCAGCAACGGCAGGCGCTCGACGACTTGAGGCGGACCAACCAGAACCTGCAGCAGCTCGGCTACGCCATCGCGCACGACCTGCGGACCCCGCTGCGCTCGCTGGCCGGGTTCAGCGCCGCCCTGATCGAGGATTACGCCGACGTCCTCGGCGAGGCTGGCCGCGACTACGCTCAGCGGATCGAGGCCGCCAGCCGGCGCATCGGCGACGTCCTGGATGACCTCATGGACCTGTCCCGCGTCGCGCGGGTAGAGATCAGCCTCCGGCCGGTCGATCTCGGTGCGGAGGCGGCCAGAATCGCCGCGGACCTGCAGGGTCAGGACCCGGCCCGCAGCGTCCGTTTCACCATCCAGCCGCAGGCCTGGGCCCTGGCCGACCGTACGCTCATCCGCGAAGCCCTGCGCCGGCTGCTGGAGAACGCCTGGAAGTTCACCGCCGGCCGGGACGGCGCCGCGATCGAGTTCGGGATGACGCCCGACGCGAACGCCCGCGTTTGCTGCTATGTGCGCGATAACGGCGCGGGCTTCGACCCCGCGTACGTCGACAAGCTCTTCACACCGTTCCAGCGCCTGCACAGCACGCGTGAATTCGCCGGGACCGGCATTGGCCTGGCCTGCGTGCGCGAGATCGTGGACCGGCACAACGGGCGCACCTGGGCCGAGGGAGCCATCGGCGACGGCGCCACCTTCTTCTTCACCCTTCAGGCAGCGGCACCGGCGGTCGCTACCTGCGCATCAGCTTGAGGGCGAGCGCGGGGCAGGCGGCCACCGCGCGGCGGGCCTCGCGGACCAGCTCGGGGGGCACCGGGCGCGGGTCCACGATGGGGTAGCCCCACTCGTCGACGTGGATCAGCTCGGGCAGCAGCTCGGCGCAGACGCCGTGCCCGGTGCAGTCGATCGGGTTCACCACGAGGGTTTCCCTGGTTGTCTTGGCTTCCTTGGCTTCCTTAGCTTCCTTGGTTGCGGCCATGGTCAGGTCCAGTCGTCTTCGCTGGTCGGGATGCCGTTTTGCAATGTGGTGTGAGGCAGCGGCAGGAACGGCGTGCGGTTGGTGGACGAGCACTGGCCTTTTTCGTGCCGGCTCAGTTCTGGCGCGAACACCGTCAGGGCGCTGCGGACGAACCGGACCGTGCCGTCGGGGTGGTGGCACGCCCCGCGGCCCTCGACGAGGCCGGCCCAGCGCTCGACGTCGGCGCGGACCGGGCGGCGAGGCCTTGGGCCGGCCAGCTCGGCCAGCGCGGCGGCGATGCGGGGCAGCCCGTTCAGGCATGGCCCGCACTGGCCGGCCGACTCCGCGGCCAGGTAGCGGACCACCCTGGCCGCCTCGGCCAGGCCGCACCGGTCCGACGGCAGCGCGGCGAGCACGCCCGCGCCGACGGCGGCACCGTACTTTCTCAGCGTCCCGTTGTCGAGGGTGAGCGCGGCCGCCTGCGGTAGCGGCAGCCAGGTGCCGTGATAGCCGCCGACCAGCCACGCCTGCGCCTGCGGGGCGCTGGTGAGCAGGGTGTTCAGCGGGGCGCCGATCTCGGTCTCGATCACCCGGCACTTGCCGTCGGGCTGGTAGACGGTGGTAAGCATGCTGCCGGGCTCGGCGCTGGTGCCGACGGCCCGGAACCAGCGCGGACCGTACCGGGCGATGAGCGCGATATGAGCCAGGGTTTCGACGTTCTGGACCAGGGTGGGGGCGCCGTGCAGGCCATGCTCGGTGACTCTCGGGGGCTGGAAGGTGGGCCGCGCGGGGCCGCCGCCGAGGCGGTTCACCAGCGCCGACTCCTGTCCGGCCAGGAACCGCGGTGGCGCCTGGGTGATCGTGACGGTGACCGGGTCCAGGCCCGCGGCGGCCCGTTCGGCCAGGGCCCGCAAGATCTCCGGAGTGGCTCCGTGGTGCGTATACAAGTGAGCCTCGGTAGCGCCGGTCGCCTCGGCGGCTAGCTGCAGCCCGTCGAGTACCAGGTTCGGCGCGGCCCGCAGCAGCACTTCGTCCTTGCGGCTGGCGGGCTCGCTCTCCGCACCGTTGGCGACGACCACCTTCCGGCCGCGAGCCTGAGCCACGATGGCCAGCTTCCGGTACACCGGGAAGCCGGCGCCGCCGCGGCCGGTCAGGCCGGAGGCCTCGAGGTCCCCGATCAGCAGGCCGGCCTGGCCGCGGTACGGCGTCGGGCCGTACCGGGCGAGGTGGCGGCGGAGGTCTTCCGGCGCGGCCGGCAGCAGGCGGGGCAGCGTGGCGGTCTGGCGGGTGGCGGGCTCGTTCACGGTGGTGGTCATCGTTTACACCGTCTCCCGGGTCCGGCCGGTTGGCTGGTTATCGGTTTGCTGGTTGTCGGCGGCGGTGTGCTGGGCGAAGACGGCGGCGACCCGCGCCGCCCTGGGCACCTGACGCGCGGCCTGGGCCAGCCGCCAGCCGGTGGCCGCCACGACGACGAGGGCACAGCCAACGGCCAGGTAAAGCAGCCATCCGTGCTGAAGGTCATTGCTCGAGCCGATGCTGTGCGCGAACGCCACCGGCCAGCTCAGGTAGGCGAGCAGGTGGATGGCCCGCCACAGCAGCCGGTTCAGGCGGCCGCGGAGCAGGCTGGTCACGATCATCGCGAGCATCAGGTCAAACGAGATCGCGCCCAGGCCGAGCCAGAACCGCTCGTAGCCCGAGACGAACGGGACGACCCCGGCGGTCGCCGGAATGCTGACGAAGGTGTCGAGCACCGCCGTGAGCACATGCACCGTGATGAACGCCACCGAGAGCAGGGACAGGTTCCGGTGCAGACTCGTCACGGCGAACCTAGGCAGGCCGGGCAGCCGGCCCTGCCGGTTAACCAGGACGCCGAGCACGAGCACGGCGGTCAGCAACAGCAGCGCGACGATTCCGGTCGCACGGCTGGCGTACCAGAACGCGGTGGCTCCACTCATCTCAGCTCGTTTCTCTTCGCTGGTTAACATCATCAATCTTCGGCGGCCGCCATCTGCGGCAGCTCGGAGTTAGTTCTGAGCTACCTCTGGCTGAATGGCACTGGCTCGTCCGGCCAGCCGGCCACGGTGAACACCACGCCGGTCGCGTCGACCAGCCGGGCCGGCAGGCCTAGCTTGGCGAGCCAGCCCAGGGCGTCCCGGCCGCGGATGATCGCCGCGGTGCTCGCGGCGTTGGCGTCCGCGCAGCTGTCAGCGGCCACCGATACCGTTCGCCACACGGATTCGGCTGGTCGTGCGGTGCGCGGGTCAAGGATGTGGTGCAGCACGTCACCGCCGCGCTGCCAGCGGCGCGCGGCGGTGCTCGAGGTGGCCAGGCCGCCCGCGCGGATCGCGATCAGCGCGTAAGGTCCGACCGGAGGATCGTCCGGCGAACCGGTCACGTCCTGCACCCGGACCCGCCAGCCGCCTTCCGGGGCTTGTGGGCCCGATACTGCGATGTCGCCGCCCAGGCTGACCAGCACGCCGCAGCCGAGCCGCGAGGAGATCCGGGCCGCGGACCGGTCCGCGGCCCACGCTTTCGCCGTCGCCCCGAGGTCGAGCTCGATGCCTTCTGGCATGGTCAGCGACCGGCCTTCCAGGTGCACCTCACCCCAGCCCGGCACAGTCCTGGTCGTCACCGCCAGCGGCGGCCCGATGCGCGGGATCCGGTCGAAGTCACGGTCGTAACCCACCGCCGACATCGCCGCGCCCACCGTCGGGTCCACATCGCCGTCGGTCAGCCGCGCGGCCCGCAAGGCCACCGCGATCGCCTCGGCGAGCAACGGGCTGACCCGGACCGGGCGCCCGCGGGCGTTCCGCAGCGCGCGGATTTCGGAATCGGCGCGGAACCGGCTGCAGGCCGCGTCCACCTCGGCCAGGTCGGCCGCCAGCAGGCGCTGGGCCTCGGCCAGGCACCTCGGGTCGGTCACCACGAGGTGGACCAGGGTCCCGAGCGCCCGCCAGCTGGCGCAGGCGTCGGCCGCTTGGTCCGGGTCGGCGGCGGTGTGCGGCATTACGAGCCGCCGGAGGTGGCCTGGCTGCTGCCTGAGCTCGAGGTCGGCGTGGAGCTGGAACCGAGGCCGCTCGAGCTCGAGCTGCCAGAGTTGGAGGACGACGAGTTCGAGGAACTGGAGCCTGAGGAGGTGGAGCCGGACGAAGTGGAGCCGGTCGAGGTGGAACCCGACGAGGTCGAGCCGGTCGAGGTGGAACCCGTCGAAGTCGAGCCGGTCGACGTCGAGCCGGTCGAGGTCTCGGTCTTGTGGGTGGAGCCGGGCAGGGCCAGGGCGAGCGCACCGGCCGTCACCACACTGGCCATCGTGACCGCCGTGGTGGCGGAACGGACCTTGCCGCGGCCGCGTTCCCTATCCGCCACGGCGTGGCGGATACCGTCTCGGTGTGCGCTGCTCATAACCCTCATTGTGCGGTCAGGTACTCGGAACTCCCTGCACGTATCTTCTCGGCAACCTCTGAGCTAAGCGGCTCGTTCTCCGTCACCATACGAGAGGCTACCCAGGGAACGTGAAGGACGCCTGAAGGCGCCGCGTCAGCGGGGACGAGCTATTCGCCGGCGGCGGTGAGCTGGCGGGCGCGGCGCAAGAGCAGCACCGCAGTGGCCACGAGCCCGAGCACGATCGTGGCGACGGCCGACGCGAGCAGGGTGCCGCGCGCGCCGAGGGCCGCGACGATCGGGCCGCCGAGCGCCGTCCCCAGCGGTGCGGCCAGAATCAGCAGCGAGCTTCTGGCCGCGATGACCTGGGCCAGCGCGCCCGGCGGGCTGGCGTCCTGGAGGACTGCCATCGACAGCGACATCCACGGACCCCAGATGACGGCGCCGGCGAAGAAGGCCGCGAGCCCGGCCCACAGCGGCGTGGCCAGCCCGAGGGGCACGATCGCCAGGCCCCACCCGATCACGATCCCGGTCATGATCGGCCACACCGGCCAGCGTCGCAGGAACGGCGCGGAGAGCTCGCCGATGACCGCGCCGACGCCGAACACCGCCCAGAACGTGCCGAGCAGCGCCGCCGACCCGTGCAGGTCGGACGCCACGTGCACCGGCAGCGCCACCTCGATCGGCCCGTACAGCAGGTAGAACACGAACGACATGGCCATCAGGCCGGGCAGCACCGGGCTGGAACGGATCACCGCCCAGGCGCCAGCATCGACCGGAGCGGGAGCTGCGGGCGGGGCCGGGAGTGCGGCCGGCCCGGGAAACTCGGCCGGCCCGGGGACCGCAGACGGCGCGGGCGGGTTCGGAGGCGGGCTGGAGGCCAGGCGGGCCGCGAGGGGCGCGACGCGGGCGTAGCTGATGGCCAGCACGACCCAGCTGGCGGCGTCCGCGGCGATCACGACGGCGGGGCCCGCCAGCGCGGTGACCACCCCGGACAGGGCAGGACCGATCATCAGGCTCAGCTGGTCGGCCAGGCCGAAGAGCGAGTTCCCGGCGACCCGGTGCTCGGCCGGGAGCAAATCCGCGATCAGCGTGTACTTTCCCGCCACGCCCCACGCACTGAGCAGCGACGACATGCCGAGCAGGGCGACGTAGCCGACCGGATCGAGTGTCCCCGCGACCGCCAGGCCGCCGATCAGGCCCAGGGCCAGCGCCCGCAGCACGGCGTTCACGAACACCAACCGCGCACCACCGCGGCCGCGCAGCCAGCGACGCAGTACCACCGCGCCGGCCGCGCCAGGGAGCGAGTACGCCGCGACGGCCGCGCCGACCCAGAGCCCGCGGCTGCCGGGCGGCGCCAGCTTCAGCGCAAGCCAGGCGATCGCCACCGCGCTCATGCCGTCGCCCAGCGCGGAGGCGGCCGCGCCAGGGAGAACCCGGCGGAGCACCGGATGAACCAGAGCCGGATAGTACGGTGAGGCGCGGGCTCGGGCGGCGAACGGGAAATCCCTGGGCTTTCCGGCTGGCTCCGTTCTGGCCGGGTCGGCTTCGCCGGGTTTCCGCGGAACCGCGGGAGGGTCGCTGGCCACCTCCGGATCATGCAACCTCAATCGCACCTGAGGTCAAATCGCGGCGACTAAGGTCGGAGACGTGACGACCGCGCGCGAGCTTGCCCAAGCTGAGCTGCTGCGGGCGGAGCGGACGCGGGCCGGGCAGCGGATCGCGGCGCTGGAGCGGGAGTTCGCCGACCTCGCCGAGGCCGCGGGCGCTGCCGGTACCGACGACGAGCACGACCCCGAAGGAGCCACACTCGCCTTCGAGCGGCAGCACGCCGCCGCGCTGCTTGACGCGGCGCGGGAACAGCGAGCCGCGATCGACGCGGCGCTGCGGCGGCTGGAAACCGGCCGGTACGGGATATGCGAACGGTGCGGGCAGCCCATCGGGGAGGAACGGCTGGCGGCCCGGCCAGCCGCGGTGACCTGTATCCGCTGCGCCGCAAAGTCCCGGCGTTGACGCGAGCCCGCCGGGAGCCGGCGACCGTGAATGACCACGCCACCTCGGACGCCGCGAGCCGTCAGCGGACCAGAGCCTGGTAGACGAGCTGGCGCAGTTCCGAGCGGATCGGGTAGGTGCTCGAGGGCAGTAGCTGGGTGAAGAAAGACACGGTCAGGTCGGCGTCCTGGTCGACCCAGAACGCGGTGCTCGCGGCCCCGCCCCAGGAGATCTCGCCCGCGGAACAGATCACCTTGCCTGGCACCGGGTCGAGGACGACGGCGAAGCCGAGACCGAAGCCGACCCCGCGGAACGGGGACTCGGCGAAAAGCGGACGACCGAACGTCTCCAGATCCAGGCCGCCGGGCAGATGATTGCGGGCCATGTAGCCGACGGTGCGAGGGCTCAGCAACCGGACGCCGTCCAGTTCCCCGGCTGGGCTGCCGGGCCGCGATAGCAGCAGCTGGGTGAACCGGTCGTAGTCCGCCGCCGTGGACACCAGACCGCCGCCACCGCTGAGCATGTCCGGCGGAGCCAGCGCCGCCCCGCCGAGGGCATCCAGCCGGGCCGGCGCCCCGTCCGGGCCCGGAACGTAGAGGGCGGCCAGCCGCGGCGCGGCCTCGGGGCCGGCCCAGAAGGAGGTCTGGATCATGCCGAGCGGACCTAGGATCCTGGCCGCGAAGAACTCATCGAGGGACTGGCCGGAGGCGACCTCGACGACCCGGCCGAGGACGTCCGTGGCCACCGAGTAGTTCCACTCGGCGCCCGGCTGGAACAGCAGCGGGAGACCGGCCCAGGCGTCGCAGGCCTGCGCCAGGTCCATGCCCGCCGGGGTGGACCACTCAAAGCCGGCCGCCCGGTACATGGCATCTACCGGATGCGCCCGGTGGAAGCCGTAGGTGAGCCCGGCCGTGTGAGTGAGCAGGTGCCAGACCCGCATCGGCTCGACCGCCGGGACGGTCACCGGCCGCAGGTCCGAGCCTCCGGTGCAGACCCGGACGTCGGCGAAGGAAGGAATGAAGTTGCTCACCGGATCGGTGAGGGCCAGCTTGCCTTCCTCATACAGCATCATCGCGGCGACCGAGGTCAGCGGCTTGGTCATCGAGTAAATGCGCCACAGCGTGTCGTCGGTCACCGGCAGGTCCGCCTCCAGGTCACGTGACCCGCAGCGGGCTACGTAGGCCAGGGCACCCCCCCTGCGCACCGTGAGCAGCCAGCCCGGCAGGCGGCCGTCGGCCACATAGCGGTCGAAGTGCGCGCCGATGCGCGACAGCCGGTCCGGATCCAGGCCCACCTCGGCCGGGTCTACCTCCACCGTGAGGTCGCTCACCTGTCACCGCCTGCCGTTACCGGGAGCCCTTGCGACGCCGCAGCACAAGTATGAACTACAGGCAGAGGACAGTCGCGGATGATCTCCCGGGTTCGTCCCGGCGGCTGATCTACGCCCAGGTCGGCTGGGACAACGCGGGCGGGGGACCATCGGGCTGATGTGAGGTGGAAGCAGCCGCAGCACCCAGCCCTGATCGATGCGGTCGTCTTGGTATTTCCATCCGGACCCGCAAGCGGCGACCGTGCAGTTCGACATCGACACCGGCCTGAATCGCCGCCGCCAGGCTGCGCAGCGAGGCCCTGGCCGCCGCCGGGCCGCTGGATGCCGGGTCGCCGACGGGCGCCAAGGTCATGTTCAGCTGGAGGAAGATCAGGTGGTCGTCGGCTCGTATCGCGGCGACCGCTTGCGTTTCCGCGCTGACCAGGCCAGCCAGGATCAACTCGGCGACGTCGGCGACGACCTGGATCTCGGCTTCACCGAGACAGGCCGCGCCCGCGCCGACATCAACGGCAAGCGGGGTGGCCAGGAGCCAGGCGGTCCGCCGGTTCAGCGCCACGGCCAAACCGGATGTCGGCTGTGGAAAGGGCCAGAGTTCTTCCTGCAGGCCGCGCAGCGACCGGCCGGCCGCATCCACTTGCTGCGCCACCACCCCGAGCTCATCGCCCGGCGATGTCCCCATCACGCGCTGCGCCTCGGCCAGTTCGAGAGGCACGGCCGCAAGCTCCTGGATCGGCCCGTCATGCAGCAAGTCGGCCAGGTAACCGCGTTCCCGGGCGCGAAGCCTGCGCACGATGTCAAGCAGCAGGTGCGGCGTGGGAGTTCCCGTGTCGGCGCCGTCCTCGGCCGCGGCGCGAGGGGCAGGGAATCGGGTCGGGTCGTCGGTCATGATCGTCTCCTGCCGCGATGGCTGGCCCCAGCCGAGCGTTAGTTACGCTAAATAGCCGCCCAGTTACATATAGTAACATGGAGGGTGGTCTGCTAGCTATCTATGGCGGTGGCCGACTAGGTGCCGCGACGGTCCTCTTCCCGCCGCGCCATGTGCCGGACGGGGCGCGGAACGGAGATGGCCGGAATGAGCGAGCACACCGGGAATCAGGACAGGATCAGCGTTTTCCTCGTCGATGATCACGAGATCTTCCGCCGCGGAGTACGGGACCTGCTCGCTCACGAACCCGACATCGACGTGGTCGGCGAGGCGGAAACCGCGGCGGCGGCCATGGCCCGGATTCCCGCGCTGCGTCCGGACGTGGCGGTGCTCGATGTGCGGTTGCCCGACGGGGACGGCATCTCGGTCTGCCGGGAAATCTGCTCCACGCTGCCAGAGACCGCTTGCCTGATGCTCACCGGTTACAACGACGATCAGGCGCTTCTCGGCGCGATCATGGCCGGTGCGGCGGGCTACGTGTCGAAGCGGACGTGCGGCACCGACCTGGTCAGTGCCCTGCGTACGGTCGCTTCCGGCCTGTCGATACTCGACTCGCAAGCGTCACATCAGGTCATGACGCGACTGCGTCAGCGCTCCATCAGCGTCGACCCGGTGGCGGTGTTGACCGAGCAGGAGAAGCGGGTGCTTGAGTTGATCGGCGAGGGGCTGACCAACCGCCAGATCGCGGAGCGCATGTTCCTGGCGGAAAAGACGGTGAAGAACTATGTGTCTTCACTGCTGACCAAGCTCGGCATGCAGCGCCGCACGCAGGCTGCCGCCTTCTCCGTACGCCACGCCGATGATCACGACGACTGACCCACGATTAGCCGCCAAAGGCGCTGATCGTGCGCTATTCGCCACGCGGCGAAGCGCTGTCCCGCCGCTGCGACCTAACGGCCCTCCCCCGTCTGTCGCACAGGGGTCATCGCAGGCCGGCCACCTGGCCGTTTGCTCTGATAACAAGGGGTCATTTCACTGCGTTCCATCGTGATATAGTTACGCATAGTAATAATAGAGTTACATAGAAGGACTCGTCTCAAGGAGATCCGATGCCCCCGCCGCCGAACGCCCGGACCATTAGGAGCGGCGTGCCTAATACCGCCGGGTCACCGGACGGTGGCCATCGCCAGCTCGGCCATGGCCGGCGGCGGCGGTCCGGTGCTGCTCCGCGCGGCCGTCCCGATGCGGCGGTGCTGGCGAGGGAGGCGGTCATCAGCTTCCTGAACGACGCGTCCAAGGCCACGGCGGACAGGGAAGCCGTACGAGCGGGCGTGGCCACGACCGACGGCGGGGCCGCCGTTACCGCGGGGCCGGCACTGGAAACGGTGCCCCGGGATGCGGTCTCCGCCGCCAAGAACGTCGCCGCGCCCCAGGCCACGGGGTCGATGGGCTGGGGCGCGGCGGCCATCGGCGCCGCCACGCTGGACCGGATCGAGGCCGCGGCGGCCAAGGTGGACGCGGACATCGCCGTCGCTCTGCGGGCCTACGCTGACCTGCAGGCCGGGGCCGGGGCCGCAGCCGAGGCCGCGGTACACGCGGCGCAGTCGGCCATGGCCTCGGCAGGCGTGGCCACCGAGGCCGAGCGGCAGGTAAGGATCAGCATGCGCCAGGTCAGGCAGTACGTGGTGGTCACCGTCGTCCTTCTCGCCATCGTGCTCCTTGTCGTCGCGGTGATAACAACTGCGGTCCACTGAGACAGTCCGCAAGAATTAGCGATAAGCCTGCGGGACAGTGTGCGCTGTGGTGGTTACACAACGCCCGGTATTTAGCTCCTCATTAGCTGGCTGAGGTCAGCAACGGCAGGAAGGGCCGGCCATCGCGCGGAAAGCTGTGCCAGCAGACGATCTAGCTGTGCCCGCAGCCGCGACGAGCCGGTCTGGCGTGCGATGAGCACGGCTTGGACCGCGACTGAGCATGCCTGCTCCGGGTCGCGTGCGCGAGCATGAGCAGCAGCCAGCTGCATGCGATACCCGGCAAACAATTCGGACTGCCCTGCTTCTGGCGGCAGGTCCGCCAGGCCAGCCGAGAGCCACTCGACGGCGCGCGCATTTCGGTCCAGGTACAAGTACACAAGCCCGCGCTGCAACGCTAGGTAGGCCGGGGAGGAACCGTAGACCGTCCACGGTGGTCCGGCCTTAGGATCTCCTGCCACGTTCGCGATCAGGCTGGCCGCTTCGTCTAGTTTCCGGTGGGCGTTATCCCCGTCGCCCGCCAGGGCGTGCCCCCTCGCTTCCAACTGCACAGCCAGCGCCCGTACGTCCGCGTTTGGGGCCGTGCTGCGCTGCGCGGCCTGGGACAGGCCGATCATCGGGCCGACCTTCCCGCCGAGAAAGGCAACGTAAGCCTTCAGGTTCAGCGTAGTTGCGGTCATGGCCGCATCGCCGCTTTCAGCGGCCCATCCGAGCGCCCGGTCATACCATGGGTTAGCGACAGGCTGCCGCCCCGGATGCGCGTTCAGCCATCCGGCGAACTGCGCGTACTGGCCTGCGATGCCGAGCACCTCGGCGCGCAGCGGCGCGCGCGCTTCCCTGGTGAGATTGAGCACGACGCTCAGTTGCACGGCGACCGCTTTCAGCATTTGCACAGGATCAACCTGGGCGGCCAGGCGATGTTCCGCAGCAAGGACCTCTGCGAGGGATCTGATGATCTCCCGGTCAAGACGTTTTGGGCTGCGGGCAGCCAGAATGAGGCGCTCCCCATCATCGTAAACAAACGTGCCGCGTAGGTCCGGGATCGCCCGAAATGCTGCCAGCACGCCGCCAGCGTCGAGCACCGTATCAAGACGCCGTGCCAGAGTCCCGGAAACGGCCTTCCGGTCGTTGACAACCTTACATAGGTAGCCGGGATCGTAATGGACCTGGCGCGCCAGTTCCCTCAAGCCCACCCGCTGTTCGGCCATCAGGCGGCGTATCTCCTTGCCGAAGGTCACTGGTTCCGCCGCCGCGTGTTGTCCTTGTGGCCCCTGGCCGACCGGGCAACAGTCAACGTCTCGACTGCATGCCTCCGCCGCCACCATCCTGGCTAGGTATCCGGGAAGCTCTAGGCCATCTTCGGCGTCGGCCAGCGGGCCCCCGCCCCCGTGTCGCGGGCTGGCGTCACGGGCTGGCGTCACGGTCACTGGCCTGGAGGACTGGCGCAATGATTCTCGAGGCTAAGCTGCCTGGGACATTTGCCCGGCCCAGCTGCCCCAAGGCCGCTTCGCCTGCGTACCTTGCGGGCGGGCTTATCGGGAAGACCCGGCTGTCTGGTACGGACGCACCTGGCAGGCATCGAATGACTCGAGAAGCCCTGGGTAGGCGCTCCCCCGGCGCCCCTGCTGACAGCATTGACGACGGCGGTGCGGCTCTGCCTGCCGGTAATCAACCGAAGCAACATACGGCAACAGTATAGGGAGGCCTCATGTCTATACGGTTCCTGGGCGGCGACACGGGTAACGGAGGCTCGCCCCGACTT
>Ga0302184_10001759_pt1 | contig 13940 bp, 11 predicted proteins | sample I_Palsa_N3_3_FD_200233 | JGI IMG/M metagenome (GOLD analysis project Ga0302184, IMG submission 200233) | Peat permafrost microbial communities from Stordalen Mire near Abisko, Sweden - I_Palsa_N3_3 | ecosystem: Environmental > Terrestrial > Soil > Palsa > Peat permafrost | place: Sweden...
CCCGCGCGCACCGCAAAGCCCGCGCGTCCCGCGCCGGCTTTCTGCATAAGGCCAGTACGCACCTGGTCCGCGACCATGACGTGATCGCGGTCGAAGACCTCGCCGTCGCGAACATGGTCCGCAACCGGTCGCTGGCCAAGGCCATCTCCGATTGCGGGTGGGGCACCTTCCGCCGCATGATCACCTACAAGGCCGAACGAGCCGGGCGGGACGTGATCCCCGTCGACCGCTGGTATCCCAGCTCCAAGACGTGCAGTTCGTGCGGGCACCTGCTCGCGGAGCTGAGCCTGAGCACGAGGCACTGGACGTGCCCCGCCTGCCGCACCCGGCACGACCGGGACATCAACGCGGCCAAGAACATCCTTGCGGCAGGTCTTGCCGTAGCCAGGGGCAACCCTGGCGATGCCTGCGGAGCTGATGTCAGACGGCACGGGACACCCCGCCCGCGATCGGCCGTGAAACAGGAACCCCATCCCGCGAGGGCTGGAATCCCCGTCCCTCAGGGCGGGGAGTAGTCAATGCGTTTCCTTTCCGTTGACCGGGCCTACACCCGGCGTACAGTCGTGCGGGCCGATGGCCCTCCTGGCAGAGCCCGGCGGCCATGAGCTGGCTGGCGAGCATGAGGGGGTGCGCCGGTCGGCGCCCGGCCAGGCCGCCGCCTCCTTGAGCGCATCGATCTCGAGCTGGATTCTGTTCTCCGCTATCTCGCGGCGGCAGTGAGCGGGGCGGCGACTGGCAGCGGTGCTCGTGGGGCTCTGCGCAGCGCGGACACAGACGTGATGTGCAGGGCAAACAGCAGCGGCACGGCGGCGGTCGGGATCAGCGCGAGCGGCAGCTCGCTGATCGGCGCCCCGGACGGGGTGACGTTGAGCAGCTGGAATCCGGTGAGGGCGCCGAGGGCCAGGGCCACGACCAGATCGGTCATGCCAAACGCGTTGAACCACAGGGCGGCGCGGCGGCCTCCGCCGCGGGCGAGCCGGCCCGCGACCATCGGCGCAGCGATACCGGCGGCGACGTCGCCCAGGCCCGCGGGCAGGGCGAACAGCGCGGGCAGATGGCCGAGGGCCATGATGGCCAGGAAGGCCGTCCCTTCGAGGGCCCGGAACGAATGCGGGAGCTCCAGGCGGTTCTCCGTGTCCGGCGCCGCCAGGGCGCGCGCCACCACCGGTATCCGGCGCAGCGCCAGCAGCGTGCCAAAGAAGCCGGCCACCGCGATCGGCATCCACGGCACCCCGTGGCCGAGCCGCGCGTGGTACCAGCCGTGACCCGCGATCACCGCGCTGGCGGTGAACCAGCCGCCGAGCACGACGGCCGCGCCGCCGGCGAGCAGCGCTGCACGCGTCCGGCCCAGGCCGGCGCGCACCGCGCCGCCGTACAGCACGACGCAGGTCGCGGCCGGGATCGCGGTGATTCCGGCGATGGTGATCGCCCACAAGTAGCCGGGCGGGTCGTACATGGCATCCTCCTAGAGCCGAAGTTTACTATCTACAAGTTAGTATGTTGTGGATAGTATCTGTCAACTAGTATTGTGGGGGGCGTGACAAGGAACGTCCGCACCTACGACCACTTCTGCCTGACCGCGCGCGCCCTGGAGCGCGTCGGCGACCGGTGGAGCCTGCTAGTGATCCGCGACCTTCTCGCCGGCGCCAAGAGGTTCACCGACCTGATGGACCGCCTCGGCGGGATCACCCCCAAGACGCTCAGCCAGCGCCTGCGCGAGCTTCAGGACGCCGGGATCGTTGCCGCCGACCGGGAGCCGGGGCGGCGGGAGGTCTGGTATCGCCTGACACCGGCCGGAGCCGACCTCGGGCCTGTCCTCGACGCGCTCGGTCGGTGGGGGCTACAGCACGCCTGGCGCCGGCCCCAGGCCGGCGAGCCGCTGCACGCCGAGCATCTGCTCCGCTCCGTTACCCAGGCCATCGACCTCGCCGCCGACGACCACGAACTCACCCGCTGGCACTTCCGGCTCGACGGCGCGGATTACCTGGTCGAAAACGACGGCCGCCATTGGTCGCTCACCGCGGGAGCGCCACCCGGACGAGCCGACGTCACGATCACCGCGACCACCCAGGACCTGACCGCCCTCATCTTCGCCGGGTCAGACACCGGCGTCGACATCACCGGCGAAACCGGGGCAGTACAGCGATTCCGACGGCTGATCAGCACCATGGCCACCGTCGTACAGCCCGCCTAGACCCGAGCCGTGCGACCGGCGGTCACGTCCGGCACACTCTCAGAACCGCATGTTCTGCGTGCAGGGGAACTTCCGGAAGAACGGGGTCAGCCGCCCCCTGCTCCGTGGCCGCAGGGAAGGTCGGAGCTCAGGGAGTCCTGGTGGGCACGGGTCCCAGGGCGGCGAGGAGCTGGCCGCGCCGGGCCGGGTCATCCAGGATGTCCCGGGTCAGCTGCTGGATCCGGGCGGCGAGCTGGGCGTCGAGGTCGGCTGACCAGCTGCCGAGGAGGCGGGTGAGTCCCTGCTGGCGGGCGCGGACGAGCCGTTCGATAGCGTCGACGCCGGCCGGGGTGACCTGGGCGATCAGCGGTGATTCCGGTGGTGAGGGCGTGATCGTCACGAATCCGGCGGCGACGAGCGGGGCGAGGAGCGTGCTGAGCTGCCCGGGCGTGACGTGCAGGGCGGCGTCGAGGGCCGGCAGGTCGAGGCGGGGGTGGCCGTCGAGGCGGAACAGCATCCAGGTCGAGCGGGGATCAAGGTTGACGGACGCGGTTTCAGCTAGCTGCTCATACACCCGGGTCCGGTCTTGCTTGCGGGCGAGCACGGACAGGGCCCGGACGACCTCGTCGGCGGAGTCCCGGGCCTCCGGCACCGAGTTGGGGACGAGAACCTGGGCCGGGTCGGGGGTGCTGGCCGCTTGGCGGAGGGGAACTTCCTTGAGCAGCCAGGTCAGGGCGAACGCGACCGCGGCGATGGGCGTGGCAATGAGGAACACGGTGTGCAGGGACGCCGCGAAGGCGTGGATGTAGCCGGCGTGCACCGCGGGCGGCAGCTTGGCCAGGACGGCGGGGCTGGCTCCGGCGGAGGCGTTGAAGCCGGCCGGGACGGGAGTCCCGGCCAGGTAGCGGGCCAGGTTGCCGGACAGCTGGCTAGCGAAGATCGCTCCGAAGGCCGCGGTGCCGAACGACCCGCCGATGGACCGGAAGAACGTCGCGCCGGAGGTGGCGACGCCGAGGTCGGCGTAAGAGACGACGTTCTGCACGGCGATGACCAGGACCTGCATCACGGCCCCGATCCCGACGCCGAGGACGAACATGTACGCCGAGGCGGCCAGGGTCGAGGTGGTCACGCCTAGGTGGGACAGCAGGTACATGCCGACGGTCATGAGCGCCGTGCCGACGATGGGGAAGACCTTGTACCGGCCCCAGCGGCTGATCAAGATGCCCGAGGTCATCGAGGTCAGCAGCAGGCCGGCCATCAGCGGCAGCAGCTGCAGCCCCGAGCCGGTGGGACTGGCGCCTTTGACGACCTGCATGTACTGCGGCAGGTAGGTAATCGCGCCGAACATCGCGAAACCGACGACGAAACCGACCGCGCTGCAGACGGTGAACACCCGGTTGGCGAACAGCCGCAGCGGAAGCACCGGTTCGGCGGCCCGGCGTTCCACCAGGACGAAGGCCACCAGGAACACCACGCCGCACGCGGCCATGACGATGACCGGCGCCGACCCCCACCGGTAGGTGGTCCCGCCCAGGGTGGTCAGCAGCACCAGGCTGGTGGCGGCCGCGGCCAGCAAGATCGTGCCGGCGTAGTCGATCACGTGGTGCACCCGGGTCAGGGCGCCCGGCAGCACGACCGCGGTCACCACCAGCGCGACCGCCCCGATGGGCAGGTTGACGTAGAACACCCACCGCCACGACAGGTTCTGGACGAAGAACCCGCCGATCAGCGGCCCGATCACGCTGGTCACCCCGAACACGGCACCGAAGATGCCCTGGTACTTGCCGCGGTCCCGGGGCGCGACGACGTCGCCGACGATCGCCTGCGCGCCGATCATCAGGCCGCCGCCGCCGATGCCCTGGATCGCCCGGAACGCGATCAGCTCCAGGATCGAGGTGCTCAGCCCGGACAGCACCGACCCGGCCAGGAAGATCACGATGGCGGCCTGGAAGAAGACCTTGCGGCCGTACTGGTCGCCGAGCTTGCCCCACAGCGGGGTCGAGGCGGTCGAGGCCAGGAGGTAGGCGGTGACGATCCACGACAGGTCCGACAGGCCGTGCAGGTCCCCGGCGATGGTCGGCAGCGCGGTTGCCACGATGGTCTGATCCAGCGCGGCCAGCAGCATCCCGAGCAGCAGCGCACCGATGATCACCAGCAGCCGCCGCTGATCAATCGCGATCGGCCCGGATGCCGCGGGAGTGCTGGTCATATCGTGCCTCTCGTCCATGGTCTCCATGCTGCGGGACCTGCCCGACCCCCGGTCACGAGCGTGCGGATCGCGGCTACCGTGGATGGCCGTCCGGGGCGCCGCCGTTTGGTTGCGGCTGGCCGGTGATGAGCTTGGCCAGCCCGGACAGCGATTCCTCCAGGTCCTGTGTGGTGACCACGTCCGCCAGCGCGAGGCGCACGGCGGCGAGTTCACGGGCGAGGAACTCGGTGTCGGCCTGCGTCCGCGAGGCCACCGCGCGGTCGCGTTCTATGCTGGCCCGGTCCCGGTCGTCCTGCCGGTTCTGCGCGAGCAGGATCAGTGGCGCGGCGTAGGCCGCCTGGGTCGAGAAGGCCAGGTTGAGCAGGATGAACGGGTACGGATCCCAGTGCTTGATCAGGCCGACGGTGTTGAAGACGATCCAGAGGACCACGAGCATCGTCTGCCAGAACAGAAAACGCCCGGTGCCGAGGAACCGCGCGATCCCCTCGGAGAACCGGCCGAACGCGTCGGCGTCGTAGCGCGCGCCCATCTGCGGGGTGCCGCGCGGAACGGACAGGTCGTCCCGCTCGCTGGGCCGCCGGAGAGAAACCCGTGCCATCGTCAGCCTCCCGTCCGCCGCCAGTTTGCGGGCAGCAGGTGGTCGAGTACATCATCTACCGTAACCGCACCGACCAGACGGCCGTCTTCGTCGCATACCGCCACGCTGACCAGGTTGTAGGCGGCGAGCTTGACCGCCAGGTCGCGCTCGGGCAGATCCGGCCGGACGAAGGTGCGCGTCTCGACGCACTCGCCGGCCAGGACGGACGGCGAGCGGCGCAGCAGCCGCTGGAACCCCGCGGTGCCGAGGTAGCGGCCGGTCGGCGTCACCACGGGCGGCTCGCAGACGTACACCTGCGCGGCCGAGGTGACCGGCATGTCCGGGTTCCTGATCCGGGCCAGTATCTCGGCCACCGGCGTATCCGGCGTCACGATGAGCGGCTGCGAGGTCATCAGGCCGCCCGCCGTCTTCGGGCCGTACCGCAGCAGCCGCCGCAGGTCGTCGGCCTGGACGGCCTTCATCGCGGTCAGCAGCCGTTCGCGCTGCTCGGCGGGCATCTCGGCGAGCAGGTCCGCGGCGTCGTCCGGCTGCATCTCCTCCACCACGTCGGCGCTGCGCTCGAGGTCAAGGGTGGCCAGCAGCCGGACCTGGTCCTGCTCGGGCATCTCCTCCAGCAGGTCGGCCAGTTCCTCATCGTCCAGCGCGGCCGCGACCTGGTCCCGCCTGGTCTGCGGCAGGCCCTCGACGGCAGTGGCGAGGTCGGCCGGCGGCAGCTCCCGCAGCGCGGCCAGCTGCTCAGCCACCGGGTCCGTCTTGAACAGCTCGGGGTGCCGGTCCCAGGGCACGATCTCCGGGCCGCGGTGCAGCAGGCTCAGTCCGTGCGAGACGCCGAGAGCGCAGACCTCCCAGCCGACCCGCTGCTGCTCGCTGGGGCAGATGGCGACGTCGACGATAGTGCCGTCGTCGGTGTGTTTCCCGTACAGCTCAGATGCCAGGGACTCGCCGGTCCGCTGCGTGAAGCGGTCCAGGTCGACGGTACCGCCGCGGAGGTGGGCGCCGTCGACGGAGATCTCCGCGATCTGCCCGAGGTTGACGAAGATGCGGCGCCGCTGCAACAGCACGACCAGGCCCAGCGCGCGGGGCGGTTCCTTCCCGGGGCCGGGCAGGATCACGACGTCGCGGATCCGGCCGATGGCCATGCCGTCGCTATCGAGCAGAGGACGGCCCCTCAGCCGGGACGTGAATATCTGGCCGCTGGTCATGGCCCGGCATCTCCCCTTCCCCAACCGCGATCTGGATCATTATCCTTGGGAGTGCTCGGCGGGGCAGGTGTCAGGTCATGACGGTATGAACGTCCAACCGACGACACCGGGTTCCTCGACCCGGACCACGGCGTCGGGCGGTGCCTCCCGGGTGATCTGTGCGGCGAGTTCTCGGACGTCGTCCTCGTTGTCCGCGGTGATGAGGAGGAACTTCCAGCGCCGCACCACCGGCAGGCCCTCATCTTCCAGCTTGCGCGCCACCGCGACCGTCTCGCGGTGCGAAGGGAACTCAGCCCGGACCTGCCATCGGCCGATCCCGGCGGCCCGCGACTCGGCGGTTTCCTCGTCCTCGAGCCGCTGGTGCTCCGCCTGCCGCTCGGCTTCGGTCTGCGGCATCGCGACGTCGGGACTCTCCCACTGCTCCTCGATGGGATGCCATCGATGCACCGCGAACTCCGCCTGGATGTCGTGCTGAGCCAGCACGTCGCGGGCGACCCGCTCAGCCTCCGTAGCGGCGATCTCGGTGCCCGCGTACAGGAAGATCTGCGAGTCACCCGCGCCGACGACGATGGTGCGGCCGAGCTGGCGGCGGACGTCTTCTTCCACCTCATGGCCGGACAACGCCTGCTGCGCCGGTCCGACTTGTCCCTGGCTGGCCAGGGAGATGGTTACCCGCCAGTCATCGCCGTCTGTCACGGTACGACTCTAACGCACCAAAAGATTTTTACCATCGGAACGGATCCTGGTACCAGCCCCAGCCCCCCGATCAGCCCACCCTGGCCACGCCGGCCGCACTATTGTCCGTTTGGTGGCGGTATGAAGATGGATCTAGCCGGGATGGTGGCGCTGGCTCGCAGGCGCAGGCCGAGGTTGAACCCGTTGGCCGGGGACGACGTGTTTCGTTACGGGAGGAACGTAATGATCGTGGGCAGGCATCGCAAGAGCAAGCCGCCCGGCCGGCGGCAGCTGGTGCTGCGGGTCGCGGGAGCGGCCCTGCTTGCCGTGTCTGCCTCCATTCACCTGGCTCTGTACCTGACCGGGTACCGGTCGATCCCGACGATTGGCTGGCTGTTCCTGCTGCAGGCCATCGTGGGGTTCGTTCTGGTGGCCGGGGCGCTGGTGACCTACAGTCGGCTGGCGGCGGCCGCCGGTGCAGCTTTCGCGCTGTCCACGCTCGGCTGCTACCTGCTGGCGGTCTGGACCGGGTTGTTCGGGTTCAAGGAGGTCCGGACGAGGGCGGGCATCGCCGCCGGGCTGATCGAGGTGGCCGCCTTCGCGACGCTGGCCCTGGCCGCGCTGGCCACCGGGGCCGCGCGCGAGACCACCAGGCCGGCCGGTCCGGCCGCCCGGGTGCGGGCGGGGGCGCAGGCGGCCGCGTCGATGGTAATCGCTGCGGTCGGTGCCGTCTCGGTGCTCGCCCTGGTCCTGTTCGGCGTCGCGCTGGCCCGCGCGGCCGCGGCGCCCGCGGCGAGCGCGGACGGGGCGCCTGCGACCAGCGCGGACGGGGCGCCTGCGGCCGTTGCGGGCGCCGGGGTCACCGTGAAAACCGCGGCGATCCGCGGGGTCACCGTGCTCACCAACGCTGATGGCCGCACGCTGTACTGGTTTGCCCCTGACACCCCGACGGCCTCCGCGTGCACCGGGTCATGTGCCGTCTACTGGCCCCCGGTCACCGGCAGCCCCAAGGCCGGGCCGGGCGTCACGGGCACGCTCGGTACCATCACCAGGCCGGGCGGCGCGGTCCAGGCCACCTACGACGGTCATCCGCTGTACACCTATATCGGCGACAGCGGCCCGCGCCAGGCGCGCGGCAACCACCTCGACCTCAACGGCGGCCTCTGGTACGAGGTCCGCGTGTCCGGGTAAGGGAGCCCGAAGGACGAAATCCGCCCGCCGGCTCTCATCCTCAGGTAGGACAGCGGGCGGTGAAATACGGTGCTACCAGCTACGATGCCTGGCGGCCCGACGGCTGCCCGGCACCGGGCCGGTACGCTACCCGGTAAGTCACCGCTAAGGATGCACATGGGCACCGCGACCGAGTTTCCCTCAATGCTCCCTGCGACTCCGCTGCCTTCAGGGACCGCACCGCCTTCAGGGACCGCACCGCCTTCAGGGACCGCACCGCCTTCAGGGACCGCACCGGCTAACGGGACCGCGCAGTCGGAGCAGGCCGTGTTCCGGCCGCCGGATGAAATCACTCGCGGGCTGTTTTCCCGCGGCCGCCGCTTCGTCCGCAACCACCCGCTGGCCAGCGACTCGCTGCTGGCCGCAGTCCTGCTGATCCTGTCCTCGGTGTGGCTGGCCGGGGTGCCTTTTTCCGGCATCCGCCCGGCCGTCGTGCAGACCGCGCTGATCGCGGCGGTGGCGGTCCGCCGCCTGTGGCCCTCCGCGGTCTTCCTGTTCACCAGCGGCCTCGCGTTTGCCCAGTGGCTGCTCGGCTTCCCGCTGATGGGTGACGTGGCGCTGCTCGTCGCGCTGTACACGGTGGCAGCACACCAGTCGCGGATCCGCGCGTTGCTGGCCACGGGGGTCCTCGAAGCGGGTGCCGTCATGGCGGCGGTGAAATGGGAGCCGGCCGGGACGCCCGCACGCTCGCTGTTGTTCCTGTCTGCGACCGTGGTGGCCGCGTTGTTCGCCGGGCTGGCCGTGGCCTCGGGGAGCAGGTACCTGGCCTGGCTGGACGAGCGTGCCCGCAGGCTCGAGGTGGAGCGGGACCAGCAGGCGGTGATCGCGGCCGCTGCCGAGCGGACCCGGATCGCCAGGGAACTCCATGACATCGTCTCGCACAGCCTGTCGGTCGTGATCACCCTGGCCGATGCCGCGGCGGTCGTCAGCCGGATCGACGCTGGCCGGGCGGGCGAGGCGATGACTGAGGTCTCCGAGGTGGGCCGCCGCGCCCTCACCGACATGCGGGCCATGCTCGGCGTGCTGCGGACCGACGAATCGCCGGCCGCGCTGGCGCCCCAGCCGGGCGCGGCCGATCTCTGCGCGCTGGTCGATGGGGTCCGGGCCACCGGGCTGGCCGTGGACCTCGACGTCGTGGGCAGCCCTTTCCCGCTCGGCGCGGCCGCCGAGCTGACCGCTTACCGCATTGTCCAGGAAGCGCTGACCAACACGCTCCGCCACGCCGGGGCCCGGCACGCGCGGGTCACGATCGGCTACGACCAGCCCCAAGTCACGCTGACGGTGGCCGACGACGGTACGCCGTCCTCGCCTGGGCCTGGGGCTGGGCACGGCATCGATGGCATGCGCGAGCGGGCGGCCCTGCACGCCGGAACCCTGCGGGCCGGCCCGGCTGACGACGGCGGTTGGCTGGTCGAGGCGAGGTTCAGGCCGGTGCCCGGATGACCATCTCCGTGCTGCTGGCTGATGACCAGTCCCTGCTGCGCCGCGGCTTCCGCATGATCCTCGAGGCCGAAGGCGACCTGAGCGTGGCCGCCGAGGCGGGTACCGGGGAGGAAGCGGTCGAGGCGGCCCGCCGGCACACGCCCGACGTCGTGCTGATGGATATCCGGATGCCGGGCACCGACGGGATCGAGGCCACCCGGCAGATCGTCGCCGCCGGCTCGCGAGCACGCGTCCTGGTCCTGACGACCTTCGACCTGGACGAGTACGCCTTCGGCGCGCTGCGGGCCGGGGCCAGCGGCTTCCTGCTCAAGGACGTGCGCCCGGCCGAACTGGTCGCGGCGATCAGGACCGTGGCCGCCGGCGACGCCGTCGTCGCGCCCCGGGTGACCCGCCGCCTGCTCGAGGAGTACGCCCGGTCGCTTCCGCTCACCGCAGCTCAGCGGGCCCAGCGCTACCCCCGGCTGGGCGACCTGACCGAACGTGAGCGCGAGGTCCTCGTCGCCGTGGCCCGCGGCCTGTCCAACGCCGAAATCGCGGCGTCGCTTTACGTATCCGAGGCGACGGTGAAGTCCCACGTCGGCCGGATCCTCGCCAAGCTCGGCCTGCGCGACCGGGTCCAAGTCGTAGTGCTCGCCTACGAGGCTGGCCTCATCCACCCCGGAGTGCACTAGCCCGAAGTTCCCCCAAGCCGGTTGGTCGACGCGTTTGACCAGGTGGCAGGGCCCTTGATCACAGGAATCACATGTTCAAGTAACCATGATCTGAGGTCGTTTTCACCTCGTCCGCGCCTCGAGCGGTGCGCCGCCGGGGAACTACGTGAGCTCGCCCGGCACCCCAGGTGAGGGCGCCGGGAGTTACCCGGCGCGGGCGGGCGGGCTGTGGCTGCGCAGCACCTTGGTCCGGTTCCGGTTCCACGCGGTGGTGGTGCCATCGGGGTTGCGGACCAGGGTCCAGCCCATCCGGTGGATCATCACATGATGGTGATGGAAACAGAGCAGGATGCAGTTTTCCAGGCTGGTCTCGCCGCCGTGCCCCTTGTGCTTAAGATGGTGCACCTCACAGGCCGACGCAGGCTGATCACACCCGCCGGCCCACTGGCAGTGCAGGTCCCGGGCCTTTATCGCGTTGCGGATCCCGGTCGGCACGTTGTCGCTGTAGCCGATGTCCAGCGGCTGGCTGGGCCCGCCGAGCCGGGCGCCGAGCTCGCGGCGGCGCAAGAACGAGGCCAGCCCACCCGGGCCCGACAGCAACTCCACGGCCTTGCCGATGATGGCTTGCTCGAGCGACTCGCGGCTCAGCCCGGGCGGCAGCGGCTGGGGACCCGGCACCGGCTCACCCGGGCCGGCCGGGTCCGGGCCGACGTGATCCCGGTCGGTGTGGTCCGGGCCGCCGTGGTCGTCGTCGGGGTGGGGGGTGGGGGTGCAGCGGCCGGGGCCGTGCCCGGCCAGTTCGAGGCAGAACCGGACCAGGTCCTCGATCACGCCGGGGTTCACGGTGCCGAACACCACCGGGGTCAGCGCGGCGCCGCAGGCGAACCCGTCGGCGGCCTCGCCGTCCAGCCACGGCGAGCCGTCCGACCCGCGGAGCGAGGCGGCGGCGCGGGCGGCGGCCCACTGGCCCCGGACCCGCTCGGTCCACTCCTTCTGCAGCGCGGAATCGGTGTCGAGGTCGATCAGGTCGACCAGGTGGATGTACGCCGTCACTTTCACCGGCTGGCCGGCCCGCTCGGGCAGCATGCCCGCCGCGACCAGCCGCCGGCACGCCTCCTCCAGCGCATCGTGGTAGCGCTGTTCGTGCGTGCGGTCATCTTCCGCGCCCCGGGGCGCGGACAGGGCATCTAGCACCGCGGTCACCACGGCCGCGCACTCCGGTGTCAGGTTGGCGGTCATTACCCCGGCGCCGCCGAAGGTGGTCTTGAGCTTGACGGCGCGGTCCTCGAACCGCGGGTCGTCCTGATCGGGGGCGTCGGGGCGGGACCGGGCGTGGATCTCGGCGGCCAGGGCGGCCAGGTCGGGCAGTTCCAGGCCCATCTGGGCGGCGCTGACCAGGATCGCGTCGGCCTTGTCGCGGCAGCGGTCGGGGAGCTTGTCGGTCCAGGCGCAGATGGTGCGGGCGTAGGACTTGGACAGGTCTCCGGTGGCGAGGGCGGCCAGGATGTGGGGGTGGGCCTGGATCCGGCGGGACCAGCCGGCGTGATCGCCGGCGGTGGCGTTGGTTATCCGGGTGCGGTGGATGAGCCAGGAGCGGGGGCTGTAGTCTCCGTCGTCGCGGTAGCCCTGGGCGGCGGTGAACGCGGCCAGGATCAGGGACCGGGCCGCGGTTTCCATCGCGTCCAGCCGTTCCAGCGCGGCCAGGGCCCGGGCCTGCTCGGCGGCGGGCATCTGGGTCGGGTCCGCGGCGGCCAGGTAGCCCATCGCGGCGGTCAGCATGGCCAGTGCCTCGCTGCTGGTGGCGGGCGGCGCGGGCGCGGTCACGGCGATGCTCACCTCCCCTCCGGGAGCCTGCGGGGTCTGCGGGCGGGTGGTCCCCGGGGCGGTCCGGTTCCAGAGTCCGCTTGTAGCTTTCTTGTTCGATTCTAGCGAGCGGGTATGACATTTCGGGGGAACGAAACGGCGAACGACGTCAAAATTTGCCCGGGATGCGCCGGCCAGCCGCGGGACCCGCGGTGCCAGGTCCGGGAGGCAGCAACGCGGCCTCAGCTCATGACCGCGCCGACCTGTAATTTCCGTGATCGAGGGTCCTGCCACCTGGTCAAACGCTCGACCAATCGGCCTGGGGGAGCTTTGGGCCAGCCCGCCAGGACGGCCCGAGGCGGCCAATCAGGTCCCCTGTGACCTAACGATCCGGCCCAGGTCCGGCCGTAGCGCTTCCCCCAGCCATGCTGTCTCAATGACGTTCATGTGATTACGGTAGGAAGCGGGCCGGTAACACCCACACAGGGCTGACCGGCGTCTGCGGGTAGACCTAGGTACACCAGCTGAACCGGGTGGCTAGCGTCACTGCCGGCCCGGCCGCTGTCCAGGCAGACTGAACCGGAGGAGTCCGCCGGAGGAGGCACGATCGTGGGAACACTCAGGAATGGCGGCCGGGCCGCGGCCCGAGGGCTGGTGCTCGGCCTGCTGAATCCCGCTGGAATGGCCCTGATCCTCCTGCTGTTCGTGGTCGCGAAGAGGTCGGCCGGCGGGCCGTATCTCGACCAGAACCTGCTGCGTACCCTGCTGATCGTGCTGCCGCTGACCTGCGTCGTCGTGCTAGCCGCGACGCTGATCCCCGGCTTGGCGGAGGGCACCCGCGGGCTAGCCGGCCTGACCAGGCGGCTGGCCGGTGACTGGTGCGGCGTCCCCATCGCCGATCCGTACCGGCACGAAACCCCGGCCAGGAGGGACCCGGCCACCTGGCGGGACATGCTGTGGCTATCGGTGGGCTCATGGCTGGGCATGCTCCTGGTTGTGTTGCCAGCCGCCCTCATCGGCATCGGCGTGATCGGCTTCCTCGGCTCCCGGCTGATCGGGGCGATCCCGCCGCCGGCGTACCCGGGAAACAGCACGGCGTCGATCCTGGTCTTCGGCGTCGCGCTCATCGCCGCCGGACTCTATAGCGCACCCCGGATGCTGACGGCGTACGGCCGGCTGGGCAGGTCGATGCTGGCCCCCACCGGCAGCGCGGAACTGGAACGACGGGTAGAGCACCTGTCGCAGACCCGCACCGAGACCCTCGACTCCGGCGCTGCGGAGATCCGCAGGATCGAGCGGGACCTGCACGACGGCGCCCAGGCCAGGCTGGTCGCGATGGGCATGACGCTGGACGCTGCTGGTCAGCTGATCGACGAGGACCCCAAGGCGGCCAGGGCGCTGCTGATCGAGGCGCGGGACAACTCCGCCAAGGCGCTACAGGAACTGCGCAACCTGGTCCGCGGCATCCACCCGCCGGTGCTTGCCGACCGCGGCCTCGCCGACGCGATCAGGGCCCTGGCCCTGGACACCCCGCTGCGCATCCACCTGACCAGCGACCTCGAACCGCAGGCCCGCCCGTTCGCGTCAATCGAGTCCGCTGCCTACTTCGCGGTGAACGAGCTGGTCGCCAACGTGTCCAAGCACGCAAAGGCCAGCCAGGCCTGGATCGACTTCAGGCAGCATGACGGGATGCTGAAGATCACCGTGACCGACGACGGCCAGGGCGGCGCCGACCCGAGGAACGGCACTGGGCTGCAGGGGATCGAGCGGCGGCTCGCCGCGTTCGACGGCGTGCTGGCGGTCAGCAGTCCGCCCGGCGGCCCGACCGCAGTGACCATGGAGATTCCTTGCGCGTCGCGATAGCGGAGGACCTGTTCCTGCTCCGGGACGGCCTGACCAGGATGCTCGAAGCTCACGGCTTCGCGATAACCGCCGCCGTGGACAACGGCGACGCCCT
>Ga0302184_10001763_pt1 | contig 13925 bp, 11 predicted proteins | sample I_Palsa_N3_3_FD_200233 | JGI IMG/M metagenome (GOLD analysis project Ga0302184, IMG submission 200233) | Peat permafrost microbial communities from Stordalen Mire near Abisko, Sweden - I_Palsa_N3_3 | ecosystem: Environmental > Terrestrial > Soil > Palsa > Peat permafrost | place: Sweden...
ACACTTCGCCGAGGTGCTGCTCGAACTTCCCAAACAGGAGTTCCCCGCCAGCGCCCGAGCCTTGCCGCTGCGGCTCTTCGAGGCAGGCGACCGCATCGAGATCACGAGCGACGATCTCGACGGCACACTGCGCACCCTGATGGATGCGCATGTGCCGCTCACGAACCTGCGCATTCGGCCACCGAATCTTGAGGACCTTTTCCTGGAACTCACGGGCAAGGAGCTGCGCGCATGATGCAGCGGCTGCTCGCGGTGTGGCACGCGCGCAATCTCGAGTTCGTACGCGATCGCGGCACGCTGCTGTTCACGCTCGTCGTCCCCATCGCGCTCGTCGTAGGGATGGGCATCGTCTTCGGCGGTCCGGAGCGTCCGCTTTTCAAAGTCGGCGTGCTGAGCGCGCACGTGGCGCAGGAGACCCACCCCTTCCTGCACGAGCGCTACGTCGACTTCGTGCCCGTCACCGACCGCGCGGATGCAATCCACAAAGTCGGGCGCCACCAGCTCGACCTGCTCCTCGATCCCAAGGGCGGCGCGCACTACTGGGTGAATACGGATTCGCCGAAGGGCTACATTGTCGAGAAACTTCTCCTGTCCGCGGATCCGAGCGCCGTGCGCGAGCCCGTCACGGGCACCGCGGTGCGCTATGTTGATTTTCTCTTTCCGGGCGTCCTCGGCATGAACATGATGTTCAGCTGTCTCTTTGGGGTGGGCTACGTGGTATTGCGCTATCGCAAGAGCGGGTTTCTGAAGCGCCTGCATGCCACCCCCCTCACCCCCTTCGAGTTTTTAAGCGCTCAGGTGCTGTCGCGTTTGAGCCTCGTCATCCTCGTGACGCTGGTGCTCTATTGTGGCGTTGCCCCCATCATCCACTTTCACGCCGCGGGTAGCCTCGCGCTCCTCTTCCTCATTGCCGTCATGGGAGCGTTGTCGCTCATCGCGCTGGGACTTACCATAGCGGCGCGCTTTTCGAGCGACGAGCTCGTCGGCGGTGTTTTGAATCTCATGACCTGGCCGATGATGCTCTTGTCCGGAATCTGGTATTCGCTCGAAGGCTCTCCCCATTGGGTGCGCCTCCTCGCGCAGGTGTTTCCGCTCACGCACATTCTCAACGCCGCCCGCGCGGTGACCATCGACGGCGCGGGCTTCGCGCAGGTCGCGCCCGACCTCGCCTACCTTGGATTGACGGCGCTTGCGTTCCTGGCCTTTGGCGCCTGGTCGTTCCGCTGGCGCCTTAACTGATGCGCTTCTTGAGCGACAACACCGGCGGCGCAAGCCCCGAGATCCTGGATGCAGTGCTGGCGGCCAACAGCGGCCTTGAGCACGCCTACGGGGATGACCGCTGGTCGCGGCGCCTCGATCAGGTTTTTGGCGAATTTTTCGGCGCCGAAGTGCGCGTCTTCCCGGTCGCCACGGGCACCGCCGCCAATTCACTGGCGCTCGCCACGCTCACACCCCCTTACGGGGCGATCTTTACCCATGAGGAAGCCCACGTGGTGCGCGATGAATGCGGCGCGCCCGAGCTCTTCTCCGGTGGCGCGCGCCTCATCACCATTGCCGGGCCGCAGGGCAAGCTTACCGTCGAGGGTTTGACGCGCGCGCTTGCATCAAATCCGCCCTCGGTGCATTCCGTGCAGCCGGCCGCCGTGACCTTGACGCAGGCGAGTGAGTTCGGGACCGTGTACCGCCCCGCCGAGATTTCCGCACTGGCAGAGGTCGCGCACGCCCGCCGCCTCGCCGTGCATATGGACGGGGCGCGCTTTGCAAACGCGCTCGTGACGCTCGGCTGCCATCCGAGTGAAACGACATGGCGCGCGGGCGTGGACGTGCTGTCGTTTGGCGCGACCAAGAATGGCGCGCTCGGCGCCGAGGCCATCGTCTTTTTTGACGTCAAGCGGGTCGCTGACTTCGAGTTTCGCCGCAAGAGTGCCGGTCATTTGCTCTCTAAGTCCCGTTATGCGGCGGCGCAGCTCTTGGCCTATATCGAGTCAGGCGTTTGGCGCCGCAACGCCGAGCGCACCAATCGCCTGGCGCAGCGGATCGGCGCCGCTGCAGCCGAGCGCCTGCTTGCGCCGGTGCAAGCCAATGAAGTTTTCGTGCGTCTCGCCGATGAGGCCAAGCGTGCGCTGAGCTCTGCAGGCTTCGAGTTCTCCGACTGGGGTGCGGAGCGCTCAGGGACCGTTCGGTTCGTCGTCTCGTGGGATCAGGCCGAAGAGGATGTCGACGCGCTGTGCAGCGCGCTCGCACACCCCAATACACGCGTCAGCCCGAAGTGATGCGCGCCATCATCCGCCGCGCCAGCTGATAGTCCGGAGCGATCAGGAGCGCGCGTTCGAGCGCATCGCGTGCAGCTGCAGCGTCGCCGCGTTCAAAGTCACATTGCGCCCTATAGGTGTAGCCCTCGGCCGGACCCCATTCAGGGACGTGCTCCTCGCCGGGCCGCGCGGCTTCGAAGGCGGCAATGGCAGCTGCGAACTTCTCGCAGCCACGCGCCTTGGGGGCGGCGGCTCTGCCTGGATGCTCCCGATCAAGCCAGCCGTCGAGCAGCAGCACGCGCGGGTTGTGCGGCTCGAGCGCGAGCGCATGCGCCAGCTGCGTGTGGCTGCGGGGGCCGGCAAGCGGCGCGCGCAACGGTTTGAGTTCCGCCAGCATTGCCAGACAAGCCCCTTGCAGCGCGAGCGCCTCGGCCCAGTCCGCGCGCGCCTGCAGAGCCTGATCGAGGCTTGCGACGCAGTGTTCGCTCGCCTGCGCCGCGCCGGATTTATCCGCGCTTTCGCGGGTGAGCGCGAGACGAAAATAGGCGAGCCCCGCGTAGTAGCCCTGCAGCGGCTGCGCGCCCTCCTTCAAGTCGAGTCGCGCCCCAAGATTGGTGAGTGCGCGCTGCTCCTCGGTATAGTAGCTGTATTGGATCTGCCCCTCGACGTCGAGCCAATGCTCATCGTCGGCCGCACGCAGCGTGCCGCTCACGAAGAGGCCCGCCAGGCACGCAAGCTGCGCGCGTCTCGTAGAATATCGACTAGCCATGCGCATCAGCGACCATACCATAGCGCGCGCCGTCCCCGCCGCATCGACGGCGGCGCCGCCTCCTTTGATTGACATCGGCATTAATCTGACACACAACAGTTTCAATGCGGATCGCGACGCTGTGATTACGCGCGCGCAGGCGGCGGGGGTCGTGCAAATGTTGGTCACGGGCTCAAGCGCCGAAAGTACCCGTGCGGCCGTGCTGCTCGCCAGAACCCGCCCGCAACTGCTATTTGCCACCGCCGGCGTGCATCCGCACTACGCCGAGGAGTGGTCAGCGGACGTGGCCGCGGAGATTGCCATGCTCGCGGCCTCCCCTGAAGTTGTCGCGGTCGGCGAGTGTGGACTCGACTACCACCGCAACCTATCGCCGCCGCAAGTACAGCGCGAGACTTTGCATCGTCAGCTTGAGCTCGCGGCCCGCGTCGGCAAACCCGTGTTTCTGCATCAGCGCGATGCGCATGCGGACTTTGCAGCCATTGTGCGCGAGCATCGCGCGAATCTCAGCGGTGCGGTGGCGCACTGCTTTACGGGCACGGCGGCGGAGCTTGAGTGCTATCTTGAAATGCAGATGTTCATTGGCATCACGGGTTGGATCTGCGATGAGAGACGCGGCGCGCATCTTCTGCCGCTCATGCGCTCCATACCCTCGGAGCAGCTTCTCCTCGAGACTGACGCTCCCTATCTCATGCCGCGCGATCTTGATCCCAAGCCCGCGTCGCGGCGCAATGAATCCGCGTACCTGCCGCACATCGCGGCCACGGTGGCGCGCGCACGCGGCGAGCCGCTCGCAAAACTTGCGCAGGACACGACGGCCAATGCACGGCGGCTATTTAGCTTACAATAAATGACTTGAATATAACAATGCAGATAATTGATAATGCAGGACTTATTTAATGACAATTATTGACACGACCGCTCTGCAGCGCGACATCGAGGGCTATTGGAACGACTCCATCCTGGAACAGCTCGCCGCCTACATCCGCATACCGAATCAGTCGCCCATCTTTGACCCACAGTGGGAGAGCCACGGTCATATGGAGCGCGCGGTGAACTTGATGGCGAAGTGGTGCCGCGAACAGGCGCTTCCCAATGCGCGCGTCGAAGTGCGCCGTCTGCCTGGCCTGACGCCGCTCCTCCTCATCGACATACCCGGGGAGCTTCCCGGCTCGGTGCTTTTCTACGGGCACATGGACAAGCAGCCGGAATTCACCGGCTGGGATCCCGGGCTCGGACCGTGGCTGCCCGTCATCCGCGACGGCAAGCTCTACGGGCGCGGCGGCGCGGATGATGGCTACGCCGTATTCAGTTCGCTCGCGGCAATCAAAGCTTTGAAGGCGCGCAACGTCGCCCTGCCGCATTGTCTTGTCCTCATCGAAGCGTCCGAAGAAAGCGGCAGCATCCACCTCCCCGCACACCTTGATGCACTGGGCGAAGGAATCGGCACGCCCTCGCTCGTCGTGTGCCTGGATGCGGAATGCGGCAATTACGAGCGGCTGTGGTCGACCACTTCGCTGCGCGGCAACCTCACGGGACGATTACGCGTGCGCATCCTCACTGAGGGCGTGCACTCCGGAATGGCGACCGGCATTGCCGCAACGCCCTTTCGTGTGGCCGCGCAACTTCTGGCGCGGCTCGAGAGCCCGATCACGGGAGACATCCTCCTCGATGAGTTGCAGGCCAACGTGCCGCGAGATCGGCGCGCGCAGCTCGCCATCGCGGCCGAGGTGCTCGGCGCCAACGTCGCCGGCAAAGTCCCCTTTGCCACGGGCGTGCGGCCGCTCTCCAACGATCCCCTCGAGCTCCTCATCAACTCCACGTGGCGCGCTACACTTGCGGTGACTGGTGCTGACGGTCTGCCCCCCGTGCAGTCGGCCGGCAACGTGCTGTTGCCGGAGATCTCGCTGAAACTGTCGTTGCGCCTGCCACCCAACTGCGACGCCGAGCGCGCGGACAGCGCCCTGCGTCACGCCCTCGCGCACGATCCGCCCTATGGCGCGCAGGTTCATTTCGAGAGCGACGCGCCCACCGCCGGCTGGAATGCGCCGCCGCTTGCGCCGTGGCTCGAGCGCGCGATCAACGGCGCATCGCAGGCGATCTTTGGCCAGGGCGCCGTCCATGTCGGTAGCGGCGGGACGATTCCATTCATGGGCATGCTCGGAGAGCGCTTCCCCGAGACGCAGTTTCTCGTCACCGGGGTGCTCGGCCCGCACGCCAACGCGCACGGACCGAATGAGTTTCTGCACATCGATTATGCGCGCCGGCTGACGGCCTGCGTCGCCATGGTGCTCGCCGATTTTGCGGCGCAGGCCTAGGCGCGCGAAGGATTAATTCGTGCCATCGCTTGCCCTCACCCCATCGCCTCAAGGTCCCGGGCGCTCAAGCGCACTCCGGCAGCGGCCACATTCTCCTCCAGATGCGCAACGGATGACGTGCCGGGAATGGGCAGGATTACCGGCGAGCGCGCGAGCAGCCAGGCAATCGCGTGCTGGGCATCCGCGGCGTCACGGCCGGCGCCGAGCGGAAACCACGGAATGAAGGCGATCCCGGCGCGCTCGCAGGTCCCAAGCACTTCCTCAGAATCGCGATCCGTGCGGTTGTAACGATTCTGCACCGACACCACGGTGACGCTGCGCTGGGCACGCGTGAGTTCCTTCAGGGTGACGTTTGACACGCCGATGTGGCGGATCTTGCCTTCCGTGCGCAGTCGCGAAAGCTCTCCCAGGGAATCCTCCAGCGGCACGCGGGGGTCAACCGCATGCAGCTGATAAAGATCGATACAGGTGAGCCGCAGGCGCCGCAGGCTGCCCTCGCACGCGGCGCGCAGATGCGCCGGATGAGCATCGCGCTCCCACTGACCGGGACCTCCTCGCGTGAGGCCGCCCTTGGTCGCGATGACGAGACCCTTGGGATACGGATGCAGCGCCTCGGCGATGATTTCCTCACTGACGCCGGGTCCATAGGAGTCCGCGGTATCGATGAAATTCACCCCGAGTTCGAGCGCGCGGCGCAGCACCCGCAGCGCCGCCGCACGATCGGCGGGCGCGCCCCATACCCCGGGCCCCGTAAGGCGCATCGCGCCAAAACCCAGCCGATGCACATTGAGATCAGCGCCGATCGACAGCGTGCCCGCCGCTGCGGCCGATGGAGCCGCCGCCGGGGTCGTCTGCGTCATCGCCCAAGCTCCTGCCTCGCCGAGGCTGCTAGAATAGTCCTTACCGGCGCGCTCGCGCGCCATCCGCCGCCCGAGGGCCACGTATGTATTATGGTTATAATGGTCTCTTCGGCCTATTGGTTTTGATCGCCGATATCTGGGCGATCGTGAACATTTTTCAGAGCGGCGCGTCGACCGAGCGCAAGGTCCTCTGGACCGTGCTCGTGATCATTCTGCCTCTCCTGGGCTTTCTCATCTGGCTCTTCGCCGGGCCGCGCACCAATAGCGCCTGATCGCGCTCGCCCTTTACGCCCCCAGGCGCGCGGCGCTGGCGCGAATCTGGTTGATGGAGCTCGGCGATACCGAACTTTTCAGGCGCTGCCAGGGGACATCGAAGCGTTCCGTGCTCGCCAGCAGCAGTGAATCGGCTGCTGGGAATTCCGTGCGCAGCGTATCAACCATGAGCGTCCATTTCGGCAGCCCCTTGGGAAATTTGCCGCGCTTCGTGAAGACGATGCGCCCTTCGGTCGGTGCTTCGCCGGCCACGGCGCGTACCGCGGCGATCCGATCGTAGAGCGCCCCCTGCGGGTTCGTGAACGTAAAACGCTGCGGACCGTCCATGACGGTCCATTCGGTCATTTGATCGCCGCCAAAGATGTTGCCGCGCACATCGCGTAAATCAATCACCAGGATGCCGCGTGGTGTCAGCAGGATGAAATCCACATGGAAGTGACCGCCCATGCCATCCGGCACCAGGACGTCGCGCACAAAGTCTGACGCCGAGGCGGTGACGGCCGCGACCAGCGCCTTCTGCGCACGCCGCCGCCGATACCAGCGCCAAACCCAGGACAGACCCCAGCCCAGAACGACGGCCGCCGCGACCAGGAACCAGGTCGCCGGCGGCAGCTTACTCAAAGTGGCCATCGGTTCGTTCATGCGGTGAGCGCGGCGCGCAGGCCCTCGAGGTTAGCCGGAATTTCCGTGCAGGCGGTTGGACGCGCGAATAGTCTCATGAGCGATTCCGGAATGGGCACTTCCTCGCCCGTAATCGGTTCGACAATTTCCCTGAATTTGGCCGCATGTGCAGTCGATACGATAACCCATGGCGCGGCACGGCGCCGCGCCTCAGGCAGCCGCGCATAAACTTCCGCCGCTACTGCCGTGTGGGGGCATAAGCTCTTATCCCAGGTATCAAAGGCTGCACGAATACGCAGCCTGATGCCGGCATCGTCCACGGATTCAGCCGACACCGCGGCTACGATCTCGGGCATGGTCGGAAAGAGGCTGCGCAGGCGCTCCATATTGCTCGGGTTGCCGACGTCCATGGCGGATGCGAGGGTCGGGATGCTCGCACGCGGCTGCCATTGTCCGCTGTCTAGATAATCGGGGACCGTACGGTTGGCATTGTGTGCCAGCACGATGTCGCCGATCGGAAGCCCCACCTTGCGCGCCCAGATGCAGGCCACGGCATTGCCAAGGTTACCGCTCGGGATGATGAATGCGGCGCGCTGCCCATACGCGCGATGGATAGCCACGCTCGCTGCGGCGTAGTAGACCATCTGCGGCAGGAGCCGACCTAGGTTGATGCTGTTGGCCGAGGATAGATCGAAGCGCGCACGCAGATCCGGCGCCTGCAGAGCTTCCTTCACGAGTCGCTGGCAGTCATCAAACGTGCCGCGTACGGCAAACGAGGCGACATTGCCGCCCCAGCAGGTGAGCTGCCGTTCCTGGGTCGGGGACACCAACCCCTTGGGAAAGAGCACCGTCACCTGCATGCCGGGACGCTCGTGGAACGCCGCAGCCACTGCGCCGCCGGTGTCGCCGGAAGTGGCCACGAGCATGTTTAGGGTTCGGCCGGCCGCGCGCGGCACCCGGGCGAGCGACGCGGCGAGGAAGCGCGCGCCAAAATCCTTGAAGGCGGCCGTCGGTCCGTGAAAAAGCTCGAGGAGCGACAGCCTCGCGGCGGCGTCGAGCGTGACGAGCGGCGCTTCAAAATTGAAAGCCTCGCGCGTGATGGCAGGAAGCTCTGCCTGCAGAGGATCGCCCGCGAGGATCGGTAAGAGGAGCTCTGCGCCGCGGGACGCAAGGTCGAGGTCCGGCGATGGCAGAGCCTCCGGCATCGCGGGCCAGCGGATGGGAACATAGAGACCGCCGTCCGGCGCGAGCCCCTCTTGCAGGGCGACGCTGAAACCGACGTCATCTGCGCCTGCGCGCGTGCTTGCAAAACGCATCTGCATCAGGCGACCACTCGCGCGCCGGGTGAGTCGATGTCCACGACCCAAGCATCGATGCCAATGGCAAGCTTGTCGAACGGCGCGCGCATCGCTGCGAGCACGTCATCGGTGTGCGCCGCCTGCGCCCACGAGAAAAGTGCCGGGCCCGCGCCTGAGATGGAACAGCCGAGGGCGCCGGCATCGAGCGCATCGCGGCGCACGTCGGAGAATCCCGGGATCAGCGCCTGACGCTGCTTCTCGATGACCACGTCCTCGAATGATGCGCGGATCATGTCGAGGTCGTTGGTGTAGCAGCCGGAAATGAAACCGGCGAGATTGGCCGTCTGCCACACGAAGTCCGAAAGCTCCACACTGCTCTTCAAGAGTGCGCGCGCCTGTTTGGTGGAGAGAAACATGTGGGGGTGCACGACGATCGCGCGCACTCCGGCGGGAATCGGAATCTGCTTGACGCGCGGATGATCGATGCCGACGGTCAGCACCAGGCCGCCGAACAGCGAGGCGGCGATGTTGTCCACGTGCAGGGAGCCGCTTGCGACCTTTTCACCCTGCATTGCAAACTTCAGAAGCTCAAGACGGCTGCACGGCTCATCGAGGAGCGCGTTGGCGGCGACTACCGCTGCGACCGCGGAGGCGGCCGAGCCGCCGAGGCCGGAGCCGAGTGCAATGCCCTTGTCGATTTGGATCTCAAAACCGAAGCCCGGCTGCAGGGCCTCGATGAGCGCCAGCACGGCGCGGCCGGCGGTGTTGCGCATGGGATCGCTCGGCAGCTCACCCGCCACACCGCTCACGCCATGAATGACGACACCCGGCGCAGAGCGGCGCACGGCTGTGACGCGGTCTCCGAGCGCATCGACCGCAAAGCCCAGAATATCGAAACCGATGGCGACGTTGCCGACGGAGGCCGGGGCGAACGCGGTCGCGCGCCCTGTCGCTGCCGTATTCCTCAAAGGCGCGCCCCGAGATAAGCCGACAGGCGCAGCAGATCGGCAAACACACCGCCCGCCGTCACCGCAGGTCCCGCCCCCGGCCCCTGCACGATGAGCGGATTGTCGCAGTAGCGGCGCGTCGCAAAGCGCACCACGTTATCCGTCAGGGCAATGTTGGCGAAGGCATGCTCGGCATCGAGTTCGGAAACCCCCACCCGTGCCTGGCCATCGGCAGTCACCTTACCCACGTAGCGCATCACTTTGCCGCGCTCCTGCGCCGCGGCAATGCGCGCGCGCATCGCCTCATCGTGACGCGGCAGCTCGTTCATGAACTCATCGGCTGTGGCGCTCTCAAGGCCCGCCGGCACGAGACTCTCCACCACGACATCGCTCATTTGCAGCGGCAGCCCCATTTCGCGGCCGAGGATGATGAGCTTGCGCGCAACGTCAAGGCCGGAGAGATCGTCGCGCGGATCAGGCTCCGTGTAGCCGCGCTGCCGCGCGTCGCGCACGATTTCAGAGAATGCCGTGCGCCCGTCGTAGACGTTGAAGAGATAGGCGAGCGTGCCGGAAAAGATGCCCTCGATGCTCATGACGTCATCGCCGGTTTCGCGCAGATCCCGCAGAGTCTGAATCACCGGCAGGCCCGCGCCCACGGTCGCCTCGTACAGATAGTGGGTGCGGCTCAGTCGCCGCGCCTCGCGCAGCCGCTGATAGAAATCCCAGTCGGCGCTGTTGGCCTTCTTGTTCGGCGTCACGACATGGATGCCGCGCTTGAACCAGTCCGGATAGTGGCGCGCGACGCTCTCGCTGGCCGTGCAGTCGATGAACACCGTGTGCGGCAGGTAATCCGCGTGCACGTGCTCGACGAAGCGGCCGATGTCGCCGGGGAGCGCCTGCTCCTCGAGCGCGGCGCGCCAGTCCGCAACATCTAGACCCGTCGGCGCCAGCACCATGCGGCTCGAGGCGAGAATGCCGCGGATGCGCAGGTCGAGGTTGAACTCCTGGCGCAGGCGTTCGCTTTGGGAGGCGAGCTGATCGAGCAGCATGCCGCCGACGGCGCCCGGACCGATGATGCCGATCGAGAGCGTATGCGGCGACAGATACAGGCCGGCATGCACGGCGCGCAGCGCGCGCGTCGCCTGGCGGCCTTCGATCACGACGGAAATATTGCGCTCAGAGGCGCCCTGCGCGATCGCCCGCACGTTGACGCTCGCGGTCCCGAGGGAATTGAAAACCTTGGCGGCGATGCCGGGGCGGCCGGCCATGCCGTCGCCGACCACTGCGAGGATCGCAAGGTCGAGATCCATGTCGATGCTCTGGATCTGTCCCTCCTGCAGCTCACGCTCGAAAGCGGCGCGCACCACGGTCGCGGCACGGGTCGCCTGCTCCTGCGGGATGGCGCAACAGATCGAGTGCTCGGAGCTTCCCTGCGAGATGAGAATGACCGAGATGCCCTCTTCGCGCAGCGCGCCAAAGAGCCGGTGCGCCGTGCCGGGCACGCCGATCATGCCGGCGCCCTCGAGATTGACGAGCGCCATGTGCTCGATGCTGGTGATGCCCTTCACCGGCAATAGCGACTGCGGCTGCGCGCAGATGAGGGTTCCCTGCTTCTGCGGCGCGAAGGTGTTCCTGATCCAGATGGGGATCGCGCCCCCCACGGCCGGCGCCATCGTCTGCGGATGAATCACTTTGGCGCCGAAATACGCAAGCTCCATCGCCTCGTTGTAGGAGAGTGAGTCAATGACCGTAGCGTCGGGCACGCGGCGCGGGTCGGCTGACAGAACGCCATCGACATCCGTCCAGATGTGGATCTCGCGCGCATCCAGAAGCGCGCCAAATATGGAGGCGGAGAAGTCGCTGCCGTTGCGCCCCAGGGTCGTCTGCACGCCGCGCGCCTTGCTCGCAATGAAGCCGGTGATGATGAGGGTGCCGCTAAAGTCCGCCGCAACGATCTCGGCCATGCTGGCGTGCGACTGCGACCACTGCACCGCAGGTCCGAGCGAGCCCCATTCGACCGTCACCACACGGCGCGCGTCGACCCATTGCACGGCGCCCGCGCGCCGCGCACGCTCTTCAAAATATTTATAAAAGATCTGCGTCGACCAGATTTCGCCGTAGCCTGCGATGAGATCGCTCACCTCGCGCGCGGCGCTGCGGGTGAGCTTCACCGTGCGCAGTATCCCCTCAAGATCCTGGCAATCCCGGTCGAAGCCTGCAAGATAAAGGCGCGCGGACTCACTCGCGAGCAGCGTGTCGGCTATCTGCGCGTGGCGCTCGCGCAGCCGCGCAATCTCGGCAGTGAAGCCGTCGTCCTGCTGCTCGGCAAGACTGACGAGCCGCAGCAGTGCGTCGGTGACGCCCCGACAGGCCGACAGCACCACCGCCAGGGGGCCCGGCGGCAGGGACTCAAGGAGCGTGGCGACGCGTGCGAAGCAATCCGCATCCGCGACGCTCGATCCTCCGAACTTGTGGACGATCCAACGTTCAGGACTGGCCATCGAATAGAGGTTTCACGGCGAAAAAAGGCGCTGCGACTGTACTGACGCGCCCGGGCGCACGCAACCTAGTGAGCCTCAATCCGCGGCGCGCACCTTGAGCAAGGCCTCCCCGTCGCGCACACGCTCTCCGGCGCGCGCGCGCAGCTCGGTCACGATCCCGGCGGCGGCGGCGCTCAAGGTGTGCTCCATTTTCATCGCTTCCATCACGACTAGGGCCTGGCCGCGCGCCACGCGCTCGCCCTCGGCGATCCGCACGGCGAGGATCACGCCGGGCATGGGTGCACGCACCGTGCCGTCGGCGGCAGCCGCGAGCGCATCGGCGACCGCGCTCACGCGCTCGAAGCGGTACCACTCGGCGTCAACCCACACGGCGACGCGCTCATCCTCAACATGCGCCGACCATTCGACGAGCCGGTCCTGCACTCGCGCACGTGCCTCAAATCGCGCGGCGCTGCCGGCCGACACCGCGACGTCCCCGACCTCGATGGCAGACTCATCGAGGTCGATCTGCCAGCGCGCCCCGTGCCCTCTCGCGCGGATGACGTAGGCCGGCTCGCCCGCGGACTGCAGCCGAATTATGGAATAACCCGTGTCGTTGAGTGCCCAGGAGTCCCCGCAGCTCCAAGGCGAGCGCGGCGGCGAGCGCGCCGGTGCAAGGAGTGAAAGTGCCGCGAGGACTGCGGCGCGTCGTGCCTGAAGCGCGCTCTCAGGCAGGAGCGCCGCGCCGCGCTCATCGATGAGGCGCGTGAAAACGTGGCCCGCGCGCACTTCCGGGTCGGCTGCCAGCGCCATGAGGGCCGCGAGGTTGGTCGTCACGCCGTCGATGCGGCAGGTAGCCAGAGCGCGCGCGAGTTCGGCAAGCGCGCCTTCGCGGTCGGCTGCCACGACGATGAGTTTGGCGAGCAGTGCATCGTAGTCGATGCCCACCGTGTCGCCGGCTGCGATGCCTGCATCGATGCGCACGTGCGCGCTCTGCTTGGGCCAGATGAGCTCGTTGATTCTGCCGCTCGTCGGCAGAAAGCCGCGGCGCGGATCCTCGGCATACAAACGTGCCTCAAAAGCGTGGCCCCTGGCGCGCACTTCCTCCTGCGTGACGGGCAGCGCCTCCCCTGCGGCAATGCGCAATTGCCACTCGACGAGATCGATGCCGAGGATCATTTCCGTGACCGGATGCTCCACCTGCAGGCGCGTGTTCATCTCGAGGAAAAAGCATTCCTCGCCGTCGACGACGAACTCCATGGTGCCCGCGTTCTCATAGCCGACGGCGCGCGCTCCGGCGACGGCATAGGCGTGCAGGCGCGCGCGCAAGGCTTGCGATATGGCAGGAGCCGGAGCCTCTTCGATGACCTTCTGATGGCGGCGCTGCAGCGAGCAGTCGCGCTCCAGAAGATGCAGGCAGTGGCCGTGAGCATCGGCAATGACCTGCACCTCCACATGACGCGCCCGCTCGATGAAGCGCTCCAGCATCACGCGGCCATCGCCGAAGGCGCGCTCGGCCTCGCCGCGCGCGGAGGCGAGCGCCGCTGTGACCTCGCCCGCCTCGCGCACGATGCGCATGCCCTTGCCGCCGCCGCCCGCCACGGCCTTGATGAGGAGCGGAAATCCGACCGCCTGCGCCTCGCGCGCGAGCCGCTCATCCCCCTGCTCAATCCCGAAATAGCCCGGCACGACGGGCACGCCTGCGCCCTGCATCAGCCGCTTGGCCTCATCCTTGACACCCATGAGGCGGATTGCCGCGGGCTTGGGTCCCACGAACACAAGGCCCGCGGCCGCGCATGCCTGCGCGAAATCGGCGCTCTCGGCGAGAAACCCATAGCCCGGGTGCACAGCCTGGGCGCCGCTTTCACGCGCGGCCTTGATCAGTGCCGCAATATTGAGATAGCTCTCGGCAGCGCTTGCCGGGCCAATGCGCACCGCGACATCGGCGAGGCGCGTATGCAGCGCCCCGGCATCGGCGTCGGAATACACCGCGACGACACGCAGGCCGAGGCGCTGCGCCGTGCGCGTAATCCGGCAGGCGATCTCGCCGCGGTTGGCGATCAGCAGGATCTTGAAGGAATTTATATGCTTGACTCCCTCGGGGGGGTCA
>Ga0302184_10001765_pt1 | contig 13912 bp, 12 predicted proteins | sample I_Palsa_N3_3_FD_200233 | JGI IMG/M metagenome (GOLD analysis project Ga0302184, IMG submission 200233) | Peat permafrost microbial communities from Stordalen Mire near Abisko, Sweden - I_Palsa_N3_3 | ecosystem: Environmental > Terrestrial > Soil > Palsa > Peat permafrost | place: Sweden...
GCTATGCCGCCGAACTCGCCGGGATCATCGGCTGCGACCCCAGCGAGGTCCTCCGGGTGTCCGCCAAGACCGGCGAGGGCGTCGAAGAACTGCTGCACGAGATCGTTCGCCTGGTCCCGGCCCCGAAGGGCGACCCGGACGCCCCGGCCCGCGCGCTCATCTTCGACTCGATCTATGACACCTACCGCGGCGTGGTGACCTACATCCGGGTGGTCGACGGTCGTCTGACCAGGCGCGAGCGAAGCCTGATGATGTCCACCGGCGGGGCGCACGAGACGCTCGAGGTAGGGGTCATCTCACCGGAACCGATCCCGACCGAGGGCCTGGTCGCCGGTGAGGTCGGCTACCTGATCACCGGGGTCAAGGACGTGCGGCAGGCGCGGGTCGGTGACACCGTGACCAGCGCCGCCCGCCCCGCCGCCGAGCCGCTGGCGGGGTACTCCCACCCCAAGCCGATGGTCTTCTCCGGCCTGTACCCGGTGGACGGCGACGACTACCCGGACCTGCGCGACGCGCTGGACAAGCTGCGGCTGAACGACGCCGCGCTGGTCTATGAGCCGGAGACGTCCGACGCGCTCGGTTTCGGCTTCCGCTGCGGTTTCCTCGGCCTGCTGCACATGGAGATCGTGCGCGAGCGGCTGGAGCGTGAGTTCGACCTGTCGCTGATCTCCACCGCGCCGAACGCCGTCTACCGTGTCGTCATGGACACCGGCCAGGAGCTCCGGGTGACCAACCCGAGCGACTTTCCCGGCGGCTCGGAGCCAGGGAAGGGCAAGGTGGACCGCGTCTATGAGCCGGTGGTGCGCGCGACGGTCATCTCGCCGTCGGAGTACATCGGCGCGATCATGGAACTGTGCCAGAGTCGGCGCGGCGCTCTGATCGGCATGGACTACCTGTCCGCGGACCGGGTGGAAATCCGTTACATGCTGCCCCTCGCCGAGATCATCTTCGACTTCTTCGACCAGCTCAAGTCCCGGACCAGGGGCTACGCGTCGCTTGACTACGAACCCGACGGCGAGCAGCAGGCGGACCTGGTCAAGGTCGACATCTTGCTGCAGGGCCAGCCAGTCGACGCGTTCAGCCAGGTCGTGCACGCCGACAACGCGCGCGTGTACGGCCTGTCGATGACCGCGAAGCTGAAGGAGCTGATCCCGCGCCAGCAGTACGAGGTGCCGATCCAGGCGGCCGTCGGCGCCCGGATCATCGCCCGGGAGAACATCCGCGCGCTGCGCAAGGACGTGCTGGCCAAGTGCTACGGCGGCGACATCAGCCGCAAGCGCAAGCTGCTTGAGCGGCAGAAGGAAGGCAAGAAACGGATGAAGACCATCGGCCGCGTCGACGTGCCGCAGGAGGCGTTCGTCGCGGCTCTGTCCACTCAGCCAGGCGATAAGAAGCAGCGATAACAGCGAAATCGCATTTAGGCCGAACGATCCGCGGTCCTGCCCCCGCTAAGCCTTGACCCGCGACGTGATGTAAGGCGTCAGGTCCACGTGCTGAAACGGCGCGATCATGCCCGGCTGCTGGTAGGGGTTGAACACAACCGGCTGGCCGGCGTGCGCGGTGACGATGGCCGTGACCAGCGCCGCAAGCGTAAAGATGACCAGCGCGGTGATAAGCAGCGCGGCGGCGGATTGCCAGCTAGTCGCCGCCGCGGCGTCGTTGGCCACGACGGTCCCCTGCGGGTATGGGCTGAAGGGCTCAAGGGGTAGCGGCCCGGTCGGCAAGTCGGCGGTCAGCACCCAGAGCTCCGCGTACGTGCGGGCCGCGTAGGCGCGCGCCACCCGCTCGTCAAGTTCGTCCTGGGTCAGCCGTCCCTCAGCGAAACCCGCCCGGATTACGCCTACGGTCCGCTCACGATCCGCGGTGGCGGCCAGCCAGGAGGGGTTCACGATCGCGGCCGGGGGGGCAATGTTCGCAGTCCCCACCTCTGCCGTGCCCGCCTCAGCAGGCAGTGCAGGCTGAGGCGGGTATGCCTGACCTGGACCGTATGCCACGTGAGCCTCCTGCGGACGCCTCTATTGAGTGTAGACGTGCGAGGCCCGCCAGGAGTGCCAATGACGTGTTCGGCCTTGCCGTGAATTCAGCGCCGGCATGAATATCGTGCCTGGTCATGAATCGAGGGCGTTGCCGACGTGGCCGCACCGATCGAGCTCGATCTTTAGCCGCCGCCGCCGCCCCCGCCGGCCACGGAGATCGCGGCGCCCAGGATGGCAAGGACGACGACGATTCCCCAGAAAATGATCGCCATGTAGCCGAGCACGAGCCCGGCCGTGGCCATCCCGTCGCCGCGCTGACCGGTTTGCCGCATCTCGCTCTTGGCGAGGTGCCCGCAGATGACCGCGGGGATGGCGGTCAGGCCCATCGAGAAGAACTCGGCCACACCGAGGATCAGGGATGCCCTGGCCAGCGAGTTGGTGGACATAGCCGGCTGGTAGACCGGCGTCGGCACGGGCCAGACCGCGGGCATGACGCCGGCAGGCAGGTCAGCCGTCAGCGTGGTCAGCTCGCCGTACGTGCGGGCCGCGTACGCGCGTCCCATCCGGTCGTTGTACTCGTCCTGAGTCAGGCGGCCCTCGGTGAAGCCCGCCTTCAGCACGTCGACCGCACGCTCCCGGTCCGCCGAGGCCGCGCGCATCGACGAATTCATCCGGCTCTGGTAGCCGCCAGGCGCGGCCTGGTAGCCGGCCGGCGGAACCTGGTACCCCGCAGGCGGCACCTGGACCTGGTAACCCTGGTACCCCCCGGGCGGGACGTGGTATCCCGCGGGCGGGACGTGGTATCCCGCGGGCGGGACGTGGTACCCCCCGGGCGGGACCTGATACCCGGCCGGCGGGACCTGGTAGCCCGCGGGCGGGACCTGATACCCGGCCGGCGGGACCTGGTAACCGGCGGGCGGTTCCCCGGCCGGAGGAACTGGAAAACCGGCGGGCGGGACATACTGGGCCGTCGGCGGCAGCGGGCTGGGCGCAGCCGGAACCTGCGGTGTGGTCGGCTCATCGGCGGCGGCCTCGTCCGGAGCCTGGTCGGCGGCAGGCCAGCCGGATCCCGTGGACTGGGCCGGCCACTGCGATTGGTTCTCTGCCACCGATGCCTCCCGTCAACACGACCGTGTACCTCGTGTCTCCCGCAAACGCGTCCCTTTCAGTCTAAGCGCGCGGATGGCTAATCCGGCAGTCCGGTGCCATCCGCCTCCGTTTCGGCAGAACAACCGCTGGCGTTTCTGCGGGTACCGTGGCTGCCATGCCTGGCGCCCTGCCTGATGGTGAGCCCGTCCCCGCCGAGGGAACCCTGCCAGAAAGCGCGCGGGCCCGCCTGGGAATGCGACCCTTCGGGATCTACGTGCACGTCCCGTTCTGCGCGACCCGCTGCGGTTACTGCGACTTCAACACCTACACCGCGGCCGAGCTCGGCGGCGGCCCTTCCGCGTCGCTCGCCACCTATCCCGCCCTGGCGATCGCGGAGATCGGGTTCGCCCGCAAGGTGCTCGGCGACGTCGACGTCCCGGTCAGCACGGTGTTCTTCGGCGGCGGGACGCCGACCTTGCTGCCACCCGCCGCACTCGGTGACATCCTGCGGGCCATCGACGGCGAGTTCGGCTTGCGAACCGGGGCCGAGGTAACCGCCGAGGCTAACCCGGAAAGCGTCGAGGAGGCCAGCTTGGCCGGGCTTCGGGAGCAGGGGATCAGCCGCGTTTCTTTCGGGATGCAGAGCGCGGTTCCCGGCGTGCTGGCGACGCTGGACCGGGTGCACCAGCCGGGGCGTCCGGCGCACTGCGCCGCCTGGGCCCGTGCCGCTGGTTTTGACCATGTCAGCCTGGACCTGATCTACGGCACTCCGGGGGAGACCGACGCGGACTGGCGGTACTCGCTGGACGCGGCCGTGGCCGCGCGGCCCGATCACGTATCCGCCTATGCGCTCACGGTGGAGCCGGGCACGCGGCTGGCGGCGCGGGTGCGGCGAGGCGAGCTGGCCGGGACCGACGATGATGTGCTCGCCGATCGCTATCTCGTCGCGGACGAGGTGCTGACGGCCGCGGGCCTGGGCTGGTACGAGATTTCCAACTGGGCGGCGAGCGAGCCGTCCAGATGCGCTCACAACATGCTGTACTGGACCGATGGCGACTGGTGGGGGATCGGGCCGGGGGCGCACAGCCACGTCGGGGGGACCCGGTGGTGGAACGTGCGCCATCCGGCCGCCTATGCTGCGAGGATCGCCGCGGGGAACAGCCCCGGCCACGCCAGGGAGGTACTGGCCGAGCCGGAACGGCAGTTGGAGCGCGTCATGCTGGGCATCCGCCTCGCGCAGGGGTACCCGGTCGCGATTCTCGGTCCGGCCGGGCGCGCGAACGCCGCATCGGTCGTAGCCGAGGGCCTGGCCAGCCGGGCCGCTTATGCTGACGGGCGGATCGTGCTGACCCGGCGCGGCCGCCTGCTCGCGGACGCCGTGACCCGCGCCCTGACCGAGTGAGTCAGGTCACGAGGCGGGCGCCGATCCAGCTGGGTATGTCGCAGCGTTCACCACGGTTCGCCGCGGCGACACCGCGCAGGAGATACCTCAGCGTGATCAACCAGACTCCGAAGCACAGCGGCGCCGCGATGATGACGGCGACGGTGATGCTGTCCAGCGCGAGCAGGCCGCCGAGGATCACGCAGCACAGCCCGTACAGCAGGCAGCTCAGCGAAAGGTTGACCGCCGTGGCCGCGTGCCACCGCAGGAACGGCGACCTCCGCGCCGTGCTCGCGTAGACGATCAGCGGGATAACCGGGCCGAGGAAGATGGCTCCCAGGTAGGCGAACGCCACCGAGGTCACATCGGCGTCCCGGACCCGGGTCTCGCCGGATTGCCCAGCACCCGGCTGCTGCGCCGCTGACCAGTCTGGCCGCGGAGACTGAGGGTCGGGCACGGATCGCATCGGCTCGCTCGTCATCGGTCCTTTGGTGTCATCTGCTGCTGCCGTCACGCTATTCGCTTCCCGGCATGGTGACGAAATCGATCAGCGCCTCGACCCGGCCAAGCAGCTCCGGCTCCAGGTCGGCGTAGCTCGAGACCGAACGCAGGATGCGCTGCCAGGCCGCCGGCACCTCAGGCGGCCAGCCGATGGCCCGCAGGACCCCCTCCTTCCACGGCTGCCCAGGCGGAACGTCCGGCCAGGTGCGGATGCCGACCGCGGACGGTCGCACGGCCGCCCAGATGTCGATGAAGGGATGTCCCACGACCAGCACGTGAGGTGACCGGACGCTGGCTGCGATCCGGGTTTCCTTGGAGCCTGCCACCAGGTGGTCCACGAGCACGCCGAGGCGGCGGCCGGGCACGGGAGAGAAGCTCGCGACGATCGCCGGCAGGTCGTCGATGCCCTCGAGGTACTCCACGACCACGCCGACGTCACGCAGGTCATCGCCCCAGATCTGCTCGACGAGCTCGGCGTCGTGCTTGCCCTCGACGTAGATCCGGCTCGCCCGGGCCACCTTGGCCCGGGCCCGCTGGCTCGCCGGGGCGGCCACCGACCCGGACGCCGTACGGGCTGATGCGGCGGGTTTAACCGGGGCAGGCGGGACGAGGGTGACCGGCTTGCCGTCGAGCAGGAAGGCCGCCGGAGTCAGCGGGAAGACCCGCCGTTTGCCGTGCCGGTCTTCCAGCAGCACGGCGCCCTTTTCATAACCGACCACCGCACCGCAGAACCGGCCGCGAGAGTCCTCCACCACCAGGCCGCGCTCGGCCTCGACCTTGGGTACCTCACGCTGACCCGGCCGACGGCGGCCCGAACCCGTCAATCCGATCGCGAGCACGTCAGTGTCATAGCGTCTGCTTCGCACCGGTCTCTCCTCCTCGCCGTGCGTGCGGCAAGCGTACCGAGACCAACCCGGGATCACCGCGGCCCGACACGCGGCTATCGCGGTTTGTGCCCACCGGGTTACCATCCTTTAATGGGTCCGGCTCCCAGCTTGGCGTTACGCTTCAGTCACGCCCGGGAGTGGTAAATTGCGGCCGTTCGCCCCGGCGGGCGCGCGCGAGGAACGTGTCAGACGCAATAGACTTAGCACTCGAGCCTGACGAGTGCCAAGGAGGTGGACGCGTGCTCGACGAGCGGAAGTTGACGGTCCTCCGTGCGATCGTCGAAGACTACGTGTCCACCACCGAACCGGTGGGATCCAAGTCGCTGGTTGACCGGCATCATTTCGACGTGTCCCCGGCGACCATCCGCAACGACATGGCGGTGCTTGAGGAGCAGGGCTTCATCGCGCAGCCGCATACCAGTGCCGGGCGGATACCGACGGATAAGGGCTACCGGCTCTTCGTGGACCGGCTCTCCAACGTCAAGCCCTTGTCGGCGGCCGAGCGGCGCGCCATCGAGTCCTTCCTGGGCGGCGCCTACAGCCTCGATGACGTGGTCATGCGGACGGTCAGGTTGCTCGTCCAGCTGACCCGCCAGGTCGCCGTGGTGCAGTATCCGTCCCTGGCCAGGTCCTCCATCCGGCACATCGAGCTGGTCCCGCTGGCCCCGACCAAGCTGCTGCTCGTGCTGATCACCGATACTGGCCGGGTGGAACAGTGCACCGTCGACCTGCCCAAGCCCTGGGATGACGCCTCGGTGTCCCATGTGCGTGCGGTCGTCAACACCTGCCTGGGCGGGCACAAGCTCTCTGACGCCGCGGCCATGGTCACCGACCTGTCCGAGCGGATCCCGGCCGAGGAACGGGCGAACGCCAACGCGGTGTTCACCGTCCTGCTGGCCAGCATGGTCGAGCGTCACGAAGAGAAGATCGTTTTCGGCGGAGCCGCGAACCTGGCCGCGCATGATTTCAGTAAGGGGCTGAGGGAAGTGCTTGAGGCCCTGGAAGAACAGGTGGTGCTGATGCGGCTCCTTGGGGAGGCGAATGAGCCCGCGATCCTGACCGTCAGGATCGGCTCGGAGAATCAGGTCGCAGGCCTGAAGGCCACGTCGGTGGTGTCCACGGGATACGGGAACGAGGCCGAGCCGCTGGCGAAGCTTGGCGTGCTCGGGCCCACCCGGATGGATTACCCGGGGACGATGGGCGCGGTTCGGGCGGTGGCACGTTATGTCGGTCAGATTCTGATGGAGTCCTAAGTGGCAGCGGACTATTACGGGCTTCTCAAGATCCGCCGCGACGCGACGCAGGACGAGGTCAAACGGGCCTACCGGCGGCTGGCTCGGGAGCTTCACCCGGACGTGAACCCCGATCCTGAGACGCAGGAGCGGTTCAAGGAGATTACCCAGGCGTACGAGGTGCTCTCGGACCCCGAGAAGCGCAGGATGTACGACATGGGCGTGGACCCGTTCGCGAGCAGCGCGGCTGCGGGCGCCAGCCCCTTCGGCCAGGGGTTCAACCCGTTGAACGACCTGCTCGACCAGTTCTTCGGCGCGGCCGGCGGCGCCGCGACGCGCGGGCCTCGCAGTCGGGCGCAGCGAGGCCGCAACGCGACGATCAGGATTGAGCTCGAGCTCTCCGAGTGCTCGTTCGGCGCGACCCGCGAGCTCACCGTGGATACGGCCGTGGTCTGCCCCACCTGTTCTGGCGAGGGCACCGCACCGGGAACTCACCCCCAGACCTGTGATATCTGCGGCGGCCGCGGTGAAGTCAGCCAGGTGACCCGCTCCTTCATCGGCCAGGTGATGATGGCCCGGGTGTGCCCGGGCTGCGGCGGATTCGGCACCGTGCTGGTCCGGCCCTGCCCGGAGTGCGACGGCGACGGCCGGGTGCGGACCAGGCGCACCATCAAGGTACGGATCCCCGCCGGTGTCGAGGACGGCACGCACATCCAGCTGGCGGGTGAGGGCGAAGTCGGCCCGGGCGGCGGCCCGCCCGGCGACCTGTTCCTCGAGATCGTGCAGCGCCCGCACGAAATCTTCGAGCGGCAGGGCGACGACCTGCACTGCACGGTGACGATCCCGATGGTGGCGGCGGCGCTGGGGGCGACCCTCTCGGTGGAGAGCCTGGACGGCCCGGCCGATATCGACATCCGTCCCGGTACCCAGTCTGGGCAGGCCATCCCGCTCTACGGTCAGGGCGTCAAGCACCTGAATGGAAACGGCCGCGGCGACCTCGTCATCCACGTGACGGTCGAGACGCCGGCCAAGATCGACGTCGAACAGGAAAAGCTACTGCGAGAACTGGCCAAGCTCCGGGGTGAGGAAGCGCCGCCCGGCAGGTTCGCCCCAGGTCAGCAAGGATTCTTCTCGAGGCTGCGCGACGCGTTCAACGGACGCTGACGCTGGGTGCCGCAACCGCCTGTCTTCTTTGCCGACCGCGCGGAACTGCAGCGCGATGTCGTGGTCCTGTCCGGGGCGGAAGGACGGCACGCGGCCACCGTGCGTAGGCTGCGCCCGGGCGAGCGCGCCGACGTCGGCGACGGCGCGGGCCTGGTCGCTGAGTGCGTGGTCGCCGCCGCCGGGCCTGCCGGTCTTGAGCTGTCCGTGCTGGCCAGGCGGGAGGTGCCGGGCCCGGATCCCGCAGTCACCGTCGTCCAGGCCATCCCGAAGGGCGACCGCGGTGAGCTGGCGGTCGAGGAGATGACCGAAGTCGGCGTCGATCGCATCGTGCCGTGGGCCGCGGCGCGCTGCGTGCCGGTGTGGCAGGGCGCGCGCGGCGAGCGCTCGCTGGCGAAATGGCGGATGACCGCGCGCGAGGCGGCCAAGCAGTCCCGCCGCGCGTGGATACCCGAAGTGACCGGTACCGCCTCGGTCCGGGAGGTCTGTCAGGCGATCACGGAGGCGGCGTGCGCGATCGTTCTCGAACCAGGCGCCGCCGCGAGCCTCGGCCGCCTGAGCCTGCCAGACTCGGGTGACCTGCTCATCGTGGTCGGGCCGGAAGGCGGGATCACCGAGCACGAGAGCGCGGCCTTCCGCCAGGCCGGGGCCACCGCCTGCCGCCTGGGACCCACGGTGCTCAGGACCTCCACCGCGGGGACGGTAGCCGCTGCCGTCTTGCTCAGCCGTTCTGCTCGCTGGAGCTAGCCCCGGAGTGTGGTGAGGGGGAGAGGCTGGACCTGGCCTCTGAGCGCGGTGAGGGGGAGACGCTGGAGCTAGCCCCGGAGCGCGGTGTCGGTGGGCCGCCGCCCCATCCGCGGCCGGTGGTGGTGCTTTGCGCCGTCGGGGAGCTGGCCGATGGGCTGGCGTCGGGCTGCGGTGTCGGGGTGGTCGAAGCGGAACTGGCCGGCGTGGTCGTCGGCGTGGCTGATTTGCCAGCCTTCGGTGACTTCGTCGTCGTCCTCGTCGGCGTCGTCGTTGCCGTCTGGGTTGGGTTCTCGCATGTGCTCTCAGCCGCCGGGCGCGTCGGGGTAGGCGTGCTCCTGGGGCTGGAAGCCACCAAGGCCTCGGACGTCGCGGTGGTGGTCGCGCCCGGGTCGCTGCTTTCGCTCGGGCTTACGCTCGAACTCGGGCTGGCAGGCGCAGTCGAACTGGCGGGCGGCGCTGTCGGGCTGACCGGCGAACTGGGCGGCGGCGTCGCCGGGGTCGATGTGGCGGGCGATGAGACCGACGCGCTCGACGGCGAGGTCGGGGAAGTCGCCGCCGACGATGGCGGACAGGACACGATAAGCGCCGGCTGGCTCGCCGCGGGCGTGGTGACGGATCCCGCGCCGCCCGTCAGGGCCTTACCGCCGCCACCTGCAGCCGAACTGGACGCGCTCGGTGTCTTCTGGCCGTCCAGGGCGGCCGATACGGACGAGGTGAGCGCGTCACGCAGCGGAGCGAAGCTAGCCAGGACCGCGCCCGCGACGAAGATTGCGCAGGCGAGCGCGATCGCGGGCCTGATCAGTGCCTCACGCCAGTCCCTGGCCCGTCGCGCCCTGTGGCCTGGCGTGCTGCCGTGACCGCCGCGAAGGGCGTTCCAGCGCCGGACCGCATCCGCCAGGAAACCCGAGCTGGCCGACCCGGAGGCGGCCCTGCTGGCGTGGGCAGGCCCCGAGCGGACCCGAGCGCGGATCCGCTCCAGGCCCTCCACGCTCGGCTCTATGTGGTCGGCGGCAGCGTGCAGGGAACGACGCAGGAAATCACCGAAGTCCTTCCCTTGTGGTGGCGTGCCGTCGTGGCCGGATGTCACGATTACTCCTGTTCCAGGGCCGCGCGCAGGGCCGTCATGCCGCGGGCAGTGTGACTTTTCACAGCACCGCGGCTGATTTTCATGGCCGCCGCTATCTCAGCCTCGGAGAGATCGGCGTAGTACCGCAAGACGATGGCCTCACGCTGACGGTCGGGCAGCCCGCGAAGTGCGGCGACGACCGCGGATCGCTCAAGCAGGACAAGCGCGCCGTGCTCGGCGCTCGGCATGTCCGGGGGCGCCTTCTGCAAGTTCTTGTCAACGACCGTCCGGTGCCTTAGAACAGACCGTGACCGGTTCACCACGGCTTGCCGCAGGTAGGCGAGCGCTTTCTCCGCATCCCTCAGCCGCTGCCAGCCTCCGTGCATCGCGACGAACGCGTCCTGCACCACTTCCTCAGCGGTGGGGGTGTCCCGCACGAGCAGGGCCGCCAGGCGCACGAGCGCCCGGTAGTGGGAAGAGTACAGCTCAGTGACCGCGCGGTCCGCGTTCCACCCCACGTGCGCCGAGGACGCCAGGAAGGCGTCAGGCACGACGGCGCCTGGGGCTATAAGGGTTTCGGTCACATTGGTTGGACGCGCTTCCCCCTCATCAGGTTCACCTTCCATCGCATCAGGTTCACTCGCCATCGGGCCGCTCTCGCGCCGCGAGGCAAGTCATGCAGGACCACGGTCGCCGGTCCTTCATCCCTAAATCTCCCACCCATCTGGCCGTCCGTCGCCTCGCCGCCCTGGCAGACCGCTCAGCTACCTGCCTGGATGGACGGTTTGACCAGGCACTAACGCACGCGACTGGCTGGCTTTCGGACATGCCGCCAGACACTGCCGGAGGATTGCCGAAACATAAGAATATCCATTGACTGCGAGGTTACGACAGCACTTGCATGGATCGGCACGATTACCAGGCAACGTCACGTGGTTACTCAGCAGTACCGCCATATGGCCGAAATATGAACGCATAAGCGGAATATTGGACCAATGTCCATGCCCGCCCAAGCCCGGCTCAGCTCCGCTCGGGCCTGAGAACCCCGAATCACCCGTAAGTGCCTCGACAAGCCCTAGGATCTTGGTGTGGCTGAATGTTTGTTCTGCGCCATCGTCGCCGGCGAAATTCCCGCGACCCGGGTCGTGGAAACCGACCGGGTGCTGGCGTTCCGCGATATCAACCCGCAGGCTCCCGTCCATGTGCTCGTCATCCCCAAGACGCATTATCCTCACGTCGCGGCGCTCGCCGCCGCGGACAGCGGGCTGCTCGGCGAGGTGATCACCGAGGCGCACCGGGTGGCGGCGGCGGAGGGTGTCGGCGATAGCGGTTACCGTTTCGTCTTCAACACGGGCGAGCACGCGGGCCAGACCGTGCCGCATGTCCACGTGCACGTGCTCGGCGGCCGGGCCCTCACCTGGCCGCCAGGATGAACCACCAGCTTGCCGCCAAGACGGGCGAGCCTGCCAGGATCACTCCCGAGGTCGGACAGCCCCGGACAGCCCGGATGGCGGATACCATGGTGCCCACTACGCTCGGGGGGCGGTCCTCCGGGTCTTCGAGAGCGTCGAATTGACAGATATCCGAAACGATGACCTGAACGCCAGCAGCAATCCCAACGGCGACGGGCACCAGGGCGAAGCACGATCGCAGGTCAAGATCGTGATACCCGCTGACCATTCGATGGTCAGCCTGCTCGGCTCCGGGGATGAGCTGCTGCACGTGATCGAGCGGGAGTTTGACGCGGACATCCATGTCCGCGGCAACGAGATCACCGCGACCGGAACCCCGGCCGAGACCGCCCTGGTGACGGCGCTGTTCGACGAGCTCGTCGAGCTGCTGCGCAAGGGCGCGGAGCTCAGTGCCGACGCGGTGGAACGGGCTGCGGCCATGCTGCGGGCCGAACGCGGCGTACGCCCCGCCGACGTGCTGACGGTCGGCATCCTGTCGGCCCGCGGCCGCACGATCCGGCCCAAGACCCTCAACCAGAAGCGGTACGCCGACGCCATCGACGAGCACACGATCGTGTTCGCCATCGGCCCGGCGGGCACCGGCAAGACCTACCTGGCTATGGCCAAGGCGGTCAAGGCGCTGCAGGCCAAGCAGGTCAACCGGATCATCTTGACCCGGCCCGCGGTCGAGGCGGGGGAGCGGCTGGGCTTCCTGCCCGGCACCCTGTACGAGAAGATCGACCCCTACCTGCGCCCGCTCTACGACGCCCTGCACGACATGCTCGACCCCGACTCGATCCCGAAGCTGATGGCCGCCGGCACCATCGAGATCGCCCCCCTGGCGTATATGAGGGGTAGAGCGCAACCTGTTGCCACTCCTGTGCTGACGCCGGACGGCTTCCGGCCCATCGGCTCCCTGGCCGTCGGTGACCTCGTCATAGGGTCGAACGGCGAGCCAACCGCGGTGATCGGCGTGTATCCGCAGGGGGAGAAGGACATCTACCGGGTCACCGCCCAGGACGGTGCCTCCACCTTCTGCTCGGGTGATCATCTGTGGGCCGTGGCTACTCCTGACGACCGCCGCCGCGGCAAGCCGCACCGGGTCCTGACCGCCCGCGAGATGATCGGCAACCTGCGGGCTGCCCACCAGCACCGGTACGAACTTCCCTTGCACAGTGGGCCTGTGTGCTTCCCGTACCGGGAAGTGCCGATGGACGCGTATGCGCTGGGATTGCTGCTCGGCGACGGCTGCCTGACTGGAGCGACCACCCCGAGCTTTGCGACAGCCGACCCGGAGCTCGCCTGGGAGCTGCAGCGGCGGCTGCCGGGTACCGAGATCCGGCCCAAACAGGGCCCCGACTATATCTTGAACCGTGTGACCTCGCCGGGGGACGTCATCACCCTGGAGAACCCAGTGACCCGGGTCACCCGGCTGCTCGGCTTGCACGGCACCCGGTCGGCCACCAAATTCGTGCCCGATCTGTACCTGTACAACTCGGCGAAGGTCCGGCTGGCTGTCTTGCGGGGCCTGCTCGACACCGACGGCGGCCCGGTCAGGCAGCGGGACCGGACCTGCCGCGTCCAGTACACGACCACCTCGCCGCAACTGCGCGATGATGTGATCTTCTTGGTCCGATCATTGGGTGGTATCGCCTATCACCGGGTCCGCCCCGCAGTCGGGCGCGCCCCGGGACTCGCGAACGGTAACCCCGTTCCGCACCGCCACGATGCGTACATCATCGACATCCGGCTGCCCGCCGGAGTCGAGCCGTTCCAGCTCACCCGGAAGGCCGAGGCCTATCGGGCGGCCGGCGGCGGCGGGCGCCCGATGCGCTTCATCGAAAGCATCGAGCCGGCCGGTACCGCGGAGGCCGTCTGCATCTCGGTCGCGGCCGCTGACTCCCTCTACACCACCGAGGACTTCCTGCTCACCCACAACACCCTGAATGACTCGTTTATCATCCTGGACGAGGCGCAGAACACCTCGGCCGAGCAGATGAAGATGTTCCTCACCCGGCTCGGGTTCGGGTCCCAGGTGGTGGTGACCGGCGACGTGACCCAGGTCGACCTCCCGTCCGGCCAGGTCAGCGGGCTACGCGTGGTCCAGGACATCCTCGACGGCATCGACGACATCCACTTCGCCAGGCTGACCAGTCACGATGTGGTCAGGCACCGCCTGGTGGGTAAGATCGTCGACGCGTATGAGAGACATGACGCGCTGGAGCGGCAGCAGCTTGGCCCGAACTCGGCGGGGAGAACGAGCAGGCGGAAAGGCAGCTAGGACCGCGATGAGCATCGATATCGCCAATGAGGCGGGCATCGACGTGGACGAGGTAGGGCTAGCCGCGGTCGCCAGGTTCACGCTTGACCAGCTGCGGATTCACCCGCTGGCCGAGCTCTCGGTGCTGCTCGTCGACGAGC
>Ga0302184_10001775_pt1 | contig 13869 bp, 10 predicted proteins | sample I_Palsa_N3_3_FD_200233 | JGI IMG/M metagenome (GOLD analysis project Ga0302184, IMG submission 200233) | Peat permafrost microbial communities from Stordalen Mire near Abisko, Sweden - I_Palsa_N3_3 | ecosystem: Environmental > Terrestrial > Soil > Palsa > Peat permafrost | place: Sweden...
GTCATGCGGTCCGATTCGCCAATTGCGGCAAAGCGCGCCTTATCGACACTGCCGCCCTCGTAGGTCGGCGGCAGCGACCACACGCCGTGCGGATAGTCCTTGGTGTCGCGCGGATTGCTGTTGATCTCACTGCTGCCGGCAAGCTGGAAGCCCGCGGCCTGCGCATGCTCGACCACATAAGCCTCAGTCACATAGCCGCTGTCGATCATCTGCTGCAGCGACGTTCCCGGCGCCGCGCGATGCTCCTCAACGCCGAGTATGCCGCCCGGTTTGAGCGCGCGGTAGAACGCGCGCAAGTTGGCGTCGATCTGGCCGTCCTTGATCCAGTTATGGATATTGCGGAACGTGAGAACGCGGTCGACGTTGCCGTTCGCCTCGAAGCCATTGAACTGTCCGGCCTGCAAGGTGCCGACGACCACCTTGCCGTATAGGGCCGGTGTCGCCGCGAGCTTGCGGGAAAATGCGGCGTCGCCTGCCTTCTCTTCGGCCGCCGCGGCCGTCGACGGGCTTTCGTATTCCGCCTCGTAGAGCGTGCCGTTATCGTGCAGGTAAGGCGCGAGAATGTCCGTGTACCAGCCGCCCCCCGGCGCGATTTCGAGCACCGTTTGCGTTGGCGCGATCTCGAAGAACTGCAGCGTGCCTTGCGGATGGCGATAGACGTCACGCGCCTTCGCGGCGTCGCTGCGCTGCGGGCCAGCGACGGCGGAGGCGAGCGAGTTGTCGCTGGATGGGGTGGACGCACAGGCCGCGAGAAGCAGCGCGGCGGTGAGTCCAGCGAGTGTGTAGCGCAGCGTGCGAAGCATCGGGTGGGAATGGTGAGCCATGGTGCCTGTGATGGGTTCGAGTGGGCCGCGGTGCAAACGGCAACAGGCGTAAAGATAAGCGTTTGTGGCGCGCTTTGCACGCGGGCGTGGTTTCAGCAGGTTCCGCGGATTCGGCGTATGGTAATTCGCCAGCCAGCGCTTAACGCATCCGGTCCCGCGTCGCCGTCAGGGTGACAGGGGCATCGATTCAATCGGAGAACCCTGCATGTCTACCCAGCCACGCCCGCCACGCCAGTTGCGCCTCGGCGCCTTCATGCGCCCCGTGACGATCCACACCGGCGCATGGCGCTATCCGGGTGCCTATCCCGACGCCAACTTCAATTTCTCGCATATCAAGCGCTTCGCGCAGACCCTTGAGCGTGGACGCTTCGACGCGTTTTTCATGGCCGATCATCTGGCCGTGCTCAATATGCCGGTGGAGGCGCTCAAACGCAGTCACACGGTCACCTCGTTCGAGCCGATGACGTTGCTGCCGGCGCTCGCTGCCGTGACGGAGCACATCGGCCTGATCGCCACGGGGTCCACGACGTTCGAGGCGCCATATCACGTTGCGCGCCGCTTTGCCTCGCTCGATCATATTAGCGGCGGTCGCGCGGGCTGGAATCTCGTCACGACCTCGAACCCCGACGCCGCGCTTAACTTCGGCCTCGAAGAACATGTCGAGCATGACGAACGATATCGCCGCGCGCGCGAGTTTTTTGACGTCGTCACCGGGCTATGGGATAGCTGGGCCGACGACGCGTTGATTCGCGACGTCGAGTCCGGTATCTTCTTCGATCCCGACAAGCTGCATGTGCTCAATCACAAGGGTGAATATTATTCGGTGCGCGGACCGCTGAACATCGCGCGTCCGGTGCAAGGCTGGCCCGTGATCGTTCAGGCTGGCTCATCCGAAGCGGGTCGCCAGATCGCCGCCGAAACCGCCGAGGCGGTTTTCACCGCGCAGACGACGCTTGCCGACGGTCAACGCTTTTACGCAGACGTCAAAGGCCGCATGGAGAAACTCGGGCGTTCGCGCGACCATATGAAGATCCTGCCCGCCGCCTTCGTGGTAGTAGGCGACACGCTCGATGAAGCGCTGGAAAAGCGCGCACGTCTGGACACTTTCGTGCATTACGAAAGCGGTATCGCGTCGCTTTCCATCGCGCTCGGACACGATGTGTCGCGCTTCGACCCAGACGGTCCACTGCCGGAAATCCCCGAGAGCAATGCGAGCCGCACGAGCCGCCAGCGCGTCGTCGAATGGGCCGAGCGCGACAAGCTCACCATCCGTCAACTGGCGCAGCGCATTGGCGGTTATTCAGGACTGGAAATGGTCGGCACTCCCGCGATGATCGCCGATCAGATGGAGGCGTGGCTCGTCGGCGAAGGCTCGGATGGCTTCAACGTGATGTTCCCGTACCTGCCAGGCGGCCTCGACGATTTCGTCGACAAGGTGATTCCAGAGTTGCAGCGCAGAGGCATCTTCCGGCGCGAATACGAAGGTGCGACGTTACGCGAAAATCTTGGGCTACCCCGGCCGGAGAACCGCTTTTTCCGCACCTGATCTGATTGATTGCCGTGTCGGTGATGGCGCCCCTGAAACGGAGGTGAAACGTAGGCCGCACACGGTTTTTCAGGTGAAGGGAAGGGGCAAAAACACAAAGCCTGAAACCAGCCGCTCCCGCCCTGCGTATAAACAGTGCGTACATGGCAGCCCTGTCATGCAAGACCGTCGCGACTCGTCTATGCTGGTAGACAAGGTCCAGTCGAATCACTGCGGGTAATCTGCCAGAAAGCTGTTTGGTAAGCATTGCAGGCAATACGGCGTACGCGACCCACTTCACTTTGTCGGAGGTAACATGAAACTAACATCGAAGCTATGGCAGGCGGTATTGTGTGCGGCTACGTTGGGCGTCGCGGTTCAGGCCGGCGCGCAGGGGCTCTCCCCGCAGGACGACGTAAATGCCCCTCAGAACGGCAAGCAGTTGATGCCGAACGCGGCGCTTGGCAGCGAATATCCGTCGCATGGAAACCAGCAGGCCGGTGAAATGAACCTCAACCCGGCCGACCCGCGCGCCCAACTGGCCAACGGACTGCCGAACAATGCAGAGGCGGGCGGCTACGGCGCGCCCCTTGCCGGTGTGCGCACCGGTGTGACGCCGTCGAACTGATCGTAAGTGCGCATGATCCGCGGGCGCGGATCATAAACCTCGTTTCAGACGCGCGGCAGCACCAAGGTGAAGGTGGTGCCGCGCTGCTCGGTGCTCTCGACAATCAGATCCCCGCCATGCGATTCGGCAACGAGTCTTGCGACGTAAAGACCGATACCGCTGCCGCTTTTCTTGGTGGAATAGTGCAGCCTGAAGATGTCTTCGAGCATCTCGGGCGGCATGCCTTTGCCGGTATCGGCAATCTCGAGCCGCACCGCCTCGTCAGATAACTCCGTGCTAACCGAAAGCGTGCCGCCGTCGGGCATCGCTTCGATCGCATTGTTCATGATATTGAGCAGTGCTTGCTTTAGGCGGTCGGGGAAACCGTTGATCCAGATCGCTTCGCTGCCGAGCCGGCTGCTGGGCTGCACGCCTACCGATTCCGCGTACGGATAAACCAGCTTCGCGACCTGTTCGACGAGCATCACCAGATCGAACGGGGTCTGCTGGTTGACCGGCGGCTGGGTCTCTTCAATCAGTTCGTTAAGCAGGCCATTGAGCCGCTTCAGTTCGCTAAACACGATCTCCGCATACTCGCGCGCCTGTTCCAGGTCGCTTTGGCCCTCGGCGAGCGAGGCTTGCAGCAGGTGGCAATTCAGCGAAAGCGCGTTGAGCGGTGCGCGAATCTCATGCGTGGCCGAAGCAAAGCGCTTCACGAGGTTACGCATCTGCGAGGCCTGGACGAGATCGGCTTCGAGAATATCGCCGGCGTTTTTGGCCTTGAGCAGCACCAGAAAACCGTTGCCGTCGTCTTCGTCGAGCCGGTAGGCTTCGAGGCGCAACGTGATCGGCTGACGGTCGTGCAGCGCGACGATCTGCGCCCGCAACGGCCGGCCGCCGCTTTCCATCTCTGTCAGCCGGTCGCGCACGTCCTCACGCAGGCAAGCCTGCCAGACCTCGACGAGGTTCGCTTCTTCGCGGGCTGCGATCAGATCCATTGCGGTGGGATTGGCGAATTCGACGTCGGCGTTCTCGTCGAGCAGCATCGCGCCGACATTGAGCACCTGGCTCAGCGCAGAGAAGCGTCCGCGAATCGAGCGGCTCGGGTTGCGCCACAGCGCAGCCGTTTCAGGTTTGGCTTGCATCAGCGAGTGTCCAGTTCAAAGCTTTTCAGCTTGTTATAGAGAGTCTTCACGCTGATGCCGAGCATCAGCGCAGCCTTGGTGCGCACGCCGTCGGCGGCGACCATGGCCGCTTCGATCAGCTTGCGTTCCGCATCCGCGAGCGGCGTGCCGGCGGGAATCACCGTCGTGCCGGAGACGATTTCGGCCGCGGTTTCTGCGATCGGTTCGGTGCCGAAGTTGTCGTACTCAATCGATTCGATCACGTCGTCGGCGAGGATATACGCGCGCTGGATCACGTTGCGCAGCTCCCGCACGTTGCCAGGCCAGCTATGTTGGGTGAGCGCGGCATGGGCGCGCGGCGCGAAGTGTTTGGAGGTGGCTTCGGCGGCGTTGAGCTCGTCGAGAAAGCGCTGCGCGAGCAGCACGATATCGTCGCCACGCGCGCGCAGCGGCGGCAACGTGACCGGGAAGGTGTTGAGGCGGTGGTACAGGTCCAGCCGCAAGCGATTCTCGCGCACGGCCTGTTCCGCCTCGCGGTTGGTGGCCGAGATCAGGCGGAAGTCCGCGTTAAGCAATTGCTTGCCGCCGAGCCGGTAGAACGTGCGCGTCTCGAGGATGCGCAGCAGCCTGACCTGCTGGTCCGCAGGCATTTCGGTCACTTCGTCGAGAAACAGCGTGCCGCCCGCAGCCTGCTCGAATACGCCGAGATGCGTGCCCGTCGCGCCGGTGAACGAGCCGCGCTCGTGGCCGAACAGCGCGCTCTCGATCAGGTTCGCCGCAATCGCGCCGCAGTTCAGCGCAACGAATGGGCCCTTGGCGCGGCGGCTCAGTTCGTGGATGGTGCGCGCCGCCACTTCCTTGCCGGTGCCGCTTTCGCCGCGGATGAACACGTTCGCTTCGGTGGGCGCGACCCGGCCGATGTGGTCGTAGACCTTTTGCATTGCCGCCGAGCGGCCGATCATGGCACCGAAGCGGCCCATGTCGCGCAGCGTGCGGCGCAGGTTCTCCACTTCGGCATGCAGGTCGCCGGTGCGAGGCACGCGGGCGAGCAGGTTGCGCAGGCGGGTGACGTCGACCGGTTTGATGAGGTAATCCCAGACGCCCAGGCGCAGGCTTTCCACGGCGGTTTCGAGTGTTGCGTTGCCGGTCATCACGACGATCGGCACCGTGCGGCCAGGCGCCAGCTCTGGCAGCTCCGGCAGCAGGTCGAGGCCGAGACCATCGGGCAGGTTGACGTCCACCAGCACGATGTCCGGGACAGTCTGCTTGAGTGCGGCGCGGGCTGCCGTCAGGTTGGCGGCCTGGTCGACCGAAAAGCCATCGGTCTGCGCGATGCGCGTCAAGGCGCGCAGGCTGTTGGGGTCGTCTTCGATGATCAGGGCGTGAGGCATGGCGGCTTGGGCAGAGTGGATCGGAAGGCGCGGCGGCAATAGTGCCAGGTGATACGGGACGGGCGGGTGAGTGGATGCCGGTGGGGCCGTTCCTTGCGGCGACCGGCGTTAGTTGATGCAGGATCCGTGCCGATGAGCCGCTGATGGCATCCGGCCGACGGTAACGCGCCGGTGGTCGGGCGGTGGATCCTTGCTCCGCTTGGCCTGCGGGCGGGTTGCGTGCGCAGCGTGGCCCCGCCGCGGCGGAGGCCCTGCGGTTCGTGGAGGAGCTTGTTCGACCCGCTGACCGGTCAGGATTTCCGGCAATTCCGACCGGTCGGGGAAATGGATGCGGGTCGGCCGGTGGCCGTTTGCAACTGCGCGGGCCGCCGTTCTGCCGGTAGACGAGCTGTCTGCGCGTGCCGTCGCCGCGGTGCGCGCGGCTCGGCCCGTACGCTACAATGCCGACAGCCTGAAAACCGGAATACCAATGAAGATCCGCACTCTATCTATCGCATGCGTAACGACCGCCGCCGTGGTGCTCGCGGGGTGCACGGCCGTCTACAAAAACACCGACGCGTGTGAACAGATGATGCGCAGCAAACTGGCTGACGTGTCGCCTGAGCAGATGCCCGAGGCATCGATCGACAAGCTGTCTGTCGACCACACCGGTACCGGTATTCACGGATCGCGGGTGGTGGTCGAGGCTTCGCTCTCGCATATGCAGACGGCTTCGGAAGTGGCGGCGGCGTCGGCGCCCAAGGGGGCCTCGGGTGCTGTGGCAGCTTCGGCTGCGTCGGCTGTTTCTGTGGCCTCCGCTAGCCCGCGGGTGTCGCGCAAGCAGGCGGCCTCGGTTGCGGATGCGGCCTCAGCGACCACGTCGGTTGCCGCCTCGGACACAACCGCTACCACGGCTACGACAGTCGCGGCGGCGTCGGGCGCTTCTGCGCCGGCCGCAGGTGCCAAACCCGTCAAGCCCAAGAAGGTGGTCAAGTTTGCCGCTGTCGAATGCAGGTTCGATGGGCTGAATCTGGCGTCATTCCGCTGGCTGACGCCCCCGGAACTCGTGAAGACCAACGACACCGCTGCGAGCGACGCCGCGGAATAACCGCATTGTCGTGGGTTGAGCCGCCGAGCTTCGTCTGACGTTGTGGCGGGGCGAGCGGCCCGGCCTGTGTGATCCGTCAGCCGAGGCGGCTCGTCACCTCGCGTGCGCCGCCACAGCTCGCGTGGCCCACGCCCGGGCCCCATTCTCCATGTGACCCGGGCGCGTGTTTCCCTAAACCTCAGGCGTGGACGATAGCGGTAGCCGCAGCCACCGCCGCTCGCGCGTTGCGCTTGCGCTCTTCGCGCACGAGGCGCAACAGGCGCTCGCCGAATACCTCCGGACATCCCTCGAAGAACCGTTCCACCGCCTTGGTCTCGATCAACTGGCGGCGCAACGCCTCACGTTCGTCATGATGGGTGACCATTCGCACCGCGGCTTCGATATAACCCTCGACCGTCTGCGCCGTGGTCCAGGCCGGCATGCCGGCGCGTGCAAACAGCGCGCCGTCGATATGCTCGAACACCTCCGGACCGCTCTTACACACGCCCGGCAGGCCGAGCGTGAACGCGTCGACGATCCCGTTGGTGTTGCCGAACGGGAAGGGGCTCAGGAACAGATCCGAATCGTCGACCCGCGCCAGATAGTCGGCGTACTGGTGGAAGCCATGCGTCACGGAACCCGGTACGGCCGCGCCGATAACGCGGCGCATGTGCTGGAGCGGCAGACCGTAGCTATTGCCGGTCATGAAGTGGAACTGCACCGCGATCCCCGCGCGATCCTGAATCTGCTTGCAGGCGTCGAGAAATGCCGGGTTGAGCTTCATCGGACTCGCGGTGACGATGATCTGGACGGTCTCGCGCCGCTGCGGCACGCGTGGAGCGATCTCCGGCAGCGCGAGGGATGCGCGGTACGGCTGGCCGTCCTTGGGGAGTTTCAGCAGGCGTTCGCTGAAACAGGCCGAGTCGCCAACGTAATCCTCTTCGACGCTGATGTAATCGATCTTGTCCGAGTGCGTGGTGGCCGGATGGCCGAGGGCCGCGATCTGCAGCGGCGCGATCCGCAGGTTCGACATGAACACCGTCAGGACGAACATGCCGACGCTCGGCATATACAGCACGTCCGGTTGCTCGGCTTCGGCGAAATCGCGGATCGTCTTCAGGCATTCGCCGATGTATTCCGGTTGCTCGAGTTCGATAAAGCGGTCGAAGACGGCGCGGCCCGCGTCGTCGATTGCGTAGCCGAAACCGAAGCCGACCACTTCGAAATGCTCGCGCGCGGCTTCGATGGTCCGCGAGTGCGTGCGGTAGATCGAATGCGCGCCGCCGAACCATTCAACCACCACAAACATCAACGGTTTCTTGCCGCGCCGCGCGCCGCCGGCGGGGTACTGCAGTACAGGCGTCGGCAGATCGGTCAGGCCAAGCTGGTCGAGCTTGCGGCGCACCAGCACGTTGATGTCGCGCTTCACCGCGTGACGCCGCGGTGTGTCGGCGTAGCTGCAGAACATATACGTGTTGTGCAGCACGGCCGAGGGCAGGTTGTCGAGATCGTCGATTTGCTGCAGCCTGCCGGGCAGCCATTCCAGCAGCGCCTCGCGCTTGCCGTGCGCATTGGCCGAACCATGGAAGAGCGGCGCCATCAGGACTAGCGCGAGGCAGGCAGCCGTGGTTTTGTCGTGCGCCCACAGCGCGGCAAAGTCGAGCTCGAGGTCCGACTCGCTCGAATAGAGCACGCACAGCTTTTCGATGAAACGGTCGCCTGGTATGAATTGCTGGTCTGCCGGGCCGCGCGGATTCAGGTGGCGGATCACGTGATCCGCGTTGCCGAATGCCGTGGATGAAAACAGCACGCTGATCCATTCGTGCAGCGTCAGCATCAAACGTAAGCATGCTGCGTGAGGGCGATACTCCCGGTTGGCGAACAGTGTGGACGCCGCACTCGTCAGACGCGTGCAAAAACGTTGGTGCTGTTCGGCCGTCGACAACCCTTCCATGCCCGACGCACGAAAGCTCTCGTCCAACTGGCCACGCTTCATTTGCAGGAGCGCCAGCGCCGCGACGAACTTGACCGAGGCCAGATCGTGCGCCTGGCTATATACGAGTTGCTCGAATTCGTCGAGCAAAAAAGAGTCTTCCATTGATTCAATCTTCTACACAGATAACTTGATCTTCGTTGCGCTGGCGATAACGAGGATCAGCGAGCGAAAGCAGCGAAAGCGCGAATGCCATGATTCCGATTCTTTAAAGGTATGCAGGACTAACAATATTGAGATGTTGTCGGTCAAGAATCGAATTATCGCAGTTGGCCTGTATCAAATAAGCCCGGCCTGGGACTTTGGGAATTTTCTTCGGAAGCAGGCCGGGACCGTCGTCATGTCTCAGAATGCGTAGTAAGGACCGCTGCCCGCCGAGGTGAGGCGCGACTCGATGGCTGTGTAGATGCGCCGTCCGTAGAAGAATGGCAGGCCCCAGCCGAAACTGATGCCGGTGATGCCGGCAAGGTTGTCGAAGGCGTTGTTGGTGCTGTTGAACAGCGTGCTCGAATTGCCCACCGAATAGGCCACCGTGGAACTGGTGCCGTCCGTGCCCGCGATGCTCGCGCTGGCCGACACCGTCGTAGCCGGGCAATACCACAGGCCGCATTCAGGCAGGCCGGCGTTGGCGATAAAAAGGACGTTCGAGCCGCTGTCCAGGTAGCTTTGCGAGTAGGTTTGCGCGCCGCTGACCGTGGTCACGTAGCCGCTCTGCGTATTTGCCCGCAGCACGGTGGCGCCGCCGAGCGTGTTATCAGCCTGGGTGCCGATACCGAATATCAGCGATCCCGACACCGAAGGCGCTCCCGCCGCCGCCACCGCCGGAAGGTCGATCACGACGCCGTTGTTGTCGAGGGGAAACGCGCTCACGGGGTTCGTGACCTGCTGGGCAAGCGGCTGGACACTCGCCTGACAGGCGCCGCTCGCGGGGCAGCTGTAATACCAGCGCGGTGCCGCGGAATTGTTGCAGGTGCTGCCACAATCCGCCGCGAACAGGCCAACGCCGAGAATGCCGTTGCCGCGCAGCGTGGTCACCGTCTGCATGGCGAGGCCTGTGCCGGCGCAGTCGGACGGCACGGCAGGCACGGCTGGGTCGGCGATCAGCTGGATCGGCAGCGAGGCGGCCAGCTGGCCGGCCATCCTGACGTCGGCGCTGCGCACCGCTCCCCAGGTGTAGCCCCCGCCGAATACCGCGCATTCGCCGGCGCTGCCGGTGCCGGACGGCAGCGCCGGCAGTTGCAGGCTGGCCGGCAGCGCCGAGGCGAGGATGCGCAAGCCCTGTGAGCCGGTATCGACCTGAATGTTGTCGATCGTGGCGCAGTTGCTGGTGCCGGGCGCGCAGATCGTGACGCTGGTAGTGAGCATGTTGCGGGTGAGTCCGGGCGCCGCGGTAACGGCGATCGGTTGAACGTTCGGCGTGGTGGACTGCGCGACAGCCGCTGGACTGCTGGCGGGGGTGGCTGGCGTCTTTGTGGAGCCGGAAGCCGCCGCCGGCGCGGCGGCCGCGCCCGTTGCATTGCCGGCGGCGCTCGAGTTGCCCCCACCCCCGCCGCCGCAGGCGGCGAGTACGCTGCAAAGCAAGCTGGAAAGGAGCAGAAAGGCAACGATTTGGGTTCTCATGGCGTGCTCCTTCAAGGCAGATCGTCAGGGGTGACGCCGGCGGGCAGCGCGTCCGGTAGCCAGGCGCGGCCGACATAGCTGCGCATCTGGCCACCTGATTCGACGATCACGTCGGGCTGGACCACGCGCGCGTCGTGCAGATCGCGCTCGGTTGCGAGCGCAGCGGCTTCGCCCGTCAGGTAGGAGGCGTCGTAGGCGCCGAGCAGCTCCGGCAGGTCGGGCATGGTCGGGCCCTGCCAGGTGTAGGCGAAGATCTGGCCGGTGCTCGATGCGTACTCGTTGATCGTCGTGCCGCCCGCATCGACGGTAGTGAGACGTTCGACGGCGCCGTTGAGGATCGGCACCGGTGGAGCGCCGGTTTCCCCGGCCGGCGTGGCGGCCATGGTGCCGCCGAGCGCCGCGTGAGCACTTGTCACGGGAAGTAATACGGAGATCGCCGCCGATAGCACGACGCCTATGTAGAAAGGCATTAGGATGTTCCTCGACACTTGCATGGTGGCTCTCCCTTTGTTTTTTAATATGACGAATTCAAGATATCACTGAGGTTTCCTGATCAATGTGGGTGGGGTCTGGCGGGCGGACTCTAAATCTCGAAATGAAGCGGGCGCGGAAGTCGGGAATGGTCCGTTAAAACAATGAGATATTGCTTCTGACAGGGCTCTCTGACGTTACTGTCGGGAGTGTTGTGAATTGTTAAATTGCACTGACGGGGCGGGCGCTAAATCTGGCCCTCATGTCAGATTTCGGCGCGCGCTCGGCGCGTTTTTCGAGGTGTGATTCACAGCTTCGGCGAGGGGTGGATGCAAGCCCTCAAAACCGTGTTTTCGGTGTCGTTCAGCAGGGGCCAAACCGGCTTTTTGCACAGGTCGGCCCGGGATCGGTAAAATAACGGGTTGATCCACGGAAACTTGCCGTGGCGTAGCGGAAGGATTCCCTGAACATGACTGATCTTCGTCTTACCAAGCGGTATGCAGTATTGCTGGTGGCAGGCGGGCTGGTTGCCGGCGTCGCCGGTTGCGGTACTTCGTCGCCGACCCAGATTAACTACAAGAGCGACTCCAAATCGAAGCAGGTGTCGCTGGCTGTGCCGCCGAACTTGATCGATGAGACGTCCGATCAGCGCTCGCTTCCGCCCCAGGGCGGTCAAACCTCGTTGTCCGCCCTCAACCAGGTGCAGGCACAGGCGCCGACTGTCAGTCTGGGCGTGCTGCCGGCGGTCAAAGGCATGCATATCCAGCGTGACGGCACCGAAAGCTGGCTCGTCATCGACGACAAGACGCCCGACCAGGCCTGGGCGCAGATCCGCCGTTTCTGGCAGGAACAGGGCTTCCTGCTGGTGGTCGACCAGCGCGACAAGGGCGTGATGGAAACCGACTGGAACGAAACCCACGCGCAGATCAACGACGGCCTGATCCGCGACACGCTGTCGAAGGCGATGGGCAACTCGTACGTGGCGTCCGAGCGCAACAAGTACCGCACCCGCCTCGAAACCGCGCCGAACGGCGGCACCTACGTGTTCATCAGCCAGAAGGGCATGCGGGAAGCCCTGAGCGGCGCGAACAACGATTCGACCTCGTGGCAGCCCAAGCCGAACGATCCCGGCCTCGAAACCGAATACCTGAAGCGCCTGATGGCGTCGCTGGCGCTGGCCGATGCGCGCGGCGCCTCGGGCGATACGCAAAGCGCGGCCCTCTCGCCAGCCGGCACGCAGACGGCGCCGGGCGCGGCGACTGCTGGGGCGAATTCCAACATTGCCAAAACGGCAGCGCAAAACGTCGCACTGGCGGCTCAGCAGCCCATGCCGGACCAGAACCAGACGTCGGACACCTCGGCTCAATTCACCTCCACCGAGCTCACGCTGGGCGAGCCGTATGACCGCGCCTGGGCGCGTGTCGGTCTCGCGCTCGACCGCAGCAACTTCACGGTCGACACCCGCGACCGGGTGCACGGACTGTATTCGATCCGTTATGTCGATCCGAAGGACTTGAGTTCGGAAGAGCAGGGATTCTGGAGTCAGGTGGCCCACGGCCATACTGAGAAGACCGCCAAGACGTACCTGGTGAATGTGCGGGCCGTCACGCCGGATCAGACCCGTATCGCTGTGGTCGACGACAAGGGCAATATCGACTCGTCGCGACCGGCCAAAGAGATCATGGCGCTCGTGGTCGATCAGTTGCACTGATCCTCCGCGGCTTCGTCAAAAACCCGCCTGGTATGGCTTCCAGGCGGGTTTTTTATGTCCGCGGCCGGCGCCTGACGGCAGGCCCAGCAAAAGCGTGCGCCTTGCACGGAGTTTGCTTCTCTGCCTGAACCAAGACCAAGGAGACCGGCCATGTTCGACGTAATTCCCTACTGGATGTGGGCAGCCAGCCTGCTCGTTCTCGCGCTGGTGTGCGGCGCGGCCCTCTCGGCGCACGAGTCCAAGCAGGCTTCGACGCGAGTCCGAGGCGTGGCGTCACGCGCCAAATGGCGGGTGCGCTGAACGGCGCGCGGCCAGGCGGGCTTGTGTGCGGACCGCACGTAACGTGACGTTACGGCGTAACGCTCCTCAAAAGTCTGCCTCTTTTCTCGGCGACACGAAAAATAAACATAAAAATCAATGACCTGCGTTTTCGTGTCAAAGACATTTCAGGTTGGCACACAAGCTGCTTTATCTACCTCATGGGGCCCGACTGGCCGCACGCAAGCCGCTCACGCGGCGCTTGTGCGCGGCGTCGGTCTGCCTCGCTGCAGCACGATTCAGTGCCGGGCTAACAAACCGGTGCTTTGCCCGATGATGGCCTGCGCGCGCCGCGCGCGGCCCTGGTGGCCCCGTCGCCTATCCTCGTAGGGCGACGGTTTCGCCCGCGCTTCCATGAAGCGCGGGCTATTTTTTGTGCGCTGGGAATTCTAGGTATCCGCGCGGCTGGGGCGGCGCGGCTTCACCCACGGAATCCGTTTGACCACACCCGTGGCGAGCGCGGTACCGATCAGAATCACCACACATCCTTCGAGCATCCCCGGCGAAACGCTTTCGCCGAGAAACAGCGCGCCCCACAGGATGCCGAAGATCGGGATCACGAAAGTGACGGTGATGGTTTTTGCAGGACCGATGACGGCAAGCAGATGGAAGTACAGCATGTACGCGACACCCGTGCAGGCGACGCCCAGTGCGATAACCGCTCCCCACGCGTTCAGCGAGATCGGCGTGGCTGGCCAGTAGATCACCGCCAGCGGCAGCAATACGATGGTGGCGCCGGTCATCGTGCCGGTGGCGACCGTGAGTGCGTCGACGCCGCCCAGATTCCGCTTGGCATAGTTGGCGGCAATGCCGTACAAAAGCGTCGCGCCGAGTGCGGCGGCCGCGGCGAGCGCGGTGGTCAATGGCGTCGCGCTGCCGCCGTGGGACGAGGCAATCTGATCCCACACCAGCATCAACACGCCGAGGAAGCCGACCACCAGGCCGAGGCTGCGCAACGCGCTCAAGCGGTCCTTCAACCAAAGGAACGCCACGAGCGCGCCCCATAGCGGCGTGCTGGCATTGATCACCGAGGTAACGCCCGCCGACAGCGTCAACTCCGCATACGCGAACAGGCAGAAAGGCGCTGCCGAATTGAGAATGCCGACTACCACCAGCGGTACGGCACGACTGCGCAGCGTGGCGAGCGACTGGCGCAGCGGCCGTCGCGCAATCAGCACGATCGCAAGAGACAGCGCACCGATGCCGACCCGCAGGGCCA
>Ga0302184_10001776_pt1 | contig 13868 bp, 13 predicted proteins | sample I_Palsa_N3_3_FD_200233 | JGI IMG/M metagenome (GOLD analysis project Ga0302184, IMG submission 200233) | Peat permafrost microbial communities from Stordalen Mire near Abisko, Sweden - I_Palsa_N3_3 | ecosystem: Environmental > Terrestrial > Soil > Palsa > Peat permafrost | place: Sweden...
GCGTGCCGCCAAGATCGTCGAGGCGGGCCGGCCGCCGTGCCCGCTGTGCGGCCTGCCACTGGATACCGACGGGCATGTCTGCCCACGGCAGAACGGTCACCGCGCCGGCCATGCTTGAACCGAAGAGGTCCGGACCGGACGATAAGGACGGCGAGCAGGCCGCGCTCGACCTGCTCGCCAGCGGGAAGCTGGAGATCGAGGGACGGCTGGTTGATGCGTCCAATGCGACGCTGTACTGCACGATCAAGGTCTCAGGCCGGAACCTGAATACCCCGCGGAGGCCGGGAAAATCCGCTCGCCAGGTCGCCTGCGTGTACAAGCCGGTCGCCGGCGAGCGGCCGCTCTGGGATTTTCCCACGGGTACGCTGGCGGGCCGGGAGGTCGCGGCCTACGCGGTATCGCGCGCGGCCGGCTGGGACGTGGTCCCGCCCACGGTCATGCGCGACGGGCCGTTCGGGCCCGGCATGTGCCAGCTGTGGATCGACCACGACACCGACATGGACCTGATTGCCCTGTCCCGCCGCACCGATCACGCGGGGCTGCGCGACATGGCCGTGTTCGATGCCGTGGTGAACAATGCCGACCGGAAGATCGGTCACCTGCTGCCCGTGACCGACGGGCACCTGTACGGCTGCGATCACGGGGTGTGCTTCGCCGAGGACTACAAGCTGCGCACCGTTCTGTGGCAATGGCGGGGCAAGACCCTGCCGCGGCGCTCGCTGGACGCGCTGCGCCGGCTGACCACCGTGTTCGAGGAGGGGGGGCTGGCCGACGAGCTTTCCTCGCTGCTCACCGCCAGCGAGATCGACGCCACCAAGGTCAGGATCGACACGCTCCTGAAGCACCGGGTGCATCCCTACCCGCCCACGGACTGGCCCGCGGTTCCCTGGCCGCCGGTTTAGGGGTTTTGGGGTTCCCGGCGACCGGGTCAGATACCGCCCGGCTCTCCGCCGTGGCGCCTGAAGTAACGCTCGAACTCGCGGGCTATGGCGTCCCCGCTCGCCTCGGGCAGGTCCATCGCGTCCTTCGCCTCTTCCAGGGTCCGCACGTAGTCGGCGACCTCGGAATCCTGCTGGGCGAGCTCGTCCACGCCACGTTCCCAGGCCCTGGCCTCGTCGGGCAGGTCGGCCAGCGGCAGCGGTGCGTCCAGGATGTCCTCGACGCCGCGCAGCAGCGCCAGGGTGGCCTTGGGACTCGGCGGCTGGGCCACGTAATGCGGGACCTGGGCCCATAGCGAGACCGTCGGGATACCCGCTCCGGTACAGGTGTGCTGGAGCACTCCGACGATCCCGGTCGGCCCCTTGTAGTCCACCCGGCCGACGCCGACGTCGGTGGCCAGGGCGGAGTTCGACGAGCCGACCGACACCGGGACCGGGCGCGTGTGCGGTGCGTCGGCGAGCAGCGCGCCGAGCAGGATGACCAGCTTCACGCCGAGGCCTTCCAGGCCCTGCACCAGCTCCTCGCTGAACGCCCGCCAGCGCATGTTCGGCTCGATGCCGTGCACCAGGACGATATCGCGGGAAAGACCGGTGGGCGGCACGGTCGGGTCGGCTGAGGCGGCGCGGGCGAGCGAGATCCTGGTCGTCGGCCAGATCAGGCGCTGGGTGCGCCCGTCCTCGATCTCGATCACCGGCCGGTTGACCTGGAAATCGTAGAAGTCCTCGGGATTGATGGCGCCGATGGGGGTCGCCTGCCAGGCAATACCCAGGTGGTTCACCACCCCGCTGGCCGCCTCGCCCGCGTCGTTCCACCCCTCGAACCCGGCGATGGCAACCGGGGAAGCGAGTCCGCCGATGTCGTTGAACTCGATGATTCGCCACCTCCCGGCAGTCCGCAGGCCCTCCTGTTAACAGCCTACGTGGTCAGTCTTGCTCGGTGGGTGACTGGCCGGCGTGTCCGGTGCGGTCCGGGGCATCTTTACGCCACACGCCTAGAATGGCCCCCGATGAGCACACGCGCTGGCCTCGGGGGGACGATCCCCCCCAGACCCCCCCTGGTCACGGGGGGGCTGCCCGCCCCCCCGTACCCCCCTGGCCCCCCCGGCTCCCCTTCGGGGGGAACCGGAACCGCTGTAGCTGTGCTGTTCGACATGGACGGGCTGCTGATCGACTCTGAGCCGCTGTGGCTGGAGGTGGAGCGGTCGGTCATGGCCAGGCTCGGTTCGGGCTGGACCTCCTCGGACCAGGCGGCGCTGCTCGGCGGCAGCCTGAACCGGACGGTCCGCTACCTGCTGGCCCATGCCGCGCGCCCGGCCCCGCCCGAGGTCGTCGGCGAGTGGCTGATGGCCGGCATCAGCGCCCGGGTCCGCCGCGACGGGGTGCCGCTGCGACCGGGGGCGCGCGAACTGCTCGCCTCGGTCGAGGCGGCGGGCCTGCCGCACGGCCTCGTGACCTCCTCCGAGCGCCGGTTCATGGACACGGTGCTGGCCCGCACCGGGATGCGCTTCGACGTGCTGGTGTGCGCCGAAGACGTCAGCGCGACCAAGCCCGACCCCGAGCCCTACCTGCTCGCGGCCAAGCTGCTCGGCGTGAACCCCGCCCGCTGCTTCGCGCTGGAGGACTCGCCGAACGGCGTGGCCTCGGCGCAGGCCGCCGGATGCCGGGTGATCGCGGTGCCGTCACTGGTCCCGATCCAAGCCGCTCCGGGCCTGACGGTGGTGGGCTCGCTGCTCGATCTCGTCGCCGGGCCCGACGGGCTCGTGGTAATGGGGGGTTAGCCCCAGCGCCCATGGCCCCAGCACGCCTTAGACTTAGGGCAGGAACGCGGGGAGGCGCGCATGTCCACTTACGACAAGATCGCCTGGCTGCCGCTGTGCGGAGGCCTGACCGGGGTCGGCCTGGTGCTGAGCTACCTCGCGATGCGGCGCCGCGGCATCGGTTCGGGGCTGCGCGGGGCCGCCTGGTCGCTCCTGCCGGTGGCCGCCTACCTGACCGGCGCGATCGAGATGTTCTGGAAGATGGGGGTCGCGATCGGGGACTTCGCGACCGGTTTCGTGTTCTCGCCCAAGGTGTGGTCGGGGATCGTGGTAGCCGGAGTGTCCGCGCTGCTGTTCGTCGCGTCGGGTCCGCTGCGGCGGCGCCGGGTGAAGCGGGCCAAGGACCCGCGCGCCACCGAGACCGCGGCCGGTCCGGCGGGAACGCTCCCCGCCGCCACCCCCGGGAGCCAGCTGACCACCCGGACTCCGGCGCCCGCGAAGGCGCCGGTCAAGGCGCGCAAGGGCAAGAGCGCTGACGACGATGACGACGACCTCGGGGACGTCGCGGACATCCTGCGCCGCCACGGCATCAACTGACGCCGACCGTCCCTGATTCTTTGTGGCGGGCCGGTTAACCGGGCCGAAACGGCGCCGTCCTCGGGCCGTGACACTCCATGACGAGCATGCACTTTTTTCGTCACAATCGAGCCACGACAACGGCATTGGTATGGATTTCAGCGCCGCAAACCAACAGTCTCTCCTGGTAGGTAGTGATCAACAGCGCCGGTGCCGGATGGCGTCTTGGCGCTGGCTAGCTTCCTGACCCAAGAGGACATGCCCATGATCAGTGCGCCCAAGTGTTTCGCCGGGCTCGCAGCGGCGGCTCTGGCCACCACTGTGCTCGCCGCGTGCAGTTCGTCGTCGACATCGTCTAAGTCGACGTCTAGCTCTTCGAAGCCCGTGTCCGGCGGCACGCTGCACATCGTTGCCGCTTCCGGCCCGGACCACATCGACACCGTGCCCGCCTATGCCTCCTTCGACTACATGCTGGAGCGTGGGTACTCCCGGCAGCTCGTGACGTACCCCACCGTGCCGGATCCCACCACCTCAAGTCCGGGATGGACGACCGACACCACACCGGTCGCAGACGTGGCCACCGTGGTGCCGACCGTGGCCAACGGCGGCGTCACCAACGGCGGGAAGACCTACACGTTCCACATCAAGCCGGGCGTGGACTGGGATTCGACCCCGGTGCGTCAGGTCACGTCGCAGGACTTCGTGCGCGAGTTCAAGGCCTTCTGCAACCCCGTCAGCCCGGTCGGGAACCCGACCTATTTCGACGCGGCCATCGTCGGCATGACCTCGTACTGCAACGCGGAGACCGCGTACTTCGCGAAGAAGTCAAACGCGCCGACCGCTACAAACATCGCGAACTACCAGAACTCGAACAACATCAGCGGAATCAGCGCGCCGAACTCGACGACGATCCAGTTCACCTTGACGTCAGCGATCAGCGACTTCTTGTACATGATGGCGATGCCGTTCGACTCGGCCCGGCCGGTGGAGTACGACAGCTACGTGCCGAACAGCCTGCAGCTGGATCAGCACACGCTGTCCGACGGGCCGTACAAGATCAGCTCCTACATCCCCGGCAAGTCGATCACGCTGGTCAAGAACTCAGCATGGAACCAGTCCACCGACTCGGTCCGGCACGACTACGAGAACAGCATTGTGGTGACGCTCGGGGTGACCTCCGCGGAGACCCAGCTCTCCGATATGCAGGCCGGCACCCAGGACCTGCCGATCGATACGCCGATCAACCCGTCGTCGATCCCGTCCCTGGTGGCGTCGAAGGCCTCCAACTTCGTGATCTGGCCGGACTCGGACCTGTTCCCGTACGTTGTCTTCAACCTGCGCAGCCCGGACGCGAGCGGCGCTGCGGGCAAGCCCCTGGTGCGCCAAGCGATCGAGTACGGCCTGGACAAGGCGGCCGCAGTGAAGGCCATCGGCGGCCCCGACGTCGCCACGATCACTAACACGGCGGTCCCGCCGGGCAACGTCGGCTACGTGAACTACAACCTGTACCCGGATGACAACGGGCAGGGCAACACCGCCATGTGCAAGACCGACCTGACCAAGGCCGGGTACCCGCACGGGGTCAGCCTGACCTACATGTACCAGAACGACTCGTCGGACACCCGGATCTTCACCGCCATCCAGGCCTCGCTGGCACCGTGCGGGGTCACGCTGGTCGGCAAGCCGGAGCCGATCTCGTCGATTTTCGTCGACCTGGGCAACGCGCCGGAGAACAACAAGGCGAACCAGTGGGACGTGGGCCAGTCCATCTGGTTCCCCGACTGGTTCGGCAACAACGGCCGCACCGTGATCCAGGCCCTGTTCCAGGGCCCGAACTGCGTGGTCAACACGGTCAACTACGGCTGCTACGACAGCCCGGCGGTGAACTCGCTGATCACCAAGGCCGAGAACGCTCCCTCGCTGTCGGCAGCCGGGGCTTACTGGCACCAGGCCGACGAGCAGATCATGTCCGACGCGGTCATCGTGCCGATCATGAGCCAGGAGTTCCCGCTGTACGCGAGCTCGAGGATCAGGGGCATCGGGTCCAACGGGCAGACGTACCCGACGGCGATCTTCAACCCCAATATCGACAACGCCGATATCACCGCTCTCTGGATAGCAGGCAGCTGAGCCCATGCGGGACCGGCCCCGAACGGGGCCGGTCCCGCATGGCGGTCTCTGCGACAATATGCAACGCTTGCCGTGTCAGCCGTGCCGTTCCGTGGCTGCTGAATCGGCCGTCCGGAGGGATAACTTGACCCTGCTCGAGGTAACGGACCTGACCGTTAGCTTCCATACCGCTGACGGCGTGGTGCGGGCGGTCCGCGGCGTGTCGTTCGGCGTGGAGGCGGGCCGGACCCTTGGCATCGTCGGCGAGTCGGGCAGCGGCAAGACGGTGCTGACCCAGACCCTGCTCGGGCTGACCCCGGGAGCTGACGTGTCGGGCCGGGCCATGTTCGAAGGGACCGACCTGCTGGCGCTCGATGAGCACCAGATGCGGGCCGTCCGAGGCGCTCGCATCTCGGTGATCTTCCAGGATCCGCTGACCAGCCTGCACCCGCTGTACCGGGTGGGGTGGCAGATTGTCGAGATGATCCGGGCCCACGACAAGTCGGTCTCTAAAAAAGAAGCGACGGAACGGGCGGTGGATCTTCTGCGCCGGGTCGGTATCCCGCGTCCCGAGCAGCGCGTCAACGACTACCCGCACCAGTTCTCCGGCGGCATGCGGCAGCGGGCGATGATCGCGATGGCGCTGTCGCTCTCACCCCAGCTGATCATCGCCGACGAGCCCACCACGGCGCTCGACGCCACCGTGCAGGCCCAGATCATCGACCTGCTGCTGCGCCTGCAGCAGGATTCGGGCACCGCCCTGATCATGATCACGCACGACCTCGGGGTGGTCGCGGACATCGCCGACGACGTCATGGTCATGTACGCCGGGCGGGCCGCGGAAAAGGCGCCCAAGCGGGACATCTTCTACTCTCCGCACCACCCGTACACCAAGGGCCTGCTCGAGTCGATCCCGAGTAGTTCCGCGGCCGGAAGCCGGCTGCGGCCGATTCCCGGCTCGCCGCCCAGCCTGATCAACCTGCCGTCCGGCTGCAAGTTCCACCCGCGGTGCGGCTACGTCCTCGACCGATGCCTCACCGAGGAACCCGGGCTGCGCCCGGTCAGCCCGGACGGCTACCACAGCTCGGCCTGCTGGCTGCCGCTGCAGGCGGCGGGCCTGAGCGAACGGGCCGAGGAACTGCGGGCCGAGACGGTCCGCGAGGGCCGGGGCGAGGCGGCCGCCGAGGTCTTCGACGCCGAGACCGCCGAAGCCGAAGGGAGCGTGGCCGGTTGAGCACCGCGGACCCCGACCCCGCTACCGACGACGTGCTCGTCAAGGTGGACAACCTGGTCAAGTACTTCCCGGTGCGTTCGGCCGGCCTGATCCGGCGGACGGTCGGCCAGGTCCAGGCCGTCGACGACGTGTCCCTGTCCATCCCGCGCGGCAAGACCCTGGGCCTGGTCGGCGAGACCGGCAGCGGCAAGTCCACCCTCGCCCGCTGCGTGGCCGGCCTGATCCCGGTCACCTCGGGCCGGGTGACGTTCAACGGCCGGGACATCACCAACCTGTCCCGCCGCGCCATGCGCCCGGTGCGCCGCGAGATCCAGATGATCTTCCAGGACCCGTACAGTTCGCTGAACCCCCGGCGCCGGGTCGGCGCGATCATCGGCGACCCGTTCACCATTTACAAGACCGCGACCGGCGCCGAGCGCAAGCGCCAGGTCCAGGAACTCATGGAGCGGGTCGGGCTCAACCCGGAACACTACAACCGGTTCCCGGCCGAGTTTTCCGGCGGGCAGCGGCAGCGCATCGGGGTCGCCCGCGCGCTCGCCCTGCGCCCGCAGCTGATCATCTGCGACGAGCCGGTGTCGGCGCTCGACGTCTCGATCCAGGCTCAGGTGCTGAACCTGCTCGCCGACCTGCAGCAGGACTACGGCCTCAGCTACCTGTTCATCGCGCACGACCTGGAGGTCGTGCGGCACGTCAGCGATTCGGTCGCGGTCATGTACCTGGGGCGCATCGGTGAGTCGGGGCCGATAGAGAGCGTCTACGGCTCGCCGCGGCATCCCTACACCGTCGCCCTGCTGTCCGCCGCCCCGGCCGCCGACCCGGACGCCGCCGCGAGCCGGCAGCGGATCATCCTGACCGGGGACGTGCCGTCGCCCATCGATCCGCCCTCCGGCTGCCGGTTCCACCCGCGCTGCCCGAAGGCCCAGCCGCTGTGCGCCGATCAAGATCCTCCGCTCGAGGTCAAGGCGGGCGACGTGCCCACCCACCTGACCGCCTGCCACTTCCCGGTCGAGGCGGGCGAGAACCTCGCGACGGCGAGCGCGGCTACACCCGCCCCAGGCAGGAGCGAAGTGCCATGAGCCTGACCGGGCTGGAAATCGTCGCGGAGGAGGTCGCCTCCGATGCTCCGGTCGTGGAGGGCCGCAGCCAGTGGCAGCTGACCTGGCGTCGGCTGCGGCACGACAAGGTGGCGATGGCGTCGCTGATCGTCATCGGAGTCATCATCGTGCTTGCGATCGCCGCGCCCCTGTTCGTCGCGATCACCCACCATCCGCCGAACACGGCCTACCCGAACAGCGGCGAGACCGCGGCGGGCAACCCGGTGCCCCCGGGCACCGCCGGGTTCTGGCTCGGGACCGACGGCACCGGCCGTGACCTGTTTATCCGGATCCTGTACGGCGCCCGCATCTCGCTGTTTGTCGGGTTCGTCACCACCGCCATCGGCACGCTCGCCGGAGTGGCCGTCGGCCTGATCGCCGGGTACTTCGGCGGGATCGTCGACCAGGTGCTCGGCCGGTTCACCGACGCGGTGCTCGCCTTCCCCTACGTCGTGCTGGCCCTCGCGCTCGCGGTGGTGCTCGGCCCGAGCCTGCCCGTGATCATCGGGGTCATCGCGTTCTTCTCCTGGGCCGCCATCGCCCGGATCGTGCGCGGCCAGACCCTGTCGATCAAGGAGAAGGAATACATCGAGGCGGCCAGGTCGGTGGGGGCCGGGCCGTTCCGGATCATGTTCATCGACATCCTGCCCAACCTGCTGGCGCCGGTGCTCGTGCTCGCCACCTTGTACATCCCGACCGCGGTCGTCTTCGAGGCGACCCTCTCCTATCTGGGCCTGGGCATCCAGCCGCCCACCGCCAGCTGGGGAGACATCCTGGCCGACGCGCAGAACTTCTACCAGGTGGCCTGGTGGTACGTGGTGTTCCCGGCGGTCGCGCTGCTCATCACCACGCTCGCCTTCAACCTGCTCGGCGACGGCATCAGGGACGCGATGGACCCGCGCACCGAACGGGTCCTGGCGGGCCGTCGTGGACGCCGCTCACGGCGGGACCGACGGCAGACGCTCACCGACACAGGCGCCGCGGATTCCGGCGCCGCGCCGTACGCGCCGCCGGCGGGAGGCAGCTGACATGGCGCTCATCGGTTTCCTCATCCGGCGCATCCTGACCGGCATCGTGGTGGTCTGGCTGGTCTCGACGGCCGCGTTCTTCCTGTTCTTCGCCCGCCCCGTGGACACCGTGGCGCGGCAGCTGGCCGGCCGCGCGGCCACCCCCCAGGTGATCAACGAGGTGATCAGGAATCTCGGCCTGAACCAGCCGATCATGGTGCAGTACTGGCATTTCCTGGAACACCTGGTGCAAGGCAACCTCGGTTTCTCCTACTTCACCGGCGAGTCGGTCGACACGATGCTGAAGCAGGATCTGCCGCCCACGCTCTCCCTGGTGGTCGGCGGCGTGATCCTGTGGCTGGTCGCCGGGCTGACGGTCGGCATCATCAGCGCCACCAAGGCCCGCAGCCTGTTCGACAGGTTCTCCAACGTCGCGGTGCTCATCGGCCTGTCGATGCCGGTCTTCGTGATCGGGGAGCTGCTGATCCTGGTCGTGTTCGTGCCGCTCAACCAGCACGGGGTCCACTGGATCCAGACCGGCTACTCCGGGCCCTCGCAGGGGCTCAGCACCTGGTCCGGGCACATGATCCTGCCCTGGATCACGCTCGCGGCCGTGCAGGCCGCCGTCTACACCCGGCTGTCCCGCGGTCAGCTGCTCGACACGCTCGGCGAGGACTACATCCGCACCGCCCGGGCCAAGGGGCTGTCCGAGCGGCGCGTGATCTTCCGGCACGCGGTCCGGGCCGCGCTGACGCCGGTCGTCTCGCAGCTGGGGGTGGACGTCGGCCAGCTGCTCGGCGGGGTCATCGTGGTGGAATCCGTCTTCGGCCTCGGCGGCATCGGCGAAGTGTCCGTCCAGGCCATCGACACCGACAACCTGCCCGTGATCATCGGGTTCGTCATCATCGCCGCCATATTCGTGGTGGCGGCCAACATCATCGTCGACCTGGTCTACGCGCTGCTCGACCCGCGGGTCCGGATCGCCTGAGGTGAACCGCGACGTCTTCAGGCTCGCCCCGCCGCTGATCCTGTGGTGGGTCTGGGTCGCCTTCGCGGTGGCGAACATCGCTGATTTCGCCATCCAGGGCGCGTCGGGCAGGTTCGCGATCATGGTGTCCGCGATCCTGGCGACCGTCACCGGGCTGGCCTACGTCCTGGCCCTGCGCCCCCGGGTGATCGCTGATCAGGCTGGCCTGACGATCGTCAACCCGTTCCGCGACCGTCACGTGCCCTGGGCGGCCATCCAGGCGGTGGACACAGGGGAGTGGGTCCGGGTCCACTACGCTCCCGGCCGGGAAGCCGGTCACGGGTCCGGTCCGAGCAGCAGCGCGGCAAGCGACGCCATCTCGTGCTGGGCCCTCTACGTCTCCGCCCGGACCAAGCGCCGCGCGGCCCGAGTCGCCCGTGCCGGCCTCGCCGGTCCCGGCCTCGCCAGTCCGGCAGGTTTCGCCCGATCCGCTGGGCCTGCCGACTCCGCCTCCCGTCGGCGGACCGCCGGGTTCGGCCGCCTGTCGCTGCCCGGCAAGCTCGACGCCGCCGCAGGCCAGGCGCCCGGCTACGGGGCAAGCTCCCGGCTGCCCGAGGAGGCGAGGTATCTCGCCTCCCTGCCCGCGGTCAATGCCATCGCCGTCAGGCTAGACGCGCGCGCGGCCCGCGAACGAGCCCGCCCCGGGCAGGCGGGTGCGGCGGGTTCGACGGGTGCGGCAGGTCCGGGTGCGGCAGCCCCGGGTGCGGCAGGCCCGGTTGGTACGGTGACCGTCCGGTGGGCCTGGCGGCCGGCCGTCGCGGTGGCCCTTCCAGCGCTCGTCCTGGTGATCGTCGCCGTCGTTTTGTGACCATCCTCCCTGCCGGTCAAGGTGCTCTAGGCGTTTTCTCTGACGAACACCCGGGAGCCGAGCCAGAGAAAAAGCACCGCCATGCCGACGGCGACCGCGATGCCCTCCACCATGATCGTGTTGAAGTACTGGCCCTGGTAGGCCTCGCGCATGGCGTCGATGATGTAGCGGAACGGACTGATCCGCGCGACTCCCTGCAGCCAGCCCGGACCCAGCGTCATCGGCAGGAAGATCCCTGACAGCAGCAGCAGCGGCACCACCACGGTGTTGACCAGCGGAGCGAACGAGTCCTCGCTCTTGACCAGCAGGCCGGTGGCGTAGGACACGGAGGCCAGGCCGACGGCGACCAGGACGATGAACCCGAAGCCGATGAAGACGGCCGCCACCGGAGCCCGCAGCCCGAAGGCCACTCCGACCAGCACCAGCACGGCGGCCTGCACGACCAGCGTGACCACATCCCGCAACACCCGGCCCGCCATGATGGCGAGCCTGCTCACCGGGGTGACCCGGAACCGCTCGATCACGCCGGCCCGCCAGTCCGAGATGATGGCAAAGCCTACGAAAGTCGAGCCGAACAGCCCCAGCTGGATGAGCAGGCCGGGCACGAAGAACCTGTAGGCGTTGCCCGTGGTGCCGAGCGTTGCGGCCGGCAGCCTGGTCAGCAGCGGGCCGAACAGCGCCAGGTACAGGATCGGCTGCATCAGCCCGATGATGACCCAGGCCGGATTGCGCAGCGCCAGCCGCTCCTGGCGGCGGAAGACCATCAGCGTGTCGCGGATGAAGGACATGGCTACTCCTTGGCCGCCACGGTGGGTTCGGGCTCGCCGGCTGGCCCGGGGCTGGCTGGCCCGGGGGAGTCGTCGCGCAGCGAGCGGCCGGTCAGGGTCAGGAACACGTCGTCCAGTGTCGGCCGGGACAAGTTGATCGACTCCAGCGTGATGCCGGCCCCGTCAAGCACCCGGAGCAGGATCGGCAGCGCCCGCTCGCCGCGCTCCACGGTCAGCTTGAGCGTGCCGTCGGCCACGGTGATCTCGCGGACCGCGGCCTGATCGGCGAGCAGCTTGCCGGCGGCGGCATCCTCCCCGGCTACCCGCAGCGTGACCACGTCGCCGGAAATCCGGCGTTTGAGCTCATCGGGCGTGCCATCGGCCACGATCACGCCGTGGTCGATGATGAACACGCGGTCACACAAGACGTCCGCCTCCTCCAGGTAGTGCGTCGTGAGGAAGACGGTGGTGCCGAGGTCGGACCTGAGCCTGCCGATGTGCTCCCACAGGTTGCTCCGGCTCTGCGGGTCCAGGCCGGTGGTCGGCTCGTCGAGGAAGACCAGCGGCGGCTGGTGCACCAGCCCGAGCGCGATCTCCAGCCGCCGCCGCTGACCGCCGGACAGGGTCTTGACCAGCCGCCGCTCCAGGCCGGTCAGGTCGAGCTGGCCGATCAGCAGTTCTGCCCGCTGGTGCGCCTGGTCTGTGCGGAGGTGGTATAGGCCGGCCTGATCGAGGAGTTCCTCGAGCACCAGGCAGGAGGGATCGGTGCCGCCCATCGTCTGGCCGATGGCCTGCGGCACGTAGCCGATCCTGGTGCGGACCCCCAGCGGATCCCTGAGCAGATCGGCGCCCGCCACCGTCGCGGTCCCCGCGGTCGGCCTCAGCAGCGTGGTCAGCATGCGCAGCGTGGTGGTCTTGCCCGCCCCGTTAGGCCCGAGAAAGCCGACGATCTCCCCGTCGCCCACGCTCAGGTCGACGCCCCGGACCGCCTCCACCGTGCGCCTGCGGCTCTTAAAGGTGCGCGCCAGCCCGCGCGCCTCGATGATTCCCATGCTCCCGCCTCCATCAGAACCGGTGTCGCAGTCCCGCCTCTGTCCAGGACCAGTGCCAGGGTCCCGCCTCCGTCCGGGACCAGTGTCACAGCCGCGCGGGCTCGGGTCAAGTAATATCTCGTTAGTCGGTGACGGAACCGGCGGTGGTCCTGTCGCCCGGGATGCCGGGAATCGCCAACTCGGGCAGCGGCGGCGGGGTGCCGCCGAACTCGGGGCAGAGCGCTTTGTGATTGCACCAGTCGCACAGCTTGCTCGGCCTCGGCCGCCAGTCGCCCGCGTCCCTGGCCCGCTCGATTGCCTTCCACAGCGCCATTACCTTGCGCTCGGTGGCGAGCAGGTCGGACTCGTCCGGGGCGTAGCGCAGTATCTCGCCCTCGGCGAGGTACATAAGCTGCAGCAACCTCGGCACCTGGCCGCGCAGGCGCCAGATCACCAGCGCGTAGAACTTCATCTGGAACAGCGCGCTGGCCTCGTAGGCCTCCCGGGGCGCGCGGCCGGTCTTGTAATCCACGATCCTGATGTCGCCGCTAGGCGCCACGTCAAGCCGGTCGATGTAGCCGCGCAGCCGCAGCCCGCCCTCCAGCGTGGTCTCCACGTAGCACTCGCGCTCGGCGGGCTCAAGCCGCCGCGGGTCCTCCAGGGTGAAGTACGCGTCCATGATCGCCGTCGCGGACTTGAGCCAGCTGGCCAGCTCGGCCTCGTCGGGGAAAAGCGCGGCCAGATCGGGTTCGGCCGCCGCCAGGCGCTCCCACTCGGGGATGACCAGCGCCCGCGCCGCCTCCCGGGTCCGGCCCGCGGCGGGCAAGTCGAACAGCCGCTCCAGCGCGGCGTGCACCAGCGTCCCGCGTGCGGTCGCCGTCGTGGGCGGCTCCGGCAGCCGGTCGATGACCCGGAACCGGTACAGCAGCGGGCAGGTCATGAAGTCGGCCGCCCGAGACGGCGAAAGCGCAGGACCGCGTGGCGCCTCCGTTGCTGGCCCGGGGGGTACGGGGGGGCGGGCAGCCCCCCCGTGCTCGGGGGGCTCCGGGGGGTCGCCCCCCCGGGCTAGCACAACCGCTGATTCATCCACAGCGCCACCGTAGGGCACGGTACCGACATTCGGGGGGATCTCGGGGGGCCTGCATCGACCCGAGTGACCGCTCGGGCACGTAGCATCGAGATGTGGCCAGCCTGACGCCAGACCAGTCGTCCGCGCCGCCGGAGAAGCCGCGGCGCCGCGCCGGCGGTCCCGGGATCGTCATCGCGCGCCTGTTCGGCATCCCGGTGTACATATCGCCGTACTGGTTCGTGATCGCGGGCGTCTTCATCCTCGTCTACGCCAACGAGCTCGCCGCGACCCTGCACGGCGACACCAGGTTCATCGTGGCGGCGGCCTTCGTCGTGCTGCTCTACGTGTCCGTGCTCATCCACGAGCTGAGCCATTGCGTCGTCGCCCGCGGATACGGGCTCCCGGTACGCCGCATCCTGCTCTACCCGCTCGGCGGGTTCTCCGAGATCGA